>Ga0079992_120485_pt1 | contig 15909 bp, 11 predicted proteins | sample FaiFalFF_MnMetaG_3_FD_69197 | JGI IMG/M metagenome (GOLD analysis project Ga0079992, IMG submission 69197) | Freshwater microbial communities from Yellowstone National Park, Wyoming, USA - Fairy Falls B (FF_Mn_B) MetaG (SPADES assembly) (version 2) | ecosystem: Environmental > Aquatic >... | reverse complement strand
ACCGCCACGTTCACCGCGTGGAACTGGTGGTAGCCCGCCATCTTCTTGGCGAGCTTCCCGCCGCCTTCGTCCTCGAACACGACGAAGTCGCGGACGAGCTGGAGGAACCGCTTTGGCTCGAATACGCCTCTGACCAGCACCTCCAGCTGCGGAAGCTCCGGCGGGGCAATCGCTTCTCCCGTAATCGTCCGCCAGGGCATGAAGCGATCTCGGTCGGCGGTGAGCGTGCCGATGCGCGCCTCCAGTCCGTCGGAGATGACCAGGACCTCGTTGTACACGAAGAGCGACGGAATCTCCCGCTTGTAGGTTTGGAGCTGCTGGTAGGCGGACCATATCGTAGCCTGCTCATCCGCCGGGTTCTTCAGCTCGATGACGGCCAGCGGCAGACCGTTCACGAAGAGCACCACATCCGGTCGGCGCGTGTGGCGGTTCTCCACCACGGTGTACTGGTTCACAGCGAGCCAGTCGTTGTTGTCTGGATCGTCGAAGTCAAGGACGCGAGCCTGCGCCCCGGCGATGGCACCGTCCGGTCGCCGGTATTCCACCGCTACGCCATCCACGAGCATTCGATGAAAGGCGCGATTGCGCTGCTCGAGGGTTGCTCCGGGAGGGTTCAGGAGTTTCCGGAAAGCGTCCTGAAGCGCTTCCGGTGGGAGGTCGGGGTTCAGCCGCGCCAGGGCGTCCCGCAGGCGCTGGTTGAGGACGACCTGGCCGTAATCCTGCCGCTCGGCGAAGAGCCCATCCGGCGCAATCTCCGAGCTGTGCTTCACCTGCCAGCCCAGCTCTGAGAGCCAGGCGAGGGCGGCGCATTCGACGGTGGATTCTACGATTCCAGCTCTTGCCATTTGTTTACTGCCAACCTGTAGGGCTGTTCTCAAGGTAACTCGAGATGAATGTGTCCCTGTTCATACACCTGATACCACACTCACTGAGAGCCTCCATCAGCGGGTTGTCCGTCGTCACCAGCAAGTCTGCGTTCGCCGCAAGGTAGGCGCGCACCAAGTATTGGTCATCCTCCTTGACCTTGTGCTCCAACTCCGGAGGTGTATCCGGTAAGCTTCCCTCCTGAAGAAGGTGCAGCTTTTCAGAATTCTGGAAGAATTGAGCTTTGAACACCCGAACGATTGTCCGTCTTAGGTCTCCTTGGTTCACGCGAAGTGCCATCATGGTGAAGTACGTGCGAAGAAACGGAGAGCCCTTTACAGTCACCAATTGGTCGCACTTCTCAAACACACGTTGCAGCAACCGGAACGTCTCGCGTTGAGCCTCCTCTCCGTTCGCGCCGCTCAGATCTGCCCAGACCCATTCATCCAATATAAGCCTCATCGTTGCCGTCCGCCAATGCCAAGTAGCTTCTGCAGGTCCTCGAGCTCGGCTTCAACGAAGGTCGTGAGTCCTCCTTCAATCTGACCGCGCTTCTGCACCTTCTGTGGTTTGAACACGGTGTTCCGCCTTTCCTTCAGGCAAAGATAGCAATGTATTTCTTCTGGGGAAAGTTTGCCCTCAGCTACTGTAGCAAGCAACGAGCTCACAAACAGCTCACTATGAGTTGTGAGAATCAACTGTTTCTTTTCTTCCCGCACAATTGCGCACAATTGCCTTGCGAAATTGCGCACGGCGGTTGGGTGAAGATGAACCTCAGGCTCCTCGACAAGAAGAGTCTGGACATCGGAACGCAACAGCTTTGCCAAGAGATAAATCACTTGGTTGACGCCGAAGCCATCGTTAACTAGTAATCCAGGCGTTCGCGATTTTTTCTCCGTTGTCTGGAAGAACACGGTCGCCGTCCCTGGAGGCACGTATAGGCGGAAGTCACGCTTGAAGATCTCTTCAGCATAGACAGAGATCCGCGGTGCAAGGTTCGGATCGTTAATGATGAGAGATGCTACCTCATCCTCTGTCGTTGGGGTTGGCGAAACAGAGACGCTCGTGTAATTAGGCTTAAAGAAACCACGCCTGTGAGGTGCAATGTCAATGCCCTTGATCTTTTCCCCAATTGCATTGATGGATTCGGCGATCTCGCGTGACCTTTGCTGAGTTGAAGATGTCGGATTCGTGGGAGTAACAGAACATGAAATCCCGTTCCAGTTGACCATGTAGTCTTCATTATGCTCCGAATAAATGAACGAGAATGTTTGATTCACGCCGTATGGAACAGGGATTTCACACTCCAACACAAGGTCGCCCCAATTCTGGTAGATCGTCCCCTTGTTCTTGGAGAAGGAGAGCTTGTAGGATGTGTGTTGTCCTGCCTTTTCCTCAAACCAAACCCCCACGCTCACCTTACGGGAGCCTTCGTGATTGAATACGCATTGGTCAAATCCGCCCAGGTCCATAAAGCCAATGTGGAAGTATCCATCTGCCGGCCGGTTAGGGTTCACTATGAAATTCTTCAAGACAAGGGGAGCGTACAAGAGGCTCGATTTGCCAGATGCCGTGGGTCCGTACAAAACGACAAGGGGCGCCAATTCAACCTCTGCGTGTTCAATTGACCGGAAGTTTTCGACCGCGATCTTCTTGATCATCTGCGTTCACCTCCGAAATCTTGAACAAACCGCTCCGCCTCCTTCACCCGAATCTCCCCGCGGATGAGCTTCGGCAACAGTGCATCGCGCAGGGCGGCGAGGGTGCGGGACTCACGCTCGTTCTCGACGACCTTGCGATACATTGGACGCGAAATACGGTCGAAGGCGTTCATGATGGAGGATGAGGGCGAGACGACGCGAATGGTCCTGAAGCTTGACTTGCTGATTTCCAGAAATGTCGAGCCGTTCGCATGGCTGACGATCTCCTCCTGAGCCGCACTGGCCCAACGCAACAGGAACAGGTTCGATATCCCCGGACGCGGCTTCATCGCAATGAATCCCTGATTTACAGCAACGGGCACTTCGGCGATGGCGAGATAGCCGATGGGCGCACGAGACGAAAGAAGCACCGTGCCCTTCGGCAGCAAGCCGGAGCTGATCTGGGACAGACCGGCGTCGGTGATTTTTCGTTCTGTGTCGAGCAAGACTGGCACCGACAGCGCCGACAGGTCCTTGGGCGTGACCCAATGATGCGTGCCCCCCTCCCAGTATTCAGACCGGTCAGTCCTCGGAGTGCTGCCGCCGAAAACTTCCGCCAGATCGCCGATCGGCTTCACCTCCCACCCCTCCGGGATCTCGCCCAGCTCGGAGTCCACGAGGCGGTCGGGGAAGAGGTCGTAGAGGTGGGCAGGGAGGCCGGGGAGGGATTGGCCGCGCTGCCAGCGACCCTCCATCTTGGCACGCACGGGTTCGAAGTCCACAAACCACGCCTTGAAGAGCGCCCGCGCCATCGCCTCCAGAGTCTCGCTCATCCGCCGGTTCAGCTCGATCTTGTCGTCCAGCGTGCCGAGGATGTGGGCAATGGCGCGTTGTTCGGGGAGGGGAGGGACGCGAATTCTGATTTGAGCAAGCGCTGTTCCGGTTAGCTCTTGGAACGTCGAGCCGCTGGCGTGACGTTGAAGCTCTTCAACGTGTGCTTTAACCCAATAATAGAGGAACTCGGAATCAAAGCCAGGTTTCGGTATGAGGTTGCGAAACCCTTGGTTTGTGGCAATCGGGTTCTTCGCAATCGCAGCATATCCGATGGGAGCGCGACTTGTTACCAGTACCGTGCCTGCGGGGAGTAGCTGCGCGGAGCAACTTTCGAGACCTTTCCGTGAGAGATTCCGCTCGCCGCGAGACACGTAACGGTCATGTGGCCCTGAGAGATCCTTTGGGGTGAGCCAAGGAATGTCCCCGTTGAAGTTCGACGGGTCAGCAGTAGACGGCGTGCTCCCGCCGACGATGTCAGCTATTTCGCCGATCCGGTATTCCCGCCAGTCACCCGCCATAACCTTCCTCCTCCAACTTTTCTTCATCCAGTTTTGCCAGCTCGGCTTCCAGTTCCTCCACCGAAGGCAGGGCACTTCGGAGTTCAGCAGGCAGTGCCTGCGCCAGGCGGTACTCTGCCACGCCGAGGGGCTTACTCACATCCCGCAGGGCGTACTCCACCACCACACGGTTTTTCTCCTTGCATAGGAGAATACCCACCGTGGGGTTGTCCTGGGGATGGCGCAGGAGGTCGTCCACAGCTGACAGGTAAAAGTTGAGTTTGCCGGCGTATTCAGGCTTGAACTCCGTGGTTTTGAGCTCCACCACCACAAAACAGCGGAGCTTCAAGTGATAGAAGAGCAGGTCCAGGTAGAAGTCCTCGCCGCCCACCTCCAGATGAACCTGCGATCCCACAAAGGCAAACCCGACGCCTAGCTCCAGCATGAAGTCGCGCAGGTGTTCTACCAGTTTTCTGTGTAGTTCGCGTTCCAGGAGGGCATCGTGTGTACTGAGGAAATCGAAGTTGTAGGGATCCTTGAGGATTTGCTGGGCAAGCTCGGATTGCGGCGCGGGCAGCGTGCGGGCAAAGTTGGTGAGGGCTTTGCCCTGGCGATGATATAACCCGCTTTCGATTTGGTGCGTGAGGACCGCCCGGCTCCAGCCGTGTTCGGTGCAGGCACGCAGGTACAATTCCCGTTCGAGGGGGTCTTTGACCTTCGTCAGAATAGTGACATTGTGGAACCAGGGCAATTGTCCAGCAACCTGCTGGACAAATTCCCGGTCGGGGTACGCCTCGGCAAACGCTCGCATGTAGAACAGATTCGCCCGGGAAAGCCCTTTCATATCTGGAAACTCGCGACGCAGGTCGTCGGCCAGGCGTTCGATGACCTTGGTGCCCCAGCCCTCCTGCTGCTGCCGTTCTAAGATAGAGCGGCCGATATCCCAATAGAGAAGGACAAGCTCGCGGTTGACCGCCAGCGCCGCCTGCACCCTGGCAGTACGGATGCGCGATTTGAGGTCTTCGAGCAGCTCTGCGTAGTCGCTGGGCAATGATGCAGCAGGTTGCTGCACGATTCGTTTAGCCGCCATACCCAAGCTCCTTCAATGAGCCTCCGAGAGGCTCAACCCTCACCCCTTTCCCCTCTCCCACTGGGAGAGGGGAAGTTTTGGCGATGGCGGCGTCGAGTTTGGCGGCTTCCGCTTGTTGCTCGCGCGCCATGCCGACTTGTCGTTTCTGTGTCAAGGCTGTCCATCCTTGGGTTCCGCGAAGAGCCGCTGATACGGCTCGAATCGGAAAATAACGCGCAGGGTGCATTTTCATCTCAACACTCCAAGTCGTTGCAGAAAAGCAACTTGTATCATAACCGCCCGTTTGACCCGCCGTATTATTTGCGCGCGCGCAATTCGCAATCACACGCGTGCGATTAATCGCGCGGCAAACCATATCGCACAGACGAGACCTCGCATTGCGGAAGTCCACAGCCACTGGCCAGTTGCAGTTCTTGGGGATCATGAATCGCTCCCCGATTTGGATGTTTTGGACCTGGTTATGGACTTGTGCATACCAGGTTTGGACTTGTCCATATTTTTGGACGGCAGTTCATAAAACGCCCCGCGCCTGGTGCCGTGCCTCACCAGCCTGCCGGCCTTGGCCAATCTTGCAAGCAGGTCCCGGGCTTGTAGGGACGAGAGTCGGCACAGCTCCGCTGCCTCGCGTCGGGTGATGCGCCCGTGCTTTTCCACGTATTGCAACACCATCTGTTCCTGCTGCAAAGGCTCGAAGCCGCGCTGGCGAACGTAGGCGGCAGGTTGGCCCAAACGGCGATAGGTGGCCGCCGAGAGGTGCCAGGTGCGGCCTTTGCGCTCTCCGCGCGGTTCCACCAGTCCTGCTTCCACCAAGCGGTTGAGCACGACACGGACGTCGGATTCGGGTTTCTGGGTGATGCGGGCTGCCTCTTCGGTGGTCAGGCGTCGGTCCTGCCAGAGGGCGTTCAGAAGCAGAAGTTCGTCGAGGCGCAGGTCGCGACCGGCGCGGGCTTCTTCGACCACCAAGCGGACAAAGTCGAGGTTCGCCTGCCCGCCGGGCAGAACCACGACGACCCCTGACTCGTTGCTGCGCTCGTAGGACGGCGCGGGCCGGCCGTTGCGCAATTGCTCGTAAAAAATGGTATCAATGCCGCGGGCGGTCCGTTCGACGATGCCCGCGCGTTTGAAGGCGTCGGCCAGGAGAGGGTTACGTGGGCGGGGCGCGGTCACCAGCAGGTTATCCAACCGCACGCCCTCCGGGAAGCCGCCAGGGTTGGAAATCTCGATGCGGTCGTCGTGCCATTGGACGTGAACGGCGCCCAGGCGGGTGTAGTCGCGGTGAATCAGGGCGTTGGCGAGGGCCTCGCGGAACGCGGCGGGCGGGTAGTCCGGAACGGCCACTCGCACCATGCCGACGAGGATCTCTTGCTCGCGGTTGCGGGCAGCGAACCGCTGCTCGAATTCTTCCATGAGGCGCAACAGCGGCCAGCGGAAGAAGTCGTTGACCTCGACGCTCGGGCCGCGAAGGACCTGGAAGGCGGCCTCGTGCGTGGGTAGGAAACGCCGCAGCGAATCTTCCTTGCCGAACAGGAGTAGACCCAGAACGCGGATGCTGCGGACCTGCCCGTTGGCTTCCACGGCACCCAGGGCTTTGGCCAGTTCGAGGTCGGGCAATGTCAGGAGGGATTGGTCGCCGGCGCGGTGCTCGCGGATGCTGCGGCGGAAACGCTCGAATTCCAGCGGGTCCAGGTCATCCCAGGAGGCATCGGGGATGACCAGGGCCGAGTAGTCCTGTGCACCGCGGTCGGCTTGCCGAGCTTGCATTTCGTGGAAGAACATCGGCAGGCAACAGGGGCGGCCGTCGCCGCCGAGCGCCCTGCGGAGGTAACGGCCTGAGGTGGTGCCCACGGGAGCGGACTGGGGCGGAACTTCGACGACGATTACTTCCTTGCCCTGGCAAGAAACGACCTCAATGCGCGGGGTGAGCGACGGCCGGGTTCGGTTGGCGATGAGGGCCGTCAGGCGGACTGGGTCGGTTCGCCCGGATTCGTGACGGGGTCGGGCGCCGGTAACGCGGCCGTCATCTTCCACGCCGATGAGTAGCCAAGCGGGTGTGTCGGCACCACGATTGGCCAAGCAGACCAGTGCCTCCACCAAATCGTCATCGGAAAGCGGCGCCCGTTCTTCGCCCTTGAACTCGACGTCGAGCGATTCGCCAGCGGCGATCAGTTCCTGGAGCCTCTCAGGTGTCATGGTTTCATCTCCCAGAAGCCCAGCTCCTTGAGGTTGGCGGCGATGGCGGCGTCGAGTTTGGCGGCTTCGGCCTGTTGCTCGCGCAGTTGCGCCACCAGCCGTCGCATTTTCTGGTCGAACGGTTCGTCTTCCTGTTCCTGTTCAGCGGCACCGACGTAGCGGCCGGGAGTGAGGACATAGCCGTGCTGGCGGATTTCGTCCAACGTGGCGCTCTTGCAAAAGCCGGGGATGTCCTGGTATTCGCCAGCGTCGGGATCCCCGCGCCAGGCGTGGTAGGTGTCGGCGATCCTCCGGATGTCCTCGTCCGTCAGTTCCCGGTGCACCCGGTCCACCATCCGACCCATGCGGCGGGCGTCTATGAAGAGCACCTGGCCACGCCGGTCCCGGAAGCGTCCGTTGCGCTTGTCCCGTGCCAGGAACCACAGGCAAGCGGGGATCTGGGTGGAATAGAACAGCTTGTCGGGGAGCGCGACCATGCAGTCCACCAGGTCCGCCTCGATGATGTTCTTGCGGATCTCGCCCTCACCCGACTGGTTGGAGGACATGGAGCCGTTGGCAAGGACGAAGCCCGCCAGCCCCGTCGGTGCAAGGTGGTGGATGATATGCTGGACCCAGGCGAAGTTGGCGTTGTTCACGGGCGGGATTCCAAACTTCCAGCGCTTGTCCTCGCGCAGGTGCTCTCCGCCCCAATTCTTCATGTTAAAGGGCGGATTGGCGAGGATGTAGTCGGCCTTGAGGTCGGGGAAGCGGTCGTTGAGGAACGAGTCGCCCTGCTCAATCCGGCCGTCGATCCCCCGGATGGCCAGATTCATCTTGGCCAGCCGCCACGTGGTGTAGTTGAGTTCCTGCCCGTAGATGCTGATGTCGCCGATCCGCCCGCCGTGAGCTTTGATGAACTCCTCGGATTGGACAAACATGCCGCCTGAGCCGCAGCAGGGATCGTAGACCCGGCCCTTGTATGGGCGGAGCATTTCCACGAGGAGTTTGACCACACAGCGGGGCGTGTAGAACTCCCCGCCCTTCTTTCCTTCGGCGCTCGCGAACTGCCCGAGGAAGTACTCGTAGACCCGACCCAGGATGTCCCGGGCGTGGTTGTCGGCTCCGCCTAAGGGAATGTTGGAGATCAGGTCAATGAGCTGGCCGAGGCGGGTCTTGTCGAGCGCTGGACGTGCGTAGTCCTTGGGGAGGACGCCCTTGAGGGAGGGGTTGTCCCGCTCCACCGCCTCCATGGCCCGGTCCACGAGTTCCCCGATGGTGGGCTGACGGGCGCTCTTCTGGAGCTCCGACCACCGGGCTTCCGGAGGTACCCAGAAGATGTTCTCCGCCCGGTACTCGTCGGGGTCCTCAGGGTCAGCGTAGGGCTCCGCGAGGAGCTTCTTACGGTGCTCCTCAAAGGCGTCGGAGATGTACTTCAGGAAGATGAGCCCCAGGACGACGTGCTTGTACTCCGCCGCGTCCATCGAGCCCCGCAGGGCGTTGGCGGCAGCCCACAGCTCGGCCTCGAAGCCCAGGTTGGCGGAGGTCCGAGCGGCCCGCACCACCTTGCCACGCCCCCCGGGCAGTCTACCGCGGCGTCCGCGGGTTCCTCCCCTCATCAGCTCCCCCACGCGTCAGATGGCCCGGAGTCGCTGACCCCCGGGGGCACCCTCATCGCGCAGGAGCCCAGGGCCCCCGGCCAGCACCGGCTCCCCAAGCCTTCTCCCCAAACCCTTGACCGGATTCTACCGACTGGTGTTCGCCCCAGGCAACATGGTCCCACCTGGGAACCGCGATAGGCAGGTGGGCGAGGCAGGGCTAGTACTCCGTGACGCCCGTGAAGGTGAAGGCCTCACAAAGCAGGGCGGGAACCCGGTCTGCTCCGAACCGGCCGTTGCTGAGGAGGTAGGTCTCGTTGCCGACCTGCTTTGCACCCGCGAGGGCCTGCACGTACCCCTGCGTGAACCGGAGGTTCCGCACGGGATAGGCGATCTCCCCGCCCTCCACCCAGAACACGCCGTCCCGGGTCATGCCCGTCACGACACAGTCTCGGGGGTGCACGAGCCGCGTGTACCAGAACCGGGTGATGTACAGCCCCTCGCCGAGCGCCCGCAGCAGGTCCTCGGGCGTGGCATCCCCCGGCGCCAGGAAGAGGTGGGTCGGGAGCGGGCCCAGGCTCACCGCCTCAGGCCACGCCTTCGGTAGGGCATGCCCCGTGGACGGCTTCCCCTCCCGGGCCGCGGTCACCGTGTCGTACACGGGCCCTCGGGGCACCCCGCGGTCCACGATCACCACCCGCTGCCTGGGGACGCCCTCGAAGTCGAAGGGGAGCGGGATCCCAGCCGGATCCCGGCCATCGTCCCACAGGGTCAGGAGGTCTGAGAGGACCTTCGTCCCGATCCGGTCGTTCATCCAGCTCCGACCCTCCTGCACGGCCAGCGCCCCGGCCCCCGCATACCCCAGCCAGGTCACCACGTCCTGGACCGCGTAGGGGTCCAGGAGCACGGGGTACACGCCGGGTGGGACCTCCCGGGGGTGTTGGGCCCGCAGGGCCCGATCCACCGCGGACCGGGCCAGGGAGGGGACGTGGAGGGCGTCCCACCGCCACGCGGACCGTTCCGCGTAGCCCGAGCCGTCCTCCCTGTGCACCACGGTGCGGAATCGGACTCGGGTCCCCGCGTGGTAGCAGAACACCCCCTTGGAGTTCGCCACCGCCACCTCCTCCACGGCCGTGGACAGGGCTCCGGAGGCCACCGCACCGGCCTCCTCCGCCAGCCGGATCGCCTCCCCCACGAGCCGCGCCCGGTCCTCCGGGGTCGCCCCGGCCGCGGCCTCGTCGAAGGCGAAGACCGGCTCTGTGGGCTGTGGCGCAGGGAATCCAGGAAAGTCCGGCGTCTCCGGCGCGAGCCGGGCACTCGCCTCCGCCTGGGCGATGGTCTGCACGAGGGCCTCAGGGCTCAAGCGGTTCGTCACCGCAGACCCCAAACGCTTGCCCACGGCAACCCGCACCGCCACCTCCACATTCGTCTCCGCCACGTTCTGGTGGATGGTGTTGTTGGCGAACCGGGTCAGGGCCTCATGCCCCGCCAGGAGGACGATCTCCACCTCGCCGATCCGGGCCTGGGCTAAGGCGCCCTTCAGGAGTTCGGCGACCCTCCGCTCTCCCAGCATGGCTACCGCTTGCCGAAGACCCGGACGTTCCGGAACCGGGCAGGGGAGGCGCCGTGGCCCGTGTGGGCGATCTGCCCGGGCTCCCCCTTCCCGCAGTTGGGCGTCCCCCACAGCACCCAGTGCTCTTCGCCGCACACTGCATCGCACGACCGCCAGAACTCCGGGGTGATCCCCGTGTAGATGGGGTTGCGGAGCAGGCGGGTGCGCTTGCCCCGTTTGATCTCCCACGCGATCTCGCACCCGAACTGGAAGTTCAGCCTCCGGTCATCGATGCTCCAGGAGCGGTTCGTGTCCATGAAGATCCCCTCGTCCGTATCCGCGATGAGGTCCTCTAGGCGCCAGGTCCCCGGCAGGAGGTTGATGTTCGTCATGCGGATGAGGGGGATCCGGTTCCAGCTCATGGCCCGGGCCGCGCCGTTGGACTCCACCGGGACATAGGGAGAGGGGCCCAACAGCCGCCACAGCCGGCGCGCGGTCTGCCGGTCCGTGAGGTACCCCACGAAGATCCCTTCCCTGACGATGTCCACCCGCTGGGCGGGCACCCCTTCATCGTCCCACCCGAAGGTTCCCAGTCCGCCCGGGATCGTGGCGTCCGCCACGATGTTCACCACCTCCGAGCCGTACCGGAACCGGCCCAGCCGGTCGGGCGTGAGAAAGGAAGTCCCGGCATAGGCGGCCTCGGTCCCGAACACCCGGTCGAGCTCGATGGCGTGTCCGCAGGACTCGTGGATCTGCAGGGCCACCTGGCTCCCTCCCAGGATCACCGTGGTCACGGCATCCGGACACGGATCCGCGCTCAGGAGCGCCACCGCCTCCTCCGCAATGCGGGGAGCGTGGGCAACCAAATCCTGCTCCAGGATGAACTCGTAGCCCCGGGTCTGCTGGTGGCGGCCCACGGAGTTCGGGTAGGAGCGGCGCTGGACCTCTCCGTCCCGCACCGCCGTGGCCTCGATCCCGCACCCGGACTCCAGGATCTCCTGGGTGATCCAGCTCCCTTCCGTACTCGCGAACGTCTTGCGCTGGCGGATGAACACCATCTCCGCCTCCGTGCTCGTCACCCCCCGAACCCGGCGCATCTCCGCGTCCGCCCGGAGCAGCAGCTCCAACTTCGCCTCCAGGGACACGGTAAAGGGATCGATCTCCACGGGGGTTCGGTAGGTCCCCCGCTGCACCACGGGCGGGCCCAGGTCCACGTCCTCCCGCTTCACGAGGGCGCTCGCCCGGGCGATCCGTACGGCGAGATCTGCCACCCGCTCGGCCTCCTCCAGTTCCATCCGATGGCTGCTGGCAAACCCCCATGCCCCGTCCACCACCACCCGCACCCCGAACCCCACGTCCTCCGACTGACCGATCCCCTGCACGGTGCCGTTCCGGACCAGGAGCGACTGCCGGGTGGTCTCCACCACCCGCACGTCCGCGTAACTGGCCCCCCGCAGCTGCACCACGTTCAGGGCCCGGGCGATGAGCTCGTCCATGGTAAGGCCCCCGAAACCGACGTGTCTGCAACCTGTATGATTTGGACGGTACCCATTCCCGTCAAGGGAGGGAGCAGCCCCGTGCAGGTGTACAACCCCTTCGTCGGGTGGCTGACACTCCCGGACCGGCCTGAGCGGATCGTGAGCCTCAACCCCTCCGTCACGGAGATCCTGTTCGAGCTCGGCCTCGAAGACCGGGTGGTGGGAGTGAGCAGCTGGTGCCACCGGCCGCCGCAGGCCCGGTCCAGGCCCAAGGTGGGGAGCTACGTCCAGGTGCTAGAAGGTCGGCTCCGAGCGCTCCGGCCGGATCTCGTCCTCACCACCACGGGGACTCAGCGGTCTCTGATCGAGCAGCTCCATGCCTCCGGCTTCCCCGTCTATCCCATTCCGTTCCCGAAGGACGTGTACGCCGTCCTCTCCACCGTGGTGGAGGTGGGCGGACTCGTAGGAGCGCCGGAGCGGGCCCTGGCGCTCGCGGCCCAACTCTTTGATCTCCTCCGTGCCCTCCCCGCCCTCCGACGGGAGGGAAGAAGCCCTCGGGTCTACGTGGAGATTGACCTCGGCGGTCCCACGGTTCCCGCCTATGCCAACCACGTGACCGGGGCTCTAGGCCTCGCGGGGGTCCACAACGTGTTCGGGCACGTCCCCACGAGCTACCTCTACGGGATGCCCGTGGCGAGCTACGAGCCCATCCCCGTGGCCTCGGAGATCCGGGCCGCGGACCCGGACGTGATCGTGTACGAGTCCAAGCATTTCCGCCCCCGCGGGGACGAGGGTTTGCGGATCATGCACGAACGGGGTCTCGGGGACCTCCGGGCGGTCCGGGAGGGTCGGATCCTCACCCTTCCCGCAGACACCCTGGCCCACTACGGGCCCAGCTTCTGCCGGCAGATTCCGGACGTGTGCCGAGCCATCTGGGACCTCTATGGGAGTCGGCCCCCCGAGCGTCCCCTCACTCCTTGAGGACGGTCACCGTCCCCGTGCTCCCGTCCACCCGGACCCACTGACCGGTGCGGATCCGCTTGGTCCCGACCCCGGTGCCCACGACCGCGGGGATCCGGTACTCTCGGGCCACGATGGCCGCGTGCGACATGATCCCCCCGATGTCCGTGACGATGCCCCGCACCTTGACGAACACGGGCGCCCAGCTGGGCTCCGTGACCGGACAGACGAGGATCTCTCCGGGCTCCACCTGGTGCAGCTCCTCCACGCTGTGCACCACCCGGGCCGGTCCTTCCACGGTACCCGGCGAGCCCGCGGCCCCCCGCACCACGTTCCCGTCCTCGGGGGCGAGCCACACCCGGAGCCGATCCGGGGTGATGCCCCACAGCATGATCACCGCGGGATCCCCGATGACCTCCGGGACCGTGCCCAGGGCGGGCGGCGGGCTCCACGCCCGCAGCCGCTCCAAGAGCGCCTTCCGCTTTGCCACCTGCCTGGGCCAGTGCCGCGGACCCCAGGCGGGCGCTCCCACCGACCACCCGATCAGGAGGTCCACCAGGCCCTGATACACCTCCGTGTGGTGGAGGTAGAAGATGTCCTCCGGGTGCTGGAGGAAGCCCTGCTGCACGAACACGCGCCCCAGTTCGCGGACCTTGTTCCAGAACACGCTCTGGTACCAGTGGTCCACCCAGAACTTGTGATCCTCGATGGAGTAGTACACGTCCCGGGTGAGCGCCAGGAGCTGGTCGAAGGCTTGCCGGTCCTCGTCCGTGGCCAACAGCTCTCGGTAGCCCCGCGTGATCTCGTCCCGCTCCCGGCGCACCGTCTCCGTGTCCCGGTCCACGGGCTCTCCTCGCTGGATCTTGCCGATGAGGACCCGGAGGGCATCCACGGCCGGGGCGGGATCGTCCACCCACGCCCGGTGCTGGTGCTGCATGCCGGAGCCCGTGTTCACGTAGAACCAAGGGTCGCTGCTGCGCTTCCACTCTTCCAGCCACGTCCGGCCCTCGGGGCTTCGCTCCAGATCCTGGAACAGCTCCTGCGCGGAGGCTCTGCCCTGGAACGCGGGCGCGATCCCCAGCTCCACCGCCCGCTGGGCCAGCCGCCGGAGCTCGTCCTGGGGCCGGAACATGCTCACCTCGATGGCCCCGATCATGCGGGTGATGTCCTGGTCGCTGATCTCCGGCCAGGCCCGCTTGCAGAAGTCGTAGAAGGTGAGGTAGGCCGCGAACCCGATCATCACGATTTCCATGTGGTACTGGGCGGCCCGGTTCGCGCTCTCGAGGAACTGGGTCCAGGCCCGGAACAGGTCATACGAGGTGCCCAGACCCCGTCGGGAGAACACCCATTCCTTGGGCTCCACCTCCGGGAGGTCCGGGAAGCGGATCTCCTGAAGGGCCCGCACCTCCCCGACAACCTTCTGCGTCCACTCCTCGTAGAGGGTCTTCCAGTTCGCGTAGTAATAGCCTGCCCGTTCGTTAAACAGCTGCGCCCGTTCCTGGATCTTCACGGGATCCGTCACGGGAACACTGCTGATGTACACGTACCCGTTGAGGACCCGAAAGTCCACGCCCATGGCGGGCGGGATGCAGAACAGGCGGCTGTTCATCTCCCCGATGGCGATGTACCAGATCTCGGGGACCAGAAGGTCGAAGGGGGCCACGGGCTCAGGGAAGTGCATGCCGTTGTAGAACCACAGCCGCGCCTCGTCCTCCGCCCTCCGCTCCGGGGTGAACCGCACGTACGGAGGGTACATCTCGTGCCAGTCCTCCGCGCCCGGCGGCGTCTGTACCTCGAACGGACTGGGAAACCGCATCGGCTCAGCCATGCTTCCTCCCTCCTCCCCCTCACGTCTCGCGATGGGCTCCAGCGGCGTTCAGCGCACCTGTCCGGTGAGCACGGGCACCAGACGCCCGTAAAGCTCCAGCCGCCGCCGGGCCACCTCCACGTTCTCCAGGAACACCCGGATCCGCATCCGATCGATCTCCTTCCGCACCCGGGTCGGGCTTCCCGGAGTGGCGTCCCCGAAGGAGTAGCTCACCTCCTCCAGGGCCGCCTTCCCCTCCCGGCTCGCCAGCCAGAGGGCCGCGCAGCGGGCCGCGTTGGGATGGGGTGCCCGGGCGAACATGGCGATCACGAACCGGCCCGCGAAGGTGGGGGAGACCGGGGCCCACCCCCAGGGCTCCTGCAGGCGCTCCCGACGTTGGATGATGGCCCCCAGAACCGTCCAGTGCAGGTCCTTCTCCCCGAACAGCACCATCCGTCGGGCGATCTCGGGGCTCGGAACCAAGGTGATCCGGGCCTCATCCCGGAGCCTCCGGGTGAAGTCGAACGCCCACGCCTCGCCGAAGAGCAACCCCAGGGCCGCGATGCCATTGGTGACCGCGGTGATCTCGCTCACCAGCCGCCCTCGCCACCGCTCCTGCAACAGATCCTCCCACTTCCGGGGGACCTCCTCCGCGCGAATCCGCCGGCTGTCGTACGCCAGGGCGTGCACCACGCTGGCCACGCTCAGGGCAGCCCCTCCCAGAAGCCGACCGCTCCCAGGAATGTCGAAGGCCCGGGTCTCTTCCTCGGAGAAGGAGGCCAGCAGCCTCCGCTCGTAGAGGGGGAGTACGCCGGGGATGCTCCAGTAGAACAGATCGTGGTCGTGCCGCCCGGCCTGGGCCTCCGCCACCGCCCGGGTAGGAGCCGCGATGTCCGCCACCGTGCGGATCGAAAGCCAGGGGAATTTCCTCTTCAGCGCTTTCTCGAGGTCCTCCGCAACCTCCTGCAGGTGCATGAGGATGTGGAGGGTTCCTTCCCGCTGGGCTGCCTCGCAAATCCGCTCCCGCACCGATACCCCGCTCCTCGCGGACGAAGCCGTAGAGAGTACGAGGAGCACGACCGCGGCCAGGACACCCCATCTCCGCCCATCTGCCCTCACGGTTCCACCTCCTCCCTGCGTTCGTCGCTTACCCTCCGAACCTTGTACTCCGCGGGGGGCAGGGTCCCGGGCCGCAGGATCTCCACGGCGGCCCGCACGCCCAGGGCTTCCCGGAGCCGAGCTTCGAGTCGTTCCCGCAAGCCCTCGGGTGGTTCATCGGTCGCCGGCTCCACCTGCACCACGAGCTCCGGGCGCTCGAAGGTGCCCCGCAGTACGATCCGGTAATTGTCCGACAGCTCCCGGAAAGCCCGCACCACCTGCTCGATGGCCGCGGGATACACGTTCACCCCCCGGTACCAGATCG
>Ga0079992_137678_pt1 | contig 15924 bp, 15 predicted proteins | sample FaiFalFF_MnMetaG_3_FD_69197 | JGI IMG/M metagenome (GOLD analysis project Ga0079992, IMG submission 69197) | Freshwater microbial communities from Yellowstone National Park, Wyoming, USA - Fairy Falls B (FF_Mn_B) MetaG (SPADES assembly) (version 2) | ecosystem: Environmental > Aquatic >... | reverse complement strand
CGTATCCGGTGTGGCCGGTGTATGCGCCGGATCGGCCCGAGGAGCCGATCTTTCCGGAGAAGGTCTTCTTCACGCCCAGGCCGGGGCTGCTGTTGCCCAGCGCCCGCGGACATCTGACGCTTTGGCAGGAGACCGGCACGCTCTACACCTTGATCGCCGAACACAACTCCCGCCGGGAAGCTGTCCTCGCCCTCGTCCAATCGTTGCAACCTATCCATCCGTGAAAGGAGGGAAGCCATGCCTTACGCCTATGTGTATGCTCCAGTCTCTGGATCGATTTCTGGCCTAGATTATTATTGCACCTGTGCTGGGGGCAGCGGGATTCACTACTTATGCTTGGCTAACTGCAATTGTTTTCAATCTTGCAATGGATGGTCCTCTCCGGTGGATATCCGAACCTCAGGCTCCACCCCACGGATCTTTCTTTATCGGAGCTCAGGAATTCTTAGCGTGCGCACCTGCTTAAATTTTTCTTGCTGCAATGGGAGCACGGATGATTACGGCCGGGTAGTGATTGTCGAGCTCTTCGCTCAGTATAATGCACGATGTCCTATCGGGGCTGTCAAATTTGGTCATGTGGGTTCCCCCAAGGTAGAGCATGGTAAGGTCTACAATTTGGCACCTGGAGTATCTTTGGAGATCGGAATTGTATTACCCAGTTCGAGTCGAACTTGCTACACCGGGCCGCATGTGCATATGGAGCGCATTGGAGGAGAGACCATTGCCCCCGGATGTTGTGGTCCCGTCACCGAAGGAACCACCCCGATTTATCGCTGGTATTACCAGTGCGTTTGAGACGTGGATCGGATTCTGCACAGTAAGAGGAGAGGAAAGGTATGGGGCGAAAAGGGTGGTTCCATCGATGGCTCGTGGGGCTACTGATCGGGGTGGGGGTGGCGTGTGGTGTTTCGCCAACTGTGTCCCCGAGGTCCATTCCGATGGTGAGGAGTCCGGTCCCGACGCGATCGCCCACCGCGCCATCTGGGCCCATGATCTCCCCTATCCCCTCTGCCTGTGGGCCCGCCGAAGCTACACCAGGATCGCCGGAGCAGGTAGATCCCACCGGATGGCATTGGGAGACCATGCCTTCCCCCGGAGCCTCTTTGCGCCGGCTGGCACCGGGCACAAATCTCCCTCTCATCCCGGCCGGCCAATCCGGCGAAGGGCGCTTTCTGGATCTATGGGCCTCTGTATGGTATAGCCAGGGCGGTCGTTCTGTCCGTCTGACGGTAGATCTGGAAGAAGGATCCCACCGCCGGTGGCCAGAGATTTTCCCCTTCTCTCTGGCTCCAGATTTTCTTCGGGATTATGCGCCGCGGCACTTGCCCGATCGATCCCCGAAGGGTTCCTGGATCGCGGCGACAGCGACCGGCCGGGTGGTGACCTGGCGGCCGGGAGAGCCGGCAAAGGATTTGCATGCCCCGAAACCAATGCGCTGGGCCGGATGGGGGGATGGGGAAATGATCCTGGCCCTGGATGAAGCAGGGCAGGTCTGGCGCGGGACAGCAGAGGGCAGGCGATGGGAACCCGTCGTGGATGCTACCGGGCACTCTCTCTATGCGGACCAGATCGCGGTGGGCCCGGAGAGCCCGTGGGCAGTGGCCTTCCAGTTCCAGAGCCGCTTCGTCCCACCCACGCCCACGCCTCGCCCTCCCCGCGCGGAGCCCCCTGGGCGAACTTCCCAGTCGCCAAGGCGAACCCCGGCGGCACCCCAGGATGTGCCTGAGGAGGTGGCCCTCTGGCGAGTGCCCCTGCGCTGGGGTACGCCAGCGGAAGGGCCGACACGCTATCAGCGGGTCGTTATAGGCAGCGATATGCCCCTGCGGGGGTCGACCCTCCTGCCCGGAGGTCAATGGGTGCTGGACGATTTCCCAGTGCTCTTCCCCGGCTCCCCCTTCGGCAGCCTGGGCCAGATGGTGGAGATTTCCAGCGGCCGGATCCTCAACGGGGAGGCCCTGGGATGGCCGGTTGGGGAAACCCCCGGCGATTGGGACCTCTCCCCGGATGGCCGGTGGGTGGCGGCGGCGATCATCGAGCGGGCCACCGGTCGACGCATCGGGATCTGGGTGAGCCCGGCGGCCGGCTTTCCAAAGTCGGCGGGCTGGCGGTTCCCGGGGTGGGAAGGCCTATGGCCTGCCGGATGGCATCCGGCAGGGAAAGGGGTGCTGGTGTGGCAAGGGGAGCGGGTGGGATGGCTGCCCCTGCCGCCAGATCCCGAGGGGGTGCGGGCGCTGAAGGGCCTAGCTCCCTGGCCCCTTGGGTGGTGGGAGGAGAACGTGCTGGGAGTGGCCCAGGGCCAGCCGGCCAAGGTGATAGCGATCGATCGCCACGGCCGGAGGCGCGAGCTCCTGGATCTTTCCCCATGGATCCGCGAAGTGGTCTGGATCGAAGCGACAGGGGACCGCCTCTTCGTTGTTGGAGCGCGCAAAGAGGCGGAAGGCTGCGCATACCAGCTGTTCGAGTGGAGGCCTCGCGAGCCGTAGAGCCCTCAGCCCTCCACCTCTCCCTAGGGACGCGGCGCCGAGGCGCCGGTCGGAAACCGGTTTTACGCACCCTGGAGGATCAATTGCTCTTTATCCTCGTGTTTGTGTATTTCCGACTGTGCCCTACCCAGGAAGTGTTGGGTTTTCTATTCGGCTTTGGGCAGCCTCAGGCCAACTATTGGATTCACTGGCTGACCCCGATTCTCAATGCGGCGCTGGGATATGAGATGCAACTTCCAGAACGTCAGCCGGCTGACCTGGAAGAGGTGCGGAAGGCGTGCCCCGAATTGCAGTTCATTCTGGATTGCAGTTCATTCTGGATGGAACAGAGCGGCCCATTCAGCGGCCCAAAGACCCCCAGCGACGAAAAGATTACTACAGCGGGCCGAAGAAATGGCACACAGTAAAGAATTTGGTGATCACCCATAAGCACGGGTGTGTCCCAAATTTGTCGGGCGAGGTAAGATAGAGGCAAGAGGTGGATCATAGGACGGCCAGAGACTTCCCCCATCCTGCCGGACCCGGAGGTGGATCATGGGACAGTCAGAGGCAATTGTGGCAGAGATTAAGCGTTCTGCAGAGGAGCTGCTCCGATGGGTAAAGGAGCATCCGAATTGCACGCTGAGGGATTTAGAAGAGCGGATTCAGGAGTGGAAGAACCAGGCAGGGGTGCAGTTATTGGAGGCCTCTGTGGCGATGCAAGGGACAGGAAGATGGGCCGAAGGGGCGTGCGTCTGCGGAGGGCAGTGGGTCTTTCAGGGGTATCGGGAACGGCAAGGGATGACCTCACAAGGGGTCATCCGGTTGAAACGGGCCTATTTCACCTGCCCGCGATGCGGGCGGGGGTTTTTCCCCCCTGGACCAGGAGAAGGGGATTGAGGGGGGCTGGAGTGAGAGGGGTTTGGAGCAGGTTCTGTGGATTGCCCAGGCGGTCAGTTCGTATCGGGAGGCGGAGGAGGCCTTGCAGCGGTTAGCCGGGCAATCGGTTCCCCGGAGCACGATTCACCGGCTGGTAGAGCGATATGGAGGGCGGCTGGCGGAGGGGCGGCGGAAGGAGGCGGAAGGGTTGTGGGAGAGGGGGGTGCGGGGGGAAGAGATTCCCGCCCCCCGGGAAGGGCCGAAGAAGGAGATGGGGATCAGCCTGGACGGAGTGATGGTGTGGGTCGATGGGGGCTGGCATGAGGTGAAAGTGGGCAGTTGCTTTGAATTTGGGCCGGGGAAGGATGGGGAGGTGGAGGTGCGCCCCATTGGGTATTGGGCGGGCTATGGGGAGGTGGAAGTCTTCCGGCGGACGATGTGGGGGTATGCCTATCATCAGGGATTGGGGCTGGAAGGGAAGGCGGTGGTGATCGGGGATGGGGCGTCCTGGATAGACGGGTTTGCCGAAGTTTACTGTCCGAAAGGAGTGCGGGTGGTGGATTGGTATCATGCGGTGGAGCATCTTTGGGCCTTGGGACGGGAGGCATTCGGTGAAGAGGCGGCCGAATGGGTAGAGAACGTGAAACAGAAGTTGTGGGAGGGAAGAATCGAGCAGGTCATCCGGGATTGTGAAGAGGTTTTGGGGAGGAAATCGGGTTGGTAGGGAAGGGGTTGTCCGAACGGCCGAATATTTTCGGGAGAGGCGAGAGCAGATGGATTACCCCGCCTTTCGAAAAGCGGGGTATCCGATCGGAAGTGGGACAGTGGAGAGCGCATGGAAGGGGATCGGTTGGCGATGTAAGGGCCGGGGACAGCGCTGGAAAGCCCAAGGATGGGTGGCCATCTTAGCCCTCCGGAGCGCCGGAATGGGAGGAGAAGCAGAATGGAACCGGGCCTGGAAGGAAATCGGCCTGGCCGCTTAAATTCTCCGACGATTTTGGGACACACCCCCAATAGCCTGGATGCTTGACTATTCCGCTGGAACAATATAACATGAGTTTCGAGGTGGGAGTCGGTGGGCGACCCCCGTAGTCGGTCCTCTGGCCTCGGGTTGAAAGCCCGAAGCCACGACCGGAATACGCAGAAAACTGCGTAAGTCCCACGGTAAGGAGAATTCAAATGGAACGCAATTTAAGCAGTACGATAATAGATGTAATAAAAATAAACAAAGACGCATATGTCCTGATAGTCCCTAATAAGTTAATCTTTTTGTTCGATGCCACTGAAGATGATGTTCGCGCAATTATTGAAGAGGAACAGAACAACATATATGATTTGGAAGCGCAAAGTTGTGTTGATGCCTCTTTCGAAGCAGAGCTGACGCTGATACCAACTCTTGACTGCAATTTAAGATGTATATATTGCTATGCGCGTGGAGGTGATGACAAGATCTACATGTCAAAGGAGGTGGCAAAGGCAGCAATTGATGCGATTAGAAAGATATCTGATGCTCAAGTACTCTCGTTGCATTTCGCAGGTGGGGGCGAACCATTTGTAAACTTCCCTGTAATGGATTTTGCAGTACAATACGCGAGGCAACTCTTTCGTCAAGTTAATGTTGCTGTAGTTACAAATGGAATTTTTGGTCGAGAGCAGCTGGAGTGGATTGTGGAAAACAATGTTTTTGTGCGAATCTCTTGTGATGGGGTGGCTCATGATTATCAAAGACCGTTTCCAGATGGGAGTCCGTCCAGGACTATAGTCGAGGCAAATATCAAAAATTTAGTTAATCTAAATGTAGAATTCATGGTTCAATGGGTAATAACATCCATTAATGTGCAAAGTATGGTAGAAAGCGTGGATTATTTTGCGGATCTGGGGGTCAAAATACTAAAGCCAGAACCCGCACATATATCTGAAACTTGCAGGGGCAGCAAAGAGTTGGTGCCGTCTCCTGAAGAGTTTGCCCACAACTTCATCGAGATGTTAAAGCACATCGTCGCCAAAGATTTATCTCTAAAGATTGATACGTCCTACTTATCAAGGCCTACTGTTGGGTACTACTGCGGCGTTTATGGGGCGAACTTAATGATAACTCCTAATGGAGATATAACTGCTTGTATAGAGATTACAAGGCGCTCCGAGCCGCTTTCAGATGTGATGCTATACGGCCGGTTGCTGGTAGATCAAGCGAAGTTCGTTTTTAATGATACAGCTTTAGCAAAATTAAGGTTATTGCATTTTGCTAATTATAGTACTTGTAAGCAATGTCCGTTACGATTGATTTGTAAAGGCGGATGTCCTATGCAGAACATTTGGGAGTGCGGGTTTTCCCTCACACGTTCCAAGTACACCTGTCAATTAGCAAAACTGATTATTCCTCGCGTTTTTTCCTTGATCGTCGAGGACCTGCGCTATAGTGAAATTGTTTTTGATGATTTTGATGTATGTTAGTTTCGACGGATAGATTTGTTCTATTTAATATAAAAAGCCATCATAATATTTCTTGAGAGGAGGAAAATTCCATGAAGAAAATAGTGATTCAGTGGAATAAAAAGAACCCCAATGACAGCGGTGCGCAATCAAAAAGGCTGACTGGTGCGGCCCATCCCGGTTGTTGCAGGGAAAAGGGAGGCTGTCCAAAGAAGCATGGGGGGTAAGCTTATTCTGCAGTCGGTGATAGCAACGCTACTACTTAGGAAACTGCCGGAGCCGAGCGGCTAGTGGTTTGTCAATCGTGATTTTGTGAGTCTCTGCGCTCATCATGCTGGCAATCTCCAGCCACAAAAACAAACTTGACAAACCACTAGTAAACCCCTGGGGTTCAGATCTGAGTTGGGATAGAGAAGAGGAGGCCGTGGGAGACGGCTTGCGCTGCGCTCCCAAGGGCTCGTTAATTCTGATTGAAATCGATCCCTTTGTGGGGCTTCATTTGGCTTAAGCTAACCTTTCCCTCCAGTGGAAGAGCTGTATGAAAAGATCCGTCGCCGGCTCTTCCCTGAAGTCTTGACGGCTTCCTGAGGACAGCCTGCGATCTTCAGGGCACCCAAGCGATCAACTAACGCACAATCTATACCTTTCGGACCATTTTCTGGGCCATAGTTAAAATTTCAAGAAGCTCGTTATAAGTTCCCGGCCCTCCAATCTTGTCCCAGAACTCTTCTCCTATTAAAACCTCACGCTCCATGTCCATTATCTTGCGTGTGAAGGAGTGAGAATAATTCTCGCGTTCTATATAGGGATTATACCATAACCCCAAATACCCACGCGCGCCATATTGCTTTTTTCTGTGCATAATAGCCCGAAATATGAGTATCTTTTGTTTAGTTTCGGCACAGATGTCTAAATTAGGCCTTGGGCTTTTTATTTCTACAAAGAGCGGGCCTTCTTCGAAATCCTCAATATAAAGGTCAGCCCGGACGGACTCATGACGTGTTTTGCCAGATGCTGCCCTCAAGATTTGGTTCCATTCAAGTTCGGCATTAGGGGTTATTTTCTCCATGCGAAGAAGACTCACTATTTCTCGAATTTTTCTTACCATTCCAACATCGGCCTCTCCACTGATTTTGTGTTCGATCCACACACTCTCGTATTTATCCGACGCAATTAATTTGGCAATGCGTGGAATAAGTCTTTGGCCAAGACTGGTGACGATGCTTCTTTGATTCTTAAAAGCCCTTAATCCCTCATCCGTGAAAAACACCGCATGAAAAGGCATGGCCCGACGAAGATGCTCCAGATCAATCTTAGGTAGCGCGCGCTCTGCGAAATCAACTATCTCTTTCAGTATTGCCTGTTTCGTTTCTTTCTTCATTTGAAGCCTCCCATATCTAAGGATTGAACAAGACACTAATTGCAGCGGATAGAAAATCCTTCTCTTGTTGACTGATCTGTTCATGTAGGAGAAGGCGGGCTTTCTCCAGTTGTTCTAAGAATCGTTCTCGCAGCCTATTCTGATCAATCTTCAAATAGCCATTGGCTTTCCGTGCCACTAAGATTAAGACTCGGTTAATTCCACCCCGTCCACCATTTGTAATGCTCCTGGTCGGATGTTCGGACACTAGGGGGATCACATTGACGATCGTGAAACCACTCCGCTGAAGTGCTCGGGACACAGCCTGCCATGCTTTCAGTTCTTTATGGCTGAACCAAAGAATCAACAGGCCATCGTCCTTTAGAGCGATTCGCATTTCACTCAGGGCTGTGGTGAGTTTTTCCTCGAACTCATCTTCGCCCTTTGCCATTCGCCCGATCACCTCGTGTTGACGAGGCACCCTACTCATGGTTGGCTTCCAGTCAAAGAGAATCCGAGCATCAAATAACAAAGGCAATGCATCCTTTAGAGCTAACTGGAGAATAGGCCAGAAAAACTCGGAAAAGTCGCTATATCCGTGAACATCAAAATAAGGCGGGTCCACATTGATCACATCGGCCACATTCTGGAAGTGGCGGGACAGCTCGAGAACATCGGCCATAAACACTTGAACTTTGTTCCGCGCGCCATGCAGCTTGGCGGTCAGCTCCCTGAGGACGGGACAAATACCTCCTGCTGTTTCATGGACAGCGTCCGGCTCAAAGACCCATTCAATTGTTCGATAAGGCACAACAGCTTCTGCATAGATACCATCTAGCCTTAGTTCCCTGAATTTATAGTAGGCTCCCAGAGCATCTCGGACTGTTCCCTGACGCTCGTTCCAAGATGTTAAAATGGAGTTAAAATCAGCAATTCGACAAAGACCAAAAGCCAGATATGTGGCCACTGCTGCTCCAAATTCCCCATCTTGCTGGATCAACAGCCCGGTTCGCTTCCTCACATAGTCGATTAACTTGCCTAAGACCAGAGCCTGTCGAGGATTAAAGAGGAACTTGTAGCGCTCCAGCGTAATGATCTTGCGATAGATTCGATTGTCCGACGCCAGCTCAGTATCTGGCAATTCTGGATGTGATTCGAACAGTTCCCGAAGAGCTTTGTTAAGAAGCTCCTGGTCCTCATTCTGGGCAAGCCGGAACCCCCGCTTCTGTTGAACGGCAACAATTCGATGGGTGATGATTAGATCTTGCCTGCCTTGCATAAGCGCCTTGTGCTGCTCAATCCATTTTCCTATTAGGTCCCGCCTAACTGGATATTTTGATGCGATATACGACAAAAGAATGTTTTCCCCATCAATTAATACGGCAATATTGTCATCTAATTGAATTGATGGGGCGATTGGTGTGATCCCTGAATCGGTTAACACTTGCCTCACGATGAGATAACCTCGGTCCGCTTCTCCGTAGAATCGGCCCAGCTCCTCCCGCGCAAAATCGATCAGCATCTTGGCTTCATCCCTAACTCGATCATAAAGCTTTATACCAAATTGGGCCGGCCATTCAATAGTTGCTCGCAATATAAGAAATGCCACAGGATTATAGTCGCAAGCTATGGTCTGTGCTCCAAGAATTGCGGCTTCCAGGGGAATGGATCCGCCGCCCCCCATGGGGTCCATAATCACCACGCTATTCACGCTATTGATGTAGGAATTATCCACCGCAGGCTGAGCATAAGAAATGAGAGGAGGATAGCCTAATGCAACCAGCTCACGCAGCTGGACTTCGGAGAACCCCAACATTTTCAGAAACTCATCAAGAGGTGTGTGAGCGGGGAGAAGTGCAGCGAGATTTAATGCCCTCGCCGCCGACCTGGAACGCCTGGCCAACCATGGAAGCAAACTTCGTATCTTAGGATCATAGAATGTCCGACCTGGAGCCGTTAACCCTAGTTCACGGCACCTTGCTAGGTAAGAGGGGGTAGGCTTGAAACTCATTTCAATCGCTGCATCGCGGCTAATAACATCGATGGGCAGGACGCCTTCTATCAGCTTTTCCATACCTTGCTCTCCGAAAACTACGAGTTACCCGTCCAAGATGGTGACTAAATACTGGGAGATAACGATCACGTCTTACATACATCACGTCACAGTTACTGACGCACTACCTTGTGCTACTTCTCTCGCTGACACAAAGCTCTGAACCCCTTCGCCATCCGTCAGTGCGTCGATACTGGAAAAACCGTAGTATCCGCCCACCACCTGATACCGATACCGAAATACTCGCTCAACCCACCTCCGACCGGGCTTCCCAAAGTTGTCGACACAAATCCACGCGCTGATTGCCGATGGCCGGATCCTGTTTTTTCTTGCGTCACACTACAGCTCACGTCCCATGGACCCAATGGCAGCACCGCATGAGGCCATGGCGTCCGTGCTGCCCCGGTGGTCATCATCCCGGGCTTTGATTATACCCCATTTTGGGGAGGATGTTAACAAGGTCTAAACGCGATTCCTCAGGGTCTCTGGCCTCTGGACATCTCCGCTTGGCTCTGGCAGCTCAGGATCGAGAACTCGTGAGGCCCTAGGGGGATCTGACAAACATTGCCCAGTGGGACAACTGTAGGGATCCATCCAGGACTTCTCTGGAACCCCAGACCTCCCGGCTATCATCTCTATGAGCGCATCCTTTCGCGCCGGGAGGCTCCCATGCTCTTCGCCCTGGCCGACCGCCTGGTCCTGATCCTGGAAGGCCGGGAGATGGGCTTCCGCTGGATTACCCAACCCCTTGCCGCAGGGATGCTTGAGCAGCATGCAAAGCATACATTAAGGTATAAGGCTGAGGCTTAGCGGGGTGAGGGATGAGTTGAGAAGCGGCGGGCCAGCCAGCGGCGCAGCAACTCCACCCGAAAGCGACAGCGGCCGTCATCCACCTCCAGCACCTCTCGCTCCTCCAGGGCCCGGACGGCATCCTCGGTGATCCCCGGAACTTCCCGCCAGAGAGTCCACCCCTCCGACCCAGGCTGATAGGCCTGAACCACGCTGATGAGGACAACCCGCTGCTCCTCCGTCAACCAGTCCCAGACGGCATCAAAGTACCAGGTCTCCCCTTCCACCAGCAGCCGGTCCAGCGCCCGCTCCACCTCCTCCGGGCGGGCTGTGGGGTACACCTCGTAGCCCTCGCGTGCCATTCGGTTGTTGACCTCCCGGATAACGGCGGAGCAGGCCAGTTGCAAAAGCATCGGCTGGCGGCCGGTGGCCAAAAGCAGCCGCTGGATGGATTCCTCCGTGTACTGGAGCCGGAAGCCGTCCCAGGGATCGGTGATGAGGCGGCGGGCGGCGTCCTCCTCCAGGTAGGAGACCCGCACCGAACGGGCAATCCCCATCAATGGCTCCCAGTAGCGGCTCATCCGCTCCTGCAGGGTATGGTGGCCGCTCAGGATCACCAGCAGTTCCGGGCGGTGTTGTATAAGATGCCGGAGATGTTCCAGGAAGTTCCGGCTTACCGTTCCCTCATCCATCCGCTGCTCAAGTTTCTCAAACTCGTCCAGCATTAGGACGATGAATCGCTCTCCCCGCGCTGGCGCAAGCCGGTCCAAGAAATCTTCTACCGATTCCCCTTCCCCTGGAGATATCCCAAACGGCTTCCCAATCTCGCGCATCAGCGCTTGCCAGAGGTCCTGATCGCTTTTGATCGGACGGAAGGGATCAGAGAGCAAGCCCTGGAGGTCGGCCAAGATGGGGATATAACGGGGGCCCAACTTGGCTCCAAGATGCTTGAGGATGGAGGTTTTGCCCATCCTCCGCTGGCCGTAGAGGACAACCGGGACTTTCTGCAGGGGGTTCCGGAAGAGCTCCTCCAGGCGCTGGAAAATCCCATCCCGGCCGACGAACAGGCGGCCCGACTCTGGAGTGAGAGGCGGCCCGACCACGTAGAAATCCTCCAGAGGAGCAACCGGCCGGAGGGCCAGCAGGCGGTCCCGCTCAGCGGCGACCGTTTGATGCCAGCGTTCCGAGAGGAGAAGCAAGAGTGCCGCAAAGGGCTGGGGGATGTCTGGGCTTTCAGCAGCCATTTGGCGCACCCGCTCCAAAGCCGAGAAGGCCTCGTTGAGGTGGTCCCGACGGGCCAGTTCCCCTGAGGCGGCCCAGTAGGCCGCAAAGGCCCGAGCGGCGTCTTCAAAGAGGCGGAGCCCTCTCAGGACCTCCGGAAAATTGGGCGCCTCAGAGGGAAGGGAAGAAGGAGCGGAAATTTCCGGAGAATCAGCCAGGGAAACGAAGGCGCCGAGCAAAGCAGGGAGTTCCTCCGCTGCGTTCCCCAGGGCAGAGGTGGCTTCGTGGGCTTCTTTTAACGCTTGCATCAGCCGGTTGGGCTCAAAATCCCTCGGAGCCGTAGGCGCGGCGGCCTCTAGTAAGCGGTACCAAGCCCGGAAGAAGCGGGACAAAGGAGCCGGCAGGGGCCGGCGCAGGGGATTGGTCAGGAAGCGGGCCAGCGCATCGAAGAAGTCAGGGATGGCCTGGGCTCCTCCCAGTTCGGCCAGGACCAGTCTGGAGGAAAAGTAGGGGTCGGCTTCCCGGCGATATGCATCCAGGTCCCAACCTGCCCGAGGTTCCACATAGGGCAACGGGTTCTGCAGGAGATGACGGAGCAAAGGAACAGACCATAGAGTGCCCGCCGGTTGCCGGGAGGCCGCCCGGGAGATGGCCCAGCGGGCGTAGGGGTGGCGGGCGACGAAAGAGAACCACCAGGCCGCCTCGCCGGGATGCTTCAGGCGCTCCGCCAGCCATCCGGAAAGTTTCGGCCAGGGGAGAACGGGAAGTTCATCCCAGGAGATGGGAGGACGGGGGAGAAACACCTCCCAGAGCCAGAAAGGGAAGCGGGCTAATCCGAGCAATGCCCCGATCAAAAAGGCCACGCCCGCGGCCACGCCCGTGGTCACGCCGAAGGCCACGCCGAAGGCCACGCCGAAGAACACGCCCGCGGTCACGTCCCTGGCCACGGGCATGGCCACGCCTATGGCCACGCCCGCGGCCACGCCGAAGGCCACGCCCCCGGCCACGTCCCCGGCCACGCCGAAGGCCACGCCCCCGGCCACGCCCGCGGCCACGCCCGCGGCCACGCCCGCGGCCACGCCGAAGGCCACGTCCCCGGCCACGCCGAAGGCCACGCCTAAGAACACGCCTAAGAACACGCCCGCAAAAGCCCCTATCCCTTCAAATGGGACCCCCAGAGCAGAGAGGCCCCATCCGGCCAGGAGCACCATCACCGGGGGAAGCACCAGGGTCAAAATGATGCTACGAAGGAGGAGGGAGGGAACGGAAGGAAACCGCAGGTAGAGCCGCAAGGCGCTGGGGCGGAAGAAGGCCCAGTAAAGAATGCGGAAATATTCCCGCAGCCAGGGCGGCAACTGTTCCATCCACCCCGGCAGGGCCAGGTGGCGGGCTATGAACTCCTCTCGCAGTTTCCGGAGATATTCGTCCCGCGTCATCTTACTCCTTCAGTATTCGCTTCTTTGCCCATTCCCAGAAGGCAAGGACAATCAGGGAAAGAGGGCCGGAGCGTAGCCAGCCGTAGAGCCCCTGCAGGCCATGGATGGGGGCCAGGGAAATCCAAAAGATCTCGGTTCCCTCCGAGGTCCGGCACAGGGTGGGGCCCTTCGCCGTTATCCACTGAACGGAGAACCGGAGCGTTCCGGACCGGAAGAAGAGCGGGGGGCTGTGAATCCGGAAGGCCACCGAGTGGCTGGCCGAGGCCCGGGCTGGGAGTCCCTGGACTTCCAGCCGGGTTGTCTGGCCCTCCCCCAGATGCACGGGAAGAGGTCCCCAAAATTGGAGGGCCACTATTCCCGTCAGCGAATCTGAAGTTTCATTCTGAATGGTGAGGCGGAGCATGCCCTCATCTCCAGTAGAAAGCCACCGAGGATATTCCAGATTGAGGGCAATTTCCGATCCGCAATCAAGAACGATCCAGGTCGGGGTTAAGAAGTTTACAAGGATGAGCAAAATCAGAGAGAAGAAGCCTGTCAAAATCCACACCCAACGGTTGCGAAAGATTCTAAGAAGATCCTGCCACTGAAACGGCTCCGGGGGCTTCTCCTCTATCCGGACCGAGAATGTACTGGCCGGTTCTACCAGCACTTTTTTCGGTTCACGAGCTCTGGCCATCCGCTCGCCTCCGGAGGCGGTCTATCAGCCAGAAAATCAGAGCAGCTCCGAAACTTGCCGCCGCCAGCCAAATTAGGAGCGGATGGAAATAAAAGACCTGGAAGACCAGGAGCAGCATAGATAATGCCATCGCTGCCATCCCGGCTGTGTCCCATCCGGAAGCGCGCGCCCCCTTTTCCACGACATGCCGATAGACAGGTCCTTTCTCCCATTCCAGGGCCTGCTGGTATTTCCTCAGCGCCTCTTCCCGCGGGCGGCCAGCCTGCTTTACTTCACAAAGATAGGCGCCCAGGAGCTGGAGATGATAGGGATGATTGGGCTCCCGGACGTTCTTCAGAATCCAGTTCGCCTCCTCCTCGCTCAGTCCCCTGGATGTCAATAACTCTCGCGCAGCATCTGGCGAGAATGGGCCTAACTCAAAGGGGCGAAAGATGTTGAAGAAGCGGGAAACCTCCGCCTTGCTGGGAACGGACAACTCCCGAAGGGGGCGAAGCGTGGAGATGACCAGCGCCAGTTTCCCTGTCTGCGTGAGGCTGCGCAGGTAGTCGTAGAAGTCCGCAGTGAACTCAGGCCGGGAGAGGGCTTCACCGAACTCATCCAGGCACAGCACAATAGAGGACCCGGACTGTTCCAGAATTGCCCGGATATCGGTGCTGGAGCCTCCCAATTTCCGCTTTAATTCCTCAAAAAACTCGTCCGGCGAGAAAATGCCTTGCATATCCAGATATAACCATCGATAGTTGCCGTAGCGCTTCGGTCCCTCTATCTCGCACAACTGGCGCAGGAGGGAGGTTTTGCCTATCCGCTCGGGACCGTAGAGGGCTATACAGGCGGGCGGGGTCGTCCCTAACCACCTCAGGAGCGTATTCAGTTCATCCTGACGATCTGCGAAATTGTCCCCTATAACGGGACCACTATGATAAAAAGGATTGACTTCCATTGCGCCTCTTAATAGTCAGTATTTCCAAATTTCCATTGAACTTAGCCCAGGTCGTAGACCAATCCACGGGGGAGCGCTTTGACCCCTTGAGCGCCCCCCCGCAGCAGCCGGCCGATGGTCGCGTCCCTGTGAGCGGTGATCTCTTCAGCGATGTCCAAAGAGGTGACCCGCCGGGTTGCCGCTCCCTGTCGCACAATGACCTGCAAGGTCCTGGCTCCTGCTTTGGGGGAGTGAGAGGTAAGGTTGATATCGGTCCGACCTCCTTATCCGTTTCCGTTTCCGTCCTGCCTTACGGATGCTACCGCATCACTTCTGGCTTGTCAATTGCGCCCCCTCTCTGAGGTTCAGACGCGAGTTGGAACACGAGAGTGGGGGCCCAACCGGGCGATCGTGGCAGCCCGATCAGAAGTCCCAGCCTCCCGGCTATCATCTTCATGAGCCTATCTTTCCGAGTTGGGAGATTGTCGTGGTGGTGATCCTGACCGATCACTTGGCCTTGATCCTGGAAGGCCGGGAGCTGCGCTTCCGCCTGAGAAAGCCGCTTTCCCTCCCCTTTAACGGGGAGATCCTCGCTCTGCTCCCCGACGGCCCGGGCGCGATCGCCTGGGTCCAGTCCGCGGATGGGAAGCGCCGCGTCTTTCTCCTCGACTTCCCCCGCCGGACGGCCCGCGAGCTCTGAGCCTCGCAGGTCCCCTCTCTCCTTTCCCCTCCCGTGAGAGCATGGGAACAGAGTCCGGCTAAATCCCATGGGCGCTCATCCTGCGCCCATGGAGGAACACCGATGTCTTCGCTCCACGAGGCCGTCGAGCGGTTCCTGCGCTACCTGGAGGCGGAGCGCATGGCCGCCCCGGAGACCCTGCGCTGGTACCGCAGCCATCTGCGCGTCTTCGCCGCCTTCGCCGGGGGCCTGCCGGATCCCCTGTCCCCGGAGGCCTTCGCCGCCTTCATCGGCGTCCTGCGGCGGGACGGCCGCAGCCCCCACACCGTCGCCGCCTACGTGCGGCTGCTGCGCCACTTCGGGCGCTTCCTGGCCGAGCGGGAGGGCCTGCCGGAGAGCCCGGCCGCCCGCCTGCGGATCCCGCGGGCCGACCGCCGCCCCCGGGCCATCTCCCGGGAGGATCAGCGGCGGATGCTGCGGGCCGCCCGCTCGGAGCGGGACCGGGCCCTCCTGCTGCTGCTGCGGGACACGGGGATGCGGGCGAAGGAGCTGCTGGGGCTGTCCTGGCGGGACCTGGACCTGCGGCGCAGGTCGGCGGTGGTTCGGGGGAAGGGCGGGCGGCACCGGGTGGTGTTCTTCTCGGAGCAGGCCGCCCGGGCCCTGCGGGCGTGGCGGAGACGCAGCCGGGAGGATCGGGTCTTCCCCTTAAGCTACCAGGGCCTGCGCAGCCTGCTGGACGCCATCGCCCGGCGGGCCGGGGTGAAGGGGCCTCACGGCCCCCACGCCTGGCGGCACGCCTTCGGGCTGGAGATGGCCCGGCGGGGGATGCCGCTGTTCGCCCTGCAGCGGCTGATGGGCCACTCCTCCCCGCTGGTGACGGAGATCTACGTGCGCTTCAGCGGGGAGGATCTGCGGGAGATCTACGAGCGCTACGCGGGGCGGTGACTCGAAATCACCTGTGGGCCCTTGAAGGCTCACCGCGGGTTCGAATCCCGCCCCCTCCGCTCAGGTCCCCCA
>Ga0079992_132775_pt1 | contig 15936 bp, 22 predicted proteins | sample FaiFalFF_MnMetaG_3_FD_69197 | JGI IMG/M metagenome (GOLD analysis project Ga0079992, IMG submission 69197) | Freshwater microbial communities from Yellowstone National Park, Wyoming, USA - Fairy Falls B (FF_Mn_B) MetaG (SPADES assembly) (version 2) | ecosystem: Environmental > Aquatic >... | reverse complement strand
TAAGAATAGTCCCGTTAGAGCAGCAGAAAGTGGAGAAGTTGTTTATGTTGGATTTATTGAAGGTTATGGAAATATAATAATTATTGAGCATTCAGGATTTTGGACAATATATAGTCAAATTATTGGAATAAATGTTAAAAAAGGTGATAAAGTAATAAAAGGACAACAAATTGCCAAAGTTGGCGATGAATTATTTCACTTTGAGTTAAGAATAGGTAAAGAGGCAGTTGATCCAAAACCTTACTTTACATCTCAATTTTAATTTATTTTTTATCTATTGAGATTTTTCCTGCTCCAATTAAGGCAATTGTTAAATAAATTATTAAAAATAAAATTGGCTTTTCAGCTTCTAAAATTGATTGTTTTAAAATAAAAAGATGTAAATAAGAAGCAAATAAGAAGTTAATCACTAAAATAATGGCTGAAATTCTTGTCCATAAGCCAATCATTACGAATATAGCAAATAAGGTTTCAGCAAGTATAGAAGCCCAAGTGAAAATTTCAGGAAATGGAAGTCCCATTTTCTTAACTAATAAATAATGTGGCTTTTGAATTTTAGGAATTCCATGAAAGATAAATAATAATAGACTTGGAAAAACTCTTAAAATTAAAAGTCCCACATCACGCATTTTGAAAATTTTAAAGCTTTAAATTACCAAAACCTTGCCTTGTCTAGTAATTCTAAAATATAGATTATTTCTTATTTTTCCCACCCACCCTGAAATCAAGCCTTAGGTTTTAAAAAACCCTATTTTTTGCCCTTGGGGGGCTTCGCCTCCCCTTAAATCCCCCCAAAAACAATAATTTCCTGAAATTTTTATAAGTTATTGATAGTCAATCATTTAACACTATTTATTGGACAAAGCACCAAGCTCTCCAAATATATGCTTTAAAATTTCAAAACTATGGAAAGAGTCTATGAGGAACTTTCAAGAGCATCTGGATGGATGAAGGCTATGGGTATTTTATCTATCGTTGGTGGTATCCTTTGCGCTATAACTATTGTTGGTATTATATTTGCATGGCTTCCGATATGGATAGGTGTGATAGTATATCAAGCTGGCAAGTCTGCTCAAGTGGCAAGCACTAACAGGGATGAAACGAAATTAATAGAGGTAATCTCAAAAATAAGACTTTACTTTGTTATATCTGTTATAGTAAGTATAGTAGCTTATGCCTTCGCTATAATAGCGGGTATAGTTTCTTTGTTTGGTTTATTTTCTATGACAGGAGGAGGATATAGCTGTTAAAGTTCTTCCAATACAATTAGCAAAAGCTATTTTAAATCGTGAAACGGGTTTGTTTATTTTTGAAAATTTAAAGAATGAAACAATAAGAGTATTTTTAATAAATGGAGAGATTGTAAAAATTGACAGCTTATATGGAGAAGGAGAAACTGAAATAGCAAGACTATTCTTATGGGGTGAGGGTTATGTAATTAAAAGACCTATCCCAAAGGAATATGAGAATTTTATTCCTACTAAAAAGTACAATCCTGATGGTTTTTTAAAAATTTTAATTGAAAGTATTAGAAAGGAACTTAAATTAAAAGAATTGGAAACATCTGTAAATGAAATAATTTTCAAAGGACTTATAAATTTTTTAAGTGAAGTTGAGCCTTTTCTAATTTATAGTAAGGATGAATGGATAGGATTTTCAGGAATTATTAAAAACCTTTCAAAAAGCATTAAAAACTCAATAATTTTAATCTCAAATAAGTACTTATTGTTCTTTTCAAATGATATTGATTTTATATTTTCAAAGGATGGTTATGTTGATTTTAATAAGGTTGATGAAGAAAATATATTTGAGCCATTTGATTATAAAGTTTTTGTTTTTAGTCCTGAGGAATATAGAAAGCTTTTAATTCCTTTTGAGAAAGAGCCTTCATACAAAGGTTTATTTGAAAATTTGAAATTAGAAGATTATACTATTGGTTTTATTTTCAAAAAAGATGAAGTTGATATTTTTATTAAGGATTTAAAAGAAAATGTTAAAAAATATCCTTATTGTATATTATGGAAATAGAGGCAAAATTTTTAATTGAAAATCCAAATGAATTGGAAAATTTCTTAAATAATTTTGTAAATCCCATTAAGCTTGAAATTGATGATATCTATTTTGATAATAAACACTTAAATCTTTTAAAAAATTATCATTGTGCTTTTAGAATTAGAAAAGAAAATGAAAAGTTTTATTTTACAATAAAAAGAAAAATTGAAAGTGATAATAATTTATTTAAAAGGATTGAGATTGAAAAGGAAATAACAAAAGAAATGTACGAAAAGCTAAGAAGAAGTGAATTTTATTTTTATTTTGATGATATTGAGCTTAAAATTTTTCCAATAATTGAAATTTTTTCAAGAAGAAAATTATATTTAATCGGAAATTTAAAAGTTTCAGTTGATAAAGTCTTTTTGAGCGATAAAACAATTATGAATTTTTTAGAGATTGAAGGTGATGAAGAAGAAATTTTAAAATTTGTAATGGAATTAAAAAATAAATTTAACTTGATTGAATGGAAAACATCAAAACTTGAAACAGCTTTAAAATTTAACTATAAATTTCCCTCTTTCATTATTTAATTCATACATATAAATGCCCTTTGGAACATTTAAATAAATTTTCATATATCCCTTACCTTTCTTTTCAAAAACCTTATTACCTAACACATTATAAACTTTTAAATTCCAATTATCATTTAAATAAATTTCCATTATTTTGTCTTTAATAGAAAGTTTTTTATTTTCCTTATTTTCTTTATTAGATGAAGGTAAATCTACGAGTATTCTTATGTTGGGTCGTTTTGTGGATTTAATTGTACTTGTAGGAACTGAGCCAGCATCAGTATAATTATAACCTACTAAATTTGTGCTATATGTTGTATAAGTAGTACTGGCATTATATGTGTAGTTATAATCTGAAGTAGCACCATAATAAAAATCTATTAAGATATTATTTCCATTCCAAGTCCATGGTGATGAAAATGTATGTTCTGTCCAACCGTTAATTGGTAAGCTCGGGCAAGGATTATATCCAATAGCAGTTATTAAACCATTATTATCAAAATAATCACCAACTTCATTATAATTAACTTCCTTTATTTTTAAAGTGCAAGGACAAAGTTGTATATAGTTAGGAGATTTAACAAAAAAACCAAGGGAATATATTTTTGCTCCTACTTGAACACCAGCATTTTGTAATTCAGAAGATAGTATAATTATTTGATGACGAGAGCGAGTGTACCAATTTCCATAAGGGGCAGGGTAGGAATATTGGTTATTATATAATGTATCATCTCCAAAAATCACATAAGATGGGCTTAATGTTAAAGTTATGAAAGTCATTTTAAAATTTTAAGGCTTTTTTACTAATTTATAAATAAAATCTCTATAAACTAATGCTTTTTCAAAATCCCATTCTTCTGCACATTTTTTCATGCGATATTCTAATTCTGCTATAAGCTCTATTTTATTTTTATTTTTCAATAACTCTTCAATTTCTTTCTTTACCTCATCTTCAATAGTTTTTATTTCTTTTTTAGTGAAAATTCTTTCATCAGCTACTGATGTAATTTTTAAAATTTGATCTATGGATTTTTTAATGGTTTTTGGAATAATACCATGTTTTTGATTATATTCTATTTGAATTTTTCTTCTTCTTTCAGTTTCTTCAATTGCTTTTTTCATAGCATCAGTAATTTCTGATGAATAGAGTATTACTTTACCTGCTGAATTTCTTGCCGCTCTTCCAATAGTTTGAATAAGGGCGGTATAACTTCTTAAAAATCCTTTTTTATCAGCTTCCGTTATAATAACTAATGAAACTTCTGGCAAATCTAATCCTTCCCTTAATAAATTCACACCTACAATAACATCTATATTTCCAAGTCTTAAATCTCTTAAAATCTCAATTCTTTCAATAGCATCTAATTCTGAATGAAGATATTTAGCTTTAATACCTACTTGATTTAAAAAATCTGCCAATTCTTCACTTGTCCTTTTTGTAGTAGTAGTAATTAAAACTCTTTCATTCTTTTCTATACATTTTCTAATTTCATTTAACATATCATCTATTTGATTAATTTCAGGTCTTACTTCTATTTGTGGATCTACAATTCCTGTTGGTCTTACAATTTGCTCTACAATATCATTTTTTACTAATTCCATCTCATAAGGACCAGGTGTGGCACTCATAAAAATAACTTGATTCCATAAACTTTCAAGCTCTTCAAATTTTAATGGTCTGTTATCAAGAGCAGAAGGAAGTCTAAATCCAAACTCTACCAGCTTTTCCTTTCTACTTCTATCACCATTGTACATAGCTCTTAATTGTGGAATTGTTACATGGCTTTCATCTATTACTAATAAGAAATCTTTTGGAAAGTAATCAATTAGTGTCCATGGTCTTGAGCCTGGAGGTCTTAATGCTAAATGTCTTGAATAATTTTCTACACCTGGACATGTTCCTGTTTCTCTTAATAATTCTAAATCAAATTTTACTCGTTGTTTTAATCGTTGTGCTTCTAAATATCTTCCTTGACTTTCAAAGTACTTAATTCTTTCTTCAAGTTCTTCTTCTATATTTTTTAATGCTATTTTTAATTTTTCTTCACTTGTTAAAAATGGACTTGCAGGATATAAAGCATATGAGCTTACAGATTGAATAATTTTTTTGGATAATTTTTCCCTAATAGTTATTCTTTCTAATAAATTATCAAAAAATTCCAATCTTATAAATAAATTTTCTTCATAAGCAGGTTGAATATCTATAATCTCACCTCTAATAGAAAATGTTCCTCTTTGAAGTTCTACATCATTTCTTTTATATTGCATAGAAAGGAGCTTATCTATAATGTTTTTTCTTTTATATTCTTTTCCTGTTTCAAATATTATGAAGAATTTTCTCACTTCATCAGGTTCTCCAAGTGCATATATGGCAGAAACACTTGCCACTACTATAACATCTCTTCTGCTTAATAAACTTGCTAATGTTCTTAATCTCAATCTCTCAATATCATCATTTATATCTGCTTGTTTTTCTATATATGTGTCAGTTTCAGGAATATAAGATTCAGGAATATAATAATCATAATATGATATAAAGTATTCTACTGCATTTTCAGGAAATAGTTGTTTTAATTCACCATATAGTTGAGCAGCAAGGGTTTTATTATGAGAAAGTATTAATGTAGGACGATTTAATTGAGCAATTACATTAGCAATAGTAAAAGTTTTTCCTGTTCCCGTTGCTCCAAGTAAAACAACATATTTTTCACCATTTTTTATTCTTCTTACAATTTCCCTAATAGCTTTTGGTTGATCACCCGCAGGCTCATAAGGTGATTTTAATTTAAACATAAATGTAGTTTAAAATTTTAAAGGTGATTGACGAGAAATTAAAAAATCAAATTTTAAATATAATTTTTAAATTTATAAATGAGGAGGAATGTGCTATTTTTTTATTTGGTTCATTTGTAAAGGGTAGAGTAAATCAATCTTCTGATATAGATATTGGTATTATTTGTAATAAAAAATTAGATCCTATTTTAGTTCAAAGAATTAAGCATGAATTGAATGAGTAAGCAAGAAATTGAAAACCAATTTAGAAAGTTTGAAAGTGCCTTAAAGAGATTAGAAGAAGTTTTATTAATTCAAAATTATAATGATATTATAAGGGATTTTGAGATAGTGTTTAAATTTTTTTATTTTACACATAATAAACCTTATGTTAACTAAAATTAATTTTTTTTAATTTGGATCACTAATATATTTCGTAAATTCATCCCTGAAATAGTTTTCAATCTTGCTTTCATAATTTTTGATAACTTCTTTCCAAAAGCTAAATTCAATATCCAAAATATCAAAATAATAATTTTCTTTATTGTATTTTTCAGCAAGATTTACCAAATCATTTTTTACAGAATTTCTAAGTTCATCTTTTTTTAAATTGTTTGTTAATAAATAATCAACAAGAAATTCTTTAAATTTTTTTAGCAAGAAATCATAATAATCACCACCAATAGCTCTAACAATCGGGTTGTTTTTATATCGCTCATATTGTTCAGAAAAATTAAATTTACTAACAAATTCATTCTTAACTTTTCCAAGAATTGTATCAAAATCACACCCTAAAAATTCTTTTTCTAATTTATTGTTTTTTATTAATTCTTTAGAATATGCTTGATATTTAATTTTTAAATTAAGTAGTTCGTTAGTGTAAGAAAGAGCATCTTTTACAAATTTCTCAATAAAATTATATTTTTTGTCAAGAATTGTATAATAAATTTCTTTTTTTATTTCTTCTATTTTTTCATTGACATCCTCTTCCTCAACAAATAACTGCTCTACATCATACCTAATTTTACTTTCAAAATCTACTTCAAAATTTGTAGTTTCTTCAAACCAATAAAACCAATTCCTAAAAAGTTCCCTAATTAGCTCTTGAACAGAAGTTTTTGACGAATTACTAATCGTGCTAAATTTAAAATTATTATCGTAAATATACCATAGAATTTCCCTAAAATAATCATCTTGAAGCATCCAATAATTATCACAAGCCTTTTCTGCTATTTTTATCCATTTATTTATTAATTCCTTCAAATTTATTTTCTGTAATCTCTAAAATTTTAAAGCAAAAGGTTAAAACCCTTCTTCCTCCTCTTCAATAATGGAAATTGTTGGAATTGTTTCTTTAAGTTTTCTCATAGCATTATAAAAATCATCTTCAATTACTCTAACTCTTTTGCCATATATAGCTTGCCAAGCTTTGCTTACAATTGTTTCCTTGCTTAAAGCATTTTTTAATCCAAGTTCCTTATATCTTTCATCTAAAACTTTTCTTAAATCAAGTAAAATCTCTGCTCTTTTTCTTCTTTCTTCTTTTGCCAAACTTAATTCATATTCTGTCCAATTATCAACTTTCTGTAAAACTTTTTCAAATGCATAAGCAGGAAATCTTTTATCATTATATTCATCAGTTATAAATCCAATTGTTAAGAAGTATGGAAGTTCAATTAAATCGGAAAGCTCATATTCCTTCATATTTGGAAATTTTTCAAGATGTTCTTTAAATATCTCATAAGATTGATGAGCCTTATCTTTTAAATTTGGTGCTTTTTCTATATTCAAACTAATTATATATTTTTTCATTTCCTTTGGAAGAATTATTGAAGGAATTTCCCTTATTCCAAGAAGCTTAGCAGCTTCAAGTCTATGTTGCCCGTTTATAACCTCATAATATGAGCCATCTTCTGATGGAATTATAATAATTGGATCTATAAAACCAAGCTTTTCCATAGACATCATTAAATTCTTAACAAGCGCATCAGATATTTCTCTTTGTATAGAAGGAATTTTAATTTTATCTGCTTGAACTAATTCAAACTCTATCTCATAACCCTTATAAGGTTCCTTAAATTTCATAGTGCTAAAATTTTAAAGCATAAATAAGCTATGGCTTAAAATTTTATCGTGATACTAAAAAACCTTCAGCTTATAAATTTTAGAAAATTTTCCTACATTAAATTAGAATTTTCAGAAGGAATTAATTTCATTATTGGAGAAAATGGTGCAGGAAAAACAACTATTATTGAAGCAATAAGTTATCTTTCAATTCCAAGGTCTTTTAGAGGTGTAAAGGATGAATTTTTAATAAAATTTAATGAAGTTGGATGGACAATTAAAGCTGAAATTTCTAATTTAATAGAACATAATATTCAAATAACTTATAAAAAAGATGGATTTAAAGTTATATATCTTGATGGAAAAAAACTAAAAACATTCTTAAAATTGTTTGAAACATTCTCCGTTTTAACATTTCATTCAAACAATTATAATTTAATAGACCAAAGTCCAGAAATAAAGCGAAAATTTTTTGATTGGTTCTTTTCAATGTTAAATTATGAATACTTTATATCGTTATACAAATATAAGAAAATTCTTATCCAAAAAAACAAGGCACTTAAAACAAAATCTGATATATCAATTTGGAATAAACAACTGAAACAATATTCAGATTATATAATAAAAATCAGGAAAAATTTTATAACACAATTAAATTCTATTATAAAAGAACAAAATGAAAAAATGAACATTGAATATAAAAACTCATTAAATAACAAAAACTTTGATGATTTTATAGAGCTTGAAATGAAAAGAGGTTTTAGTATAATTGGTCCTCATAGGGATAATTATGAGTTTTATTTTAATGAAAAAAATGCTAAATTTTTTGCATCTGATGGTGAAAAAAGAAGAATTTTCTTAGATTTAGTTATTGCTATGACAAAACTAACTGAAAGTGTAAAAAAAATAAAACCTGTTCTTGCTTTTGATGATCCATTTAATGTTTTAGATGAGAAAAATTTTAAAAATTTTATTAAAGAAATTAAGAACTTAAATGTTCAAGTTATTATAAGTGCTACGAATTTTAAACTTGATAATGAAAATTATCATGTAATTGACCTTAAATTCCTAACATAAAATAAATCAAAGCTTCCTATATCCAAAATCAACTCAAAATTTTTATTAACCCCTAAAATTCTACCTTTATAAATTTTTCCTTTGTATTCAAACTCAACAAATTCCTTTGAAATAAAGCTATTATACTGACTAATAATGAAATCAAAATTATAATTTATCAAAACTTTCAAATTTTCGTAAATTTTAAGAGCAATTTCATCTATATTAAAAAACTTATTTTTTATTAAAAACATAGAAGTTGCTAATAGATTTTGAGGAAAATTTGACTGATTAACATTTAATCCAATACCTAAAACAACTTCATTTTCTTTCATTTCAATTAGAATTCCGCAAATTTTTCTGTTTTCATAATAAATATCATTTGGAATTTTAATTTTAGCATTAATTTGATAAAATTTTAAAACATCTAATATACAAATTGGCGTTATTATTAAAAGCTTTTTTGAGAAATCAATGGTTTTATTTTTAAATCCAATTGACATATAAAGACCGCCAGGCTCACTAATCCAAGAATTACCATATCTCCCTCTACCCTTTTCCATCCTATTAGCAATTACAATAACTTCATCAAAAATTTTTAATAATTCAAATGCCTTATCTTGTGTGGAATCTAAAACATCAAATTTAAATAAATTTTTCAACAATTTCATTTATATTTTTTGGAATTCTAATAAGTTTTTTTTCACTATTTAAAAATGCATGTCTTGTTTTAGCAAAAACACTTAAATAATTTTTCGTTTCATTATAAATAGAATAATGATAATCAAATGTAATTCCATTATTTTCAATTTTCAAAATATCTATTCTTAAAATATCTCCATAAAATGAAGGTTTTTTATACTCTAAATTAGCACTAAGAACAACTACGAAATACCCTTCCTCTTCCATTTTATAGTAAGGATAACCAATACTTTCCCAAAATAATGTTCTTGCTTCTTCAAGGTAAATTAGATATACTGAATGATGAATAAAACCCATTTTATCTGTTTCTGCATACCTTGTTTTAATTTTATGTGAGTATATTGGAGATTTCATTTTTTTCTCTAAAAACAATTATTTTAGGTTTGTAAATTTTATAGTTTTCCTCATTTATATATCTAAAAGCCATAACAATAATTTTATCACCAATTTCTCCATTTCTTGCTGCTGCTCCTCTTAAAACCACAAGACCACTATTATATTCTTCTTCAATAACATAAGTTTCAAATCTTTGACCATTATTTAAATTTACAACTAAAACTTCCTCATAAGGAAGAATTCCTGAAAGCTCTAAAAATTTCTTATCAATTCCAATACTACCCTCGTAATATAAGCTTTTATCTGTTATTACTAAATTTTGAAGTTTAGCTTTTAAAATTTTTATCATATCTCTTGACCATCTAAGAAAACTATGGACTTTGGATATATTGCCTTAAACATATCTATAACACTATCAATTAACCTACTTTTAATTAAAACATAAACTTCATCCTTTGATGAGCTTATCATTTCTATATTTGCTCCTGAACTTGCTATTAAATTAAAAGCATCTGCTATTAATTGAGTATTACCTTCAATTCCTGAAAAAATTAATAAGGCAACATTCTCATCTACGAGAATTTCCACATTATCCTCATCATATAAAATTGAATATAAATTTGCCCTTGTTTCTTCTAATTGACTTTCATATACAACAAATGCTAAATCAGCTTTTCCTTTTATAGCTGTATCAAAACTAATACAAATAATATCAATTTTTTTCTTTGAAAGTTCATTAAAAATATCTGCTGCAACACCAGGCTTATCTTTAAGTCCTCTTATTACAACCTTACCAACTTTTGTTTTAATATCTAAATACATTTAAGTTTTGAAAATTTTAAAGCATTAAAATTTCAACCTATGTTAAGAACCCATACATGTGGAGAATTAAAAAGTGAGCATATTGGAATGGAGGTTATTGTTTGTGGTTGGGTAAGAAGAATTAGAGAAATTGGAAATATAAACTTTATAGATTTAAGGGACAGGTATGGAAGAGTTCAAGTTGTAATTGAAGATAAAAATTTAATTAAAAATTTAGATATTGGTCTTGAATATGTTATAAAGGTTAAGGGAATTGTAAGAAAAAGACCAGAAAAAGATATAAATCCGAATCATCCAACAGGAGAAATTGAGATATTAGCTAAGGAAATAGAAGTTTTAAATACATCCAAACCTTTGCCTTTTCTCCCTGAGGATGAAATAAATGTTAGTGAAGAAATAAGGCTAAAATATAGATTTATAGATTTAAGAAGACCAAAAATGCAAAAAAATTTAATAATTAGACATAAAACTGCTTTAATTGTAAGGAATTTTTTATCTGAAAATGGATTTATAGAAATTGAAACACCATTTTTAACAAAATCAACACCAGAAGGAGCAAGAGATTTTATTGTTCCATCAAGATTAAATCCAACTAAATTTTATGCTCTTCCTCAATCTCCCCAATTGTATAAACAAACACTTATGATTTGTGGTCTTGATAAGTACTTTCAAATTGTAAGGTGTTTTAGAGATGAAGATTTAAGAGCTGATAGACAACCAGAATTTACCCAAATTGATATTGAAATGAGTTTCGTGGATGTTGAAGATGTCTTAAATATAGTAGAAAATTTAATGATAAAAATTTTTAAGGAAATTTTAAATTATGAAATTGAAAAGCCATTTTTAAGAATAAGTTATAAATCTGCTATTTTGAATTATGGCTCTGACAAGCCCGATTTAAGAAGTGATATAAAAATTATTGATTTAACTGAAAATGTTGAAGGATTTAATATATTTGATGAAATTAAGAAAAATAATGGGAAAATCATTTCCTTACCGATACCCTTAGATTTATCAAGGAGAGAAATTGAAGAATTAAAATCAACTATTGAAAATTTTGTATTTTTCAAGAAATTTAATAATCAATTATCAGGTCAAATTTCAAAATATATTAAGAATTATGAAAATTTACCTGATGGCACATATATTGTTATTGGTGGATATGGGCTAAATGTTTATAAAAAGCTTGGGACTTTGAGAAATGAAATTATAAAGAAATATAAATTATTTAACAAAAAATGGTCTATTTTGTGGGTTTTAGATTTTCCACTATTTGAATATAATGAAGAAGAAAAAAGAATTGAGCCATCACATCATATATTTACATCTATTTATGAGGAAGATTTAGATAAACTACAAGAGCTTGAAAGAAAATTGAGAAATGGTGAAGATTATTCTAATTTAATAGAACAAATTAGAGGTAAGCAATATGATTTAGTAATAAATGGAAATGAAATAGGCTCTGGCTCAATTAGGGTTCATAATAGAAAATTTCAAGAAAGGCTTATGAAAATTATAGGTTTAACTGATGAAGAAATAAATAGAAAATTTGGATTTTTCTTGAATATTCTTGAATATGGAGCACCACCACATGGTGGCATAGCACTCGGTTTTGATAGAATAATAGCTTTACTTACTGATAATGAAAGCATAAGAGATGTTATTGCATTTCCAAAGACAACATCAGGTCAAGCATTATTTGAAGAAGCTCCATCAGATGTGGATTTAGAACTTCTAAAAGAACACAAAGAAACATTCTTAAATGCTATATTAAAAATTAACCAAGACAATAGCTAAAAATATAAGAATCATACCAATTATTTGGAAAAATTCAAGCTTTTCATTTAATAAAATAGTTGATAAAATAACAGAAACTAAAATTTCTAATAAAAATGTTATTGATATAACGATAGGTTTTTTATTTTTACTTGCCTTCGTATATAAAAAGTATGAAATGATTGTTGGGAAAACTGACAAATAAAGAATCAAATGAATTTTTTCAAAGTTAAATTTGATGTTTTCAAAAGGAATAAAAAATAAACTCAAAATACTTGATACTAAATGCAAAAATTGATTAAAGAAAATCAAATCATAATTTTTAATGTGTTTTGTTGTCTCAATAACAAACAAAGACCAAATTATAGCACAAATTAAATTTAGAATATCTCCTAAATTTAAGCTAATTATTAAATTAAAGTTGAAATTTGTAGCTACTAAAAAAACTCCAATTATTGAAATAAAAACTGAAAATAGCTGATTAAATTTTATTTTTTCTTTATAAAAAAGAGCTAAAAATAAAACTGTCCAAACTGGACTTGTATTTATAAAAATTGAAGTTTTTGAGGATGTCGTAAGTGTTTGAGCATAAAATTGAAGTAAATATCCTAATGAATTTAATAATGATAAAAAAATTAAATTTATATTTATTTTCCTTAACGAGAATCTATTTGGAAATAATAGAAATAAAATTAAAAAAGCAAAAAAGAATCTAAAAAACATTAAAATCAAAGGTGAAAAGTACTTTAATGAAAGCCCAATTATAGGAAAGGAAGTTCCCCAAATTAAAGAAGCCAAAAGTAATAATAGCATAATTGAAATTTTAGACTTTAAAATTTTAATTATGAATTTAGATAAGATATTTGAAGAATGGCAAAACAATAATTATAAAATTATGGAGAAAATTAAAAGAAAAGTTAAGAATGAAAAAATTATTGAAGCATTTCTTAAAGTTCCAAGAAATCTATTTGTTGAAAATGAGCCTTTTGAAGATATAGCGGTTTATTACGATCTTGGTCAAACCTCATCTCAGCCAAGTTTAATTGCAGAAATGTTAGAATTACTTGAAATAAAAAAAGATGATAAAGTTCTTGAAATTGGTACAGGAAGTGGTTATTTAACTGCTCTACTTTGCGAGCTATCTTATTTTGTTTATTCTATTGACATATTTCAAGAGTTTATAATAAGAGCAGATGAAAAATTAAAATTGCTCAATTATAAAAATTATAAATTATTTGTTAGAGATGGAAATTATGGTTTAGAGGAATTTTCACCTTATGACAAAATTATAGTTTCCGCATATGTAGAAAATATTCCAATTAGCTTATTGGAGCAATTAAATTTAGAAGGTATTATGGTTATTCCTGTTGGAAAGAAAAATTTTCAACATCTTTATAAGATAATTAAGTATGAAGCGGTTAGTTTTGTTCCATTATTAAATACTTTAAAATTTTAAAACTAATGAAATTAAAAAACAAAATACCTTTTATTATTATGTGTGCTATTGTTTTTTTGACATTTGTGTTTGTAATTTTCCATTTAATAATCAATAGGAAAATTGATTTTCTTGCGGTTTCATTAACATTTATAGCTGTTTCTTTTTCATTTATTCTCTATTCCATATATCAAACTTATAAAGATTATCTTAAATTTGAAATTAAAGTAGATGAAGAAGGTTTATTTTTCAACATACCAAAAGCTTATATAGATTATTATGAACTTGAAGTTCCAAAAGGAAAATTTCTTTGGAAGCAAATTAAGAGTGTTCAATATGATAGCGAAGAAAAAATCATTTACTTAATTCTTTTAAGTAAAGCAAAAATTCCAATTCCTGTTATTCTTTTTGACAAAGAAGATATTGAAGCAATTTTAAAAGAAATTTCAAAATATACAAGTGTTAAAGTAGTATGATTTATCCATTTCATGGCAGAAGATTATCAAGAGTTATTGTTATTGAAACAATTTATAATAGCGAATTGCTAAATGATAGTTTGGATAAAGCTTTTGAAGATATTGTCAATATGAGGAAAAATTATTTTAATGAAATTTTAAATGAAATTAAAAAAGAAGATATAAAAAGAATGTTTTTATCAGATTTAGAAAATTGGGAAAAAATTGTAAATTTTTCAAAAGAGTTATTATCTGCCTACAAATTAAATAAAGAAAAAATTGAGGAAATTTTAAAAGAAGTTATTACTGGTAAGTGGGATTATGAAAGAATTTTCCTTCTTGAAAAATCTATTTTAAAAACTGCTGTTTGTGAAATGATTAGTTTTGATACTCCTTATAAAATAGTAATAAAAGAAGCTTTAAATATAGGAAATTATTTTATTTCTGACCAATCTATAAAATTTATAAATGCTGTTCTTGATAAAGTTGCAGAGAAATTAAATTTAAAACTTTAAAATTTTAGTATGAGATTAAAAGAAGATGAAAAGAAAGTTTTAAGGGAAATTTTTAAAGAATATCAAAATATTGAAATTTTTCTATTTGGCTCACGATTAAATGATAATTTAAAAGGTGGAGATTTGGACTTAATTATAAAAACGAATAAAGATGGACAAAAAATAGCTCTTGAAATCCAAACGAAATTTTTATATGAAATTGAAGAAAGTATTAATGTTATTGTTTATGATGAAAAAAATGATTTTATAAAGGAGCTAATGAAAAATGCCAAAAGAATTACTATTGAAGAATTATGAAAATTTAAAAAAAACAATTTTACTTTTTGAAACTGCTCTTAAAGATGTTGTTCAAATTTTAAATAAGGAAAACTTTTCTGAGCAAGATTTAAAATCATTTGATGTTTTTTCCTTTCGTTTTCAAAAAGTCGTAGAGATGTTTCTATATTTTTTAAGAAGTCTTGAAATTTACTTATATGGTCAAAGCTCAGATACACTAAGAGATAGACTTTTAAGAATGGAAAAATTGGGAATTATAAGCGATATTGAAACTTGGTTTAAAATTCGCATTTTAAGAAATAAAATTGTTCATACATATGAGGAAAATTTCATTGATTTAATAAAAGAAGTTTTAAATGTTTCAAATCAAATTTTTGAAGATTATAAAAAATTAGAAAATTACATTAAAAATTTTTTATAGAGAATCTTTCAATATGAATAGCTTTTTTATTAGAAATGTCAATTTCACAATATATTCCTTGAATTCTCAAATCTAAAAATGAAGGCTCAGCTTTTCTTCTTATGTGAGGATAAAGAAATTTTTCTATTATAACATTATAATCTGCTCCTATTACTGAAAAATGTCCTCCTGTCATTCCAATATCTGTAATATATGCTGTTCCTTTCGGGAAAATTCTTTCATCAGCGGTTTGAATATGTGTATGTGTTCCAAAAACAAGAGAATATTTTCCATCTAAGAATAATCCAAGTGCCATCTTCTCACTTGTTGCTTCTGCATGAAATTCCAAAATATATATACTTTCAGGGTCTTGATTATATAACTCTATTGCTTTCCTAAATGGGTCATCAACTCTTTCATCCATAAATAATCTTCCAAGTAATGTTAAAATTTTAACTTTTCTACCTTCAATTTCAAATTCAAAAATTTTCCTTCCTGGTGTTCCTTCTGGATAATTATAAGGGATTAATAATTGAGGTTTTTCAATAATTTCTAATACCTTTTCTTCATCAAACGCATGATTTCCAAGTGTTATAACATCTATTCCATAAGAAATAAATTCCTCAAAAATTTTAGGTGTAATTCCTCTTCCATGGGCAGAATTTTCACCATTTACAATAATTATAGATGGATTATATTTTTTACGCAAATCAATAATGAACTTTTCCAAAATATCTCTTCCGGGCTTACCATAAACATC
>Ga0079992_133006_pt1 | contig 15964 bp, 23 predicted proteins | sample FaiFalFF_MnMetaG_3_FD_69197 | JGI IMG/M metagenome (GOLD analysis project Ga0079992, IMG submission 69197) | Freshwater microbial communities from Yellowstone National Park, Wyoming, USA - Fairy Falls B (FF_Mn_B) MetaG (SPADES assembly) (version 2) | ecosystem: Environmental > Aquatic >... | reverse complement strand
GACGCCCTGCCTGCCCGGGGCCAACCCCCAGACGGAGCCAACCGGCCCCGCCCGGAGATTAACCCCGAGCAGGGCCGGTGGCTTCAAAAAAGGAAACAAGGGGTTGGCGTAGGGGAAAGGGGCCGTCAGCTAAGAAGACGGCGGAGTAGTTTCTGCTTGGCGTTGGCGATCATCAAGGTCGTTGTCGTCGCTCCGAACAACAACAGAGCAGTTTCTAGTATGCCGAAAGTCGTCGTCTGGTACGCCAACAGCAATAATGCCGCCGGGACTGTTACCAAAGTCGCCGTATCAATCGCAAACTCTACCAGTGGGACTGTCGCTCGCTTGATCAACATCATCAACTTTTCTAACACTGACAGCGGTTCCTCTTCCTCCCATTCCTCATCCTCCCACTCTTCGTCTTCCCACTCGTCCTCTTCTTCCCATTCCTCTTCCGGCCACTCCTCCTCTATCGTCTCGTCCTCGATGCCCCCCTCCCGACCTGGAACCTCCCGGGCCCTCCGCTCCCTTATCGAATCGACCATCCCGCTCATGAAATCGCCACCGAGTTCCCATGACATCGGGAGGAAGGGCCTTTCGGTTTTGCTCATGGCCGATTCCCCGGGGGCGCCGGGAATTTTCAACCACCGGCTTCCCTCCGCAAGGAGGGGCCGGTCCAGCGCCCCTCCCCCTCGAGGCCTCCCCTGAGGAGGCCCCGGGGAGAGGATCCCCGGCAGCCCCCTCAGGGTCGGCCTCAAAAAAACCGATGGGTTTGGGGAGGAGGGCGTCGGTTGTCAGTAGCGGTCGGTGGGCAGTAGCGGCGGTGTCGTTTTGCCGTTCCACATCAGATACTCCAGGGACAGACGTCCCTGGCGTATCCTCATGATGGCCTCCGCGGCCTCGTCTGGCGTCTGGAAGCGCTGGGCACAGAAAAGGCCCAGCGTCCAGGCTCTCGGCTCGAAGATTGTCGTCTTCGCTTCGTCGCCGTCTTCCTCCTCCCAGCCGTCGCCGAACCGGACTTCCTGGGCCCTCCGCTCCCTTATCGAGTCGGTGTGTCCGCTCATATTGAATCGCCCCTGTAATCCCATGACATTGGGAGGGAGGGCCTTACAGGTCCGGCCATCTTCTCACCGACTCCCCGGGGCTGCCGGGTTTGAAACACCACCGGCTTCCCTCCGGGTATGAGCAGGCGCCTCTCCTTAGCCTCTCTCCCGGCTTCCACGGCGGTGAACGATATGCATGAATGTTACTTAACTGCTGAAAGAACAGAAAAAGGGAAGGGATTTTGGGCCTTCAATGGAAGCGGAAGAGGACTAGTGGTATCAGCAGGACGATGAGGAGGACCGTTGTAATGATCATCGAGAGCCTATAGCCGGTCCTGCCCCTAACGTGCGCCGGTACTATGTATCCTCCGTCGAGTGGCCTGACCGGCAGGGAGTTCATGACGACCAGCCAGAAGTTCAGGAAGAAGACGTGGTGGAGGACGCTCATCGGTAAGACGAAAGGCGATCCGAGCCAGGAGTGGACGAACCAGCCCTCCGGTGGATACGTCGGAGAGGGTATGTTCAGCATCGAGAGCATGAGCGGCGGGACGAAGAGGTAGACCGGGTTGTCCCAGGCCCTGCTCAGGAGCGCCAAGGCCTCGGAGTTCTGGGGCTTCAGGCCCGAGAGGAGCCAGAGGTACCCCGCGAGGGCTATTCCGGCTATGATCAGGTTGGTGTAGATCCCTGCGCCGACGAGCTCCAGGGCCTCCCTCGGCCTCATCTTCCTCTCGACGTTGCCCGGCGGCTCGACGAAGGCTCCAGCCGGTATCGGTCCCGCGAAGAAGACGCCCACCTTCCTGATTTGGTAGCCGTACATCCTCAGGATGAAGTCGTGGGCCAGCTCGTGAAGCATCATGGCGAAGAAGAGGGCTATAAGCGTCTCGGCCAGCGGGAGGTGAGTGTCGATCCCTACTACGCCTATCCCTGCGAGTGGGTGCTGCCTGTAGAAGGCCTTCATCCTCTGGAATGCTTCGGCGTTGGTCGTCTGCCAGACCAGGCTGTAGATCAGGCTGCCTCGGCCGCTCTTCTCGACCCTACTGCGAAGAAGAACGGCGGGTAGTACGTGACGAGGCCGCTCCTTTTCAAGACTAGTCAAGACTAGCTTCCCCTTTTTGAGCACCGGCGTGTAGGAGGAGTAGCAGGCCTCGCAGAGGGGGACGTCCTGGTGAGCGTCGGCGCCCGGATCGTAGAGCGTATAGGTTTTCGTCGCAGGAGAGCCGCATTTTAAGCAGGCGTTTCCCGACATCCCTACATACGCACAAACATGTTATATAATTTCATGTGCGGTTGGAGTTAGGAGGAAGACATGGCTCGGAAGAAGCGCAGGTTAAGGGAGGCCTCCAAACCCTCAAGGACCTCCGAGCGGTCCATATCTGACCCGGACGAAACGGCACACGAGCTGACATCGCATTTGCAGGAAATTGCTTATGAGTTCGGCCTCACCTTGAGGACGCAAAGGGACTTCGCCAATTTGCTCCTGAAAGTCGTAAGGGCTGGAAGACGCATAGCTTCCTGGAACGCGGAGGCCGTAGAGGGCATGGCATCGGATTTCCTCGAGGTCGCCTATAACACTGCGAAAAAGGAAGACGTTCAGATCGATGAAATTATCAGTGATTTTGCTGTGAACCATCAAATACTCCTCATGCTCGCCCTAGTGTATGATTTCTTCGAGGACAGCAGGGTCAAGAGGATAGACGAGCTGATTGACGAATTCGAAGAATTATCGATGGAGTTAGTGGCAGAGTACAAAAAGGATCCCTACGCTGTCCTCAGACCCGAACTCGCCAACAGGGCATCGGCCCTCCTCGGCGAGATCCTTTCAGTCATCAAAAAAGAGGATTTCAGACGAAGAAGCGGCTGAGCCTCATGGCGAGAGGCGCCAAGAGGAGCTCATAGGCCGTGACGGCCCTGTCTCCCGGGAGGACGACGAGCCCGAACCTTTTCACAAGCCGGGCGGCTTCGGCGACGGAGGCCTCGGGGTCGAGGAGGGGCGCCGGCACAGCAAAGTCCCTGACGAGCCTGCTGGGCTCCTTCTCGATGTGCTCGTAGTAATCGAGGAGGGCCCCGTCCTCTTCCACGAGGATTGCAGGGCAGTCCTGGAAGGAAGCCGCAACCCTGAGGACGTCGGCGTAAGGTGGGTACCTGTGGGCCTTGAAGGCGAAGTCGGAGACAGGGAGCTCGCAGGAGGTGTATTCGTCCCAGAAGAGGCCGAGGACGTCAACGGGACCGTAGAGGGCGCCTCGATAGAAGGCGGCTCCGACCGACGCTACGGCCACCCTCAAGGAGTCGAGGTCGTTTACCAGGGGAGCCTGGTAGGAGGCTACCGCAACGTGATATGTGACGAACTTTTTCAGGGCCCCCACCCACGACCTCGTTCAGGAGATCTTCGAGGCGATCCGGCGGGCGTCGGTCACGTAGGGGTAGCGGACCAGAACCGGTTTCTCGTTCTCGACCAGGTGGTAGAGGGCTGCGAGGAGGTTCGCGTTCTCCCCTATGGGCTTCTCCATGTCCTTCAGCAGATTCCTGCAATGTTACTTAATCAGAGACCTGCATAGCTTGCAGGGCTTGAGGGGCCTTTTGTCGAGGTCCCTGAGGGAGCTGGCCGGCCTCATAACGCACCTTTCCTTGCAGTGCCCGAGGCCCAGGAGGTGACCGGCCTCGTGGACGGCAACGGAGCAGGCCCTCCTGATAAGGTCCCTTCCGGTGCCGAGCCAGGCCAGGGAGACGAGGGCCCTGCCCTCCCTGCAAATCCCGAAGACCCTCTCACCCCAAATCGTTAGACTGGCGCCTATCAGGACGAGGACAGGAGCGACAATCTGGTAGGAGGACACCACATGCGAGAGGGCGCGGAGCGCATCGACGACTCCAGGTCCTGGCAGAATCTGGGCGACGAAATGGGAGCAGGGAACGTCCCAGGCCTTGCTGACAGCGGACCTTACGGTGAGCCCGAGATCCCTCGTCGGAGCGGACCCTGATCTTCGGCATCGAGCCGAAATTCGTCCGATGTTACTTAAGCTCTCTCACCCAAGAAAAATCTCATATATCGACCAGGGGAAATTCTCACCGTAAAGTGCTTATTCTGCGCCGCAAGGGAAGGGTTCCCGGTAGGGACGACGGGATACGCGCTCTGCCCCGAGGACGCGAAGAGGGTCATCCTCTGCTTCTCGATGAAGGACCAGGTAACGGAGCTGTACAGGACGATGGAGCAGTACGGGCTTATCCCGAAGGAGGCTCCGGCTGCTGAGATTGTGATAGTGAAGAAGCGAGGGAGGCCGCCGAAGAGACCAGAGGGAGTACCAGCACAGGTTCAGGCTGGCGCAGAGGAGGCCGCTCCGGAAGCCCCACAGCCTCAAGGAGAAGCTGAGCCGCAGGGATAGCGTTCTAAGCGCTCTACAGGTAAATCATCTACATTTTTTGCCTTGTAGCTATAGTGACTATATAACAGCGGCGAGAGAGATTCTGTGATGGCGGAGCAGACCGTTTCAGGGCCTGTCCAGGCTAAGTCGAGGTCGAAATACAAAGAGGGGCACGGCTATTGCAGCAGGTGCAGGAGGTTCTTTCTCCTCGAGGCCCTTGGGATGCCGAACGCCGGGATACCGAGGTGCCCCAGTTGCGGCATACTCTTGAGGATGAAGCCGAGGCACTCCAGATACAAGAGAGGGGACATAGATCCAGAGAAGTTCATTTCCGTCGAGTGACCCTCCCCAAGTTTTCGGGCGTGAAGGAAGGCCCCCTCTTCTTCTGTGCCGCCTGTGGACCCCTTCTCGCCTGCGAAGCAGGCCTCCTCGAAACGAACCTCTTCCCCATGCTGCCCTCCCTGAGGCTGTAGACATATCCTCCCAGCTCGACCTGCCCCTCCCTTTCGAGCCTCTCGACCAGTGCCTTGGGAGCCTTATCTGCGAAGACCCATTCGCCCCCTCCGGACTGGTAAGGTTTCCACGGAAGCGCGGCCAGGTCCTCCTCGGTGAAGGTCTCGGCGCTCTGGACCGTTACCTGCTGGCTCTCAAGGATGGACAGGATCTCCCTCATTTTTGCGAGCTCCTCCTCGAGCTCCGCTATTTTCTTTCGCACCCACTCTATCAGCTCCTCATGAGCCAACCTGGAAGATCTATTATTGGAGCATTATAAAAGTGGAGGAGGCCCTAGATGAGTCATAATATAACCTAGAGGCGAACTCATGGCGTGGAGGTTCAGGTCGACAGGACCACCGTTACCTTCCGCGCTGGAGCACGGTATGTCGAGCTCATCTCGATCGACGGAAAATGGCGGATGGAGGTCCGCATTGACTACCGGACAGGCTACAGGTTCCACTACGTGGTTACGATCGTCATAGTCGCTCAAGACTGGAAGGCCTACCTCTCGCTGGAGACGAACAAAGAGGAGGCATCGGCATTGATCCGCGCCATGAGGGGAGAGCCCAAGAACGAAAAGTTAGCGGCAAGGAAGGCGAAAGAGGTTCTTGACGCAACCAGGTTGTTGATCGGCTCAATTTTGGGTCCTGTACTGAGGCCCTGAGAGGAGCCTGACGGCCTTGACGCGCCCGAGCCTCTCCCTGGCTATGAGGCCCTTCTCTTCTAGGGATTTCAGGACCTTGCTGACCGCCGGTTGCGGGATCTTCGCCTCCTTGACTATGAGCGCCTGCGGGGCCGAGCCTCCGTACTTCTCTAAAACCGCAATTATCAGGCCGGCATAGTTCTTTGTCGGCATCCAGCTATATTGGCCAGAACGACTTTAGTAAAAGATTCTCCGAGTGATACCCGGGGATGTACGCGGTAAAGGTCGTGAAGAGCGCCAGGTACTTCGACACCGTAGTGCAGAAGGTGAGGACCGCGTACTCGAAGTTCTTCGGCCACTACATGCCGGACCACGTGATCGTCGAGCTGTGGAAGCACAAGGGCGACAGCGAAAGGTACGTCCTGACGATTTACAGCAAGGACGCCAGGCTTCCGGAGTTCGCGACTTCCATAATGGGCAAATACGGCGTCGAGATCGCCAAAGATATCGGCCAATGGGTCGAGAAGGAGAGGGGCCCGATCAGGAGGGAGGTCCTTGGGCAGATGAGGCTGAGCGTTTAGAGGTCCTTGTCGCCTTCTTCCCGGGAAGGGAGAGCCTGATCGAGATAGAGCTGACCCGGATCTCCCTTCCGTCCTTCCCCTGAAGGCGCTCGGTCCCTATGTCCACGCTCTCGACCTCCAGGCCCCTCACGAGGCCCTCCCTCAGCACCTGAACCGCTCCTATCGCCTTAGGTATGGCTCTACCCCTCGCCTTGACCTCGACGCTGCCGTTCTGCTGGAGCGCGAAGAGGTAGGCCAGGATGTAGCGCGAGAGAGGCTTCTTCCCTACCATGACTGTCGGGATGCTCATATCTCCAGGCCCTCCGACTCCTCCTTTTCCTCTTCCCTCCTTCCGTTGACCTCCTCGAGGGCCGAGACTAGCGCATCGAGGTTCCTGTCGTTTATCAGCTTCCTGAACTCCTCCAGATCCCTCCTGCTCCTTATGTAGAGACCCCTCCTCTTGGTCGGCAGGTTGTTCTCGTCGACGGGGTTGAGCTCGATCAGGAGGGACGGCGGATTCCTCTTGGTCCCAGGAGCCTTGACCACGAATATCCCGGGAGAGGACTTGACGGGAACCCTCTGCCAGTCCCTCGCCTTCTCCAGGATCTCTCTGAGTCTTGACTCCAGGTCTTGTACCCTGCTCACGTCCTGCTATTTGCCAACCAGTTATAAAAGAGTTAGAGTCCGATGGCTAAAAGAAGGATAAGCCAGGTCAGGACCGTCGCCAAGGCAACCTTGGCCAGGAGAGCTCCGTGCCTGGTCTTGTATCTGAAGGCAAAGGCTCCACCTAAGATTCCGGGCCCTCTTTCCGTCAACGCGTACCACCGTATTGCCCACTTGCTCAGCCTTCACCTCTTAAATTAAGTCATTCGCTTGTCCACGAATATGGATGCCAGATCAATGAACGACGTGAGGACCGAAATGAAATGTACCAGCAAGTAGCTGGCCCATCTAATTATTAAGAGACACACTAAGAAACTCTGGCAAATAATAAAAAGGATCTATCCAGGATATGAAAGAAGTAGGGAAGAACCATTGAATATGACAAAGGCTGGAAAGGGGGTAGGAATTGAGCGCAAATATCTCGCCCGAAGATGGAAAGTTGATGCTGATATAGCAGACGAGATAAAGAGCTACTTAATCCAGTTAGGCGGAGAAGAAGATAAAGATATTAAGAGCGAGCATGAGGGCTGGCGCGTAAAATTCTCCGATGCTACACTTACCTATTATAAGTCTGGCACACTTTTTTGTACAGCATCCTCAGATCCTTCTATCGAAAAAGTTTGGGAGTTTATCGATTCTCGTGCTGGAAGTCGCTTCGTTCCTCCTACCAAGGATTTCCTCATAGGGCTTGATGAAACAGGAAAAGGAGAGATTTTGGGGCATACCATTTTAGTAGGAGCAATCTTTCCCAAGGCTATTTTTAATAAAGTCGAAATGCTAGTTGGAGTTGCTGATACCAAGAAGAAGCGTTCGACCGCTTATTGGAATGATGTTTTAAAGAGATTAGACATTATGAAGAAAGAGGGGCTTGATTTCTATCTAGAGAAAATACCTCCATGGCACGTGGATAAATTTAACTTGAACAAGATTATGGATGTTGTTTATCAACGCATTCTCTCAAACTTTATGCGGCACTATCAAGCAGCAAATTGTAGAATAGTTTTGGATGATTATGGAGTAGGCGAAAAGCTGAGGCGATATCTCCGCTCCTTAGAAAATGCAGGGGCCGATGTTAAAGTTATCCATCGAGCCGACGAACAATATTTAGAGGCAAGGGTAGCTTCATTGATCGCTAAGAGTGAAAGGGAAAAGATAATGGAAGCTATTAGGAGAGATGAAGAATTTAAGATTGAAGGTTGTAATATCGGAAGTGGTAACGCTGGAGATAAAGAAACAATCAACTGGCTCAGGAAGTGGAAAGAAACGGGCAAACCTTGGCCATGGTTTGTGAAACAATCTTATAGAACAGTTAGGGAAATAGATGGTAAGCCAGAGAAAGTTGAAAAGATTGAGCCACCTTTAAGGGAAGATATTCTATCCGATGATTTTATAAAAGAGTTTGAAGCAGGTAGATTCTCCATAACAACTCTATCTATAATCTGCACGTCTTGCGGTGAAAGAAGCAAAGCTGCCTTGGTTACGCTTGACGAAGAGCAAACAACTGGAAGGTGCGTAAAATGTAAAAAGCCAATAAAGGATCTCAACTTTACTCTAAGGTACTATTGTGGTGCTCTTCTGCCAGACAGCAACATAATCATAGGAGGTTTATTAGGGAAAGACTTGGAAAGGTCCAATACCAATTTTTTTGAGGGCTTTACAATTTTGTTACATCCAATCGTTAAAAGGGAGACCGATACACATGGAGGGAAAAGAGAGCTTGAAAGGCTAGCTAAATTTGCGGCTATAGGCAGAATTAGGCTGGAGGAAATACAGGAAGCTGGTAAACTAGAAGGATTGAATAATTTGGAGAGTGATGAAAAAATCATGGAAAGCGCATTCAAGTTCAACGCTATCCTAATTACTGGGGATAAGGCAATGATGGCTTTTGCCCAAGCAAAAAGTCTGTTCTGTTTGTATGTATAACGATTGCTTGTAATGTTTAAGTCGCTTATTGATTGAGTTTTAGCCCTAAAAGAGAGGTACTGACAAGTTTTACTTAAGCCTTTCGGGATCGATCTCTGGACTCGATTCACGTCATCGATGCTGTGTTGGACTCTTTCTTCAATCTATTTCGATCCCACAGATTTTGGCTCTCCGGGATCGACGTCAGAACCCTCTGGGACTTCCGGCCTCTACGTTACGGTTTCGCCGTGATAGACGACGATGTTGTTGTCGCCGGGAGCTACGACTTCTCGTAGACGGAAGAGTGGTGCGAGAGCGTTGTTGTCCTTCAGTGAGAAGTGGTAAGACGGTATTCGGAAGAGTTCGGGAGACTGTGGATTGAAGCCAAATGAGTCGACATTTAAGGCCTATGAATCTTCACCGATCCACATCTTGAGAGTTTGGTAGACCAATCTATACAACTCATTAAGTTCGTTTTCGTCTACTTCTATTCCCATTGCTTCCAAGAAGCCTCTATCGATAGCTTTTCTTACCGGATCTATATCGTTTGGATTAAACTGGTCGGGCAACCTCCTCAGTTCTTTATCATAATGCTGATCAAGAGCCCGTGCGAGTTTCGCTACGGTCTCCTCATCGAGTTGTATTACATTTAAAACAGGCTGGAGTTTCCACTTAGTTATCGTTAATTCGATCCAACGGCCTCTAGTTTCAGTTCTATTAGCAAGGATTGTGAGTATCCCCCAAGTTGTATTCAGCCACAAAATTAACGCTTTAAAATGATTTTCAGTTAAGTTAACACATTGCTTTTGTTTAAGCCCAAAGAACATATTGCATACTACCGGTTCATCACAATATAAAGCAATAGCGCGAGTCGTATCGACCCATATTCGATCAGGCACTAAAAACTTACTGGCAGTAGAAAGGTACCTAAAGTTTTTGCATACAACCCATGCATTCGATCTGACTGCAATCCGTCTACGGACGTCCTCCTCACCCCCTATCAAGGCGGGGATCGATTCCGGTGTCTTTGTTTTTACCTGTTGAAACACATCATGAAACGTACCTCGCCTTACGGCTAAGCCCACAACATCAGCTATACTTCCTAGCACGGCAATAGGTACCTCCTTTTCGAAAAGTTTTCCCGATAAAAGTTCGATGACATTTCTATTTAGGCGGTGGCTAGGAAAGGCGCACAATCGACCCCAATTGTCTATGTTTTCAACTAATATATTCCTAGAAAGTTTGCTGATATACGCCCTAGCCCCGTTTATCTCCACATATTTGTCATCTTCAGCCGTACGTAGTATTTTAAACGCCAAAGCGCGCGCTTCTAAAGCAGTCTTCGGCTTTGTCAGTAGAATTGTGATGGTTGTGGTCTCCTTCTTCTCCGATGGCTCACGCCTCTTCGCAACAATTAGGACCTCACTCAGATTCGTTGACTCGGAGAAGTTGTAGCCACCCTGTGCATCATAGCTCACAACTATGTGCTCCAGGTGAAATTTCCGTAACAACAGGTTACGAGCTAGGAACCAACTTATACCGTTTAGCAACGATTTGGGCAGGACGAAGGCTATCCTCCCACCGTCTTTGACCAACTTATAGGCTAGGTATAGGAACAGTAAGCCCTCGCCTGCCTGACCTATGTTAAAGTACTCGTCGATATCAGCTATGAGCCCGTACTGGTTATAGAGTTGCTTAAAGTCAGGTATGTGGACAAACCTTTCCTCTGCTTCTGTGAACTCTAACAGCTCCCGACGTACTTTCTCCCTCAGTAACCTATATTCTTCGAGGACCCTAGCCCTTACAGACCTATCAGGTATGAATCCGAACAGCCCTCCACCTTTCCTACGCTGCCTACCGGTCGGTCTTGTGAAAGGTGGGTTCATGATCAGGATGTCAAATTCGGGGAGTGCTTCTGGGACTTCACCACCTGTTATGGATGCCACCTCAGCCTCCTTTAGAAACTGAAGAGGTGCTTGCGACAGGTACATGGCAACAGATGGTAGGCTCCTACCCTTGATGAACTCCAATGAACCCAATGTGACCCTGCCCTCCCTGAGGCCAAGCGGCACAGCGAACATGTTCATGCTACGCACCGGCGTAGTTGGATCCTGAAGCGCGAGGTTTGTGGAGGCGATCTGAACGGCATAGCTCAGCGCATCAATCCCCCATATCCGCCTTTCTAGCATCAACCTGTGGAACTCCTTCAGGTCAATCGTCCCTTCCCCGAATCTCGACTGTATGTAACGGTCTTTAATTGCGCTATATATCGCGGTCAACAACGTTCCGCTCCCGCACGCAAGGTCACCAACCACGAGGTCCTCCTTGAGGGATTTGTCTGAGAAGATTGTGAGGTAGGCTAGGAGATATGCCGCCGGTACGGTGGTGAAAAACGTCGCGAAGTTTTTCCTCACAGCCCAATCGCCAACAACCTTGTGGTATACTCTGCCGGAGAAGTCCCTCCTGAGCAACGTCCTCTTGGAGGCGATAGTCTCAGCCAACTCAACGAGCCCCTTGATTGCGATGTTTGCGGCCTCGGGCAACACCTCAACGACCTGTATCGCGAGGGTGTAGACCGGCCTGTAGTCAACCTCCAGAATCTCTTCGAATGCCTTTCTAACTCCCAATCTGTAGCCATACCTTCTACATAGAGAGTTTAGGCCGGTAAGGCCGAGTTGCGAGCAGACTGACTGGTAGAACGTCGCACTCAGCAGTATCGCCAGAGCGGCCTTGGCGTATATCAGCTCGGCTATCTGCTTGTAATCACCAACCGAGAGCCCGTAAAGCCTGTAGAATATGTCATAGAGCCTTTTCGCGACGATGTGCTTCGCGTCTACTTCTTTCACCCTTTCAACGAATTCTCCCACGCACTGCTCTATCTCCTCCAGCGACTTTGCGAACTCCTCCTCGCGTAGAATGAACTGTACTGTCTCATTCAGGATGAAGGCCAGATCGACGACGCTCACTTCGACCCATCCGGTGACGCTTACTATCCATTTTTGCTCCGCCCTCCCCTCTCCTAAGTACCGTAGTAGCGTCTCGGAGACGTCAACCGGGACTACAAGCCGCGCCTCAAAAGTTGAGTTCTCGAGTCTTTGTTCCAGTTCTGAGTCTGTGACATTGGCAGGATAATGCTCTTTGTAGAAGAGGGCAACTCCAAGGTCGCCCAATCCGCCCTCTAGCCTTTCTGTTACGTCATTCATCGCGTCGTCTTTCGAATAGGACCCCTCCAAGACGACCTTCACACCATTGATATACACGATCACATCCGGCCTGTCACGGGACACAAAATACTCGCTTGTCGCTCTCATGCCCAACTTGGCACTTAATAGCCGCCCGAGCAAAACGTTCAGCTTGGTCTCAAAGGCCCTTCTAGAGCTAGGAGAGTCCATTTCGACCCTTTCCTAATCACCGCTTGAGTTTGATATAATATTTTGTTTGACGCCATATCGCTTGGATTTTTATGCTCCCAGGAGAAGGACGACGGTCACCAAGAAGCGGTCAGCTAGGAGATAGATCGAGAGGACCAAAGCCAAGAACCCCAGCGAGCCGACGAAAAGACCCCCAGCAGTCCCAAGGTCAAGGGAGTACTTCTCGTCAAGGGGCCAGAACCACGGGACTCCCTCATACGTAACGAAGTCCAGCACCAGGTGGGAGAGGTAACCTGCCGCGAAGGCGACGGCATAGAGCACCGCGAGGCCCTGATCGACGAACTGGCTGGATATGAGTAGGGCTATGATCGTGAAGAGGATGAGGGAAAACAGGGAGTGGCCGAAGCCCCTGTGTCCCGGACGGTCTCCTGAGTCGATCCAGTCGGGGAGCCTCGAGCCGATGAGGCAGGCCGCAAGGGTGAACCCGAAAGTCATCATAAGCATTACAAACCATAATAACATAACTATTGCAGCAACTAATGCATCAGACGATTTTGGCAAAGTGATTAGTCATGTAAAGGAGCACGTCGCCTTCGTGGGGCTTCTCGTCCTCGCAGTAAGGGCAGGGACCTCGTTGAGGAAGCTTTCAAGCTTGAGTTGTATGGCTTGCCTCCCCCTCAGCAGTTTTAACCTCTTCGACAGGCATGCCCTTCGGCTTCAAGATCTCATCAGCCTCATCAACGTCACTCGCTACCACTTCGTTCCACTCCGGGCACCTGAACGTCATCTCGACGGTCTCGCATGAATCGAGGACGAACTCCTCGCCGTCATATGCATATGTGGCGTATTCTGTGGTGTCGCAGAACAGGAACCCCACGTCCTTACCGCACTTGGGGCACGGCACGCTCGGAGTCCTTCACGGGGAGATATCAAGGCTCGTGGCCTATTCGCCCCCGTTCATGGTACGGATAACTCTCGGTTACGGAGTAATTACTGAGGTATATTAATTTGTAGCTTAAATAAATAAGTAAGAAGTTTGTAGCTTAAATAAATAAGTAAGAAGACGAATATGAGCGAGAAGGAAAGCATGAGGGTAAAGGAGTATAGTGGGGGCCGTTTGAGTGTGTCAGGGAACAAGTAGCTGAGGAGTGTATCGATTAAAGTCTCATAGAGGAGGCCGACAGAGAGTACGATCAACCAACATGCAAGCAGTAGAATTGCCAGCGTCCTCAGCGGCATGGGGTTTCGGTTGGTGAGCGCCCGGCTCATCCCAAAGACCTACTGTCGGACTCTTACATAAATCTTATAGGCCGTATGCGGCACCTGAAGGCCCGTGGGCCTATTCCTCTTCTTCCTCGAGAACGAACAACAGCAGGAAGACATAGACGACCACGAACGAAGCGATGAACCAGTACCAGAAAATGGAGCGCCGGGCGTCTGACGGTATGGTCGGTGCGGCTTGTCGGGGCGGTAGAGTTATGAGGAGAAAGGTCATGGCAGCCGCGAAGACTGCTAAAGCGACAAGGGGTAAAACCCACAGGACTACGTTCCGTCTCATCCCTCCCTTCCCAGCAGACTTAAAAGCGCCTTCAAACAATAATGAATCTTAATCGCTATCCCATCTCGCTCAGTTTCCGCCTGACGTAATCGACGACCGCTTCTAAGGGATCATGTAGTGTCCTCCAATGCTCGCCTGCTGTTGTCAGAATCGCTTTCAGGTGTTCGTCGAGCTCGTATTTGATGTCGCCGCCGAGGTTGTAGTAGCGGGTGCCTACGCTCGAGCGGCCCAGCATCAAGAACACCAGCCGGTGCGGGTGCCGGTAGACGTTTATGCCGTGCGTTCCCTTCTCGTCCCGTTGCTTCTCGGTCGGCTCGACGATCTGCCTGCACGTGCGGCAGATGCCGATAGGCTCGTCCAGCGCTTTCGATCTCGTCCTCCTCCAATACCTCTTATAGGTGTATTCCCTGCCTACCCCTTTCAGCTCATTTCCTAACATGCTGTTGTCTGCAAAATTCGTCGTGATATAAACATACCGTTAAATTTCGTTCTCTACATCCGCTCGACCGGCCAAACCCTGTCAACCTGTCAACAAGGCCTGCATTCTTTAAGTAACGCCACGGAGAAAACCGTGTCATGAGCGTCCAGAAGCTGGTTATCGACGGCTACAGGGCGATAGACCACTTCGAATATGAGCCCAACATGATAAACGTCCTCGTGGGAAGGAACGGAACCGGAAAGTCCTCGATCCTTGAGGCCATAGCTATAGGTTACACCGCGCCCAGCTTCCTAAGCCGGCTCAGAATTAACGTCCTCGAAATGGTCATTAGTGAAAAGGGATGGGAGCTAGAGCATCTTTTTCACATGGCCAAAAAGCAAAAGGAGTTCAAAATTGTAATAAGAAAAAATGATGGTGTGGAGGTGAACGTTTATGCCCTATATGAAAAGTGCGAAACAGTTCCCACAGCGATTGAAGATCTCATGATACAACATTATGCTGATAAGCGTTCCGACGAAGCTTCTGTTTTCTTTGTGGAAGGTAAGCTACTCGAAATAAACAAGCTCTCCGCAGAGGAAGTGGCGGAGTTCTTTACTAAAGTTCTCCAAAAGCCTATTGTTTACGGCCAGACGATCCTCCATGATCAGAAATCACCAAAACCAAACTACTTTAGTTTCGCCGCGCTTTCGGCCGAGAAGAAAGTTCTAACTAGAGGTTCGGTGACGACCGACCTGATCTTTTATAGCCGATGGCTTGAGGAAAAGTTTGACGCAAAGTCTTTGCATCTCTACGAATTCTTGCAATTTAGTAAAAAAGTCAATAGAGCCCTAGGCCTCCTTAAACACTATGCGCCATACCTCAACGACCTTCGGAGAGACGACCGCACCCTGTGGGTCCATTTCGAGGGCCAGCAACCACTGCCCTTGTCTGCGATGGGCGACGGTTTCAGGGAGGTTGTCAGGCTCATACTAGCCTCTAGCTTTGTTCCCGATGGGGTCCTCATAATTGACAGTATGGGAAGCCTGCACCCTGCGCTGACGGACATAGTAGCCGAATGGCTTGTCGAGGAGGCCCGACAGGAGAAGACACAGGTCTTCATCTCGACGCAGAACCTAGAGTTAATCGAGAAGCTACTAAGGACTGGAGGGGAACTCGTCAACCTCGTCAGGATCTACCGGGTAAAGGACGAGCTGGCCTACGAGGTCCTCAGCTGTAGTGAGGCGCTGGAGGAGCTCGACGAGCTACGAATCGACCTGCGCGGCCCCTGAAAGGTAGGCCTGCTCCCTTTATGAGACTCCCATCAGGGCTCTTTCTGGAATGTCCGAGATGGTTAGAGAGGTGGACCTGAAGGGGCTTCTGGGAAGGGCCCTCCTGAGGGCTGAGGAGCCCTACGTAGGCCTCCGGTTTCAGCTCCTCGGCAGGCTCTCTGCTCCCCTTCCCGGTTTCAGGGTCGCTGTCGTTGGCACGAGTGATCCGTCCGGTGAGGGGTTGGAGTTTACTGCGAGGCTCGTCGAAAACCTAGTAAGGGAAAGGGCGACGGTGGTTAGCGGTCTCGTAAAGGGCATAGGCGCGGTAGCCCTCAGAACTGTCCTCGATCGGGGAGGCACGGCTGTTGCCGTCCTTATGCGCCCTGTCGACGTCTTTCAGCCAGAGGTCGCTGGGCTTCAGTCGGAGCTGATGAGGGAGCAAATCATGGTCAGCCCGATCAACCTCTCCGCTTCAGAGGAAGGTCTCATCATCTTGGAGAGGGCCGTAGCCCTCCTCTCTGATGTCTTGATCGTCGCGGAGGCCGGAGAATCGGAGTCCGTCCACGCGGTAAGGGAAGCGGTCCAACTCGGGCGGAAGGTCTTCGTCTCAGGTTTGGTGGAGAGGCAAGGGCCCTCGTGGTTCAGGGAGACCATGGAAGCCTATGATGTTGAGGTCCTGAACAACCCCGATCGGGTCGATGAGGTTCT
>Ga0079992_134177_pt1 | contig 15965 bp, 14 predicted proteins | sample FaiFalFF_MnMetaG_3_FD_69197 | JGI IMG/M metagenome (GOLD analysis project Ga0079992, IMG submission 69197) | Freshwater microbial communities from Yellowstone National Park, Wyoming, USA - Fairy Falls B (FF_Mn_B) MetaG (SPADES assembly) (version 2) | ecosystem: Environmental > Aquatic >... | reverse complement strand
GAAGCAGACGCTTTTCGGTTGCAGACGAACACCACTGCAAACGGACAGCCGCTCAGAACCGCTGCAATCCGCGTGCAGTTCACACGCGAGAACCGTCAGGCGTACTTGCCCGCGTACCATGTTGCAGAGACATCTACAGGTGATGTTACGCCTGTTTGGTTGTACCGATTAGACCTTGCCAAGCACAGTGCGCTGGGCGCAAACGGCGAGATTCTGGCAACGCCGATTTCCGAAGACCTCGCGTTCCCAACCGATGCGTTCGTCGCCTATCGCTACAGACATACTTATTGGCTGCCCTCTCATTCGGTATCTGCGTTCGGTTCTTCAGCGTGGAGCTTGTTAGAACCGCGCTTGGACTTCTGGACGCTGTACGGGCTGAAACTCGCGGGCGTGCCTGTCGCAAACGATGTGCCGTTGGTGTTCTGTATCGACGATGCGCTGACTGTGCCTGCGAACCTGAACTTTATCTCAAGCTATGCCGACTGGGGCAAAGTGGCGTATACGACCTACGAGTACCTCGCCCAGTTTTACAGGCGCACAGGTTGCGTGACGGTCTGTGGGCTACTTACGGGTGGTCGGTACAACCGTGCCAGCGAGCCAAGCGGTGCAGTCTTGCAGACGCACTGGGATTTGGTGATGCGCAATCGTCGCTGGACAGGCAGCGCGTGGGTGGACTTGGACAGTGCGACGCAGGGCTGGATTCAGCAGTGGCATCAGCTGCTGCTGCGCGAACACAGGCACGGGTTGCCCTGCACCATCCACGACCATACGATTCGCCATCGTCAGAACCGTGTGTGGTCAAGTTTTACGCGCCATAGCGATAGCGGGTATGCGTATGCTGCGCCGAACGATGTGCCGAAACGCCGTGCGCCGATTTACATTCCCGCGCGTGGCGAACCGCCTGCGGGTGCGGTAGAGGTGCAAGGCGTGGACGGCGAACGGTACTACGCACTCTATCCGACGGACGCTACCCGTGCGGACTATTTCACAGGTGCGGGCGAAACGATTACGAATCTTGAGATGATGGACTATTACGGGGCGCGTGTCGCGTGGGAGTCTGCGGTAGCGGAGATGCATGCGTTGGGTTTTCCCGATGCGCACGGCGGCAACGAGAACCGCTTGATTATTAGCCCGAACTTTCTATCGGGGGGACCGAACATCTGGCGCGTGTTGTACGAGATTGGCTATCGCGCGGTGCGCACGGGGTATCCCTACAGGAACGACACACTCACCGATGCGGAGGCTGACCGTAATGTGATACCGATTGGTCGCGCGTTCGGCGGGCTACGGTTTTTCGATTCGACGAACTTCGATATCGGTACGGCGACGGCGGGTACATACGGTTTATACTCCACTGCGGGTACGCACCATGCGGTTGGGATACTCGGTTTAGACTTGGGCAACGACATTACAGGGATTTGGGGTACGGATCGCGCGGTGGCAGCGCGTCGTGCGTTTCGGCGGATGGTGGGGTACTTGACACATGTCTGGCTGGCGTGTGGGGGCGGTACTTATTTGCCGACCTTCCACCCGCCGAGTTTGACTTGTGCGGATACAAGCGACCCGCTTCGGCGGTTCGATGTGAGCGACCCGAATTTGCGGTTCAACCTGCTGGTGGAGTTATATGAGAACATGGCGGTTGTGGTGGAGTTGCTTTATGGGTATGTGCGTTTCGGGACGGTAGCGGATTTAATGCGCAGGCGCGGTATTGTGAGGGGTTGTAGTGTGGAAGGATGCGCGGCTAACGGCGCGCCTGCGCGACCTGCCGCAGAATCGCCTCAATCTTTGCGACCTGCGGCTGCACGGTGAACGAGTCGCACACGCGCTGGTGGGCGTTCTGGGCGCGGCGGGCGCGCTCATCAGGGCTTTCGATAATCTCCACCAGCGCGCGCGCCAGCGCGTCGGGGTCTTTCGGTGGGACAAGCCAGCCATGGACGCCGTCCGTAATCGCTTCGGGGATGCCGCCTGCGGTGGTCGCCAGGATGGGCAACTCCGCCCACATTGCCTCCAGTAGCGCCATCGGCAGCATGTCGCTGAGCGTCGGCAGCGCGTACACATCGAGGGCTTGCAGCAGGCGGGGCACATCCTTGCGCTCGCCCAGCCACAGCACATGCCCTGCCACGCCGAGCCGCTGGGCTTCACGGCGCACCTGCTCGCCATAGCGCGGCGGATGCACCACGCCGACCAACAGCACGCGCACCTGTGGGTATCGAGCGACCACCTGCGGTAAGGCGCGCACCAAATAAATCTGCCCCTTGCGCGGGATGATGTTGCCAATCACGCCCACTACAAAGTCGCTGGGCGCAAGCCCCAGCTCTGCCCGCACCGCGTGCCGCGCGCCCTTGTCGGGCACGACGAGCCGCGCGGGGTCCACGAACCCATGCACGGTACTGATGCGCGATGGGGGCACGAAGTTGCGCCGAATGTGATACAGGCGCGTCTGTTCCGACACGGCAATAATGTGGTCTGCCATGCGCCAGTGGAAGTGGACGGTGTGCGCATGCGCACGCAGCACGGCGGGCACTTTCGCCAAGCGACTCAGCCACACCGCGAAGTTGTTCGCGCCCGACATATGCGCCAGCAGCACTTCGATCTGGTTCTCGCGCACAAACTGCGCGGCAGCCTTGAGGTCGCGCAGGGGCAGCCGCTTCATGCGCGATTCGAGCGTTGGTACGCCCGCCTGCCGTGCCTGCTGGAGTACCCACGCGCCTGGCTTGCCCATCAGCGTAATGGCGTTGCCCCGACGGTGCAACTCCTTTGCAATTTGCAGCGTATGCACCGTCGCCCCACACGCGGTCGTGCCTGACACAATCTCCAGAATCCGCATCCGTCTACAGGATACCCGCTGCGCGGATGTGGGGTATACTTGAGGTTCAGGTGTCATCAGGAGGTGTTTCTCTTGGAGCGGGTTTCTATATTTGTTGACGGCGCGAATATGTATTATGCCCAGAAGCGGCTGGGATGGTTTATTGACTATCGCAAGCTGCTGTGCTATTTTCGGACGACTCTTGGCATGAAGGTGGCGGACGCCTACTACTACACGGCGGTAGACCCGAGCGCGAAGGGGCGCGACGCGACCTTCCACGACTACTTGCTGCACTCAGGTTATGTGCTGCGCACACGCCCAATCAAAGGCTGCTGCGGCGAAGGACGCGACGAGCTGCCCTGGGAGCGCGTCGAGTTGGCAGTGGACATCGTGATTGACGCGCTGCTGACCATAGACCACTACGATGTGTGCGTAATTCTCAGCGGCGATGGCAACTTCGAACGGCTGGTGGAGACGCTGCGCGCAAAGGGCAAAAAGGTGATGGTGTTCGCCCACCCCGAAATGACCGCGCGCGAGCTGCGCATCGCTACGGGCCCCAACTTCCACGACCTGCGCGACCTGGAGCGGTTTATCGCTCGCACCGACCGCGCGCCCGAACCGTGCCCCGACAAGACCGTCTACGGTAGCAGCGAGGGCAAGTCCGATGGCTGAATCGACAGGTGGCTTTCGTTCAGGCTTCGTAGCCGTGGTGGGCAAGCCGAATGTCGGCAAAAGCACGCTGGTCAACCACTTCGTCGGGCGCAAGGTGAGCATCGTCTCGCCGCGCCCGCAGACCACGCGCCGCCGAATCTTGGGCATCCTGAACCGCCCCGACGCGCAAATCGTGTTTGTGGACACGCCAGGCATCCACAAGCCGAAATACAAACTCGGCGAGCAGATGGTGGAAGCGGCGGTAGGTGCACTGTCCGACGCCGACCTGATATTGTTCGTGGTGGACGCCTCAAAGCCACCCACCGCCGAAGACCGCCACATCGCTGAACTGCTGACCAAAGAGGCGCGCGCGCCTATCGTACTCGTTCTCAACAAGATGGACAAGCTGCCCCCCGAAAAGGTCAAGCCCCATACCGAAGCCTACTGGCAGCTGGTTCCCAACCACGCCGACTGGATGATGACCAACGCGGTCAAGGGGCACAACTGCGACAAGCTGCTGCAGATTATCCTCAAGCACTTGCCCGAATCGCCCCCTTACTTCCCCCAAGAGCAGATTACCGATCAGCCCGAACGCCTCTTCGCCGCCGAGATCATCCGCGAGAAGGCGCTGCTGTATACCTATCAGGAAGTCCCGCACGGCATCGGCGTCGCCATCGAACGCTGGGAAGAACGACCCAACGGCGTGCTGTATATCGCCGCGACCATCTATGTCGAGCGCGAAAACCATAAGGGCATCGTCATCGGCGAGAGCGGTAAGATGCTCAAAAAAATCGGGCAAAAAGCGCGTGAGGAACTCGAACTGTGGCTGGGACGCAAGATTTACTTGGAACTGTGGGTTAAAGTGCGCGAAGACTGGCGCAACAACCCCAGCTTCTTCCAACAAATCGAAAGCTAACGCTGCGCGTTGTACACCCTGCTGGCGTTGCAGGATTCGCGCCGTCGCCCGCGAATCGCACGCCTATGCAAACCGTGCGATTCGGCGTTGTCGGAATGGGCGGTATGGGGCTTGGGCACTGCCGCTTCCTGACGGAGGTTGTGCCCGAAGCGACCCTGACCGCCGTGTGCGACACGCACCTTGACCGCGCCCAATCCGCGGGCGAGCAGTTCGGCGTGCCGTACTTTACCGACCACGAGGCGATGTTCCGCAGTGGGCTGTTGGACGCCGTGCTGATTGCCACGCCGCACTACGGGCACGCGCCTGTGGCGATAAGCGCGTTCGAACACGGACTGCATGTGCTGGTGGAGAAGCCGCTGTGCGTGGCGGTGTCGGAAGCCGACCAGATGATTGCCGCCGCGCAGCGGGCAGGCACAAAGTTCGCGATTGGCTACCAACACCGCTTCCGCCCCGAAGTGCAGGCAGCGCGCCGCCTGATCGAGCAGGGCGTCATCGGCGAGGTGCGCCGCACGCTGCTAATTACCGCGTGGTACCGCACGCAAGCGTATTACGATTCGGGCGGCTGGCGAGCGACTTGGGCAGGCGAAGGCGGCGGTGTGCTGATTAACCAAGCGCCGCACTTTATCGACCTGTGGACTTGGCTGGGTGGGCTGCCCAGCAAGGTCTTCGGGCACACCCGCACCGCCCTGCACGACATCGAAACCGAAGACGAGGCGTTCGCACTGGTAGAGTACCCCAACGGCGCACACGGCTACCTCTACGCCACCACCAACGAGGAGCCTGGCGAGAACCTCATCGAAATCTGTGGCGATACGGGCAAACTGCGCCTACACGACGGCGAGCTGCAGGTGTGGCGGCTCAAGCACTCCATCCGCCAGTTCACCTACGAAGCGGAAGGGATGTGGGACAGCATCCCCGCCGAGCGCATCGAGCCACCGATTCCCCCCAAGCCCGAAGGCGCGTTGGAGGGGCAGCCTGCCCTGATCCAGAACTTCGCCCGCGCAATTCTCTACGACGAGCCGCTGGTCGCCCCTGGCGCAGAGGGGCTGAACACGGTGGAGGTCATCAACGCGCTCATCCTCTCCAGCAAGCGCAATCAGCCCGTGTCGATTCCCGTTGATCGCGCCGCCTACGACGCGCTGCTTGCCGAACTGAAGGCGCACTCCAAGCCCAAGACCCGCATCCGCGAACAGCGCGTCACCGATCCCAACCTGATTCGGTGAGGCGTTGGGTATGATTTCCGACTGACGAGGTGGTCAAATCATGATGACGCATACGGAGTTTCTCACGACCAGCCCGCGGGGGCTGAACCGCGAACACCCCGCGCTGAAGATGTTCCAGAAAGCCAAGAAGTTAGGCGTCTGGGACCCCGCCGCTATCGATCTCACGCAAGACCGCGCCGACTGGGAGACCTTCACCGACGAGCAGAAAGACGCTACCCTGCGCCTCATCTCACTGTTCCAAGCGGGCGAGGAGAGCGTGACGCTGGATCTGCTGCCCCTGATTCAGGTCATCGCTCGCGAGGGACGCCTCGAAGAGGAGATGTTCCTGACCTCGTTCCTGTTCGAGGAAGCCAAGCATGTGGAGTTTATGAACCGCTTTTTGACGGAGGTGGCGGGCGTACGCGGGGAAGACCTCTCGCGCTACCATTCGCCGTCGTACCGCAAGATTTTCTACGAAGCGTTGCCGCAGGCGATGCACCGCCTCACCTATGACGACTCGCCCGTCGCCCAAGCGGAGGCGTCGGTGACTTACAACATGATTGTGGAAGGCGTGCTGGCGGAGACGGGCTACTACGGCTTCTTCCAAGCCTACAAACGCCAGCAGAGGATGCCTGGCTTGGTGCAGGGCATCGGCAAGATGATGCAGGACGAGGCGCGCCACATTGCCTTCGGGGTGTACCTGCTTTCGCGCCTGATTGCCGAGCATGGCGACCCCGTCTGGAACGCCATTCAGGAGCGGATGAACGACCTGCTGCCCTACGCGCTGGGCGTGGTGCAGGAGGTGTTCGAGCCGTATGAGCCGAACATGCCCTTCGGACTCGACAAGCAGGAGTTTTTGGACTACGCGATGAACCAGTTCATACGGCGAGAGAGGCGTCTGGCGCGGGCGCGGAGCCTAACGCTGGAGCAACTCTACCGCGAGACCGAGGAAGCCGAAGCGGAGGCTGCCGAACTGACCCGCGCAATCGTGGCAGGGTAGAGATATGCCGACCGAAACGAAGCGCGCATGGGTCACCGTCGTCGGCTGGAGCCCGATGGCGGCTGTGAACACGCTGTGGCAGGCGTGCGAGCAGGACATCGTGCCCACGCACATCTACCTGCTGGGGTCGCTGGAGCAGCCGCAGGTGAAGCGCAGCCTCGAGGAGGTCATGCGCTACCTGCGCGCCATCCTGCCCGAATTCGGCGTCCCAAACCCCGTCATCGAGACGCGCCCAATCGATGAGGACGACCTTGTACAGTTCTTCAATACCCTCAGTCAGGTGTTGGAGGATGCCCAGCGCACATGCTCCCGTGTGGTGCTGGACATTACGGCAGGCAGGAAATACATGTCCGCCTTCGGATTGGCAATCGGATGGGGTACCGATATCCGTCTGGAGCATCTTTACTACAACCACCTCCTCGATCGACGCTACGAGAACGCGCCTCACCCGCTTATTCCTCGTCATCAGCAGAAACTGCACGATTTGATGGAGATGCTAAAGGATGATTCTCGTGCCGCAACGCTACGTGATGGCGCTGCTGAACCTGCTGGGTGACCGCGTGCAGGTCGATGCGCCCTTGCTGCACAACACAACGCTGTTCACGGTAAACCTTGCCCAAGCGACGGCGCACATCGAGGGGATCATTCGCTCCACCGTGTACCGTGAGCGACACAAGCAAGTCGAGGAGCAAGTGCGGGCGAGCTTGCCTGAGGACATGGCTTCACAGGTCTTGGCGGAGGTGCCCGACCATAACCGCCTGTGCGAGGCGTTCCGCATCGCGGGGATTGTACCGCCAGAGAACCTGGGCGAGCTGGAGCGGGTTCTGGAGCAGGCGCGTCAGTCGAACCCCGCGCGCGGGGGCGATATCTACTACTTCGCGCTCGACAACAACGCGCTGCGCAACCGCCTCTACTCGCTGTACCTCAGGCCTGCCCAACGCGGTCGCTCCGAGCCGAATATGCTACTCTCGCGAGCCGTCCACGATGAATTAGACCTGTGCAAAGGCAAAATACTCTCCAGATTCTTGAAGGCGTTTGACTCCGCGTTCCCATCGCTCGGTGTCAGACAGCTTTTCGGCAATCAAAATCGTCTCGAAGACCGCCTGCGCCTACTTGCGCGCCGTGAGTGGGACAAAATACTCCAATCAAGCGCATATGATGTCGTCTCAAGCGCATATGATGTCGTCGAAGCAGGGCGAAAGTCCGACCCAGACGGACCGATTATTCGGTCTTATGCGCAATTCGCCGCCGCTGCGGGGCGCAAGGTCGTCGTGCTGAGTTCCGACAACGAGTTTATTTTGCGCTGTGAAGGGCGTCCGAACCTCATCCCGCTACTGGTGCGCTACCCATCGGAGGTAGACGAAGCGTACAGGGCTGACTGGGAAGCGGTCAGCTGGCTGCTGTATCATCTGGCGGTGGTCTACGGGCGGTTAGACCTGCGCCGTGCCGACGGGGTGACTGTGCGAGTCTACGGCGTGTGGCAGGGCAAGGGCGCGCCCGACTGGGACGACGAGCGGCTCAAAATCACGGTGGAGCCAAGCAACGCGCCGCTGGAGCAAGCCCTGCAACGCACGATGCGCATCCTACAGGCGGTAGGAAACCCGTAGCGCATGGTGAACACTTACGGCGGAGGCGTACCGATGAAGGTTGTCGCAATCCTACCCCCTTCGGAACAGGTACAGGCGCAGGTTGCGATGGTGCGTGCGCTCTTTTCGGGGCACACGGTGGAGCTGGCGACGAACGCCGCCGAGCTGGAGCCGCACCTACCCGACGCGGAGGTGCTGATCTCCACCGCGTTCACCCCGCTCACCCGCGCGATGTTGCAGGCAGCGCCGCGCCTGCGCTTCATTCAGGTTGCGGGCGTCGGCGTTGACCATGTGGACTTGGACGCCGCGCGCGAGCTGGGTATCACCGTCGCCGCCGTCACGGGCGCAAACACGGTCAGCGTTGCCGAGCATGTGGTGATGGTCGCGCTCGCGCTCATGCGGGGCTTAGTCCCCGCGCACAACCAGCTGGCGCAGGGGCAGTGGTCGCTGCCGTACTGGATGGCGCACGCACGCGACATTCAGGGCAAGACGCTGGGGATTGTGGGCATGGGGCGCATCGGGCGCGAAGTGGCGGCGCGGATGCTGCCCTTCGGCGTGACCACCTTCTATTACGACATCCAGCCGCTGCCCCCAGAGCAGGAGGAGTCGCTGGGTGTGACCTACTTAGAGCTGGATGCGCTGCTGCCCGAATGCGATATCGTCACGCTACACCTGCCACTCACCCCAGAGACACGCGGGTTGTTTGGGCGCGAGCGGCTGTTTGCGATGAAGCGGGGCGCGTTCCTCATCAACACAGCGCGTGCGGAGCTGGTGGACGAAGCCGCGCTGGTGGAGGCGTTGCAAGGGCACTTGGGTGGCGCGGCGATCGATGTGTTCGCCCAGGAGCCGCCCCCACCCGACCACCCGCTGCTGCGCCTGCCGAATGTGGTGCTGACCCCGCACGGCGCAGGCGTCACCCAAGAAGCGCAGCAGCGCATCGCGCAAGGCGTCATCCAGAATGTGCTGCGCTTCATGGAGGGCAGACCGCTCGCCGATGTGGTCGTGCAGGGCACCCGGTGATTGGCAACGGCACGCGCACACGCGAGACCAGCTCAGCCAGCGTGAACGGCGTCCCTGCGCGTGCCTCTAACCCATCCGAATCTCCCAGTCGTAGGGAATTTCGGGCGTGTTGTAGGGCAGGCGAAACTCGTCGGGCTGGGCACGGTTGTACGGCTCGGTGGGGAAATTGATGAGCAGCGACGGCTCCGTCCCGATGGTCTTGTACCCGTGCGCCACCAACGGCGGAATCACTAACAGCACGCGGTTGTGCTCCCCCAGAAAGAATTCGTTCACCATCCCGTGCGTGGGCGAGTCGGGGCGACGATCGTACAGCACCGCCTTCACCATGCCTTTGACCACCACCCAGTAGTCGGTCTGCTTCTCATGCCAGTGCCATGCGCGGATGACGCCAGGGTAGTTCAACGACACATACGCTTGCCCGAACTTTTGGAAGATGGGATCGTCGCAACGGAGCATCTCCATGAGGTAGCCGCGCTCGTCGGCATGCGCGACCAGTGGTTTGAGGTGAACGCCCTCAATCAATCGCCTCTCCATCGCCTACCTCCAGATGATGGTGGGTGGGGTACGGTACGCCTCGTACTGGCGTGCGACGCCCGCCTCCTCTGTACGCCCCTTGTGCAGCCAGAGTCGATAGCGGAAGGTGAGCGTCTCGCCCTTTTTGAGCGTGTAGTCGCCCTCGCCTTTGGGTTTGCCTGCCTCGAAGTCGTGGACGCCAAACGGATTGGCGGCGAACAGCCCGTAGTCGCGCACATGCCAGTAGGTTGGGTGGCGCAGGTTCGCAGGGTGATCGAAGATGGCGATGCCGACCGTATCGCCCTCTACGATGCCCGTGTAGTCGCACCATGGGGCGCGTTTGCCCCACGCCTCGCGGTCGCGTTGCCCGTTGGCGTTCACAATCTGCCCGCCCGCGTTGCGCGCGACCTCCATGCTGCTGGCGACGCGCACGCCGAAAGTGCCCTCTTTCGTGTCGCCGAACTTCACATCGGCGTCCAGTGCAGTGAGCGCAACAGTGTAGTCCAGCCAGCGCGAGTCGGGCGCAGCGTAGCAGATGACCTCCGTCGTCTCGTCCAACAGAGGTTTGCCGTCAGGCGTCTGCCACTGGTTGCGAGCGACCCAGCGCGCCAGCACAGGACCCGACTCGACACGCTCCAGCCCCCGATGCACAATCACGCCCCGCCCTGCACCCTCTGTCCAGAAGTCCACACCGTTCACCTCGCCGTGCGTAAACCAGATGGAGCGATGGTGCGGATGATCGGTGCGTTCACCAGGCACCATCTGCATCGGGAAGTGGCGCGTGATGGGCTTGTCGTTTGGTCCGTACACGGGATACAGGTACGGCTTGGGCGCACCGCGCAGCACATAGGCTGTGAACGGCTTGCCCTTGTAGGCAATCTGGAGCGCGTTCTCGGTAAGCTTATGCGTGAAGCCGTCCGTGGGGCGCGGATTCGGACGAATTGCGTAGTGGTGCGTCTTCCCGCGCGGCAACTCAGGCTCGATCCACACCAGATACCGCCTGCCCCCCAATTCGACCACCTGAGCGGGGATGAGTTCTGCACTGCGCTGGAGAGCGATCGGGGACTGGGGCGGCACGCCGCGCCACTCCGCCCAAATCGGCGTCTGACGATACTCCGCTTGCCGCGCTGCGACTGAAATCCGCATCGACTCCGCCGCCTCCTCCATGACGCGCGGGATTATACCCCAGCAGGTACAATCCCTGTCGATGGAGTGGGACGCGCACACGCTGCAGGTGCTGGAGTTGGACTATGTGCGTCAGGAGTGGGCGAAGCGCGCGGACACCCCGTTCGGACGCGAGCGTGCGCTCACGCTTGAGCCGAGCCGCGACGCGACGCTGGTTGCACTGCGCCTGCAGGAGACGGACGACGCCGTGCGCTTGCTGCAACGCGAGCCACCACCCCCCGTGCGCGGGTTCGAGCCGCGCCCTGCACTGCAGAAAGCCACCAAAGGCGGCGTGCTTAGCCCCGAAGAACTGCTGAGCGTCCAACGCCTGCTGCAAACCGCGCGCCTCTACAAGAGCCACCTACTGCCCCGCGCCGAGCGATACCCGCAGCTCGCCCGCTATGCCAAACGCCTACACACCCTGGGCACGCTGGAGAAGCAAATCGCGCAGTGTATTGCGCCGTCGGGCGAGGTGCTGGACACCGCCAGCGAGCGACTGGCGCAACTGCGCCGCGACCAGCAACGCCTGCACAAACGCATCACCGAAGAGCTGCAACGCCTCATCCACGCGCTACGCGACGCGCTGCAAGAGCCGCACTACACGATTCGGGGTGGGCGCTATTGCCTGCCTGTGCGCAGCGACTCGCGTGGGCGCGTCAAGGGCATCGTCCACGATGCCAGCGCAAGCGGCGCAACGCTGTTTGTCGAACCCGAACCGCTGATTGAACTGGGCAACCGCCTGCGCGAACTGCACGCCGCCGAACAGGAAGAGATCGACGCCATCCTGTACGGTCTCTCGCGGGCGGTGGAGGCGGAATCGGACGCGCTGTACGAGACGCTCGACGCACTAACCCACCTCGATACCGCGCTGGCAGCAGGCAGACTCGCGCTCGACTGGGACTGCACGATGCCCGTGCTGAACACGCAGGGCGAGTGGAAACTACGCAAGGCGCGCCACCCGATGATCCCGCGCGAGCGCGTGCAGCCCATCGACATCGAAGTGGGGCGCGAGTGGCTGGGCGTGCTAATCACGGGTCCTAACACAGGTGGTAAGACGGTCTGCCTCAAGACGCTGGGGCTGCTGACGCTGATGACCCTGCTGGGACTGCACATCCCCGCAGGTGAAGGCTCGCGCATCGCCATTCCGAATGGCATCTACGCCGACATCGGCGACGAGCAGAGCCTGCAGCAGTCGCTGTCCACCTTTTCGGGGCACATGCGGCACATCATCCGCTACTTGGCGCAGGCGGGTCGGTATAGCCTCGTGCTACTGGATGAACTCGGCGCGGGCACCGACCCGACGGAGGGCGCAGCGTTGGCGCGCGCCATCCTGCAGACGCTGCTGGAGCGCGAAGCGCGCGTGGTCGCCACTACCCACTACGGCGAGCTGAAGGCGTTTGCGCACCGCCACCCCCAACTCATCAACGCCGCGATGGAGTTCGACCTCGAAACCCTGCAGCCGACCTACCGCCTGCTGATGGGCGTGCCAGGCGCAAGCCACGCCATCGAAATCGCGCGTCGGCTGGGACTGCCCCAGCGCGTGGCGCAACTGGCGACCGAATCGCTGGGCGTGCAAGAAGCGACGCTGACCGAGATGATTCAAGACTTGGAACGCGCCCGCCGACGCGCCGAGCAAGCCGAAGCCGAATGGCGCGCGAAACTGCAGGAACTCGCCGAGCGCGAGGCGCGCCTGAACGCCGAACGCGCCGCATTGGAACACGACAAGCAAACCTACAAGCAACGCCTGCAGCAGGAGATGGAGCAAGTGCTGGAGCAAGCGCGCGCCGAAGCTGAGCAAATCCTGCGCCAGCTGCGCCAAGCCCCCCGCGAGAGCAAGCAGACCGCCCAACTGCAGGCGCAAATGCGGCGACTGGTGGAAGGAGTACGCGCCTCACGCGAGCGCACGCCCGCCCCTGAGCCGACTCAGCCTGCCGAGTGGCAGAGCGGCATGCGCGTGCGCATCCGCAGCCTCAACAAAGAGGGCACACTCGCCGAGCCGCCCCGCGACGGCAAAGCGCAAGTGTTCATCGGTAAACTGCGCATGGAGTTCCCCCTGAGCGACTTGGAGCCGCTGCCCGAACCTCACCAAAAGCCCGCGCCGACGCGCTACTCCAAGCCACGCCCGCCCCAACCCGTGCCGCTGGAGTTAGACCTGCACGGCATGCGCGTCGAGGAGGCACTGCCCCTGCTGGAGAAGTACCTCGACGACGCGATTCTGGCAGGGCTGGGCAGCGTGCGCATCAATCACGGCAGGGGCACGGGCACGCTGCGGGCAGTGGTGCATCAGTACCTCAGGAGCCACCCCCAAGTGCGCGGGTTCCACCTCGCGCCCAGTCACGAGGGCGGCGAGGGCGTGACCATCGTGCGACTAAAATAACCCCCCGAATCTCGTCACAAAGCGCGCGGCGGCGCGGTATATACGAAACGAGGTGAACACGATGCAGGAGCATGGGCACTTGCAGGAACCAGAAACAGAATCGATAACGCATCAGGAGCCTACAGAGGCTTCCGAACCGTTGCGAGCCGCGCCGCGTCCACAAGCCAACGCATACAAGTGGGTCTGGATTGCGCTCGCAGGGGCAGGCTTAGGGATGTGCATCCTGTGCGGCGGCGCGCTGACCATGCTGGGAGTGCTGGGCGCGCTGTCGAGCGAGCGGTCGCAAGCGCAGATGACGCCGCCGTCCTCCTTCGGCGGCGCACCTGCAGGGGGCAACTTCGCGCCCTACGGCGGCGCGTCGGCAGGAGGCGGTTTCATGCCCTACGACTACAGCGCGCCCAGCATAGGCTACCCCTATTCGGGAAGCGACTTCAGCGCGTTTCCTCACGCCGACACAGGCGGCAGCGACTTTCTCGACTCACTTCGGCAATCCGACGCCGAGCGTTCATGGTGGTCTGAGGAGTGGAGCCGCGCGTTGGGCGACAACTACCCCGAACCCACCCATGTAGACCCCGACGGCAATCCTGGCTGGGTCGACTCCAGTGGCGCGTTCCACGACTACAACTCGGGTATGTCGGACTACGAGGCGTCCACGCTGGGCGGGGGCGGCGAATGAACTCCAGACTCGCGCGTCGGTCGCCGATAATTGCGATTGGAACCTCCGCAGGCGCGTTCGCGCCTAAAGCGCAGGATAGGGTACAATATCGGTACTATACCGCGCGGAGGACAATCGATGAGGAAGATTCTGGTTGTAGACGACGAACGGCACATCGTGCGCCTGATTCAGGTCAACTTGGAGCGGCAGGGCTACCAAGTCGTCACGGCGCACGACGGCAAAGAGGCGCTGGAGAAGGTCGCTTCTGAAAAGCCCGACTTGGTGGTGCTGGATGTGATGATGCCCTACATGGACGGCTTTGAAGTGTTGCGCACGCTGCGGCGCAACCCTGAGACCGCCGAACTGCCCGTGATTATGCTGACCGCGAAGGCGCAAGACCAAGATGTGTTTCGCGGTTGGCAAGAGGGCGTTGACATGTACCTGACCAAGCCATTTAACCCACAAGAGCTGATTACCTTCGTCAAGCGCATTTTCCGTTCGCGTGAGATGGGTGAAGATGGTGAAGCACGCTACGAACTCTAATGGCACATCCCGCTGCTCGTACGGGTGGCTGATCGGCGCGGCAGTGATTACCGCCGCCGTGACCGCAATCGCAGTCATCCGCCGATTGCAGGAGAAGCAAGCGCAGCCAGAGTATCGCGCCGAGCGCGCCTACCAACGCGGCATCAAACAAGTGCAGGCGGTGGAAGAGCGCATCCCGCGCTGGCTGGCAGAGCATAGCTGAACCTATGGAACTCAGGGCGGTGCTATCTTCTGGGGCGCATCGCCCTGACCGCGTTCCACGCTGGAGGCAAAATGTCGGTTTCGGTCGTCGTCGGCGCCCAGTGGGGCGACGAAGCGAAAGGGAAAGTCGTCGACCTGCTCGCCAAACACGCACGCTATGTGGTGCGCTACGCAGGCGGTAGCAACGCAGGGCACACTGTGTGCGTGAACGGAGCCACCTACAAGTTCCACCTCATCCCCTCAGGCATTCTGCACCCGCAAGCAATTGCCGTAATTGCCGACGGGGTCGTGATGGACTTGCGGGCGTTCGTGGCGGAGGCGGACGCGCTGCAGGCGCAGGGCGTTGACCTCTCGCGCCTGCGCATCGGGCTGGGCGTCCACCTGACGATGCCCTACCACCGCCTGCTCGACGAACTCGAAGAGGCGCAACTGGAAGGGCGCATCGGCACGACCAAGCGCGGGATTGGACCCACCTACGCCGACAAGGCGTGGCGCATCGGCGTGCGCGTCGCCGACTTGTTGGATCGCGACCGATTCGCGCAGCGCGTCCAGCGCGTGCTGCAACGGCGCAACCCGACCATCCAGCGCGTCTACAACGCCAAGCCCATCGACCCCGACGCGCTCATCGCTGAGTTTGCACCCTACGCCGAGGTGGTGCGCCCCTATGCCTGCGATGTGCCCCACCTGCTGATGGGGGCTGCCGAGCGTGGCGAGCCGATCCTGCTGGAAGGCGCGCAGGGCACGCTACTCGACTTGGACTACGGCACTTACCCGTATGTGACCTCGTCGCACCCGGTGGCGGCGGGCGCGTGCTTGGGCACGGGAATTGCCCCGAACCGCCTGCGCGAGATCTGGGGCGTGGCGAAAGCCTACACCACGCGCGTCGGCGAGGGACCCTTCCCGACTGAGCTGACCGACGAGACGGGCGACCGCATCCGCAATCGCGGGCGCGAGTACGGCACGACCACAGGCAGGGCGCGGCGCGTCGGCTGGCTGGACTTGGTCGCGCTGCGCTACGCCGCCCGCGTCAACGGCTTCACCGCGCTGGCGGTCACCCTGCTCGATGTGCTGTCGGGGTTCGATACGCTGAAGGTGTGCGTCGCCTATCGGCTGGACGGCAGAGAGACGCGCGATTTTATCGCCGACGCGCCGACTTTGGCGCGCTGCGAACCTGTGTACGAGACGCTGCCAGGCTGGCGCGAGGAAATTAGCGACTGCCGCACGCTGGACGAGTTGCCCCCCAACGCCCGCGCCTACCTGCGGTTTATCGAGCAGTATGTCGGTGTGCCGATTCGCCTCATCTCCGTCGGCGCAGGACGCGAGCAGACGAT
>Ga0079992_133205_pt1 | contig 15974 bp, 19 predicted proteins | sample FaiFalFF_MnMetaG_3_FD_69197 | JGI IMG/M metagenome (GOLD analysis project Ga0079992, IMG submission 69197) | Freshwater microbial communities from Yellowstone National Park, Wyoming, USA - Fairy Falls B (FF_Mn_B) MetaG (SPADES assembly) (version 2) | ecosystem: Environmental > Aquatic >... | reverse complement strand
GGGGATGGTGCTAGAGTGAGGGCGCAGTGTGCGGTCCATCCCGCAACCAGATGAAGAGAAGTGTGGGGCGGGGTGCCGAGTCCGGGGGATGGCCCTGTGGGAGCCCCTGCATCCCGCCCAAGACTCACGCCGAAGGGAGGTGAGCGCTGAAACAGAAGAGACTCGAAGGGCCCGGGCGAGCCCACCTTCGCCCAACACACGCAATCTCACACAAGGAGGAGATGCCGATGTGCAAGAAGAATCTCAAGCTGATCGCCACAGCAGTCGGGCTGGTGACGGTGCTGGTGATGGGGCTGGCCATGCCAGGAGCGACGCAGCGGGTCGAGATGCCAACCAGAGGGCAGATTGTGAAAGGATTGAGCCAGCTGATCGCTACACTGACTGCCAGTGAAGGGGATATCTTGGACTTCGAGAATGTAGGGTTCTATTCATTTCCCTTTTACATAAGATCCCCAGATGATCCTGGTACTGCTCTAACCACCTCTGCATTTACTTACGCTCGCATTCCCTTGCATCCTTCATCGCGGTCTATACAACTCTTACTAAATTGGCTTACAAAGGACGAACCGTTCGGTGAGTATCTTAACCTTGGAGCCTTTTACACAGAGACCGAATTCCCTGGATGTCCAGGCTATGACCGCCTCAAGGCTGGGATCTATCAGCTCAAAGTCAGACAAGATCTTAAGTTAATTGCAACTGATCCTGAAGGAAACGAGTTTATAATAGGCTACGTGACCAAGAAGCACCCAGAGACTTCGCAAACTTGGATCGGTATCGGTGCAGAACCGGATTGCCCGTTTTGCGTACTAGGCGGTCTTATCGGGCTGGTTATTTGCGCATTTACAGATCCGCAAGTCTGTAACACGTCGACAAGGTGCCAACCAGTCGTAATAACCCGTCCAGACGGTTCAACTGAAGTTGTGCAGGTGTGTTGGGAAGAACAAAACTGCTGGGGATGCTAAATCGGCTTTCTGCCTTGGAATAAGGAGGCTTTTGAGTCGAGGGCAGCCTTTGCCAGTAAGGCTGCCCTTCGGTTATAATACCCTCCTTGAGGAGCCTGAAGTGAAAATGCGAGAAAAGCTACGATTCTGGATGTGTCAACCAGGAATGTTATCAGCTATCGCTCGTGTTAGCCTTGCTTCCTTTGGCCTGTCCCTCTTGTCTTATATTTGGTACTTTGTTTGGGGTATCGCATACCTGTTTGTCATCCACCCAGCCTTGCCGACAATACCTAGAAAAACCGTTGAGCAATTTGAGGAGTACGCCGTTATTTCACTACCTTTAGGGATTGTTACAGAGCAGAAAATCTTTATATTCAGTATCTTGGGTATGGGCTTAATCGCCCTTCCCACCTTTCTTCTCATATACTTGATGACGCAACGCTTGGAGCAACGACCTCTAGTTTCTGTAGGATTAGCATGGGGGCGTCGAGCTCTTAAGGAATTCTTCAGCGGTCTGGTCCTAGGACTGGCAGTACCTAGTATTGGTGTTCTAGCTGGCTACTGGAGCGGGGATCTCCAAATCACTTGGAACCCTACTATGCTGACGCCAGCGTTAATTGGTTGGGCCTCCTTATCAATCTTAGGATGGTTAGGGGTAGCCTACTGGGAAGAGCTTTATTTCCGAGGGTATCTTTTGCAAACATTGATATCTGGGCTTGGCATTATCCCCGCAGTACTCATCACCGCGTTGAGCTTCGGTCTCTTGCACGTTACGACCTACGGTATACAGCCCCTCTTATTGCTGAATGTGACCTTTTTAGGAATTATTCTAGCAACTCTCTATCTAAAGACTAAGTCCTTGTGGGCTCCTATAGGCATGCATTTTGCTAATAACTTCTGTATCTCTCATATATTCTCAATGCCTATATTCGACGAGATGAAGATGCCCATCAAGGTAACAACAAACGGTCAACCAATTCATCCGGAACCGCTGCGCTTGCTTTGGCAGGTAGAGTTGCCGAAAGCAAGGGGGCTGGCGGATTTGTATACTTTGTCAGATCTCCCGTTCACTCTGATCTTCGTTGGGTTGCTAGTGTTACTAATCTGGAAGCTTCCTCTGTTTCGCCCTCATCCAGAGATGGAAGCGCTCTGGCAGCAGTATGTGCCCATCGCCCAGCCGTGGGCGCAGCTAAAGGCGTGGTGGGCCAAGCGCAAGAACAAAGCGAGGATATGAACTGACGGGAGAAGATATCTGGACCAAGCTCCAGGAAATGGACTTGCACGAGGTGCTGCGCACCCTGGAGCAGGCAGGAACTCAACATTAGGACGGCACACGACGCAGACGATGGCGCCCAGGTTCAATCACTACAAAGCACCCGGATAAATCCTCCTGGCCATGCTCCGCTATGAACGCCCTCAGCTCCCTATGGACGGCTTCGAGCGCCTCCGGGGTCACCCGCAGGAGGATCACCCCCTTATGCTCACGCTGCTTCACAAAGACCAAGCTGCCAAAACCCTTGTCGCGCGTGAGCAGAACCCGTCCCTCCCGACGCGCATACTCCAAGAGCTGCTCATCAGAAGCTTGAGCTAAACCTGCCTCCGCCGCCCGCTGCACCTCATAGCCAGCAGCACGTATAAAGTCTACCGTCGCTTGCCAAACATCTTGATCACTGAGGAAGCGCATCAAGTGTGAGTGAGATGGACCTCTTCCGACTTAACCAGCTCCGTAGCGTAGCGCACGCAGGCTTGGACATCCTCCACTGTCAAGTCAGGGTAATAGCGCTCGACGATCTGGGCGAAGGGGATACCCGCCTGGACAAGCTCGAGCACACACCAGACGGGAATGCGCGTGCCCTCAAGAATGGGTTGTCCAAAATGGATCTGCGGATCGACCACGATGCGACGCGCCATCATCTGCTCCTCTCTGAGACTTTTTCAATTGTATAGCGACCATGCGCCTGAGGCAAACGGGGCGGGGTGCCAAGTCCGGGGGATCGCCCTGTGGGAGCCCCCGCATCCCGCCCAAGACTCACGCCGAAGGGAGGTGAGCGCTGAAACAGAAGAGACTCGAAGGGCCCTGGGCGAGCCCACCTTCGCCCAACAATTACACGCAATCTATCTCACAGAAGGAGGAGATGCCGATGTTCAGACTCAGTCAGATGACGAAATGGATTGGCGTAGTAACCATGTCGGCCTTGCTGCTGTGGGCAACCTCTGGAATCCAGGTGGTCAGTCAGCAAATCCAGATGCCCACCAGAAGCCAGATTGTTCAGGGGCTTGGAGCAAGAGTAGCAACTCTGACAGCATCTGAAGGAGATATTCTTGATGTTGAGAATGCTGTCTTCTATTCCGATCCAGGAGTGTTCGCTCTAGCGTACGTTCCTCTTCATCCCTCTTCACGTTCCTTGCAACTGTTCCCTCAGCTTATTGAGGGTGATATCGAAGAAATCTCTTTTGGGGTTCTGTATCTTGAGGGAGATTGGCCAGATCCAGATCTGCTGCTGAGAGCTGGTGTCTACACACTGAAGCTCAAGGGTGATCGATCTATCTTAGCCGTTGCGGAAGACGGGGAGACCGAAATCTTTTGCGGATGCTGGCAACCAATACCTGCACCTGTGTTCCAGACACCCGTGCCCCCTGTCACCCAGTTTTCTTTTAGTTACCAGCCCCAACAGCAGGCACTGGGTATTCCTATGCTAGATAGCATCAATCTTTTTACGGCTGCCGCGGTCTTAACTGCTGTCGCGACCCTCGGCTTGTTTGTCATGGCGGTCATTTCCTACGTTCGGCCACCGCAATGCGGTGGTGGTTAAGGTTTGCAAAAAGAGGATTCTATTAAATTATGGAGCTGGGTTGTTGACAAGCAGCCCAGCTCCATGTTATTCTTAAAAAAGGTGAAAGTATATGAAAAATAAAGCGTTATTAGTGGTGGCTATGCTCAGTACTTTTGGATACTCGGTGCTGTTCGTTGCGCATGGATTGTGCTCATTGATAACCATCCTAATAGCTTCTATCTCAGCTATACTCTGGCTATGGGTCGCTTTTCTCTTTAGGAAAGAGAAGGCTGCGATGAATAACATCCCTTTGTTAAGCGACATCAACCTCAAGATTGCAGCAGCAGTCACAGTAGCCTTCGCAACGCTAGCTACAACTGCTATTGCCGTTCTGAGTGTCATACAGCAAAAATGCTAACCCCATGTGTGAGTTTCAGATTATGACCAGGTGTTCAAACTGGAGTAGCTCATAGTGTTACTTGTAACTCAATAGAGTAGCGATGGTGTATCTTCCCCAACGCCAAAGAAGCCGCACAGATCTTAAGCGAGCTGACGGGGGAAGACATCTGGGCCAAGCTCCAGAAGATGGACCTGCACGAGGTGCTGCGCACCCTGGAGCAGGCAGGAACTCAACATTAGGACGGCACACGACGCAGACGATGGCGCCCAGGTTCAATCACTACAAAGCACCCGGATAAATCCTCCTGGCCATGCTCCGCTATGAACGCCCTCAGCTCCCTATGGACGGCTTCGAGCGCCTCCGGGGTCACCCGCAGGAGGATCACCCCCTTATGCTCACGCTGCTTCACAAAGACCAAGCTGCCAAAACCCTTGTCGCGCGTGAGCAGAACCCGTCCCTCCCGACGCGCATACTCCAAGAGCTGCTCATCAGAAGCTTGAGCTAAACCTGCCTCCGCCGCCCGCTGCACCTCATAGCCAGCAGCACGTATAAAGTCTACCGTCGCTTGCCAAACATCTTGATCACTGAGGAAGCGCATCAAGTGTGAGTGAGATGGACCTCTTCCGACTTAACCAGCTCCGTAGCGTAGCGCACGCAGGCTTGGACATCCTCCACTGTCAAGTCAGGGTAATAGCGCTCGACGATCTGGGCGAAGGGGATACCCGCCTGGACAAGCTCGAGCACACACCAGACGGGAATGCGCGTGCCCTCAAGAATGGGTTGTCCAAAATGGATCTGCGGATCGACCACGATGCGACGCGCCATCATCTGCTCCTCTCTGAGACTTTTTCAATTGTATAGCGACCATGCGCCTGAGGCAAACGGGGCGGGGTGCCAAGTCCGGGGGATCGCCCTGTGGGAGCCCCCGCATCCCGCCCAAGACTCACGCCGAAGGGAGGTGAGCGCTGAAACAGAAGAGACTCGAAGGGCCCTGGGCGAGCCCACCTTCGCCCAACAATTACACGCAATCTATCTCACAGAAGGAGGAGATGCCGATGTTCAGACTCAGTCAGATGACGAAATGGATTGGCGTAGTAACCATGTCGGCCTTGCTGCTGTGGGCAACCTCTGGGATCCAAGTGGTCAGCCAGCAACAAGCCGGACCAGGGCTTATGCGAAGTCAAATGCTACAACACTTAAGGAACGCCCTCGCACAACTGACGGCTTCGGGCGGAAATATTCTTGATATTGATGAGGCAGCTGTTGGCAGTTTGCCTGATGGCACTATAGTCTACATCCCACTTGCTAAGGACGCCCCAGCTTGGCAGCTGCTCTTCGATCTCGTCTGGAAGCGTAAACCTGTGGGACCAGTCCCTATCGGCATGCTTTATGTGGACCACATCTGGGATGGCGGATTGTTCAAGCTGAAACCAGGGTACTACCAACTTAATGTCACCAACGATCTTTGGCTGACTGCCGAGGATGAAGAGACCATCACAGTAATAGGCGAGGTGAGCTTCGGCGAGTTTACACGCGATGAGCCACAGAGAATAGTACAATCTTTCTCGGTCGGCAAGCGAAATCCTGTCTGGTTTGCCATCGTGCTCGGCGTCGTCTTGCTTACAGCGGGTGGTTGCACAATCAACGTACAACAATGTCAAGCGGGCGCAGTATGTGGACAGCAGAACAACAACAATCCTCCTCCACCTCCGCCCCCTCCACCGCCACCGCCGGGTGGAGGAGGTGGTGGAGGAGGTGGATAGAAGCACTCCTCTGATAGAATCGGAGGCCCTTGCCTAGCAAGGGCCTCCTTGCTTTTGGCAAAGTGTGCGTTTATACTCTCGAAAGATCCTTAATGCTTCCTAACACATGGCTGCGTCGAATCATCCGTTGGGCTCAGAGGAGCCCCGCTGACTGGCTCTACCAGCACGGCCCGCGTGCTACGCTTTCGCTCCCCTTAAGCTGGCCTATCTTCATAATCGGCTTTATCTTTCTGGATGTGCTTTATACACAAGCTCCCCTGTTGCCCCTAGTATCTCCTCTGGCTCGCATCATCCAGTTCCTTGTGTTTCTCGCTTTCTTCCTACTCTTACTCACAATTATCTTACGTTGGCAAAGGCTCAATCTCCGGGTGATCGGATTGCTTACCTCTCACTGGATACGTGAGGCACTCATTGGCCTTACACTCTCTATATTGTTCATTCTAGTTATCATGATAAACAACAGTGTTGCTGGGTCTCCACCATTGCTTGACTGGATAAGTACCTTAAGCTCCTCGCAACGAGCTTGGTGGATCTTAGAATTAGCTACCAGAGCCATAGTAGCAGGAATCATTGAGGAAACGATCTTTCGTGGTTGGGTCACGACCTTCTTGCTGACTCGCCTTACCCGCCGTGAGTTAGCCCTTTGGATCTCCGCTGTGATCTTTGGCCTCGCTCACTTCGGCCAAGGATTAAAGGGGATTGCGATAACTACTGTTTTCGGCTATTGCTGGGGGCTTCTCTATATTTGGAGAAAGAATTTGACGCCAACGATCGTCGTCCATACGTTGTATAACTTCTGTCTATGGCTAGGGCTTCTCGGGAGATTTCTCCAATAGATAGTTATGCGGAAAAAAGAGCTTCTGAAGATCCTACAAAGTCCTGGAAGTTGGGTAGCACAATGCGGCCCTTCTCGCCCCTTGCCTCAATTACCCATAAGCTGGGGATTTTTCATCATTGTGACGAGCGCACTTATGATCGTGGGCCAGGTCTTGATCAATATACTTCCTTATCCAGGTTCCAGGCTGGTTGTTAGTGCAATTATAGAATTGCTCATCCTGAGAGGGGCCTTATACTGGAGAGGGCTGGACTTCAAAGCCATTGGCCTATCTCTGGAACAAGGAAGCACAGAATTGAAAATCGGCTTAGGTATCTCTCTAGCCTGGGTAGCCGTTTTTAGCCTCAACAATACGCTAGCAGGTAGCCCTCCCGCCTTAGAGTGGTTAATCTATCTAGCCAGAGATCCTTCTGTTCAACGGCTGAGAGATACCCTTATCTGGCTCCTTAGGACTGCTGCTGATGCTTTGGCAGTGGGTATAGTAGAGGAAGTCATCCATCGAGGTTGGATTCTCACTTTTCTCATCATGTCTTTGAGGAGCTATGAGAGAGCGCTTTGGCTCTCCGCTCTCGTCTTTGGGGTACCGCATTATTATTTAGGGCTAAAAGGGATTATAGTAACGGCGGCCTTCGGGTATATTTGTGGCCTATTATACCTCTGGAGGAAGAACCTGGTGGTACCGATTATATTACATACGTTGTGGGACTTCGCCCTATGGATAGGAGTGTTAGGGAAGCTTGGCTAACACAGGCGTGAGCTGACGGGCGAAGATATCTGGGCGAAGCTCCACAAGATGGACCTGCACGAGGTGCTCCGGACGCTAGAGCAAGCGGGCGCTCTTGCCCAACCCTGATCCCTCAGATAAGATCAGATCCTCCCACGTTGCGCCAACTCTTGCGCTAATACCTCCAAGAACTCTTGATAGACAATCCACGGGTAAGCGCGCGCGGCTTGCCGCACTTGCTCCACAAAATCACGAAGCATGGGCATGCAGCTGTTGGGCCTGCTCTTGGAAGTAGCGCAGGTTGGTGAGGGCTTCCTCCCAAGCAAGAAAGTCCCGCTCGTGCTCCCAAGAGAGAGGCAACTCCACTCCCAAGCGGCGCGCAAACTCCTCAAAGCCCATGCCGTATTTCCTCTCTAAGCGCGCTATGAGGCGGCGGCAACGACGGATCTTGAGCTGCAGGTAGGCGTGGAGTACCTCGCTCATAGCGCTTTCCGGGTCGGGCTGGCCGGTCAGCTCTTGAGCGAGCTCCAGGATGGCAGGCTTCATAGCATTCACCAATTGTATTTTACGGAAGGAGCTAGCTCCGGGCAACCATGAAGAAAGGAAGCCGCGCGTATCTTGAGCGAGCTGACAGATATCTGACCCAAGCTTCAGGGCTAATCCCCACAGCCCTCTTCATACCCGCAGCGGCAGATCTTGTGGCACCCGACAATTACATAGAAGGGCTTCCCACAGATCGGACAGAGGGTCGGATCCGGTGGAGGCAGAACTTGAGCCAGCTGCCGCGCCGGCTGCTTCCGAGGGCGATCCGTGGATGACAGCTCACCGCGCTTCTTCTTGGCCATCGCTACTATTATAGTATATAATCACTCGCTATGAATACCTACACGGTTCGGCTCGAGCGACTTCGTGATAGTCTGCGACGCAAGCGGCTGGAAGCGTTCTGCCTCATCAACGTAGAGAGCTCCGATAGATCGAATCTCTACTATCTGACGGGTTTTTCGGGATCGTTTGGCGTGCTCATCGTCACCAAAGACCGCCAGATCTTTCTGACGGACTCTCGCTACATCACCCGCGCCAAGGAGATCGTCTCCGGCTATGAAATTCTCGAGCTGAAGGGCCGAGTGACGAGGGTAGCAACGAGAATCAATCGCCTCAAACTCAAGAACCTCGCCATCAACGGGCCCACGACCAGCACCTGGCTCTTCCATCAGCTGCGCGATAGATTGAAGAAGACCAAGCTCGTCCCCGTCGCAGGGCTTGTCGAGACCTTGCGCACCGTCAAAGACGACTCTGAAATCAAAGCGATCGAGCGCGCCGTCCAGCTGACCGATAGGGCTTTTGAGTTCATCTTGGGCAAGGTCAAGCCTGGGGTGACCGAGCGCGAGCTCGCCTGGGAGATCGAAAAATATATTCGTACTCACGGGGGCGATGGCCTGGCGTTCGAGAGCATCGTGGCTACGGGCGTGACGACGGCTATGCCCCACTATGAGCCTCAAGATCGAGAAGTCCAGAAGGGCGATTTTGTGCTCTTCGACATGGGAGCGAAAGTCGCTCACTACTGCGCGGATCTGACGCGCACGGTCGTCGTCGGCCGCGCCACAAACGAGCAGAAGAAGATCTACAAGATCGTCCTTGAGGCCCAAGAGCGTGTGATAAAAAACTTACGCGCGGGGCTGACGAGCAAACAAGCCGACGCTCCCGCGCGCGAGACGATCGCCCAAGCTGGGTATAAGAAGAACTTTGGGCATGGCACTGGGCATGGCCTGGGGCTGGACGTGCACGAAGGGCCAAGGCTCTCCCCGTGGGGGAAAGATAAGCTGCAAGCGGGCAACGTCGTAACCATCGAGCCGGGGATCTATCTGCCAGGGTGGGGCGGGGTGCGCATCGAGGACGTCGCCGTCGTCGAAGAGAAGGGCTGTCGCGTGCTGACGAGAGCCCCTAAGAAGCGACTGATCGAAGTCTAGCCAGCACCGGCCTTTTTCAAGAACTCTTTGACCTTCTCGTGGGGGACGTTTAAGCGCTGGGCGAGCTTTTCAATATCTTGCGGCGAGACGTCTTCGTCAAGCCATCTCTCTAGTTTTGCTAAATCCACCCGCCAGCGCCCTTCGATCTTCTCGGCGGGCAGTTCTCCAGACTCCATCATCTCATAGACTTTCTCTATGGGGATGCCCAAATACTGTGAGACCTGCCACGGGCGCAAGAATCCGCCTACGCTCCTGCCTGCGGGCATAAGTTTCCCCCTTCTATAGATTAAGCCTGGGCATCTTGATGCCCTTCTCTCGCGCGATTTTGATCGCTTCTTCGTAGCCGGCGTCGGCGTGACGCACCACCCCTAATCCCGGATCAGCCGTCAAGACGCGCTCGAGGCGCTTATCGGCTTCTTTGGTGCCGTCGCAGACGATCACCATCCCGGCGTGAATGGATTTGCCGATCCCCACCCCGCCGCCATGATGCACCGAGACCCACGTCGCCCCGCAGACGGCATTCAATAGCGCATTGAGAATGGGCCAGTCAGCGATAGCATCCGAGCCGTCCTTCATCCCTTCGGTCTCTCGGTAGGGCGACGCCACCGAGCCCGCGTCAAGGTGATCGCGCCCGATGACGATGGGCGCCTTGAGCTCGCCCTTGCGCACAAGTTCGTTAAAATAGAGCCCGGCCTTGGCGCGGTCGCCATACCCAAGCCAACAGATCCGCGCCGGCAGCCCCTGAAACTTCACGCGCTTCTGCGCCATCTTAATCCAGCGACAGAGCGCCTCATCGTGAGGGAAGAGCTCGAGAATCGCTTGATCTGTTCTGTAGATGTCTTGAGGATCTCCGGAGAGGGCCACCCAGCGGAACGGGCCTTTCCCCTCGCAGAACAATGGGCGAATATACGCCGGGACAAAGCCCGGAAACTGAAAGGGATCTGGGTGTCCGCCCCGCTGGGCCTGCCCTCGAAGGTTGTTCCCATAGTCGAAGACGACCGCCCCGGCTCTTTGCATATCAATCATCGCTTGGACGTGCCGCACCATCGAGGCAAACGACAGCTCGATATATTTCTCTGGATTCTCGCGGCGCAGCTTGAGCGCCTCATCGTAGCTCATCCCGCCGGGGACGTAGCCGTTCAGCTCGTCGTGAGCGGCCGTCTGATCGGTGACGACATCGGGAATGATATTTCTTCGCACAAGCTCGGGATAGACGTCAGCCGCGTTGCCCAACAGCCCGATCGAGATCGCGCGCCCCGACTTTCGATACTCTTCTACAAGCTCGAGGGCTTCATCAAGGTCGTGCGTCCACGTGTCAAGATAGTTTGTCTTCAAACGTCGCTCGATCTTGGCGGGATTGATTTCCACGATCAGCCCGACGCCCTCATTCATCGTAATAGCTAATGGCTGGGCACCGCCCATCTCCCCCAAGCCCGCTGAGAGCACAAACTTCCCCTTGAGCGAGCCGCCAAAGTGCTTCTTCGCTACCGAAGCTAATGTCTCGTACGTGCCCTGGAGAATCCCTTGGGTGCCGATATAGATCCAACTGCCGGCGGTCATCTGGCCGTACATGATCAAGCCCTTGCGCTCGAGCTCTCTGAATTTCTCCCAGGTCGCCCAGTGGGGGACCAAGAGCGAGTTGGCGATCAAGACACGCGGGGCATCGGGATGGGTCTTGAAGACCGCCACGGGCTTGCCCGACTGAACCAAGAGCGTCTCGTCAAGCTCGAGCTCTTTGAGAGTGTTGACGATCGCCCAGAAATCCTCCCACGAGCGGGCGGCTTTCCCCGTGCCGCCGTAGACGATGAGATTTGCGGGGTCTCCGGCGACTTCGGGATCTAAGTTATTCATCAACATTCGTAAGGGGGCTTCGGTAAGCCAACTCTTACAGTTTAATTGAGTACCTCGTGGGGCGCGAATCTCCGTTGCCACAGCCATAGGATCCTCCTCGCAATCATTATAAGCCAAGGGGGACGGAGTTGCCAAGAGGTACAGAGTCGGGCTATACTTGCCTCAGGGATGGGGAGAACCAAAGACATTCGCAAGAAGATCGCGGGCTTACAGCGAGCGATCGCGGAACACGAGGCAAAGATCAAGAATGAGCTAGCTAAGCCTCATCCCAACAGGCGGAGGATCGAACTATGGCGGAAACAGATCGCAGGGTTCAGAGCGCGCCTCGAGCGGCTCGAACAACGTATAAGACAGAAAAAGGGCTCATAACCTACAGCCCCCAAGCGCAAGCCATCGCAGAGGTCGTCGAAACCTTATGGGATGAAATCGCCGAGTATAGCCATCGCTACCTAGCAGCCTTGGATGCCATTCGGCACATCCAAGACCCCGATAGCGACGAGTTCGCTGAGCAGTGGGCTGAAATAGACGTCTCGCTCTTTACCATGCAGCTGAAGATCAAAGATGTCTTAAAAGAGATGGAACGGCTCGAAGAGACCTGGCCGGATTGAAATAGACATCCTGCCCGCCTTTGTGCTAGAATAAGCCACCAAGCGATCATCACGCAAAGGGGGAGTTATGAAGCTCGTCAAGATTGCAGTCGCGCTCGTTCTCTTGTCGGCTGTTGTCCCGTTGGTCACCCACGCCCAAGCGCCTGCCGTGCAGCTCTCGATGGAGCTCTTTGGCCCGTGGGCCTTGTGCGCCCCAGACGGCGACGCCCTCGCGTGCACCATGCGCCTGGGCCAGACGCTCCAAGTCTGGGTGCAAGCGAAGAGCCTGCCCTCGTGGGTGCCCACAAGACTCATCGCGACCTGGCTCCCAGACAATGCGTCGTTTGAGTCGGTCTGGCGCCAGGGCGAGGCCGTTCAGGTCTTCACGTTCACCCCAACAGAAGAGCACATCACCAAGCCTGAAGAACCGCTACGAGTTCGCTTCATCGCGCGCACGGACTACGAGAGCGTCTCCAGAGAGCTCCGCATCTATGTGCGAGCCAATCAGCCCCCGCAAGCCGTGACCAACCCCGATCAGACCGTCGCCCCCTATCAGATTGTGCTGCTGAGCGCGTTTGACAGCTCCGATCCCGACGGTGATCTCCTGCACTATCGCTGGGATCAGATCTCAGGGCCGCCAGTGCTGCTCTTCGGTGAGGAGACGCTTTATGCGATCTTTCTCGCGCCAGCAGAGCCGGCGACGCTCGTCTTTCGCTTGACCGTGAGCGACGGGGCGTTCAGCGTCTCTAAGGACGTGACAGTGACCGTAACGTCTGACTGTCCCTGTCGAGATCCCTAACTAAGTATTGAGTCGTCGCTTTATCCATCCAGCAGCGTTGGTGTTGATGGGGCTGCTGGTCGCATGGGAGGTATCCGTGCGGCTGGCCGGGGTACCCTCGTTTATTCTCCCCCCGCCAAGTCAGATCGCTCAGAGGGTTGTCTCGGATTTTTCGCTGCTTGCGGAGCACTTCCTCGTCACGCTGGGCGAGATTGTTTTGGGGTTCGTGATCGCGCTCGTGAGCGCGTTCGCGTTCGCATTAGCGATCTTCTATAGCAAGACTCTCGAGCGCGTCTTCTATCCCGTTATTATCTTCTTGCAGAACATGCCGCTCTTTGCCATCGCGCCGTTGCTGAAGCTGTGGCTGGGCTTTACGATCTGGCCCAAAGTGACCGTCGCCGCGCTCATCGCGTTCTTTCCCATCGTCGTGAACACCGTAGATGGCCTGCGAGCGACTGACCCTGATCTCATTGATCTTTTAAAGATTTTTGGGGCTTCTAGAAGACAGATACTTCACAAAGTGCAGCTACCCTCGGCATTGCCGTTCATATTCTCTGGAGCGCGGGTGGGGATCACGCTCAGCGTGGTGGGTGCGGTGATCGGCGAGTGGGTGGGGGCGCAAGCGGGCTTGGGTTATGTGATGCTGCGCGCCAACGCGACGCTCAAGACTGATCTCGTCTTCGCGGCGATCTTCGCGTTAGCTGGGCTAGGGGTCTTGCTCTTTGGGCTCTTGACGCTGCTGGAGCGCTGGGCGACGCCGTGGCGACGGTTCAACATCACTCATGGGCCGTGATCTCATGCAGCGTGGCGAGGTCTTGCTCGACCGTGAAGTAAAACCGATATCCTCTAGTAATACGACCTTGCCATATTCCCTGTGTGCGGTTTTAGAGCTTAAGATCGAGTGACGGATGGGTCGCGTCTTTCAAGAGCAAGCCCAATTGCTTCCCGAAAGCTTTTTGTATCTCCGGTGGCATAGCGATAAAACTGCGCACGAAGTGAGGAGTCATCTCGACCCGACGGATGACGAGCATGAGATTATGCGATGCGCTTCAACTTTTTCTGAAGAGCTGTATCTTCTATTTCAAGAAGCCAGCAGATTTTCTCTGGATCGTACTCTCTCCCCAGCTTTGCGGCTTGGCGCAGTGCCCTTTCAAGGGGAACAAGAAACTTCTGGGCTGCGTCCAAAAACTTCATAACTTCTTGAGGGGTCTCAAAGGGGCCGAAGACTTGACCGGACCGCTGCTGGGCTAGAGATACTTTCAAGCCTTCTTCAAGGCGTGTACGCTGCTTTTTAGCCATAGCGATTTAGTATAGCTAGGCTTTGCTCTTTTATCAAGAGGGCCCTACACCACGGGATCGTTCCCATTACTACCTCATGATAACTAGCTTGCGGACTTCGCTCACGTACTCTCGCCCGTCGAAGCCTCGCACACGCACGACGTAGAGATAGACCCCGTTGGCCAGGGGTCGGCCTTTGTTATCTACTGCATAAAACCTCAAGGTGTTGCCGGATGCTTCTTCTTCAGAGACCTTCATCCCTTCGAGATTGAAGACCTCAACTTTCAGCCCTGCTATCCCTGAGCCCTCAGCCCTGAAAGTTGCTAGATGGGTGCTCTTTACAGGATTTGGAGAGAGCTTGATCTCTCTGACTGTCAAGCTTTCAGCTCTCCCTATCTGTATTGACCTGCTTTGGGCTGAGGCTGAGCTTATAAGTCGGCGCGAAGCCCATATGTCCAATAATTCTAGCATCTTCGCATCATCGATCGTGTGGCCATCGGTGCCTGGGACCTCCTCACCGGAGCTCCAGTATTGGAGCGCTCTCAGGATCTCATCATCATCTAAGATCCCGTTGCCATTGGTGTCAAGGGCTGCCTCGATAGTTTTACTTCCTGATGACGGCGGTGGTGGTGATGATGGTGGCACTGGGCATCCATCATTCCAGCCAGGACCTGCTTGGTAGGGACAGCGATCTTGACTGTCAGGAATCCCGTCATTGTCAGAGTCAGCCACTGGCGGCAGTGGCGGCGGTGACGGTTCTGTATCTTCTGGGCACCCGCCGTTCCAGCTAGGGCCTGCCTGGTAGGGGCAGCGATCTTGACTGTCAGGAATCCCGTCCTGGTCAGAGTCGTCCTCTAGCGGTGGTGGTGGCGGTGGTGATGATGGTGGCACTGGGCATCCATCATTCCAGCCAGGACCTGCTTGATAGGGACAGCGATCCTGACTGTCGGGAATCCCGTCATTGTCAGAGTCAGCCACTGGCGGCAGTGGCGGCGGTGGGGGCGGTCCTGTATCCGGTGGCGGAGGAGTAGATCCACTAACAGAAATAACTTGGTGCTGGAAAGAAGCTGCCCCTCGACTGTCAACCACCATCAGAGTCACTTGATAAGAGGCGCTGAAGGAAAAGGTATGATAAGCTATCGGGCCGTCAGCATCAAAGATTCTGTCATCGTTGAAATCCCAGCGATATTCGGTGATATAATCGCCAGGATCAGGATCAAAAGAGCTGGAGGCATCAAAGCGAACGGGCTGATCTATACTGGGATTGGCGGGGCTGAAGATAAACCGAGCAATCGGGGGTTGATTTGTGGGACGGGGAACCTCTGGACAGCCGTTATTCCAACTTGGACCTGGCTCGTAAGGGCAAGCATCTTGACCATCAGGAACCCCGTCATTATCAGAGTCAGTTACTGGGGCTGGGGGGCACCCACCGTTCGAGCTAGGACCTGCTTCGTAAGGGCACCGATCTTGACTATCGGGAATCCCGTCCTGGTCAGAGTCGCCTGGAGGAGTGGTTATCTCTTCTTGTATCGCTTGGCGCGCGGCATCTAAATACCGCAGGTACGACCCTTGTCCTTCACCTTCCCTTTTCCTGCAGTCTCGCCAATAAGCGCACCACTCGGTGAAACGGGTTCCACCTCCCGAGATTATATATGCTGCCTGAAAAGCGAGAGCAGGGTCGAAAGCTTGGTCGTCAGTTATCTCTCTATGCCAACGATCATTGATCTGTAAGATTCCTCGATCCCAACTATCATCACCAGCATTATAATTACAAGCATAACGATTGCCGCCAGATTCAGCCCAGGCAATTGCTACAATAACAGCAGCAGCTTCCCCCCTGAAACCTGCTGCCAAAGCATAATTAGCTGCTTCTCTCATTGAGATGTAGTGGGATGGTTGACTGCACTGATAAGGAGCCGGACGGGCACCAAAGGGAGGTTGCCCTACAGTTGGTATCACTTGGAAGCTAAAGGTATTAGAGTATCTACCTACTGGGTTAACCACCTGGATAGTCCAAGTGCCAGGCTCAGTAAGGCCTACATAGACATCTATTTGAGTGGAGCTCACAAATCTTGT
>Ga0079992_128345_pt1 | contig 15988 bp, 19 predicted proteins | sample FaiFalFF_MnMetaG_3_FD_69197 | JGI IMG/M metagenome (GOLD analysis project Ga0079992, IMG submission 69197) | Freshwater microbial communities from Yellowstone National Park, Wyoming, USA - Fairy Falls B (FF_Mn_B) MetaG (SPADES assembly) (version 2) | ecosystem: Environmental > Aquatic >... | reverse complement strand
TAATATTTAGCTAGTTCTTGTAAACCAGCGATGCATGGTGTGCAATAAGTCGTTGTGAATATCATAATTAAAGGCTTACCATAAAAAGTTGCTTTAGTTAAAGTTATACCTCTTTCTAGACATTTTAAGCTGAAATCCGGTGCAGATTGATACGAAGTGTAAGTTTGTAATGAGCTAGGAGGCTTATTGGAACTTGGAAAAACTATTACAAGAATTATGAAAATTAAGAAAATTAGCATGGAGATAATTAAGTTTCTTTGCTTTTTTTTCATATGAAACATTTGTCATATCTCTTATTTAAAATTTCAGTATTTAATATGTTTAAAAGTCAATTTTATCTAAAGAGATAATTTCCTAGTAGCATTCGAAGAATCCAATGAGCAGTATTCCAAGATATACTTCTAAGGTTATTTGATCACCTAAAACTTAAATATTCAAGAAATTATATGTAAAAGGATATGCAAAATAGTTATATGATAGAAAAAATAACGGAAAATATCTACTTAATTGATACTTTAGCTTATAACGAAGAAAAAGCTGTTGCTTGCTACTTAGTTAAATCTGGTGATAAATTTGCTCTAATAGATGTGGGTTATGCTTCAACATATATGAATGTTGTTAATGCATTGCTAAGTGCTAATATTGATGTTAGCAATTTAACTTATATAATACCTACACATGTTCATCTAGACCATTCAGGTGCAACAGGACATATTGCAAATATAGCTAAAAAAGCTACAATAGTTGCACATGAAAGAGCCCAAAGACATCTCGTAGATCCCTCACGTTTAATCGAAAGCGCTAAACAAATATTTGGAGAAGAAAAGTTAAAAAGCTTTGGTTTACCATTACCTGTTAATCCTGAGAGAATAACTGTAGTTAAAGAAGAACTTGAGTTAAAATTAGGAGATTTAACATTGAGATGTATTTATGCACCAGGTCATGCACCTCATCAAATATCCGTTTTATTAGTTGAGAAAAAGGCACTCTTTACTGCTGATGCTGTTGGAATTGTACAACCTAAGCTTAATATTATGATACCTACAACTCCTCCTCCAAGCTTTGATCCTATTCAAGCTATAAAAACTGTAGATAACTTATCCTCCCATGAACCTAATATGCTTTTAGTTCCTCATTTTGGTGTTAGAAATGACCCAAACAATATTTTTGAATTAACGAAATTAAAAATAAATGAATGGGTTGAAGATATCAAGAAGTTTCTTAAAGAGAATTTAAATAAAGAAGAGATATTACAAAGAATGATTCAAAAAGTTAAGATCGAAGCTAATTTAGAAAATCTTCCAAGTTCAGCCATTCAAAGTATTTATGTAACTGTAAGCGGTATACTAAACTATTTAGCTAAAAGTTAATGAAAATAATTTAAAAGTATTTCAAAAAGTTAATTTCTTATTTTTACCATAATGAAAAACAATAAAAAATCATTAAAATTTAAAATTTATAAAGCTTATATAAATCTGGGTTCGTAATAACTTTTCTAAATACTTTATCTACTTAAATTTCAGCCAAATAAGTATTAATTATTTTAAAAATAAAGGCTTAAACTAATTTAAAGACTTAAAATAATTTATAGTTATCTTTATTATCCAGTTAAGTTATTAATTTAGAATATGTCTCTAAAAGAGTTCTTAGCAAAAGCAGTCAAGGAGTTTAATTTAGAACAAATTAATGAATTAGTAAGAACGCTTGATCCTGTTTTTGCTTATTTAGGAGCTAAAATTGTAAATATAAAGCAAGGTGAAGCTGAAATTGAATTTCCTTTCAAAGAAACATTGCAAAGAAGAGGAGGCGTTTTAAATGGTGGCATCATAATGACGGCAATAGATTTTGCAGGAGGATTTGCAGCTTTATCAGTTAATGATGGAATAGATCAAGTTACACAGGAATTGAAAATAAACTTCTTAGAACCATTATATAAGGGTCCTTTTAGAGCTATTGGAAAGGTTTTAAGAAAAGGAAAACATACAATCGTAGTAGAAATAAAGGTCTATGATGCTGAGAATAAATTAGGAGCTGTAGCAATCGGAACATGGTTCATATTAAGAAATAATATTAATATCAAAAGTTAAGTTCTTTAGGTAACTTTTCGTAGTCTATTCCTCTTACATATCTTTATAATTTGTTAATTATTTATTCCATTTTTAGTTCATAACAAATTAAAATTAACCTAATAATTTTTTAGCTTCTTCAAACATCTCCCTGACTTTGTTAATATAAGAAGTTATGTCGTTAACAGATAACTTTGCTTCATGAAATCCCCATACATGTAAAAAGTATGCATTACTCCATCCATTTAATATCCAATCACCTACTTTGCTAGCAAGAGTATTGGAAGCTTTACCTAGCAAATAAGTATGCCATCTTCCTTCTTTAATAAATTGCTGATATTCAGAAGTATTAAATTTTTCAGCTAGAGCTTTAACGATTTCTTCTGCAACCTTATAAGCTTTTTCTGAGGCTTGAACTGCATCTCCTTTCTTTAAATAGTCTTCCATTTCATTCATATATTTCTCAGCTAATTCTAATCTTATTCTCAATCCTTCTTGAGGATCTTTTTTAGCTATTGCTGAAATTATCAAATCTTCAACGTTTATTCCTTTCTCTTCTGCTTTCCTTACTAATTCTTCCACAAAATAATTTAAGTTCTTGCAATAAAAAAGTTAACAATTTTTATGTTAATAAACTTAACACTCATAATTTTCAACTAAGTAGGAACCATGTTTTAGATCTTAGAAATAAAATATTCGCTATATTTACTTCCAGAAATTTTTTGAAGCTACTATACTTTTAATTAATGTATAAATTTTAATGGAATATTTACTAAAGAAACAAAGGGTATTAAATGGAATAGTTGTATGAATTTTTATATTAAATAAATTATTATAAATTTATAAAAATGCCTATTCATAAAAGATATAAGAAGTTAGTCGATTTGAAAGCTAAAAACTTGATGAGCTCGCCCGCCATTACATTACCTATAACCTCATCCTTAAATGATGTTGTTGAAACAATGTATAAAGAAAAAATCGGTAGCGTAATAATAACTGATGAAAATAACAGAATTGCGGGAATAATAACAGAAAGAGATATAATTTATGCTGCATCTAAAGGCTTGTTTAAAAAAGAAAATGTAAAAGTTGAACATTTGATGAGCAAAAATGTTATAACTATCAATGAAGATGGCAGCATTTATGAAGCTATTGATAAAATGAGAGCTCATAATATAAGACATTTACCAGTTGTTGATAACCAAGGAAGGCCTGTTGGACTTATTTCATTAAGAGACCTAATAGATTTTTCTGTTTCTTTGCTAAGAACATTAATGTTACCAAGTGAAGAATAAAAGATTAAGTTCTTTTATTTTTTCAATTGTTGGATTTCCAGAGACCCAGTTCCTTTCAGCATAATACTGTTTTAAAAGTTCTTCTATATTGCAAACCTTACCTTCCCCGTTAGGTATTTTTGTAAATTTATAAGGTAAATAATCAAGCTTAGATGCGAATCTTAAATTGTACAGTCTCTCTAAATTAAATATCCTTTCACCTATTTTCAAGAATTCAGATTCGTTAAGGTCGAGGCCAGTAACAGCATTTAATGCATCTACATAATCTTTAACTTCGAATGCCATGAAGGAAAAGGCACATATTTGCAAAGAATCTAATATGCATACTAAATCTTGTTTAAATTTAACTGCTTTTGCTATGCTCTTGTAATCGTTCGGATCTTCTGGTAACAAGCATTTCATTACTTCCAAAGTTTTAAATGAATAAATTAGATCTGGATATACCCATATGTGGCAAGAAGAACCTGTATTTTCAGTTGCATTCAACAATCCCCATGCAGGTTCAGCTCTTGGATCTGCATTTTGTATTGTAATGTTCATGACAGATATATCAAGTGAAGGATCACCTAGAAATTCAACAAGACCTCTTATTCCTTCGCTAAATAACACTCCTTCATCATGTTTTTCAGCAATAAGTTTGATTAGTTCTATCATTCTATCGATGTCCCCCCACTTTAGTCCCTTTGATTCTTCAACAAGTCCTTTTTCAGTTGCCTCAGCGTAAACTGCTAACAAATTACCTGTTTCAATTGGATCTAGACCTAGTTCATAGCACAAATAATTCATGTATGCAACAGCTTCTAAATCATCAACTAAGCAATTTGAACCTAATGAACTTACTTGTGCATAGTCAGGCCCTTCTACACGAAAGTTATATTTTTTAAATGTAGCTGTTTCTCTTCTACATTGAACAGAACAAGTAGCACAGGTTAATCTTCCAATCAATATTGTCTGAGACATGCTTTGGCCGCTCAATTTTTCAGCTGTATCCATTTTACCTAACGTATAATTCTTAACAGGAAGAGCTCCACTTTTATTCAATGGCATTACAGCTAATGGCGTTCCATGAAGTGAAAAGAGACCTTTTTCCATATTAAGCAAAGGCGACCTTTTTATCTTCAAAGATAACCTTCCTAAAATCTCTCTATACTTTTCTCTATTAGCTATAGGTAAAGGTTTAGCATAACTGGTAGGAATAACAATAGCTTTTACCTTCATCTTTCCTAGAATAAAACCAGCACCATGTCTTACACCTGATGATCTTGCACCATCATTTACAACATTCGCAAATTTTACAAGTCTTTCTCCAGCTGGACCTATAGAAAGTATTCTTGAATCGCCATGCTTTGCTCTTAATAATCTTATTACTTCTGAATTATTCTTTCCCCACAAAAATGATGCATCTTCAATATTAACAGTTCCATTTTTTACTAAAATATAAACTGGTTTATCTGATTCACCTATCAAAATAATTCCATCAAATCCTGCTTTCTTTAAGGATGTTGAAAGATAACCACCTGTATTGGCATATGCTATTGTATTTGTAAGTGGAGAATGAAAAACTAGAGTTAATCTGTTAGCCAAAGGTATTCCTGTTCCTATTAAAGGCCCAGCAAATAAACCAAGGAATAAAGAATTGGAAATAAGCCTATGCTTAAAAAGTAATTTGACGCCTAATCCTCTTCCTCCTATAAAATTTATTTTATCTTCATAATCGATTTTTTCATAATTCACATTATTTTGTGATAAATCTATTATTGCTATGTTATCATTGTATCCTCCTATCAAGTTCGAAATCATATAGATTCCTAAATTTATTTACTTCGTATAAATATATTTTATCTAATTCACGCTACGTAACAATTAAATTGTTAGTATCTAAGGACAATAAACTGGTTATATTGAACACTAGTTTTCTTCAAATATGTTAAATTGGTTAATTCATGTGTAGCATTTAGTCTTGATTCCAATTGTAGAAATAATTAAATAAAAAGATTAAATAGATAAATTCTGTTTAAATTATTAATTTAATTTAATTAAAGCAATATTAGGCAGATTTTGATTAATGAATATATGACAAACACAAGCAGAATTTCCCTTAAGATATCATTAACAGCAATTTGTGCTGCACTTTATGCTGTTTCTATTGCCACAACTGCCTTCATTCCTACTCCATGGGGTGTTGGACAATTTAGATGGGGAGTAATATTTCCTGCACTCTTTGCTATAATAGGAGGACCTTGGGTTGCAGGAATAGGTGCAGCAATAGGTACTTGGTTAGGATCATGGATATTAATGCTTTACGGACTTTCAAATCCTATTCTTTCTTTATTTGCAGGTGTTCCTGCAAATTTCATAGGATTCTTCTTATTAGGATACTTAATACAGAAATTTAAAACATGGAACAGTTTTCTTATGATAGCTCTTTTGACGCTATTTATAGGAAATTTCATTGCAGCATTTAACGTGGTTCTATTTTTCCTACTTTTCGTAGATCCTGCAGTAGGCAAGTTTGCCCTTTTAGTCCATACCAGCGACTGGATGATGAGATTATCCATAGTTCTTGGTTTTATGCTATTCTGGGTACTAACAATGTATCCATTCGTAATATTTCTAGTTCCTCCAATGGCAAGAGCAATATCTCCTATACTTAAAAAATACAATATAATTACTACACCATTAATGCTTGAAGAGCCTAAAATTACTTTACCAAAATCTATAATTGCAGGATTTGCGATCTTGGTTTTTGGATTTCTATTTTACTTTACTCCACTTTCCAACATTTTCAAAATCTTGTTTGGGCTTGACTTTCTGAAACAAACTTATCTTTTCTACTTCACTTTAATTAGCGCAGGCGTTCTATTTATAGCACCTTATATTGTAGCAAAAAGGTTTTATAAGCTTAATAAATTACAATCAAAATAGCTATTCAGACGTCGTTCTTCAAGTTTAGTAAAAGACTTGCTTATTTGTAATGTAACCAAGAAAAGAAAAATTAACTATAATTCTTTAAGAATATCTTGTATAATTTGTTTTATTGTATCAAGTTTTTGTTTGAACTTTTCTACTTCATTATTTTGAACTTTAATGATTTGAGGAAGGTCTACTTTAAATCCTTCTTTTGCCAATTTTTCATAGGCTTTTAATATCATTTGCCCTGCTTTAGTTTCTCCTTTTAAATGTCTTCTTACTGTAGCTTCAGTTATGCCCAGCTCCTCTGCTATTTTCGATACAGGAATTCCCGCTTTTTCTCTAGCTAACGAAGCTGATGCAACATAAAGCGAATCTATCCATGTAAGCCTTTCATGGACATTTTTTAAGGCTTCAAGCGTTTCAGCTGAATACAAGCTCATAACCAATAAAGCACTTTCAAGCTTTCTTATATCTTCCTTTCCAATAGGTTTTAATGGAACAGACATTACTCCTCGAGCTCTTCTTCTCTCCTATATTCTTTAGGCTTCTCTACTTTTGTTAAAACCTTAACTTCTTCCATTGCTTTTTTCATCTCATTTATTTCTTCTTGAGGTAAAGGCTCAGTTTTGACATAATGCGGCGTTATTTTTAAATATTTATCCCATTCTATAACTATTCCATCATCCCTTATTTCCATTGGATGCCTAACCATTGATATCTTGGTATCCCTCATCTTCCAAACAATTATTGAGCGGTACAGTTTTCCGTCAATCTCATCTAGATCCATTCTTATTATTCCATCAACTGCATGTTCAACACCAGGCCCTCCGAAACCTCTTTCACCTACGGATACTTGGCTAACAAAGAAGGCAGTTGAACCTAATCCTGAAATTACTCTTTTCAAAGTCATAACTGTTGATCTTGCTAAGGCAGGCTTGGTAAGATATAACGTGCTAACGGAATCGATGGCAACTCTGGTTGCATTTGTGTCTTTAATCGCTTGTCTTAATACATCGGCGAGTTCATGAACATCATCTACCTGTTTTACAATGTATTTTTCTCTCTGAGCAGCTGTACCAGCTCCTCCTGTAAAAGCATCAACAATAGATAATTTACCTTCCTTTTCAAATTTAGAAATATCCCAACCAAAATGCCTAAAGCTTCTTCTCACAGAAACTGGATGTTCTTCTAAGGCTACGAAAACTGCTCCTTCACCTTTCAAAAGTCCATTATATAAAAACTGCTTGGCAGCTATAGATTTTCCTGTTCCAGGTCCTCCTGATAAAAGAACTATGCTCCTCTCTGGTATGCCTCCATACAATATTTCATCTAACCCAGGTATAAATGTTCTAACTCTTGCAATTACCATTGTTTTAATGACATTATTTAATCTAATAATTTTATTATATATTCCTTTCGTTAATTAATTAATTCTTTTCCAAAGAATGACATGCTTAAAAATTTTGAAATATGTTAAAAATATTCAATTTTTTAATTTAAAACAGAAAAATATTTAGTGGTGTATGACTTTTTGGCAATTGTAAACATTGGACTGGAAAAATTTGCTGCTAAAGAAATTTCTGAGCTGTTAAATACAAAAGTTTATGAAGATGTTGGTAGCGTAAGCTTTTACAGCGATTTAGATGCTATATTTAAGCTGAACATTTATTCGAGAACTATTAATAAACTCATATTAGTTCTTGGAAGATCATCTTTTGAAGATCTTAATGACATATATAAGTTTGCAAACTACATAAGATACACGGATTTCATATCAAGAGATCAGACATTTGCTGTAAGGGTAGAAAGGATTGGAAAGCATAACTTTACAAGCATCGATGCTGCAGAAAGAATCGGACAGGCTATAATTGATAGCTACATTGAAGAAACAGGTCATAGATTAAAGGTTAACCTAGATGATCCTGATGTCGAAGTTTATTCAAAAATAAGAGATGACCAGATAATCATAGGAATAAATACCACAGGTATTTCTCTTCACAGAAGAGGCTATAAAAAATATAAACATCCTTCTGCTCTTAGCCCAACCATTGCAGCATCTATGCTTTACCTTGCAAACTGGAATGAGGAAAAGTGCTTGGTGGATCCAATGTGCGGTGGTGCAACAATACCTATTGAAGCTGCTCATATAAAGCTTAAAATTCCAATTTCTATTTTTAGGGAAAGAGCAAAAATAGGTTATGCTTTTAAAAAGTTAAAGTTTCTTGATATCGAAAAATATGAAAAAATGATGGAAAAAGAAAGCTATTGCTTATCAAATGAAAATTTTAAGATAGTTGCATGCGATATTTCACGTAGACATATTAAAGGAGCAAAATTGAACTTATCAAGCGCCTTGGTTAATGAATTTGTTGATATTTTGATTTCTGATGCAAGAAATATAGATAAGATTTTTACAAATTTTGATACAATAGTTGTGAATCCGCCTTATGGAAAGCGTTCAGCTGATATAAGGTATGTGCGGAAGTTATATGATGCTTTTCTAAACTCCTTAAAAAGATGCTCTTTTAAGAATGCAGTGGTAATAACTGCAGCACCCAAAATTTTCAAAAGTTATGTAGAGAAAAATGGATTTTCAATTTTAGAAGAACGCTCCGTTTCTCATGGAGGTTTGATTGCAAAAGTGTTCAAGATTATTCCATCTTAGAGGCATAGTTTATAATGAACTAAATTAGGTAAAGTGATGCTAAAACATAAAATTTATTAGTCTAATCATAATTAGTCTAATTGTGGTTAGTATAATTAGATTTAAAGATCTTGAAAGTTGGAAAAATATAGGTAAATGGGTTCTTGTTTATGGTAGAAGAAAGACTGGAAAGAGTTATTTTGTAAAGAATAATGTAAAATGGGATAAATATTATTTTGTTGGAAGAAGCGGTGATATATTTGTAGATGATGAAAAAATAAGCTATGAAACATTCATCAGAGAAGTAGTTCAAAGTTTAGAAAATGAAAAAACGATAGTTATTGATGAGATTCAGCGACTTCCAGAAGAGTTTTTTGACCGTTTACATAACATAGGAGTTAAAGGTAGATTAATAGCAATTACATCTACGATCTGGCTTACTAAAGAACTTCTAGGAAAAAGATCTCCGTTGCTTGGCTTATTTTCAGAGTTCAGAATGGATATTATAGACGAAAGGGATATATTGCTAAACTTACATGATCGCATAAAGGATCCTAAGGAATTAATAGAATATGCTGTTTTCTTAAGGGAACCATGGTTAATTCCTTTATGGGAGGAAACTGAGAGCTTTTTTGATGCCTTGCCATTCAATGTAAAAATAACTGTACCAGCTTTAATTGGGGAAATATTTACAGAAGAGGAAAGACAATATTCAAGAATCTATGATGCTATACTTAAAGCAATTGCAAATGGTAAAAGAATATCAACGGAAATCGCTTCCTACCTTTACTCTCTTAGATTAATACCAGCAGAAGACCCAAGTCTTGTGCATCCTTTTTTGAAAATACTGCAAAATATAGGATTAATAGAGAAAATAAAAATATATGAAAAGAATAAATATTACTACAGAATTTCATCACCTATCGTAGATTATTATTATTATCTTGATGCAAAATATGGAATAAGCGAAAGAGAGATTCAATTTTTGCAAGCAAAAAAAGTATTAGAAATAAAAATGCCTCACTATGTTGAACAATTCATCATGAACTTATTATCAAAAATCTTTGGGTTATGGCCAGAGAAAATAATAGAAAAAGAATATGAAGTAGATATTGCATTAGTTGACCTCAAAAAATTAAAGGCTGTTGTAGAAGTTAAGTGGAGAAAGAATATAACAAATGAAGTTTTAAAAGAAGTGGAGAAAAAATTAGAAAAATATAATTGCAGAAAAATATTTATCGTTCCAAACAAAGAAGAACTTTCTGTAAGTTCAGGAAAATTAGAAATATGGGATGTGAAGAAGATATTAGAGATCATTCAAGGAAAAACTAAAATTTAAAAAATCTAGCAAAAGAGAGAAGCATTGGTATAAATTAATTAAGATTAGGTTAAGCAGCAACTAATTGTTAAAAATTCCCTATGTTTTTAAAGAAGTTTATTTTTGTAGCTACGAAAATTATTTATTAATCGTCAAAAACTTCGGCATCGATTTTCTTTATTACGAAATCTGTAAATTTGCCCTTAAATCTTGTTGCTTTTACTTTTGCATCATCGATATAATGATATTCAGTATAAGGACTTACTTTTCTCGGTTTATTGAATATTATTTGATGATACTTAACCCCATGCTTCTTTAACCATTCAATTGTAACATCTTTATGCTCGTCTGTTCTTGCTGTAAAGAAGCATATATAATGTCCTTGATCATAAAGCTCGTTTATTTTCTGTATAACATCATAATAAGGCTTTGCATTTCTCATCCTTTCTACTCCTTCTTCATTTTTTATATCCTCGCAAACGGTTCCATCAATATCTATGATAAAGATTTTAAGTTTATTATTCTTATTTTCCCTTTTTTCCATTGGTTAAATTTTTGATTTGTGAATATAAAAAGATTATTAATTATTTATGAATATTTTAATTTTAATAAAAAGGTAAAGCTGAAGTAATCAATTTAATAAATTTCTTTGAATTTTAAGAAAAACTTTTGAATGGTTTAATCATCTTTTTCTTCAAACAATTTTTTAGTAAGCTCATAAACTTTGCTACACATTCTTAGCGCATTTTCTCCATCGATCCTTGAATATATTAATTCTGGAGGTGTTCCTGTTTCAGTGTCACCATACATTGCTGTTTCTCTTTCTTTTCTTAGCATTCTAGATATGCTTGCCAATTCATCAATTTCTTTCTTAAACCAATCTGGAAATCTCTCTTTTTCTTGTTTTAATATTGTTCCAACATCATGCCATTTAGGTGGTTCAACTCCTACCAATCTTAAACTAGCTTTTAATAACAATTCTACCGCTTCTTGGCATTGCCTTACCACATATGGATAGTTTCCATCTTGAAAGGCTTCTTTTGAATGTTTTATTCTTTCTTCAGCTTGCTTTAAATGAGATTTCGCTAAAGATTTGTTATTCATCAAAAGTGAACACTTCGCCAAATTTATAGTCTCTTTTCCTCCAATACCATTTTTTTCCTAGCCAAACTCTTTCAAATCCCAATTCATTAAGCTTGTTTTTAAATTTAGCTAATATATTAGAGGAAAAGTTATCTTTATCATAAATGATTATTGCATCTTCTGTCATATCCATATATATTGGAGAAAAACGCTTTGCTTCTTCTGGAGTCTTCATTATAGGTGAAAAAGATATGTAATATCCTTTAGAATATAGTTCCATGATATCTTCCTCCAATAAAGTTTCTATTGAATCAAAGATTTTAATTCTTTCAGTAATGCTAAAAGGAAGATTTCTAGCTATTATTAGCAGATCTATATCGCTATCATTTCTATAATCACCACGAGCAACGCTTCCGTAAACAGCGATTGAAATAAGGTCATCACCAAATCTTTCCTTAAGTAACCTTAGCAATTTCTCGATTATTGTTGAATAAGGTTCTTTTATCACTAGAATAAATTCAGATAAGGACAATATATAATTTCTTAGCTTTTATCTGAATCATTTCAACATTAGTCGTTGTTTCTATTATGCTAGTTTTCTTAATAACTTTTATCATTTTCTCTATTGATTCTTATCTGTTGCAAGCCAGAACGCACAATAAATAACGTATGCAAGAAACATTCTTGGCATTTAAATATAACCTCAAAAATATATTAGTAAAATGGTAGAAATTGTTGTAAAAATACCAAAAGAATTGGAGGAAGATATTAAAAAGATAGATCCTTTGATGTTAGAGTTGGCTGTTCAAAGATTAATCAAAGAAAAGCTTGAAGAATTTGTTGAAGTCAAAAAAATGCTTTCAAAAAGTAAATTAACAGAAAAAGAAGCTTTAGAACTTGGTAGAAAAGTTAATAAGGCTTTGGCAAAAAGATATGAAAAGCTAAAGTAAATGATTTTAATTGTGGATGCAAACATATTTTTCTCTGCTTTGATTTTAAAAGGTAAAACTTTTAGAATATTCGCAATAAATAGCATTACAAGAACATTCGAATTATTAGCACCAGAATTCTTGATGGAAGAATTAGAAGAACACAAAGAAGAGGTTCTTTCCAAGTCCAAGCTTTCTGCATCAGAATTAGAAAAAATTTTTAAACTTTTGCAAAAAGAAATAAAGTTTGTTTCGCATTTTACTTTTTCTGAGTTTTTAGAAGAGGCCAAGAAAATTTCTCCTACAAACGATTTTCCTTATGTTGCTCTAGCTTTAAAAATAAAGTCTCTAGGATTGAAAGTTGCAATATGGTCGAACGATAAAGAATTGAAAATAGCATTGAAAGATAAGATTGATGTATTTACAACCAATGAAGTAGCTGAAATTCTATACAGCAAAATCAAGTGATGATGGAGAGATGCCAGAACGTATAAAGAAATATTGACTGGAGAATTGCCTGAACCAATTTTGGTAATTCCGTACGAAACTTGAAGGATTAAAAATAATTTTTTAACTAACTTTCACCCCTTCAAGTTTTTGTGAAACTATTTTTAATCCTAAGATAAAGCATGTCACACACTCAAATCATGCAACACAAGTAATTTAGCGAAGTTTTTTAAGCTTCTGTGGACTTATTATTTAGCTGAAAAAATAGCAGATTTTGTGGTATCATTTAGTTATGATGATTTAAGTGATTCAATAATTAGAGAAGAATACAGATTCTTGGGCTTTATTTTAAGCTCTTATTTGAACTTTTAGTAATTTTCACCCCATTATCCTTAAGTATTTTCAAAGCTCGGTTAAGATCATTTTCTTTTATCAAAATGTGGTCAGTTGAATATGCCGATATTGCAAGTATACTTATTCCTTCATTTGCTAGAATTCCTGTAATGTACGCCAAAAATCCTACCAAGTTAAATGGGAGTTTCATTTCGAACGATATTATTTTAAAAAATTTTTCCTCTTCAATGATGTTAAGCTCATGATTTTCCTCTGCTACTATTGTTGTTTCATTATAATCTTTTATCACTGCAAATATCTTCTCCGATAGTTTGGAACAATTTGCTGCCTTAGCTACCACATATCTACCTGGTCTGACACTAGCCTTAATTTCAACATCCTTTCTAAAGTCTTCAAATTTCATTTATCACTATTATTACTTCAAAATATATAAGAGTTATCTTGAAGAGTACTCACAATTCGAGATGTTCCTGCACATTTTTTCTTAGCGTTTTCTCCGCCTCTTTTTCTTGCGTGTATATGAGTATGAAGTCGAGCTTTGAAGGGTGCGTAATTTTCGCTATAATTGAATGGTTAAAATTCAGCTTTAATAAATGAGTGATGAAAGCGTATCTTAAGCTTTGCGTGTTTATCCCATACTTGTACTTCGCGTATGCCTTCACCTTCTCAATCAGGGCTTCCTTATTCTCATCACCAACCCACATGCACCTTTCTCTTTGTATATTGTCTGGTATGATGATAAGTCTCTTTTCTTTTTTTGAGTATTGAGTTCTCGTTTTCCTGTTTTTGCGAATTCTTGTACTGCTTTTACGGCTTCAGAAATTCTTGTCCCGTTTCAACTAGTACCTTTTTCAATTTCTTTAACCGCTTCCCTTTCAGCAGCTATTCTATCTAATGTAACTCCTCTTAGTACCTTGGATAAAACTCTATAAGGATTTTCTTTAATTCTACTACTTTTCTTCAAAATTATGGAATCACCTCTAATATAAACTTTTAAAAACATCACCTTCATGCAAATCTAATTTATCCCTTAATTCTTTAGGAATTAAAATTCTTCCTTTACTATCTATTTTAACTTCTTTTTTCACCACAATACAATTATAAAACGGAATATAAATTCCTCACATAACGGTAAATTAATATTTTTTTGGTCATTAGGGATAAAGATTTATATAAACGTTTCTCCATTACAACATATGAAAAAATACCTAATAGACAAGAAAGAAGACATAAAAAAGCTAGAAGTGGTTGAAAGAGAAGTAGAGATAAAGCCAAGCAAAGATTTCGCAATTGCTGTTATAGGACCAAGAAGAGCTGGCAAGACTTTTACATGTTATTATTTAATAAAGAAGTGGAATTTGAAGGATGAAGATTATTTGTTTATCAATTTTGAAGAAGATGAAGTAAAAAGAAAAACAAGAGAAGAGGTAGTTAATTGTATTCAAGATCATGTAGAGATCTATGGCAAAGAGCCAGAATTTATATTTCTTGATGAAGTTCAAAACTTAAAAGACTGGGAAAGCTTTGTTTATTCTTTAGTAGAGAAGAAGCGTTACTTTGTTTTTTTAACTGGCTCTTCTTCAAAGCTTTTAAGTAAAGAAATAGCTACGCAACTGAGAGGTAGAAGTCTAAATTACGCTATTTTTCCCTTTTCTTTCCGAGAGTTCTTACTTTCAAAGAAATTTCCGCTTAAGAAAATTTATTCGAGCATCGAAGAAGCTAAAATAAAAAATCTTCTGAATGAATATCTTCAAAAGGGAGGCTTTCCTCTTGTGGTTTTAGAGAAAATAGATGAGAAAACTTTTGCTAGAGAATATGTGGATGTTGTTTTATACAAGGATCTTGTTGAAAGATTTAAAATTGAAAACATAGATGCTGCAAGATTTCTTCTTTATTCTTTAATTGAAAGCTTTTCGAAGGAGTTTTCTGTTAATAAGGTATACAAAGCAATGAAGGAAAGGGGAATGAAGGTTAGCAACAAAATTCTATATACCTATCTTTCTTACATTCAAGAAACATTCTTCTGCTTTCTTGTCAAAAAGTTCTATTATTCTTACAGAAAAAGTGAATTATCGATTCCAAAAGTTTATGTTAATGATGTGGGTATTGCGAATAATTTTTCAAGATGCCGATTCTCGGAAAACATCGGAAGGCTAATGGAGAATTTAGTTTTGATAGAATTGAAAAAGCTTGAGCTAAATAATCTGATCGATGGAGTTTTCTATTATAAAGATTTGCAGAACGAAGTCGATTTTGTTGTCAAAAAAGGTTTAAATGTAGAACAACTTATCCAAGTGAGCTATGCTAGCAACAAAGATGAAATTGAAAGAAAAGAAATCAAAGGTTTGCAAAGAGCTTCAGAATTGCTAAAGTGCGAAAACTTACTTATAATAACTTGGGATTATGAGGATGAAGTCAGAATTGAAAACAAGAAAATAGTATTTAAACCATTATGGAAATGGTTGCTGACATAAAGTTTTTGGCCTGTTTAATTTCTTAAAGCATTTTTGAAACCGGATTACTCATGAATTTCTTCTTCAGATTCATCTTTAAATATGAAGCTTCAACTCTAGATCTTTTTAATTAAGTGTGTTGAATTCTTTTTATTTCTTCCATTGCTTTTAATATTTTATTCATTTTATCATTCAATATCTCTTTATAGGTATTAATCATTATTTCACGAGATTTAATGAGCCTATCTATTTCATTTAGATTGGGAGAACCCAAGCTTTTTCTTTTCATCAATAATTCATTAAAATCTACACTCTTTTCTTTTAATCCCAAAGAATCTACAATCTTCTCTATTCCATTTTCTATATTTTCTAAATCAATGACCTTAAAGATGCTTCCTACTTTTTTGTAGGCTTCTCTGAATGGAACATTCAATTCCGTAGCTAAAAGTTCAGCTAAATCGGTAGCGATGCTTTCGCTTTTCTTAG
>Ga0079992_136076_pt1 | contig 15996 bp, 17 predicted proteins | sample FaiFalFF_MnMetaG_3_FD_69197 | JGI IMG/M metagenome (GOLD analysis project Ga0079992, IMG submission 69197) | Freshwater microbial communities from Yellowstone National Park, Wyoming, USA - Fairy Falls B (FF_Mn_B) MetaG (SPADES assembly) (version 2) | ecosystem: Environmental > Aquatic >... | reverse complement strand
TGTAGAGGATGTTTTCGATGCTAGGTTTAAGATGTACAAGACGGTCTACTACCACCATAAGTTCGTAGGGGTCCAGAGAGCCCTGGGTAACGCCTCCACCCAACTACTAATGGAAGGGGGCGACCTCCAACCTAAACCCCACTCAGAGGTACTGGACAATGCTGGAGATCTCCTAAACCAGTTAAGCTATCAAACCTAATAGCCAAAGGCCTCATATACTTTTATGACGTAGAGCTACTAAGCATGTTCAAGCTCATGGCATTCAGAGGGAGTAGGAGGGGGAGGCGATGGGCTAAGTCGATATTACATGAGAGACATCTACTACCAATATCTTTTATAAAGAGGGTGGATGAGGTTATAGCTGAGATAGCGAGGACCTTCCGGTGAACACGTGAACCTCATAGTACAGGAGCTAGAGACAGTAGCTAATGACAAGAAGATGTTTGAAGGAGTAGTGGAGAGGAGTATAGCTAGGAAGGCTAAGGAGCTAGGCTTAGATCCAAGCGAGGTGAAGGCGGAGAAAGCCCCTAGGAAGGTGGTAAGAAGCATTGATGGAACCCCAACGGGGATAGCCGAGGCATCACTATATATTAGAAGGCTAGCAGAGGTAGCATCAACACCCATAATCCTAGTGCACGTATACTCGGATGACGAAGCCACTCATGTGAGTCTATACAAGGGTAAGAGTAGACTTAGAAGGGCGTTCGTAGACGAACTAGTAAGAGAGGTTGTAACAAGGCTAGAAGCCTAACGGATATCCTATCATAGCAAGGTGGATACCCGGAGCCTTCCTACACTAACCCTAATACCTCAAGCATCTCCTCACTAGACTCAGGGATCGCCTGATTGGGAGAATCCGGGTATGAGAATATATTACCCTGTCTTTTTCCCGCTTTTATCTAAAAACCAAGAAGAGAGAATATTACTTTGACATCAAATGTTTATTAAAATGAACATTTACGAACGATGCTCTCGAAACTCGGATCTCCAATACTTGATCACGTGGAAGATTTAAAAGCTGAGCTCCTAGTACCTCTCAACTACGATTGATGTAATTGTCTTCCTTATACCCTCTATTGGTAGTATAGAGTCTTTGACTATCCTGAGAGCTGACTCCACATCCCCAGCCTCGATCCTCACAATTATATCATATTCACCTGTAACGCTTAAGACCTCCCTAACACCAGCAACCTTCCTCAAAGCTCTACCAACACTATCAAGCTCACCAGGCTCAACAACTATGAATACAAGAACCTCAGCCAACACTTGACACCAGGTTTAATTGAGAGAGGGCTCCTAAGGTTATATCCCTATTGGACCTTAAACCCCCACTTCACATGTTATGAGTTTTAATAGGGGCTCCTCCGACTCCCTCCTACCCATAGGCTTCACTATAAAATATGTTCTAAGAGCACTCTATACCTTCTAGTTAGCTCCTATAAACGCTTACAACATATTGCATGCTATAGCTTCCAGTAATCGGTCTCTCCTTGAGCCCACTTATACACTCACTCATCCTACCAGGTTTATAGTTTACACCCAACTTTACTAGGATGGAGCTCCTGGATCTAGGTTGCTGTAACTATCCCACAAGCTTTGATATGAAGTCTTTGATTACGAGGCCCTTCTCAGATGCTAGGCTCTCCAAGAGCTCATACTCATCCTGCTAAAGTAGAACCCGACCTCCTCGGCTCCCTAAGCAGCTTCTCTCTAGTAGCTAGGACGCCATTCTCTGAAGTCATCAGCACTCAATTAGGATAATGTTGAGATGATGGTTATAACTACGATGCAACCCTAACGTTAACCCGCCTTTACGGAGAGTGTCCTCTACTTCAATGATTGGTTGCTAGCAGTTCTAGGGCGGCCTAGGTATCCTCCAAAGTAAGTGTCTGGATGGCTGGAAAGCGCATCTACTGCAGTAGGTGGTTTAAGAATGAGCAGGCTCTAAGAGCTTATCTGAAACTCTATTCGCTAGGGCTACGTTGAGGTCGCAGACTAGCTGAGCTATCTCGTTATCTATGCTAGAGAACTAGCTACAATACGCATGTGAGAGCCTCTGAGGAGGAGCACAGCTATGAGCGCATATTAGCTGTCATGAGCTAACCTCCACGGTAAAACCCTGAACCTGCTTGTTATACCACTTAGCAACGCTCTCCTACGAACATTAACATTAAATCCAGGAATGGGGAACAGTCGGTACACGCCTAGATAGTAAAGTGGAACAATTTTAAGTGCCTTCCACCTTTTGTTATAGCCGTGTCTTATCTTCCACTATTTAAAGCTGAGGCTCACGATTACGACGATCATGGATACATCCCTAGAGTATGTCATGTGAGGGTTTAGAATCTAGTGCTCTAAGGCAGTTGAAGACTTTGTAGCCCCAACCTACTCTACCTTAAAAGGTGGGTTTGCTCAGCTCTTATATCAAGGCTTCTGAGATCCCTGTCTAGTAGGCTTAGGATTCCAGCTGTCAATGGTAGTATTGATAGTATGGCTATTGACGTGTTTAAACCCATGACATCAGCCATCCAGCCTCCCGCGGAGAACCCTGCTATCGACGTTAATAGCATCAATAGGTATCTTACCCCGAAAACCCTAGCTCTAACCTCCAATGGAATGTTTGCCTGGTATAGGTATACTAGGATGTTATCGTACATACCTGATATGAGGGATATCAAGGCTAAGTCTACCAGTACTGGGAGGGGGTAGCGTAGGGTGATTAGTAGGGAGAGTGCTAGGGTCAAGATCGAAAGTATTACAAGCATTACTGCTAGGAAGCCTGTATACCTCATCCTCAAAAACCTGTAGGCTACAACTGAAGCTGAAACCCCCGCACCATAGGCTACTGATATGATGGCCATTATGAGGGTGAAGTAGAAAGCTCATATCCGAGAGTAGCCCTAGCTATGGCTACAGGGTATAGGTTGACAATGAGACCTACCGTTATACCAGCAGTACCGCTGTAGATCATAAGCTTAAGCACAGGCTTGCTCCCAAGTATGAACTTGAACCCGCCAAGGAGGATATCAATGTTGAGAGCATGAGAGCCACCGATACCCCTCGGGTGCGCGATCCTAACGCCTAGAGTAGCCAGGGCTACCGTTAGGGAGTTCAATGATATAAGTAGACATGTTACCACCAGGACCTCAAGATGTCCTAGAAGATCGGCTACAAACCCGCCAACCACCACTACCAATGGTGCGAGAGCAAACCTAAAGACCCTGAAGACAGCATTGGCCTTGATGAGATCACGCTCGGAGAACATCTCAGGTAGCAGGCTTTCAAAGACTAACACGATTAAGGCGTCACTCACAGAGAGTATGAGGAGGAGCGGTAGTACATATGACCCCCTCCCCGCATCCCTGGGAGGCTTTACGCCTCCCCCGAGCGGTTTGTCGGATCTCCGCTCGGACGCGCACACCTCATCTATTAATCGGATTCCCCATCCTAGGGGCATCACCTTTTCAGCTGGCGGGGGCCCGCCTGCCTAGGGGGCAACAACCCCCTAGGCACTAAGTGTCCTGTACCTCAACCCGAGCTTATATATTTTCATTCTATGTCCTAGCAAACTTTCTCTTCCATCCCCGCCTTGAAAGGCGAGGCTTTCAGTTGTAAACCCAGCCCCCATAGCCAGGCAACCGCCATGAAGGCTAGGTATAACGCTGAGTCAAACACGAGTAGTACTACGTAGGATCGTTTAACCCCTAGAACGTCGAGCAAGGGAGGTATGGTAATGTATGCGATAAGAGCCCCAACTCGATAGAGTACAGCGAGAAGCCCGAGTATGGCAATAGACCCTAGAAGGGTGTAGAAGATGTAGAAGAGTATTAAATCAAAAAGAGTTGAGATGAGGAAGTAAGAAGAAGTCCCTATCAACACTATACCCTCGCGGGTTACGGGAGCTCTCAAAGTAACACATCCTTCAGCTGGGGTGTAGTAGGTTAAGCTATTTAAATCTACTTAACTACATGAAATTTAATGTTAGGATGTTTAATGGAGTTACTTGAGCATCAATATTCTCACATCGATATTAGTGGCTGTAGTAGGGGTGTATTAAACGTGTGTATGTCTAAAAGGTTGTCTGGTGGTGAGAGTTGCACGAGGGTATGATACCATTAGGTTTTGAGGAGTTCTCCAGGTTGTACATTGGCTTTCATAACCTCCTCTTCCCCGATGATAGGCTTGATGACTCCACCCTATGGGATTTAGTTGAGGAGTCTAGGCTGGCTTCCTCCATGTATGGGGTTGAGTTCTTTGGTGTTAGCGTGGAGGGTAGGATTGTAGGGCTTTTCAATTTACTGAGGCGTCCATCTGATGTTATTAATTGTAAGGTTGAGGTTGTGGGGGAGCCTCCTGGGGGGTTTCTAGGTGATGTTATCGTCGACTACCTTGAGCGAAACTGCTCCAGACCACAGGTCATCGTGCCAGCTGGTCTTACAGCTACGATCTCCAGGCTTGAAGCTTCAGGTTACAAGCTGTATAATAGGCTCGCTAGGCTCGCTATTGACCTCAAGGAGTTTAACCTGGATAACTTTAGGGGGTACGTTGAAAGGCTTTCCATGGAAGGGTTCGCATTCAAACCCCTATCCAGCGTCGTGGATAGGATCCCAGACGTAGTGTGGCTTGTCAACGAAACCAGCAGGGACGAGCCTACAGGGGGTATGAGCTATACTATGACCGTTGAGGAGGTAAAGCGCCTAGTAGACCAGGGTAGGCTGGTGGGGGATGCGTGCTACATAGCATTCAAAGGCGGGGAGGTGGTTGCAGTAACACTGGTCGTGAGAGCTAGCGCTAGGAAAGCATACTTCGTGCACACAGGGGTACTCAGACCCTATAGGGGTCTAGGGCTGGCTAAGGCTGTTAAAGCTCTAGCACTAGCAAAGCTCAAGGAGCTAGGCTACCTTAGAGCATCGGCACACAACAACCTTGTAAACAAACCTATAATAGCAGTTAACAGGAAGCTAGGGTTTAAGATTGTGAGGGAGCTCCTAGACTACAGGAGAGGAGAGTAGCCCGGAGACTCGTCTAACCAATAAGGCTCGTGGAGAAGACCTTTAAACATAGCTAGACCACCTAGCTGTACAAAAACGCCTCGAACCAAGATCTAATAGGTAGGGTTGAATCAAACTTCAAGATAGTCGAAGGCCATGCCTAACACTAGGCTCCGAGATGGGCGGAGGATCTACGAGGAGATCTATGGTGGTTAGAGCTCGTAGGAAGCGAGCCTTGAAGGGTGAGATGTTAGAGCCAAGCATCATCGACTTTGATCCATGCTAGCATGACGGGAGGCTTATGGTAGGTTAGGAGCTCCACAGTAGGCCTACAACCCCCCAGCATAAGCTAGCGTGCTAAATTTAAAGCCAAGGTGGCAGTCAGGCCTAAAGCTATTGTAGGTTCACCGCCAGTAACACTCCGGGCACCCTATCGGTCAATCATGTTGCTGTGTTCATAGCTTACCGTTAGTGGAGGGTAGCAACTGCCACCCCCAACCTCTACTAGCTCGATTTAAGGCATATTATGATGAGCTGAACTAAGCTTTGAGGTGGTTGTCTTCAACGCCTCAAAGTGTTAGGATGCCTGTTAGGAGAGAGGCGTGGTTTAGAGGGTGAGGTTGTACTACGGGGTTTCGCAGACTTCGATCCCTGCTGAGCTACAGGTAAGCTGAATTCCTGGAATAACGGTTGCTTAAACTTTCAATCCCATTGGATGGACTTAAATGCGATAGGGTTACCCCACGAGGTTGTGATAGGGTAATCTCATCCTTTAATTCCATTGGATGGATTTAAGTTTAACGCGGGGCTTCGCTGGCCCCAAGCCCCGCTGGCTCGCACTTAGCCACTGGTCTCACTTCCCTCGTGGCTCGCATCCACTGCCCGGCCTCACGCCACTTATGGCTCGCACCGAGCCTGTGGCCTCACACCCTCCCTGGCTCGCACAGTTGCAATACAAAGGTGGGATTTATTGGGTGGTGCGGCCGCCGGGATTTGAACCCGGGATCGCCGGCTTGGGAGGCCGGCGTCCTAGTCCAGGCTAGACGACGGCCGCTTCTCCTTTGTTAGGGTTAGCTTTTGCTAGAGTTTAAAGGTTTTTCTTTATCTTCTTTTGCTGTGGGGGTTTTCGTTTACGCTATGATTGGTGGTGTTCTTAGCTCTGTTGATAGTGTTTTTGTTGTTGTGAGCTCTACTGGTGTTACGGGTGGGTTTAGGCTTAGGGGTTATGCTGGGGGTTCTGGGAGGCTTGATGTTATTGCTAGGTGTGTTATGGTTGTTCAGCTTTATTCAGGCTCTGGGCTTCTGGGGGTGCTTTTGGGCCCTCCTAGCCCCCCTAAGGTTCTTGTTGTGAGGGCTTGGGAGTGTCCTAGTTTTAGGAGTGAGAGGCAGGTTATGGTTGAGATTGCTAGGGCTCTAACGAGGGGTTCTAGTGGGTGTATGGAGGTTTTAGATGTGAGCTTTGAGAGGCTGGTTCACGTTTTGAATGTGAGCGGGTTTAGGCATGTTCTGTTAGCAGAGGATGGTGTTAATGCTTTCAAGAACTCCTACCTCGTTGCTGGGAGGACAGCGTTCTACTTAGGCTCTCAAATAGATATGCCACGTTGGGCTGAGGATGTGGTGAAACGCTATGGTGCTGTAAGAGTGTCTCTCGGCCCGCGTAGCGTCCATAGCGAGCACGTAATACTAACAATATTATCTCTTAGAGATCCAAGCATGTCGACAGCTGCCTCCTCGCATCCCCATAGTCTCTGATTTAAGCCTCCCCACGTAGATTGTGGCACGCCACCCCTCATGACAGATAAGCCATGGTCTTAGCGGGCCCCCCTTAGAGCCTTCCACATCCACTCCCCACATCTTCTGTGAAGAGAGGTCTAAGAGGTATTCTTTCCTCGTACACACTATAAACTGGGGGGATTTGAAGTGTTTTAAGGTTTGGGTGTTCTTAGCAGGGTTAGGTGTGGGTCTTTGAAGACTAGGCTTCTATTCCAGGAGGATAGCTATATGGTGGAGTTCTCGGCCACAGTAGCCAGAGTTGAGAGTAGCTATGTTTTCTTGGATGCTACAGCTTTCCACCCTACACCTTATGGTGGTCTTGACACTGATACAGGTTACCTTGAGGTTGGAGGCTATAGGGTTAGGGTTCTAAGAGCTGAGGTTATTGGAGATGAGGTTGCACACCTAGTAGAGGATCCTAGCCCCTTTAGAGTGGGTGTAGGCGTTAGGGGTTTCATAGACTGGGATAGGAGGTATAGGATGATGAGACTTCATACTTCAGCACATGTTATAGCAGCTATTCTCTACTCTAAGCACGGAGCTCTCATAACTGGAGGTCATATAACGCCAGAGTACTCTAGAGATGATTTCGACATAGATGTTAGCGATTGGAAGAGGGCTTTCGAGGAGGCTGTAGAGGAGGCTAACAGGATACTAGGAACCTGTAGGAATGTTAAGGTATACTGGCTCCAGAGAGACGAGGCTCTGAGAATAGCGGGTTTAGTTAAACTAGCGGATAAGATACCACCAGGTGTAGATAGATTGAGGATAGTAGAGATAGAAGGTGTAGACATACAAGCTGACGGAGGCCCACATGTTAGGAATACATGTGAAGTAGGCAGAGTAACCCTACTAAAGATCGAGAATAGGGGGAAGAGGAAGAAGAGGATATACTACACGCTAGGGGAGCCGTCCAGCCAGGTTAAAGTCTAGCTTATATAAGTTTGATTCAAAGACGTACTAGGCGGTTTGAATTAAGAAATAAAAACCGTTTAGGAGCACTCGCTAGAGAACCGAGGTATGGGCGGGTATGTTGACAGCTCCAGATGATTTGAGAGAGAGGATTATCAGAAGCTACTGGGGCCCGGTAGCTAGGCCTAGGAGAGTGGATGAGGCACCTCTATGGGAGAAAATAGAAGTTTACATGCTCTCCCTCCTACTAGACGACCATAGCTTTGAAATGGAAACGCCCATATGGCTAACAGGCGAGAAGAGTAAGAGGTTTGTGAGAACGAGAATAGTTTTTAAACTTGAGAGAGCCTTGAACAAGCTGGTAGAGTATCTCAAATTACTTAAAGCCGACGCCCCGGATATACACTTCGTGGTAAAGTGTAGGGATACAATCCCCTTCATAGCCCTATCGGAAGGTAGAGGAGGGGAGGGAAAGGTTTCAGGCGATGAGATGGAGCAGTCACTAGAAGATGTAATCAGCGAGTGTTATAGAGTTGTGAAGCTTGTAGAGTGTAAGTACTTTAGCAGGAACCCGGGAAGATGTTTATCAAGGTACTTTAACGGTGGCAATGAATATATGTAGAGGATGCACCAGAGAGTCGATGATCGAGAGCTTCTTCATCGCCTCAAGCTCGGTGCAGGCTACAGCTCTCATCCTCTAGTACTTCCACTACCCGCGGGCTTTTAAGTTTTCCCGCTTGGCTTGCACGTTCTCCTATACTCCTCTACAAGGTCTACTTCTACAATCTCACCTTCCGGCTCCAACTCCTTGAAAGTCCTCCCCGGTATCCTATAGAGCTTCGTTCCATGTTTCTCCCAGCATCTAAGCTCTAACCCGGCCTTGTTGCACGTCATGTTAGCAAACGTCTCTATGTCCCAACAGTATTCTACTGGAACCTCTGGTAGTAGTATTCCTGAGAAGAGCCTCGCATGTAACCCTCTCTCAACGTACAAAGCATCTCTACCTATAGTTACATCATCTAACCTCCTAACCTCCACTCTCCCGCCTAGTATGGTTAAGGTTAACACCACCTCCTTTAACTCCCTAGATCTTAGAGGTGGGAATCTGGGGTCGTTGAAAGCGGAGGATACAGCTGATTCTATTACTGCTACACCCAGAGGGAACACTGGTTCTATAAACCCTATACACCCCCTAAGCACCCTACCTCTAACCCCCTCCTTCACGGTAACCTTCTCTAACGTCACAAACACCGGAGCATACAGTTCAAGCTCAGGGAATCTATCCCTAACATCCCTCGGTATCTCGTAGAGCCTGATGCCACCGCTGAGGTAGTACTCTATAGCTTTCCTAGCCACTTTAACGAGAGTCTTAGCAAGATCTAAGGTAACGAGATCCAAATCTAAAACCCTAACCCTCCCGCCTCTAGTAGAGCTGGGAGCCGGGTAGGACATTCTAAACCCCTCTATGATAGGCTAAACCCAGGCTAATATCTGTTATTTACAATTTAAAGCTTCTCTTCAAGGGGCGGGGAGGGGTTGTCGCTAAGCTCCCACACCTTATATGCGGGCTAGTATTGCTATAGTTAAAGCTAGGAATCCTAGTAACTGTAGTATCATGTTGACCTCGGGGTTATCATAGGGTATCCTGGCTAAGACAACCTTCCTACCTAGAACGTACACACCACCCGGTGTGAGGGAGTCTAGTAGCAGGTGGCTCAGGACTGATGCTTCTAGAGCTACTAGCAACCCTATGGTGTCCACCGTTCTAAAGCCTAGAGATCCTGCGACGAGACCTCCTAGGATTACAGTTAAGGCGGTGACTCCTTCAACGCTATGAAGTAGCTTTGTCCTCCTCGTATACCTCCCCCTATGCTCGTGGGAGAAAGCGTCTATAATGTTCTGGGCTATGACACCGAGTAGGCTTGAAGCGATGACACAGCCTGAGCTGCAGCCTAAAAGCGATGACACCATGGCTGCAACCCCTAACCCCACAGCGTTGTGAGTTACGAGCTTCAAGGCCGGCTGCACTCCAGCTAGTTACACTAAGGCGACTCTCTATAAAAGTTAAACCCCTGACCCAATATATGTTACCTACAGCCTAGGCTAAGCTGGGCTTGGATATTGATAAACTCTATTGTTAGGAATATCACGGACATGTTAAAGGGTCTAGTGCTCAACGTTAGATCTAAACCCAACTTGAAGGCTGTTGACTGCAACGCAGGATCCAAGGTTAGCGTGATCTCGCTAGACTCTGTTAACCCCGGCTATCTCATAAACCTACTCTCGACCTTGCTAGAAGGCTCCTCAAACCCTATTATAATAACCCCTGGTGTTAGCCTAGGTAGCACTATTAAGGGGTTGATGCGAAATGCCACAGTTACAGGCTATGAGGCTATAGGTTCTATAGAAGAGCATGACAGGGTTGTAGCTGTGCTACCCGAGGTTTACCTTAGATCTAGGGGGGAGCCCTCCAGTGATAGGGAGGGTGTGTTAAAGGCTCTCGCTGAGCTTGGATTATGTAAGGATCGTGTGTTTATAGTTTCTAAGATCTTCGAGGACACCCCGGGGTCGCGGGGGGCTAGTGTTAGTAGTGGGAAGATAGGAGGACATGGAATGAGGGGGTGTCTTAGAGAAGAAGCTCTAACTCTGTTCAACCAGCTATACAGGGGCCTAACCCCGAGTAAGGGGCAGGTTGTGGCGTTGAAGATGCTAGCGGAGATGCTTGAAGTAGGCGGTAGCCTGGTAACGGTGATGCCTACAGGTTCTGGTAAAACAGCTATATTCCATGTAGCTTCCAGGCTAGCCTCCTCTAACGGGATTGGATCCTACACCCTTGTTGTAACACCGCTTAGAGCTCTTATGAGAGACCAGGTTCGCGGAGCCGCTAAGAGGGGTTTGAGAGCCGTCTATATAGACTCGAGCGTCTCTAGAGAGGAGAGGGAGAGGATATATAGTGTTGCTAGGAGGGGGCTCCTAGACCTACTATACGTAGCCCCCGAGAGATTCTGGGATCCATCGTTTAGAAGTTTCATTGAGAGGGAGACGCCCTCGCTCATTGTCTTAGACGAGATACACGTTGTTACAAGCTGGGGTTCAACTTTCAGACCCTCCTATCTTAACCTGGCGAGAACCCTAGCATCCTATAGGGTTAAATCTAGGTTCAAGCCACCGCTTCTAGGTCTATCCGCTACGTTATCCTTGGATAACGCTGAGGAGATAATTAGAATGCTAGGTCACAGCAGGAAGCCTGTGATCGTAGATGTATCTGGAGAGGAGCTCCCCGATGTTGATTTAGATGCGGAAACACCTGTTATCATTAGATCCAAGCTTCTCAGAGATAACCTGAACTTCGAAGTTGTCATAGCCCCAGAGGGTTTCGAAAGGCTAAAACTCCTAGTAGATGTGGTTAGAGGCTATGTTGAATCATGTAGGTCTAAGCATAGCGACTGGGTTGGAGTGGTTTTCACAGGATATGCTGAGAGTAGATCTATAGAGTGGGCTAACGTTGATGTCATAGCAAGAGCTCTTAAGGAGAACCTTAACGTGAAGATCCTAGCCTACCATGGCGAGCTCGGCGATGCGAATAGGAGGAGGGTTGAGGAGCTCCTAACAAAGAGGAGCGAGGGGGAGGCTGTGGTTGTAGCAACTAAGGCTTTCGGCATGGGCGTGGACATACCTAACATAAGGTGGGTTGTATTCTACACTCTAAGCGATTCCATAGAGGAATTCTACCAGGAGGCTGGAAGAGCTGGTAGGGACGGGAGGGAGGCTTCCATAACCATACTCTACAACCCTGTAGATGTAGAGTTTAAGAGGAGACTCGCTAGGATGAGCAGGCTTAGACCAAGCTACGTGTTAAGGGTTAGCAACACCATTGCCAGAGTCCTGGAAGGCCTACCCAGAGACCACGGCTATCTACTATTACCGTTGGATATTTTCAAGTACAAGGTTTACGCTCTAAGAGCTCTTGAGGCTCTCCGCGGGGCCGGGGTCGTAGACTACCATGTAGTAAGAGGCTCTAGGATGACGATATCCCCTAAAGGTATGGGGGTTCATATGAAGCTAGGAGATTCAATGTATGTAACCTTGAACGGTGAGGGCGTGGAGGTTGAGGTTTACACGTGTAGAGGCAATCCTCTCTACGACCCAGTCCTATTTAAAGCTGGTGGGAGGATTGTGCTTCAAACCGGCAAATGCCTAGAGAAGTGGGTTAGAGTTAGCGATAAAGAGATCCTAGCCATAGAGGTTACTGGAGAGCTTAAGTTCAGCAGGATCCTAGAACCTCAACTTTTCCTAGACCACATAAGATCGTGGGTTGTAGAGGAGGAGAGCCTCGAAAACCTGGTAGAGCTCGTGGAGAAAGCTTTAGCAGCCAAGGATAGGGGGTTAGGAGCAGTTAACGAGGTTATAGGAGGTAGCATACTAGGATACCTTGAGAGAAGACAGCGTAGACTGCCGGAGACTCTGGAGACACCGAGGATGATTAAGTGTAGGAGTAAATGCTATGAGAAAGTAGCATATATAATATGGAATCTAGTGAGTGCCATAGGGGGCCAGCAGGGAATCACAATATTCTACGACGACCCCTGGGATCCTGGGGAACTAGCACAGGTCTATAGGAGTCTATCAAACACAGCTTTAAACGCTAAAATAAGGAGGGTGGAGAAGCTACTAGCACTAATATCGAAGTGGGGGTGGGAGAGGATATTAGATGAAGGTTACATAGTAGTTCTATCAAAACCTGGAGTTAAGCATGAGAGGATAGCAAAAGCCCTAGAAGGATACAAATACCACGTAATAATCCAAGCTCCAAACACCGAGCCAGCTTCTCGGCAAAAATAGCTAGGGAATCTCTGGTCTTAGAAGAGTTTTAATACAGTATTTATAACGTTTAAACGCTAGGATTTTGCTTAGCTGGGTTTCCCGGTTTGAGCAGTGTACTCTACGTTGTTGGAGGCGGTCCTGGAGGTTTAGGTGCTGCCTATGCAGGTAGTAGACTTGGCTATAGGGTTGTGGTTTTCGAGGCTCACGATAGTCTCGCTGTTAAGCCTTGTGGTAGGGGTATCCCTGTTATTGGGGATTTCCCGTTTAGCATACCCCGGGAGGTTGTTTTGAATAGGATTAGCTATGTTGACCTCTACGTCGACGGTGTTAGAGCTTTTAAGGCTGGAGGTTGGGTTGAGGGGGTTATAGTTGATAAGAGCGCCTTCCTAGAGCATCTATTTGCAAGTGCCGGAGCTGAGGTTCTCTATAGGTCTAAGTATAACATTAGGGGGAGTTACGTTAGAGTTGGTGGGAGTACTGTGGAGGTTAAATCCGGGGTGTTTGCAGGAGGTTTCCCATATTATGAGGGTGAGAGGATTCCCGTTGTTCAATATGTTGTTGAGAAGGTTAAAGATGTGGATTTAGAGGCTATAGAGATTAGGTTTGATACAAGCCTTCTAGGCTACTACTACGTCTTCCCCCAAGGTGATAGTGTAGAGGTGGGCGTTGGAGGGTTCTCCAACCATAACACTCTATGGGGTTTACTCGATAAGTTCCTCGAATCAGATGATAGGTTCAGGGGGTTTAGGATTGCTAGGAGAGAGGCTGCCGTAGTCTCGGTAGGGGGTTTAAGGCTGGGTTATATTAACGGTTTAGTAAAGGTTGGAGAGGCCTCGGGCTACGTGCTACCTCTAACAGGTGAAGGTATAAGACCCTCATTTATCTCAGGCTATATAGCAGCGAAAGCTTTAATTGAGGGTAGAGATCCCATAAAGGCCCTCAAATCATCGTGGATCAGTAGAGCTGTTAGAATTCAAAGACGACTTCTAGAGTGGGCTAAGAGCATGCCTACCGGAGATAGGAGGAAACTCCTATTAAGCTTAAGCCCTGAAGAGCACGCTGAAATAGCCCTTGGAACCCTTAGAATCTCAAAGCTTGCTAGGAGCATGCTATTAAAACCTAGAATAGCTTTAAGCATACTCACCAAGATCCTACCAGCAACCATTTCTTCTTAGGATCCCGGGCATCGCAGGATTACACCTCACAGCCACAGAGACCCGGGGTGAGACGTGCGACCTCCTCCCCTTCCCCTTTCAGAGAGCGAGACTCACGCACCCCCTAAGACCTGGCTTTCAAGCAGGCCTCCCCGAGCTTGCTAGATCTCCGCTTGGAATCGCACTCCTCATCTTACCAACAGGCCCTCATCTCTTAAAGAATCACATTCTAGGACCAGGGGGCCATCGGACTCCCTTCCCACACTGGCTCCTCTCCACCTCGACCCCATACTTTTAAGCCTCAAATCTCTTTCCATCCCCGCCTTGAAGGCGAGGATTATAGCTGTAAATGGGATGGTTTACAGGTTTATAACCCTTCCCTGCCTTAAAATGTGATGAGGCTCTCTGCTATGAGTAGGCCGCCTTTAAGGTTTAGGGTTGTCTTGAACGCTTTCAGAGTAGCGTCTCTTATCATAGTACTAGGTTGGGCTGGTGTAGTTGCTGTAGCCTATATATTCTCGATCCCCGCTAGAAACCCCCTCCCTAGAGTGGAGAGTGCCATGGTAACGTTACTAGCTGTGATAACGCTTTTAGCATGGCTAGCTTCTTGGAGAACCCTAGCTAAAGCTGTGATAACCAAGGGTGGCAGGTCTTGAGCAAGGAGAGGATGGTTGACGCTATGGATCTTAACTTGATAAGGATTCTAGAGGAGGATTCTAGAACGCCTTGGAGCCGTATAGCCAGGAAGTTAGGTGTAAGCGAGACAACAGTATACCTAAGGGTTAAGAAGCTCACCGAGATGGGCGTACTGGAGGGCTTCACCGTGAAAATCAACTTAGCCAAGCTAGGACTAACATCTACAACATACATACTTCTAAAGGTTAGAGGAGACACTCTGGAAACCTTGAGGAGGCTAGTTGAGAAAGAGGACCACGTAGTAGAGGCATATGAGGTGTTCGCAGGAGAGTACAACATGCTATTAAAGCTGGTAGCGAGAAACCAGGAGGAAATGGCCGAGCATGTCGACCGGATACTATCACTACCCGGAATCCAAGGAGCACTTGTAGCCTACAATATGAAGATAATTAAAAGCAAACCCAAACTCCTCGACATAATACAAATCCAGGCCTCGCGAAAATAAGCAGATAATAACCACCCATAAGCCTATCTCGTGAGAGGCAAACAATGTGAATTAAGAGAATCGCCTCCTCGCTCTAAACCACTTGAGCAAAGCACTAACAGCCATTATTACGGTAAGCATCACAACGAAGACCAGCACCGCTAACGCTAATCTTAGTGAGAATACAGAGAGTCTAACTATTATGAGGGTTATCAGTAGCACTGTTAGTAGGGTTAGTGTAGATCGAAGTAGCCTGAGAACTCTAGACAGCTCTATCACCAAGTCTAACTACGGAGCTCCACCTTTTAATCTAGCCTCCTCTAGGGAAGGTAGTGTTTAAAGTTGTGAGCTATTTAGACTAGCGTTGGCACGTTAATGTATGTGGAAGCATATAGGTCTTCGGGTATCCTCTGAGGTTGTTAATTCATTAATGGTGTGTTGTTGTGTGAACCTAGTTATATCCTTTATACTCTAGGTTTTAAGTCTCTCTACTACCTCTCTTACCAGCTCTTCTATGAAGGCTTTTCTAATCCTGCTCCTCTCCCTATGTAGTTTTATGTGTATGTCTTCGTTATCTGAGTACGTGTGCGCCAAGATTATGGGTGTTGATGCTATCTCTGCTAGCATTCTAATGTATAGTGATGCTTCTGCAACCCCTACTGGTGTTCCATCTACGCTCTTTACAACTTTCCTCGGCGATTTCTCCACCTTTACCTCACTTGGGTCTAGGCCTAGCTCTCTGACCTTTCTAGCTATACTTCTCTCAACCACCCCTTCGAATGCTTCTCTATCACTAGCTACTATTTCCAGTTCGCGGGCTATGTTGCTCACTTGACTTTTAGCCACCCTCGATATCTCAGCTATAACCTCGTCCACTCTCTTTATTAGAGATACTGGTAGTAGGTGTCTTTCGTGGAGTACTGATTTAGCCCATCTCCTTCCAACGTTACCCCCTTTAAAGGCCATTAGCTTGAAGATATTCAATACCTCTACGTCGTCGAAGTATATGAAGCCATCTGCTATGAGATTTGATAGCTTAGCAGGGTTTAGTAGATCCCCTGCATTGTCTAGGAGCTCTGAGTGAGGTTTAGGCTGGAGGTCCTCCCACTCTATTAGTGCTTGGGTGAAAGCGTTACCTAGGGCTATCTGGACCCCTACGAACTTATGGTGGTAGTAGACCGTCTTGTACATCTTAAACCTAGCATCGAAAACATCCTCTACA
>Ga0079992_127992_pt1 | contig 16005 bp, 9 predicted proteins | sample FaiFalFF_MnMetaG_3_FD_69197 | JGI IMG/M metagenome (GOLD analysis project Ga0079992, IMG submission 69197) | Freshwater microbial communities from Yellowstone National Park, Wyoming, USA - Fairy Falls B (FF_Mn_B) MetaG (SPADES assembly) (version 2) | ecosystem: Environmental > Aquatic > Freshwater... | reverse complement strand
CGAACCTCCCGGTGAGCCCAAGATTCCGTAACTGGAGGGCGCATCTTCCGATGCGCCGAAAAATTTTTCGGCAGTGCTGGAGCACTGCCCTCCAGAAAAACTACTCGCTACTCGCCATTCGCTACTCGCTGCCGTTTCGGCTCGGCAGGAGCCTCGCCCTCCCATTTCATTCCGTCCCGCGTCCCACACCCCTCGTCCCGCTCTAAGTCGGCGTTTAGGTTCTTCGTCACCAACTACGAACTAAAGTCCGTAGCATGGTTTGCTTTTGGTTGCGTCATTAACTACGGGCTGAATCCCGCAGCATGGATGACCCATTTTGCGGTGACGACGATAAAGTGAGGTCTGTGGAACGAAGTCGCAGACGGGGCTTTTAGAACGCTCTCATGGCGATAGGTGAATAACCTGACACTGTGGACTCAGTTGCGGGCGAAAAATTAACGAAAGAGGGCGAATGCTTCTTCACCGAGTTTGAGTGGGGACGGGGAAGTTTTTAAAGCGCCCTCGTTAGTGCGGTGACCATGATGACGGAGGAGGTAAGGTGGGCATGAAAGCGAAGCCAGCAAAAGGCTTGTTCGTCGAGCCGAAACTCATCCGCTACGACGCAGATTGCTTCGCCATTGAAAACACTGACTTGTTCCTGTTCAGCGGTGCCGTTCACTACTTTCGGATGCCCCAACCTTTGTGGCGAGACAGGTTGCTTAAAGTCAAGAGGGCGAGTTTCATCGCTGTTGAGACATATGTGGCTTGGAATTGGCATGAACGGAAAGAGGGCAAGGTTGATTTGAGGGACTTGGACGCTTACTTGTCCTTGGCTCAGGAGTTCGGCTTCTATACCATCGTTCGCCCAGGACCTTACATTTGCTCGGAGTGGGACATCGGCGGTTTCCCCCGTTGGCTTCCGCAAAAGCGTTTCCCATTCCGAACCGACCACCCAGATAGCATCGCTTGGAGCGACCATTGGTATGCAGCCGTTATGCCTGTCATCGCCCGCCACCAAATCACCAAAGGTGGGCGGGTGATTTTGGTGCAACTTGAAAACGAATACGACTACTCTGGTCTGCCCGACGATGTGATGCATCGCTACTTGACCGAACTTTACAACTCCGCTGTCAGGCACGGAATTGAAGTGCCCATGTTCACTTGCTGGACTCGCGTCGCTCGAAGAAACGATGACGAAGTGATGGCTCGCATTTTTGACACCTGCAACTTCTACACGGGTTGGAATTTTGAATGGACTAAGGATGCCCTCGCTAAGTTGCGAGAGGAAGAGCCCGATAGCCCTTTGATGGTCACAGAACTGCAGGGAGGCTGGTTCACCCAGTTTGGGGACGCGCTGCTCTCCCATCAAAGAGACGACCTGTCGCCAGCCCAGTGCAATGCCTTGACGAAGTTTCTCATCGCTCACGGTCTAAGCGCCTTGAACTACTACATGCTTTTTGGAGGCACGAATTTCAACTACTGGGGTGCTCGGCACATAACGACGACTTACGACTATGCAGCGCCGATCCGAGAGCCCGGCGGCTTGTGGGACAAATACTACGCCGTTAAACTCATTGGTGACTTCCTGCGGTGCTTCGGTGCAGACTTGGCAAGGGCAAAATCGAACCACGAGATAGTTCGCTCCGATAACGAAGCAGTGAAAGTCTTCGCGAGGGTTCACAACGATCACGGCTACTTGTTCGCATGGAACCCGACGACCGAGTGGCAAAAGGCAAAAATTTCCGCAACTTTGCCGAACGGCGAAAAGATTGCTTGCGACGAACCCGTGGTATTGCCACCGCGAGACCTGAAAATCCTGCCCGTGAATTTCCCTGTTGGGGCGAAGAAAGTTGCCTTGACAACTTTGGAAGTTCAGTCAGTCGTTAAAGTTGGCAGCAAATGGGTTATGGTCGTTTACGGCGACATCGCTCCCGATGGGACACCTTACCAAATCCGCTTCGCTGACGGGTTTGAGTTGAGAGGGAACTTGAAGAAATGCGATGAAGTCATCAACATCGGCGATGACACGCAAATTATCGTTACCACCCGCCAGCGGGCAGGTCGGACATGGCGGATTGAGCCTGAGAACTTGCCCGCACTGGAAATGCTCAAACCTGACACCCATCACGGGCTCGTTGTCTCGGACGCCTACCTGTTAAGGGAAGTCACTGTTTCGGAAGAGCGAATTGAGTGCGTCTTTGAAATTGTGCCGGGCAAAACCAACTTCCTCGCATTGCTCCCGAAATTGCCAAAGTCGGTTTCGGTTGACGGCAAGGAAATTGAGTTTGAGGCTGATGAAAGAAAGGGCTGCGTCAAGTTCGTCGTGACGGCTGAGCAAATGCCCGTTGATTTTGTCCCGATTTCATCCCTAAAATGGCGAAGCGAGCCAGTGAATGCGAAGGACGGGAAAGTCGCCAAGCGCGCCAAGGACAAATCTCTCTTCACAGTTGTCGCTCCCCTTGACGACATGAATTGGCACGACAACGGGTTCTACCGATACGAGACCGAGTTCGTCTGGGATGGAAAGGCGGAGACGCTCTTGCTCACCGCTTATGCTCCAGACCCGAAACTCGTCCTGCTCAATGGCAGGGTTATCCCTGAAGCCAGCAATAACTTCCGAAGCGTTCAAGTTCCGCTGAAAATTTACGCCCGCAAAGGTCGGAACACCCTCACGGTGCTCTACGAACAACCAGGGCGACCGAACGGCGGACCTGGCATGAATGAGTTGAAAGGAATTGCGGGGGCAATACTGATTGGCGAAGGAGCAATAGAACTTTCCGAGTGGCGGATGAAGAAGACGGAGCAGATTGACGAGAGTGCACCGGAAGTTCGCCCAGAATTTGAAGACGCCTCTTGGACGAAAGTCCGAGTCGGACACGGTCACCAACCTGAAATCGGTGTCCGCGAGTGTGCTTGGTTCCGAACCGAATTCAACCTTGACAAAGTTGAACCCGATTTGGCGCTGTTGTTTGAGGGCGTTGACGACAACGCTTGGGTTTGGCTCAACGGTCAAAAGGTCGGCGAACACTTCGGTTGGGACGAGCCTTTTGTCCTTCCCGTCTCCCAAGCAGTGAAAGTCGGGAGAAATGTTTTGGTCGTCGGCGTTGAAAACAAGGACGGACCGGGAGGCATTTACGCTCCTGTCAGACTCGTCCGAACCTCTCAGTTGGTTCAGTTGACACAGTGGAAGGTGGCAAAAGGCTTGATTGGAGAACATGAAAACTGGCACTCAGACAAAGCATCCGACCGCAGTTGGCGAAAAATTTCTGTCGGTGAGAAACCACCGGCTCGCGAAGGGAGCGTCGTTTGGTATCGCGCTCGGTTCACTGTCCCCAAAGTTGAGAATTGGAACATCCCTTGGCGGCTGGTTTTGCACGCTTCTGGAGACGGAAACATTTGGCTCAACGGAATCCACATCGGTCGCTATCAGGAACAAGGACCGCAGCGCGAATTTTACTTGCCTGAATGCTGGCTCAACTTTGACGGCGAAAATTTGTTGTCCATCGTTCTCTGGTCAACGGAGGGAGTGCCAGCCATAACAGCCCTGCGGGTGGAACCTTACGACGAATTCGCCGTAAAGCAAATCAGGGTTTCGTTCGTCATAGGGAACTAAAACTCCACACACCACTAAAGCCAATGTGTGTGCAAGCGTGCAGGCGTGCAAGCGTGCAGAAAAATTTGTTTGGGAGGGCGAACCCCTGGTGAGCCTAATTTGAGTGCGAGGTGCTAAGTGCGGGGTGCAAACCTTTCAAGATTTTTCTGTCCATGCCACTGGCTTTAGCCAGTGAGGGGCAAGGGGCACGGGGCAAGGGACATGGGATTTGACGGATTTTCCTGAGCGCCGAATTAATTCGGCGTTTGGGAGGGCGAACCTCCCGGTGAGCCCGAGATTCCGTAACTGGAGGGCGCATCTGCTGATGCGCCGAAAATCTTCGGCAGTGCAGGAGCACTGCCCTCCAGAAAAACTACTCGCCATTCGCTACTCGCTGCCGTTCTTGGCTCGGCAGTAGCCTTGCCCTCCCTACGGACTGAAGTCCGTAACATGAACGGGTCTTTACAATGAGGGGCGCGTTATAATTTTTGGTGGCTAAAGTCGCATGGTCGCGAATTTCAAGCGAGGAGGGATGCCAAATGAGGAAGGAAGTGCCGACATGGGTGGCGGTGGTGGTGATTTTGGTGGTCATCATCATCGTTGCGGGAGTGTATTTCGCCCTCATGAGACCAAAGCCGATTGAGGAGAAGCCTCCCATTGAAATGGGTGGGCATGCGGGTCCGGCGAAGATGAAGGGCGAAATGAAGGAGGGAGTTCCGGCTCCTCAACCGCCCCGTTAGAGAGGTGAGGGGCAGTGCTTGAAAATCGGGTCGGCACTTTGGTCTTTCTGGCGTTCTTGGCAATTGTGGCGGTGTTTCTCAACTGGCGTTATTGGCGGGAAAGGGCAACCGCTGTCCCAACTTCGGATGAGGCTTTGATGCAGCAGATTGTTGCCGACTTATCTAACCTACCGCCACACATTGGAGACCCCAAGGCACCTGTCGTCATTCGCGTGTCTATTGACCCAAAGCATGGAGGTCCTTGCACGAAAGGGACTGTGGAGTTTATCAGGCAGTTGGTTCGTGATTACTCGGGCAAAGTTCAGGCTTACTTCCACAAAGTTTCCCACGGCGGCAAGGCAGAATGCGCTGCCGAACTGACTATTAACGGCAAAAAGACCTTTACAGTCAACTTGGGCGGCAAACAACAAACCATCACTTTGCATGGAACGGCTCGCCCAGGCGACTCTATGTCCTTTCTTATCCGGCAAATCGTGGAGCAAGAGATGGCTAAGATCAGTCAGCAAAAGGGGGTGAGGAATGCCGAGACGAAAGGAAGTAGCGAACACGAAACCAAGCGTGGAAGCAAGATTGATGAGCAAAAAACTTTGATGGGAGGTGTCCGACGATGAAGAAGCGTGGGTTCACATTGATTGAGTTGCTCGTCGTGATCGCAATTATCGCGATCCTGGCTGCAATTCTGTTCCCCGTGTTCAGCCAGGCTCGCGAGAAGGCGCGCCAAGCCAGTTGCACTTCTAACCTGCGTAACTTGGCGATGGCTTTGGCTCAATACAACAACGACTACGATGAACGGTTCCCATTTGTTCGGGTCGGCATCGGTCGCCCCTGCTGGGCGCCTCAGCAGGAACCCTACTACAGTTGGCGGATGATCACCCAGCCTTACATCCGCAACTGGCAAATTTGGGATTGTCCGACTCAGAATGTGACGAACACCGAAGAAGGTGGACATTATCTCAATCCCAATGACGGTGGCTGCTGTGGCTCAGAAGCCTTCAGAGGTCGTTTTCCGCTTCGCTTGCTGTTAGGCGGTCAGTGGACACCCCTTGAATACCACTACAACGGGTCAGCATTCTGTGGTGAACCGAGAAAACTTCCTAATATACAGCGCCCTGCCAACTTGATCATGGTTGGTGAGCCCGGAATTCCGTGCCCTGACGCAGGGACTTGGTGCAACTGGTGGTGGCGGAAGGACCGACAATGGCACTTGGGCGGGAAGATTTACATCTTCGCTGACGCCCATGTCAAGTGGCTTAAGCCCACTCAGACGGTGCGTGGCTATACCTGGTTCCCTGACGGTCGGGAAGTCAATCACCCCTATGACCTGAGTTGCAACGACAACTATGAGACTGAGTAAGCGATGCTGAAAAGAGCAAAGGAGGCGGGGCAGGCTGGCGACCTGCCCCGTTTTACTTTTGAGCGCCTATTCGCCCAGCAAAGTTTTGAGGTTGATTTCAAGTTCGGGGAAGAGTTTGGGGCGGAAAGTTTCACCTGCTTTCACTGCCTGCACCAGCAAATAACCGTCTTGCGTCCACCGAAACTCTTCTATCGTCAAGGCATCAGGGTCAATGAACCAAACCCATGGCACCCCTGCTCGGTAATATTCGGAGAATTTTTCCACGCGGTCATAGGCAACCGTTGTTGGCGAAAGGACTTCAGCGATTAAGTCGGGCACACCAACGATGTCGCCCTTTTGCTCGTCATATCGGTCAAGATGTTCGGTCAGCAGAACGGCAAGGTCTGGTCCGACCGTCACCCCTGTCGGCAAGAGGACATCTATGTCAGCATAGGCGACACCGAGGTTGTGGGAGCGAAGGAAGCGATCAACGACGAAGGCGATATAAACGACGATGCGTTGATGTTTCCCTGTGGGACGGTTCACTTCAATCGCCTCCCCGTTGAGGTAGTCGTAGAAGGGAGGACCTTCGGGCAGTTTTTCAAATTCCTCCCTGCTCATCGGGATGCGTTTGAGGCGTTGTTGCGTTTCTGCCATCTTCGTCACCCCTTTCGGGGAATTTTTGATGAGCACCGTTCGCCATTGTATCACGCCCCTCGCTCTCACTTCAAACCCAGAAGGCATAAGTAGAAATGCCGCGAATGACGCCGTAAATGAGCCAAAAATTGCCGATTGTCCATTCACCTAAGACCAAGCCGATGCCAAAGGGCAGAGCGGTTTCGCGAAACGCCCTGTAACCTCCGAGCCTCAAAATCCCCATCTTGCCCAAATAAGCGATGAACAGTGGCATCCACAAAACATTCATACTCCAACTGGTGGAAATGGCGTAGCCGACAGGGTGGAGCGGAAACCAAGTGACGGAAGCGCGAAGCCACATCAACGCAAAGGTGAAGAGTGTTCCAGCAACCATCGCCCGCACCGGATATGGGTTAGGCGGGGGAGGAGATGCCAACAAACCTTGCAACCGCCAAAACGGTTCGCCACCGAAAGCAGTAATTGCCGGACCGACAAATTTCGCCGTGATGCCGTAAGCGTAAAAGGCGTAGACATGGACCAGCATCGCTGCCACAATTGAAAGGACACTCGCAACAATCATCAGCGCCGAAGTCCGCCCAAAAGAAAGTTTGTGGTCTTTGGCAATTTTCAGACCTTCAAGGTAGTGGGGGCAGGGCAAACTGCGATATGCTCTGTTGAACCAGTAGAAGAGTTTGGCGACAACCAAATCCCGCTTCGGCAAACCTTGAGGTCCAAAAACTGCGATGAGAACTTCGTCAGGTCCAGCATAGTGCAAATCGTGTGCTGGCGGTCCTAATTCGGCACGGATGCGAGTGATGGAAACGAGCAACAAAAGGTAGATGGCGAAAAACATTGCACCAGTTGGCAAACTCATCCCCATTGCCTTTGCGAAACCAAGCAAAAACACGAGCCCGCCAACCGAAAACACCAATCCCCGCCTTTCATTTCTGTCAAGCCCCGAAACTGCTCGCATGAGGGCTTGCCAGAACGATTTTCTGGCAATCCAGATAGCGAACAGACCGATGCCTGCGTAACCGCCGAAGGCTTGAAAGTTCGTCCACGGGTAGCCGGGAAGTTGCGTCCAACCTGCCATCAAACCGACGAGCCGCTGAATTCGCTCAAACCAGTAGAAGAACCAGCACGAAAAGAGCAGGTCGGGAGGCAACAGTAAGCCCAAACCGATTGCGAACGGGTAGAAACTCATTCTTGTCCCCCGAAGCGCTTCCCAAGGGTAACCGACAAACAGCGACCAAAGCAGTGGGTCATAATGCCAAACTCGGACTTTGATGGAAGGGACGGACGGATAAAGAGCGGAAAAGCCGTTCAGGATGTCAACGAAAGCGGAAGCAGCAAATCCGAGCCAAAAAGGATTTGAGCGCCAGATGGGACTTTGAGGGCGAGTGATTTCTTGGGGCAAGTAAAGCACGGGGTAAGTCAACCTTTCCTCGTCCATCCAACGCCTGCGAACCAGCAAACACAAGCCAATCATCAAAAGGCTGAGGGCAACGCAGAAACTTCCCCAACCCAAAAGCGGGAGTATCCAGGGGCGAAAGTTTTCTGGTCGCCAAAACAGATGCCCGCCTTCATAAGCGTTCCTGATGGCAGTCTTGTCGCTGACATAAAGCCACTCTGGAAGGAGCGGCAAAAACAACTCTTCCCATCGGTTCTCAGGCGAAGCGTAGCGGAACGGATAGACAATTTGCGGCATCAAAACTTGAATGCCATCGTGCCCAACCCAAGCCGTCCCGATGGACAGAATGAGGTAAACGAGCATCAACTCAGTCGGACTGAACGGGCGGAACAAACTCCAACGGGTTTGGTTGCGAAGTAAACGAAGCAGCGGGTTGAGGCAGAGAAGCACCAAAACGATGAACACGACATTGGCAAACGGGGCAATGTTGCTTGGGTGACCGGCATAACGGACCAACTCCATCATCATGACCCAGTAGGCGTTGGGGAGCAAAAGCAACATGCCAATGACAATTGCCCGCCACGGTAAACCGACAACCGTTACCCTCTCCACTTCCAAAGCCAACCTCTGTTCCATCTCAGTCACCAGTTGGCAATTATGGCATCCTTCCGTGATGCGTGAGGCGTGATGCGTGAACTATTTTCACCCTTGCCTCTTTCAAACTGCCGACGAAAGTTTGTCGTTTGAACCCTCAACCCACAACACTCAACCCGCAACCCTCAGTTATGGCATAATCATAAGCGCAAGTTTGGAAACGAGGTGACTTCAATGGCTGATTGCCCTTTGACCCTGCCAACTGTTTTGACTCCCAAAAAGAAAAAGCGGGTGCTGGTGGCAATGAGCGGAGGGGTTGACAGTTCAGTGACGGCAGCCTTGCTCAAGGAGCAAGGCTACGAGGTCATAGGGGTGACTTTTCGTTTGTGGGGAGGAAACGAGGGGCAGGAACACGCTAAGGCTTGCTGCGGGATTGACTCCGTTGAAGACGCAAGGCGAGTCGCTAACAAACTCGGAATCCCGCACTATGTCATGAACATGACCGACTTCTTTGCCCGAACAGTGGTTGCCGACTTCATCAACGAATACGCTCGTGGGCGAACTCCAAACCCTTGTGTTCGGTGCAACGAATTCGTCAAGTATCGGCTGTTTCTAAAAAGGGCTTTGGAGTTAGACGCCGATTACATAGCCACAGGGCACTACGCCCGCATCGTTTACAACGGTCGCTATCGGCTACTGAAGGCAATTGACCGCCAGAAAGACCAAAGTTATGTGCTTTACATGCTGACCCAACCCGTGATGGAACGGGTGCTTTTGCCCATCGGTAACCTCACGAAATCGCAGGTGCGCGAAATTGCGAAGCAGTTGGAGTTGCCCGTCTATAGCAAGCCCGATAGCCAAGAGATTTGCTTTGTGGAAGGCGATGACTATCGGGAGTTTCTGAGGAAGATGCGACCCGATTTAGTCAAGCCCGGTCCAATTGTCACCGAAGACGGCAAAGTAGTCGGCACTCACATGGGCGTTGCTTTTTACACCATCGGTCAGCGTCGCGGTTTGGGCGTAAGCAACCCCGAGGGTGAACCTTTGTATGTGGTGCGAATTGACCCTGAAACGAACACCATTGTCGTCGGGAAAAGAGATGCTCTTTTGACGAGGGAAGCGATTGTGGAGGCTGTAAATTGGGTTAGCGGTGAGACGCCGAAGACAGCAATTAGGGCAAGGGTCAAGCATCGCTACCGCTCACCTGAAGGTTTGGCTTGGGTTGAGCCAATCAGCGAAACGAAAGTGAGGGTGATTTGGGACGAGCCCCAATGGGCGGTGACGCCCGGACAAATTGCCGTTTTCTATGATGCGGAAACAGGCGAGGAGGTTTTGGGTGGAGGAACGATTCGCTCAAAGGTCAGCATGGCTTCAAGGACGGACGATTTGCCTGAATTGTTTCGCCCCACATTGATTCGCTGAAACCCCTCAATGACGCCTCTTTTAATTACCCGCCGGTTTTCAAGTTTAAGTTTCGTGATCATGGAAGCAAATCACCCCGCATCAAGTTTAGTGGTCAAGCCGTATGGGTTTCTACCGAACTCCAATCAAGCAAAATCCCTAAGGCACTCATGTCGTTGCTGAGGAGCAAGTCATATGCCTTCAGTGCTTCCATGCCAGAAAACTTGTGGGTTATGAGCGGGGCGACTTTAATGCGGTGGGCTGAGAGAAGTTTGAGAGCGAGCGCTTGATCATCCCTCGCTGTCCAGAAACCCGGTGCTGAATCAAACTGCGGTCGGACGGAATCGTGAGCGCCAACGATGAGCAAACCCTTTCGGTGAACATCAGTGTAAAAGTCCACCGATTTCGTTTCGCCTCTCGTGCTTCCGAGCAAGATGACCCGCCCCATCCGCCTCGCCAACTTGAAAGCCAATGGAATGGCTTCGGGATTGCCAGTGGCTTCAATGACTACATGGGCACCGCCCTCTGTCAACTCACTGATACGAGCGTTCAAATCTTCATCAGGGCGCAGCACAAAATCAACTCCAACTTCGTGAGCGAATTTCAAGCGAACTTCCGACAGGTCAACAGCGATGACGGGAAACCCACCGCTCAACTTGGCAAGTTGCAGTGCAAGCAACCCGATAAGCCCTGCCCCTAACACAGCGACACTTTCACCCAACTCAATTCTCGCCTTTCTGATCCCCTGAAGTGCGATGGCAATCAGCCTGAAGAAAACGGCTTCTTCATCAGGAAGGTCGGGAGGAATAGGCAACAGGGCATCTTCGTTCACGACGGCATGGGCAGCGTGTCTGCCCGCCCAAGCGACACGGTTGCCCTTCTTGAATTGCTTAACTTGTTCGCCAACTTCTAAAACTTCGCCGACGGCGCAATAGCCCGGATACTGCGGGAAAGTTGCGGGAGTGTTGGGAAGGTGAAGTAACCAAGCCCTTTCAGTGCCGGGGCTGATGAGGGACAGACGAGTTCTCACTAAAACTTGCCTGCCACTAACCTCAGGCACTTCCCACTCCTCAACCTTCACAACCTTCGGCTCAGTCCAAACGACACGGTAACTTTTCATTCGCCATCATCACCGCCTCACGGCTCGTCTTTGACTTCCGCTTTCATGCGCTTCAAAAGCGCCTTCAACTTGGCAACTACATCCGAACAAGTGGGGTCATTGACTCGGTTGTGCATCTCGTGTGGGTCAACTTGAAGGTCAAAAAGTTCCCATTCGCCCGTCGTCGGGTAGTGGATGAGTTTGTATCGCTCGGTGCGGACGCCGTAATGGGGCAAAACTCGGTGGGGTTGCGGATACTCGTAATAGCGGTAGTAAAACGCCGTCCGCCAATCCTTTGGGGATTTGCCCTGCAGCAGCGGTCGGAAACTCCGCCCTTGCATATCCTTTGGGATCGGCACACCAGCGAAATCCAAAATCGTGGGCGCAAAGTCAACATTGAGCACGATGTGCTCGTCAACTTTTCCCGCCCGAACTTCCTTCGGGTAACGAACCAGCAAAGGCACTCGGATTGACGGTTCGTCCATGAACCGCTTGTCATACCAACCGTGTTCGCCCAAGAAGAAGCCGTTGTCGGAAGTGTAGATGACAACCGTTTCGTCCAAAACGCCCAAACGGTTCAGGCAATCAAGCAATGCCCCAACGCTTTCGTCAACAGCGACGACGCATCGCAAGTAGTCCTTGATGAACCGCTGATAGTTCCAACGCTTGCGCTCCTCTGGCGACAGGTTCGGCGGAATTTCTTTGGCGTAATCGGGCATGTCGGCAATTCGCATGTCGGCATGGGCAGCAGCGCTGGCTCTGCGGGAGTAATCGTCATCAAAACTCGGCGGGGTCGGAATCTCTCGGTCGGCAAACAAATTGGCGTGGCGGGGAGCAGGTGTCCAAGGTCGGTGCGGTGCTTTGTGGTGGCATAAAAGGCAAAACGGTTGCGAGCGAAATTCACGATGCCACCGTTCAAGCCAAGCGATGCAAAGTTCGGTTATGATGTCGGTGACATAGCCTTGTCGCTTGATGCGTTTGCCTTGCTCAATGAAAACTGGGTCGTTGTAAACGCCCTGTCCTGGCAGAATGCTCCAATCGTCAAAGCCTTCGGGGTCAGACTGCAAATGCCATTTGCCGAAAAGCGCCGTCTTGTAGCCAACCTTCTGAAGCAACTTTGGGAAGGTTTCAAGTTTCGGGTCAAAGGGAGTTGAGTTATCTTTGACGCCGTGAATGTGGGCGTATTTGCCCGTCAGTATCGTCGCCCTGCTCGGAGCACACAAAGCGTTAGTGACGAAAGCGTTGCGGAAAAGCATTCCCTCACGAGCAAGTCTGTCAAGGTTTGGGGTGTGGATGATGCCTTTCAAGTGGCTGTTGAGCAAGTCGGCGTAGCAACTTAAGGCTGTCGCTGCGTGGTCGTCGGACATGATGAACAGGATGTTTGGGCGCTGTTGTTTTAACGAAGCCGTTAAGGCAAACCCAACGAATTGGCTCAAAAACTCTCGCCGCTTCATTCCCGTCACCTTTTCATCCGCTCACTCATCAGGCGTTTCATTTCCTTGACCACATCGGCGAACTTGGGGTTGTTGGCGAGGTTGCGCCACTCGTGAGGGTCGTTCTCGTGGTCGTAAAGTTCAATGCCCATTCTCCCTTCGTCCCATTCGGTGTAGCGCCACCTTTCGGTTCGGATTGAAACTCCCAACACTTTGCCACGCCGAACGAAGGTAAGTGCTGGCTTGTCCCAACTCGCTTTGGGGTCGTTGAGGAGTGGCACAAGGCTTTTGCCCGAAAGATGATGTTTCGGCATGGGCAAACCGCACAACTCGCAAAGGGTCGGGTAAATGTCAACGAACTCAACCGTTCGGTCGCAACTTTTGCCTTTCCCGTCTATGTTCGGCGCAGCGATAATCAACGGCGCTCCCGCAGATTCCTCAAACAGCGTCATTTTCCGCCACAAGCCACCGTGTTCGCCGAGGTGGAAGCCGTGATCGCCCCAAAGCACGATGACCGTGTTGTCCCAAAGTTTGTGCCTGTCAAGGGCGTCCAAAAGGACACCGACTTGAGCGTCCATGAAGGAAACGCAAGCGTAATAGGCTCGGATTGCGAGCCGTTTCTCTTCGTCGGTCATCTTTTGCTCTTGAGGGCGAAGGGTCAAAGCGACTTGTGGGATGTCCTCAAGGTCGTCAGGTGGAGTTTGAGGCAAAGGCATCTTCGCTGGGTCGTGCATTTCAAAGTAGCGCCTCGGCGCAACCCAAGGCAGGTGAGGTTTGTGGAAGCCGACAGCGAGGAAGAGGGGTTGGTCCTTTCGTGTCCGCAAGTGTTCTTCAAGGATTTGGACTGCCCTGCGGGCAATCATGCCGTCGGGTTCATCTGCATCTTCGTTTTCGGTCATCCTCCATTGCAATTCGGCAACTTGAGTTGAACCCAAGCCAGCGAGGATGAAATCGCCTTCCCACGCTTCAGCACGCCTTCTTTGCCTCGTTTCAGTGCGCCTTTGTTGCCGCTGCCTTTGCCTCACGGTGCGCCTTGGTTCTTCGGAAATGTCCCAAGATGCAGGGTCATCCATGCCACCGTGATAAACCTTCCCGACACGGGCAGTGAAGTATCCGTTTTGGCGGAAATGTTGGGGCAGGAAAACGATGTCGCCGATGTTCGTTCGTGGCGGTGTTTGGTTGTCCATAATTTTGGTTTCGGTCGGATACAAGCCACTCAGAAGCGAAGTCCTGCTGGGGTTGCAAAGCGGATATTGACAGTAAGCCCTTCGGAAGACAACGCCATACTTTGCCAATCGGTCAATGTTCGGAGTTTTCGCCAACTTGTCACCGTAGCATCCGAGCCGACGATTCAAATCGTCAACAGCGATGAAAAGGACATTGAAACGCCGTCGCTGACTTTGGCTAAGCGACGGGAGAAACAACGGCAGCAAAGTCGCCCCACCCAATTGCGCCAAAAATTCCCTACGGCTCAACCTCATCCCCTTTCACCTCCTCAACGGCGTTTCTGCGCAGTTCACTCGTAGCGAATCCACATCGGGCTTGACCAAGCCAACTGCCCATCCTCCTGCTCAACCCGAACATAATACCAACTCGTCTTGCCCTTTTCAATGTCGTTGTCCTGCCAGCGCAATTTGACTTCGCGCCGCTTCGGCTCGGTGGTGTAAACATGCTTGAAGTCCTTGATGATGTGCAAGCGGGCGATGGGAGCAGTGCCGACGACATAGATGTCAAGGATCGGTGGCTTCTTGACCGTAAACTCGTCGCCCATCAGGTGGTCTCCGCAGGTGACGACCAAAAGGATGTTGTCCGTCGCTCCGTAACTGTGGCGCTTTTTGAAGGCGTCCACAATCGCTTCCCGTGTCGGCGCTTCGGCGAAGACGACAGCATAACTTATGTGCGTGCTCACATGGTCGCTGCTGCATTGAAAGCCCAACTTGTAACCTTTCTTGAAGGCTTCCCACACGAAACCCGAAGGTTGCCAACCGCCGATGGACTCTTCCGCCTTCGTGGCGCTGCGGGGCGCGCCCAGATACTCGTAGTTTTGCCGATGCCCCTGATAAATCTCCACGACGGGCTCCACGATAGGGTCGTTATCGCGCCAATCAGTGCCCATGTTGGTCGCAGAAGTGTGCGGAGCGCAAATGCCACCGAAAGTTTTCAGGTAGCGGTAAAGCATCTTGACATCGGGCGCTCCCGCTTCCGGCGTGCCCATCAGCAACTCCCGGCGTTGCCCACCACCCAAACGAGGCAAAGGGCGAATCCCTCTTTGGGCAAACAGGACATTGCGGTGTCCGCTGGGAAATTCCACGCTCCGCTCGTAACTGAACATAGCGAGGAAGCGAGGCGGATGGTTGAAGAGGTCGGCGGTCTTTTGCGACAACCACCAAAGATACTCGTGATGGAAGCCGTTGTCGTGGTCGCCTGAGCCCATCCAATCCAAATCGGCGGCGTCCAGCGCGTAGCGCCAGTTGTCTTCCAAGGAACCGTCGGGTCCGTCGCTATGGGCGGTCAATTCGGAGTGGCGATGGAATTCGCCCCGCAAAAGCAAGTAAGTTTTGCCGCCCAGTTTCAATCGGAAGGAGCGCATGCGGGCGATGTCTTGCTTTTCGTTGGGGTGAACGACTTCCATCGGCGTGTAGGCTTGACCGACAAGGAGCAAGCGGGCTTGGCGGCGACGGCGAGGCGCAGGGGGCATCGGCAATTGCCCTTCCTCCGTCTCCGACGCTTCCATCAACTTAAGGGGTTTCGCCTCGCCGGGCAATGTCAAGACAGCCGCAAACAAATCGCTGTCCAACCGCGATGCTGTGCCTGCGGGGCGCTTATCGGACGGGTAGATGGCAACTAAAGTGCCACGCACCAAAACTAAAGCCGTGTTGATTTCGCGGATGTTGACGGATTGGGGCAGGATGATGGGCGCGCTCCATTGCTCGCCATCGTAAACGACGGCGTAACTCGTCCAACTCTCTTGCGAGCCGTCGGGGTTGGTGGCATGGCGGAAGAGCAACCAGATGCGACCTTTTGCGTCAGCGGCGATGCGAGGGCAACTGATGTTGCGCCGCAAAGTGTTGGGGAAGTTCGTCCGCACATCGCCGACGGGTTTTTGCCATCGCCCATCCGCCCAAACTTTCACCCGAATCGTGCGCGTCAGATACAACGGTGCGCCCCGATTGAGGTGGGCGACAGGCGGGGCGAAGTTGGCAAAATCTTTGCCCCAACTGACATCCCCTTCTTCGTAAGCAACCCAAATTCGGTTTTGGGCATCAACAAGCAACTGAGGGCGGGCTTCAAAGCGAAGCGTCTCAGCGACTGCCATCCGCTGCGTCACTTTCCCACCTTGAACTTGCGCCAACCAAACATCGTAGTTGCCCCGATCGTAAGTGTCCCACGCGACGAACACCGAACCATCCTTCGTCGCAGCAATAGCGGGTGACCAATCGTTGGCGCCGCTGGTGGAGATGCGGATGGGTTTGCGTTCGTCCATGCGCATCAGCCAAATGTCAAAGTTGTCATCCCGCCACCCTTGCCATGCAACCCAGACTGTGCCTTTCGCATCCGTCGTGGCGACAGCGTTGATGTCTGCGCCGTTAGCATTTGTCAACCGCTCCACCTTGCCCCATTGATGGCTCGTCGGGTCGTAACGGCGCGCCATTAACTCCCAATTGCCCTTCAGGTTTTGCGACCAGATAACCCAAATGCCTCCTCTTCCATCAATGGCGATGGTCGGCTTCCAGACATCCAACCCGTTTTCGGTGACGGGCATCGGCTCCGACCAATTCGTCCCGTC
>Ga0079992_134497_pt1 | contig 16056 bp, 16 predicted proteins | sample FaiFalFF_MnMetaG_3_FD_69197 | JGI IMG/M metagenome (GOLD analysis project Ga0079992, IMG submission 69197) | Freshwater microbial communities from Yellowstone National Park, Wyoming, USA - Fairy Falls B (FF_Mn_B) MetaG (SPADES assembly) (version 2) | ecosystem: Environmental > Aquatic >... | reverse complement strand
TGTTAAGCTATGATAAAGTCTATATGAAACCTGTTTTTACTATTGAGTCAGGACCAATTGCAGGTATATTAGGATCTTTGTATTTATCAAGAATTTACAATCTTGATAATGTAGTTTCTTTCGATATGGGAGGTACAACAGCTAAAAGTTCTTTAATCCAAAATTTTTCTCCTTTTATAACTACGGAATATGAATTTGATTCAAGAAGAATAGGAGGACGTTCTTTAAAAGGAACAGGTTATCCTATAAAGATTCCTTTTATAGATGTTGTTGAAGTTAGTGCAGGTGGAGGAACTATAGTTTGGATAGATGAAACAAATTCTCTTAGAGTAGGGCCTTTGAGTGCAGGTGCAGAGCCAGGACCTGCTTGTTATGGTAAAAGTTTGATACCAACAATAACCGATGCTAATTTAATTTTAGGAAGACTTAGCGAAAAACTATTGGGTGGAAATATGATCGTTTATAAAGAAAGATCTATTAAAGCTTTTGAAAAGTTAAGTAAAAATTTGGGATTAAGCATCGAAGAAACCGCTTATTCTGCTATAAAATTAATAAATTTTAAAATGGGAAAAGCTATTAAGATTATTGCGGTAGAAAGAGGAATCGAACCTTCTAAATTAACTTTAATATCTTATGGAGGAGCCGGCCCTATGCATGCTTGTGAAATATGCGAAGAACTTGGAATGCAAAACATAATAATACCAAGATATCCTGGACTATTTTCCTCTTTTTCTTTACTTTTCTCAGACATAAAATATGTTTATTCATCTAATATAATTAAAAAATTAGAAGATTTAAAAGTAGATGAAATTGACAAAAAATTTAAAGAATTAGAAAATTTAGCTAAAATAGATATTAAAAATGAAGAATTAAAAGAAATTATTTTTCAAAAATATTTAGATGTAAGATATTATAAACAGTCCTATGAGCTATTAATTCCTATAGAAAATATAGATGAAAAGTTTTTTGAAAATGTTAAAAATGCTTTTTACAAAAAACATAAAGAAATTTATGGTTGGAGCTATGAAGCACCTGTTGAAATTGTGAATATTAGATTGTACTTAATTGGAATCAGAGATAAACCAACGCTTAAAAAATATGAATTAAGTTATGAGAAAGCAAAAGAAAAAGATGTAAGAGAAGTATATTTTAATGAGAACTTTGTAAAAACAAAAATATATTGGAGAGAAGATTTAAAAGCAGGTTATGAGATCGAAGGTCCTGCTATAATTGAACAATATGATTCTACAGTCGTTATACCTCCAAATTGGATTTGTTTCGTTGATGAATATTTAAATCTTAGAATTAAAAAATGAAAGTTATCTCTGAAATATTAGGCTTTTCTTTGATATCCATTGTTGAAGAAATGGGAATTTCTTTAAGGAAATCTTCTTACTCTCATAATATTAAGGAAAGAGCAGATCATAGTTGCATAATTGCTGATAAGGAAGGTAAAATTTTAGCCCAGGCTGAACATTTACCAGTACACTTAGGTTCATTTTATGTAGGTTTAAAGAATTTTATAGATCATCTTAACAGAAATGATATAAAAATTAAAGAAGGAGATATGTTCATAGTTAACGATCCTTATATTATTGGAACTCATTTAAATGATGTTACTGTTATTAGACCAGTATTTTATTCCAATGAACTATTATTTTTTGTTGCAAATAAAGCCCATCATGTTGATATAGGAGGAATTTATGCTGGGGGAATAAATTGGAATTGTAGAAGCCTTTACGAAGAAGGAATTGTTATAGAGCCTGTAAAAATTATGAGAAAAAATAAATTGTGTAAAGAAATATTAAAAGCAATAAAATTCAGAATAAGAACTTATGATATATTTGCTGGAGATCTTTTTGCTCAGATATCATCTAACATGCTAGGTGAAAGAAGATTAATAGAATTGATCAATAAATATAGTTTGCAAGTATTTAACAATGAAATCTTAAATTTTTTAGAAAATACTAAATTAAAAGTAATAGCAAATTTATCTAATTTTAAAGAAGGAAAATACTATGCTGAAGATTATCTTGAATTAGATTCAAATTTAATAAAAATATGTTGTAATTTAGAGTTTAAGAAAGATAAGGTAAGAATATGTTTTGATGGGACTTCTAAGCAAATAGATAAGCCGCTAAATGCTGTTTTCGGAGTAACTTTTGCTTCTTCTTCCTTTGCAATAAGATGTTTAATAGAAGACCCTGAGCTTCCAATCAATGAAGGTTTTTATCAAATGATAAACGTAGAAGCTGAAGAAGGAAGTTTATTAAATCCAATTAAGCCTGCTCCTGTTTCAGCTGGAAATACTGAAACATCCCAAAGAATTGTGGATGTAATTTTTAAAGCTTTATATCATGCCTATCTTGAAAAAATACCTGCAGCTTCACAAGGAACAATGAATAATTTAATATTGAGCGGTTCGTCTGAAAGTGGTGAAAAATGGGTTTATTATGAAACAATAGGAGGAGGTTTTGGAGCAAGATCAAATAAAGATGGTATTAATGCAGTTCAGGTTAATATGACTAATACAATGAATACCCCTATAGAGGAAATTGAAAGAAATTATCCAGTAATGATTGTAAATTATCAAATAAGAAAGGATAGCTGTGGTTCAGGTAAATGGCGAGGTGGTTGTGGAATTGAAAGGAGCTTTTTAGCTTTAGATGATATTTACGTTAGTATAATAGCTGAAAGAAATATAATTAAACCTTATGGATTATCGGGAGGTCTTGAAGGAGAGAATGGAAAATTTTTTGTAATAAAAGATAATGAAGTTAAAGAAATTCCTTCAAAATATTCTTTCAAATTAAATAAAGGAGAAATTTTAGTTGTTAAAACACCAGGAGGTGGTGGTTATGGAAATCCTTATGAAAGAGATTTAAAATTAATAATTTCTGATTTATTAAATGAATATATTTCATTTGAAAAAGCTATAAAAGATTATAATTTAAAATTTCAAAATATTGAAGAAATATTAAAATTACAAATTTAATCTTTTCTTAATCTTTTTTAAAGTTTTTTCCTCATCCATTATATCATAAATTTTATAACCTGATAATTGTAAAAGTTTTATAATAGCTAATTTAAATTCTAATCCTTTATGGAAATCATTTCTCATGAATATTTGTTCATAAGGAATACCTAAGTCTATCAATTGATCTATCGTTGCTTTCTTCATTTTCTTTGGTCTATTGGTAATTATAACTAAGCTCTTATTCTGCATGTAATATTTCAAAGCTTTATCAATGTTTTCATGAATTGGCTCATCGTAACTTAGATATTTCTCGCTGTAATATAAATTAAAGAATTGTTCTCTTAATGAACTATCAATTTCTTTTAAATCGATATTTAAATCTAAGTTCAATTCTTTTAAACATGCTTCTTTTCTTTTTTCTGTATTAAGAAGAACATTTTCTATCTCTAATACAACTATTTCTGAACCTTCTTCGATATCCATTTTTAACGGTTTACAAATTTCTTTATATTCACAATTCAAGCATTCAAAAAATTCTTCTTTAAGGACCATTTCTTTTACTGGTTCTTTTTTATTGACAATATGCTCATGAAGAACATGTGTTCTCTCTTTCAAAATATTTAAAATATTATCATCTTTAACGATTGAAAAAGTCTCCAGTTTTCCTTTTCTTTTATCCCAATATAATAGAATGCCATTGTTTAATTTTAATGCATGCAAATAAGTTTGTAATTGTAAGATATGTTTTTGCAAAGGTTCCTTTGGAAGCTTAGAAACTGTTTTAACTTCCACTATTGCTTTTTCGGAATCAACATTTAATATAATAATATCAACCCTCCCATGCAACTTATATTCGCCAAAATCTAATTCTGTCTCAAATTCTGAAGCTTCAACTTGTGTTACATTGCTTTCTTTTAAAATCTTAGTAATAATTTCATGAATTCCTTTTCCTGTTGCAAAAATTACTAATTTTTCTTCTGAAGGTGTTTCTTCCATGTAAAATTCGTAGTATTGTTTTCTTAAACAATCTCCTATTGAAGAAGGATGATATTTTCCAATTATTCTAGGATGTTCTTCTTTTTCTTTTTCATGAAGAATCAAAATCCCTTTTTTTAAAGCTTCGAGAAACTTTTCAGCGTAATTCATTAAAAAAATTATTAAATTACCTTTAAAATTGCTTCGACAAATTTAGATTCTGGTTGAGCACCAAGAAGCTCTATTTTATCATTTATAACAATTTTAGGAACAGCACTTACATCATATTTAACAGCATATTCCTCAAATTCGTTAACGTCTACTATTTCTGAGATTATTTTATCATTAAATATGGCAAAATAATTAGATAGTCTTGCTGCTAAAGGACAATATGGACAGCTGAGCGTTACTAATATTCTGATTATCACAGGTTTATCAATTTTTTTCAGCTTTTCCTTGGAAGTACTTGATAATTTTGTAGAATTATTAGCAAAAGCAGCTATAGTTTCTACAAAAACAGGAAATTCAAATCCTGCAGGTATTCCTAAATATCTGATATTGTTCTTATTTCCTTTTTCAAATATTATTACAGGGGCTTTTGTTACATTGTATTTTTTAGCAATTTCAACATCGGTAGCTAAATTATAGTATGTAACGTTAATTTTAGGATTTACTTCGTTAATAAGCTTAGTTATTAGTTTTACATCAGCACAATAATGGCAAACATTGGTAGCATCAAGGAATACTTTTAAGTTTATTTCTTCATTGATATTAGATAGATGCTTAGTTAAGAAATCTTTTATTTCTGTAAGCTCTTCCTCGCTTATATGAGATTCTTCCATATTTTATATTTCTCTTCTATAGAATTTATTTTTATAAGCTCAGAGAGTGAAAATTGTTAGAATAAAATTTATAAATAAGATAGACAATACCTTCCATATGGTTGAAGTAGGAGACAAAGCGTTAGATTTTACTTTGTTAAATCAAGATAGACAGCCAGTAAAACTTTCAGATTATATAGGTAAGAAAAACATAGTACTTGCCTTCTATTTCTTAGATTTTTCACCTGTATGTACAAATGAAATGTGTAGTTTTGATAATTCCTTAAAAGAACTTGAAAATCTCGATGCTATTGTTTTTGGAATAAGTGTAGATAGCCCATTTTCTCATAAAGCATTTGCTGAAAAATATAATTTAAAAATACAATTATTAAGCGACTTTAATAGAGAAGTAATAAGAAAATATGATGTTGTCCATGAAGAAATGTTTGGTTTCAAGAACATAGGTAAAAGAGCAGTATTTGTAATAGATAAAAACGGCATCATTAGGTATAAATGGGTTTCTGAAGATCCTAGAAAGGAACCAAATTACGAAGAAATCAAAAAAGTCCTTTCTGAACTTAAATGATTGATGAGGAAGTAAAAAAATTTTTAGAAGAAAATAACTTGAATTATTTTTTTAATCAAATTATTTCTGAAATTAATTCTTATTTAAATAAATTTAATTTTTCTTATTTAATTAATTATGAAATATTTGAAGATTTATTTGATAAATCATGGAAAAATTTAAAAATTATAATAAATTTAAATAATGTATCTGATTATTCGTTATTTTATACTTGGAATGAGTTATGTAAAATAAAAAATAAAATAATAAATTCTTCAAAAATAATTGTAATAGTAAGAAGTAATGAGTGAAGAATATTCGCCATATGATTCTTTATTAGCTGCAGAAAACATTTATATAGCTTTTATTGAAGGAGGAAAAGCTGTATCATTAACACCAAATGAAAATGCATGGCTTCGTTTGGCTATAATCGCTTGTTATAATGCTGCTTTTCATTCCGCTTATTTAAATCTATTAAAGGATTCTGAGATTAACAAAGAAATAAATTTACTTATAAAAGAAGGGAAAGCTAATTTGCATCGCTATATTATTGAAAAAGCTGTTGAAAAATTTGGTTTAGATGAAATTTTAGAATTATATGAACTAAATATTAAAGCTCAGTTTTTTCTTTCTCCAGCAAACAATATAACTATAAAAGATTTGGAAAGAGCGATAAAAATAGCTTCAAATATAGTATCCAAATTTAAATCAGATTAGTGCTTGTTGAATAAATTTCTCAAGTATTTCTTTTGGTGCTGCTCCTACCATTCTATCGATTTCTTTTCCATTTTTTAAAATTATGAATGTTGGTATGCTCATTATACCATACATTTGGGATATTTCAGGTTCTTCATCAACGTTAACCCTTACAAATTTTATTTTGTCTTTATACTTTTCTGCTAATTTTTCAAATATTGGCTCGACCATTTTACAAGGCCAGCACCATTCAGCCCAAAAATCTACTACTACAGGCAATTCGCTTTTTAAAACTTCCTTATCCCAATCATCTTTAGTTACATTCTTAAGATTTCTGCTTGTCATAATATTTTTAGCAAGCAAAATTATATTAATATTAAATCCTTATGGTAAAAAAAGAAAAATCCCTTGAAACAAAGATTGGGATGATAGGTGCTTTTGCCAATATAATTTGGTTGGGGGTTGTTTTTTTAGTAATTTTTATAAGAACTGTTTTAATAACAGATGAATGGGTTCTTCCTTTAATTGCTACAATAATATACTCGTTTGCTGTTGCACTTGTATTAAATTCTTCAGCTAAGTATGATATTAACAAAAATAGCTATAAACGAACAATTTTTGGCACCGTTATTCTGTTATTAAATTCTTCAATCTTAGGATATTTAATAAATCCGCAAAGCTTTTTGCTTAACTTTTTGGTATTATTGGGTCCAGGTTTTATATTAATTGTACTTGCTTGTTATCTGCAAATTAAAAACGCAAAAGTTACTCTTTAATATAAGTTTTTCAGAGTTCTTTATTTTTTGCAAAAGGTTTAGGTTCCATCTTTAATGCAGAAAAGTTGTTATAAAGTCATATACAATAATAAGATACTTCTATAAAAATTTTAACGGTGTATTGTAACTTCCAACGGTTAACAATATTAAGCTTAAATTATTTTTTGCTTTTAACCATTTTAGCTTTTTTTCTTGCAATTAAAATTAAAGGAAGGAATATTAGTATTGGAATAACCACAAAGAAGAGCAATAATTCATTAATAGATAAAGATGGAGACGCTTTAACATTTTCAAAGAAATTTTCATCCATATTTTCTTGTTTAAGATTATTATTAATACTTTCCTGCGAAAGAAGAGTTATCTGTGTTATTTTTCGATAATCCATAAAATTAACCACCAAAGGAACTTCGCATCCTGTATATTCTCTTACTATAGCCACCGCTTTCTTCACAAATTCCTCATTATAAGTTGCATTGATAGGAATTGGCAAATCAACCGCACCGTAGCCATGAGACATGCTATAAATTACAGGTATCTCGAAGTTATAGTATTCTTTAAGTAACTTTAAATATTTTATAATACCATCACTCCAATTTTTGCTAGTTTCATTGAAAGAAATAAATTTACTTACCGCATCTCTCTGTTTGACAAAAAATGGATATAAAGTTGGATCATCAATATATTTATTAAATTGATAAGCTTCAATAAATGCAAGTATAACATCATATTTATTACCAAATGTTATATTGTATTGGGTGCTAAATTTTTTAATATATGATCTTAAGAAGTTAACAAAAGGCTTAAGAGAATCAACAACAAAATTTACTTTTTCTGGTGTTATTTTATACATATAAATTCTTATAACCAATTTCTCATAATCAACAGTAGTAGCCGTTTCGATGTAAAATATTCCCAAATCTTTCCTTTCTTTAAGCAATCTTTTTTCATATTTATCTAGTTCATCTTGTATACCAAATTGAAAATAAGCCGCGTGGAACCAAATGCTATTTTTTATATCATACCTTTCACTTAATACATCAATTATAAAAAGAGTTTCTGAATAATAGTCTCCAGACAATTTATTTAAGTATTTTGTTTCATTTGAAAGAGTATCTCTAATAGCTATAGGAGGATCAAATATTCTGTAATTATATTCCCAGTAAACATATGTTTCATTGCATCCTGTAATTACTAAATCAGGATTTCTTTTAATTATATCAACTTTTGTTATTCTAACTTCAATTTCATTAGAAGCTTTTGCATTAGCTGGGATTGTTAATGTAATGAGAATTATTAAAAACAAAAAGGAAGTTATAATCTTTTTCATTCTTATCACCAGCATGAAGATCCGCCAGTGCTTGCTACTATAATTCTATGAATAGCTCGAAATGACTTTGTTATAGAGCCATTTCTTGAAAAATAAATCGGTAACACCTGCTTATATATCAAAGCAAATGATATGTAGCTGAAAATTTGTTCCATATGAAAAAAATCAAAAATTAGCTTTTATTTCTAAAAAATTTAATTTTATTAAAAAATTTTTATTGAAAAGTCAAATTAAGCTAAAATAAGAGTTATATTAACTTTTTGAAATTAAAAAATTTAACTTTAACTTACTCCCTATAAATATTGGACTCTCAAAAGAAGTTGTAGATTTAACAATAAAACAAATTGAACAATTAATTAGCTGAAATTTTGGCTTATTATAATGTTGGTCCAAATAAAAAGCTAATTTTCCATTGTAGCTTAAAGAAAAATTTAAATATTTATTTATTTATTATGAAAAGACTACAAGTTATTTTAGGTCTGGTAATAAGTACTATCATAATATCTACAATATTGCTCATACCAATGCAAAGTAGTGGAGCAGTCCTATCTGAATTTCAAAGTTCTTTGAATTTTAATGTATATGTATCAAAAGGTTCCTCGCAAATAATCGATTTGGAAGCGATAAAGAAAGTAACAAGTGCTGAAATATTTGATATATCAAGTATACCTATTATAAAAGATAGAAGTATTTTAATCTTTAATATCAATGAAATAGTAAGCGAGCATAAACAAATATTTCCACAACTTCAAAAATTAACTGCTAGAAATATAGCAATTATTTGGATAAACTTAAATAAGGATGTAGAAAAAGCTCAATTTGCATTAGAGGTATTCTTGAAATTGTTTGGAAGCAAAAACATAATGCCTATTTTGCCTCTTGATCCAAATAGCATAGGAACAGATAAAAAACAAGCACCTAAAATCCATCCTGTAATATATTCAGCCCAAATTTTCGGAATAAGTTTTAGTCCTAACGGTATCATTATAATTGAGGAATTGAAATATATAATTGAAGAACTCTCAACAATACAGCGATGGCTCGAACAAGATAGTAAATCATTCGTTCCAGCAATTATTAAAGATATTCAAGGCTTTAAACAAATTGGATTCATTGGATGGAAGACTGCATATTTTAAAGGACAAGGTTGCGGTGAAACAACAGGTTACATGGATGTACAAGTCTATTATTATTATACGTGGTGGGGTACATCTACTATATATCATACTTGGTTAGCACATTCACTACATTCTGCAGTAGGTTATAAAACTTCATGTTGGTTTAGAACTTGGAATCATTATCCTCAAACTTTTATTTCGGTAACTGATTGGAAAACATCAATATGGGCAGGCCAAATATTAGGTGATTGGGGTCCAAAGAATGCAGGAACAGCATCTACGATTTCTTATACATTAACAACTGGAGCAGCTGTAGGGTATAAAACTGCCTATGCCACAATAGAGTATTCCATATCGATTACTGAACCGAATGCTCCTTATTATGAATGGTTTGATAGATCATGTCCTCATTGCAGTATTGCAAAAGTTGAACATAATGTAAAAGTTCCATCTGGTTATGATAAATCAAAGTTAAACTACATGTTATTCACAGTTGAACCAAGTTCAATAGGTTCCTAGATCCTAATAGAGATGGTGGTTATTTACCTATGATAATCTCACATACATTTACTACTTATTTGAATACCGGAGATTCAGCAACTATTGAATTTTGGGCATCTCTTTGGCCCGATGAGGTTCGTGAAAGAACTTTTCTTTAATTGCTAGCTTAACAATTTAAATTTCAATTTTTTACCTCAATAATTTTTTTATTTAAATAAAGAACTTTAAGTACTTTTTCTAATTTGCTTTGTTTACAAATTAAAAACGCAAAAGTTACTCTTTAATGTAAGGTTTTCCTAATTCCTCTGGAATTCTTAATTTTTTACTTCCTATAAGACTTATAACAACTATCGTAGCTAAGTATGGTATAATTTTAAAAAGGTAAGGATGGGCTAAAGCTCCATAAGTTATGCTTAAATAAATTGATAATGTTTCAAAGAAACCAAATATTAAACTTCCTACAATTGCTAATAAAGGATTCCATTTGCTAAATGCCACAATAGCTAATGCTATAAATCCTTTTCCAGCAGAAATATCTTTTGTATATTGACCAACCCAATCAACAGCTAAATAAGCACCTCCTAAACCAGCTAAAGAAGCTCCAAGCATTGTTGATAACAATCTTAATCTTAATACTTTTATTCCCATCAACTCAGCAGACTTTGCATTTTCACCACATGCAGTTATTTTCATTCCTATCATAGTTTTAAATAAAACAAAATACATTATTACTGCTAAAGCTATAGATATGAAAATTAAAGGTGAAAAAACGTATCCATAAATGTTTATTTTTTCTATTTTTGTTATTGAAGGAGAATTGCCATAGCTTTCCCAAATTGCAAATAATGTTGTTACTCCAATACCGTATGCAAATAAATTTATTCCAATACCGCTTATTATTTGATCTCCTCTTAAAAAAGTACTTATAATTCCATGAATAAATCCTATCAATGCTCCAATTCCAAATCCTGTAATTAATCCAAACCATGGATTATTAGTATAATATGTAATAATAACAGATGTTAAAGCAGATAATAAAAATATACCTTCAATACCTATGTTTATGACACCTGCTTTTTCATTTATTATTTCTCCTATAGAAGCTAGTAACAAGGGAACCATTAAAGTTAAAGAAAGTTGAATAATAATTAATTCACTCATGAACTCCTTTCCTTATTTTAATATATCTTAATAACATTCGGTAAGCTAAAGGAAAGGCAAGTGCTATAATTAGTATTCCTATTAAAGCATCTGTTAATTCTTTTGCTACTCCTATGCTTGTTTGCATATTTTGTCCACCTATAACTAGATTTGAGAAAAATATACCTGCAAAAATTATTCCTATAGGATTATTTCTTCCCATTAAAGCAACACCTATGCCAATGAATCCTAAACCATACATGCTAGATAATAGGCTATCTATGAAATATGTATAACCTATCACATTTAACGCTCCACTTAGTCCTGCAGAGAATCCACCTATAAACATTGAATAGATATAAACTTTATTTATATTTATTCCTGCATATTCTGCAGTTTTTCGAGAATAACCTACTACTTTTATTTCATATCCAATTTTGGTATAATTTAAAAACAAATAAATTAGTATAACGAAAATTATTGCAATTATAAATATTGTATTTAATTCTAAGAGCCCAATATCAATACTTCCTAATCTAATCCCTTTAGGTATCTTTACTGATTCATGGGGAACTAATCTATCATAAAGCTGTGTTATTACTAAATAGATCACCAAAAAATATAAAATCCAATTTAACATTATTGTTGTTATAACCTCGCTTCCACCTCTATATATTCTAATTAATACAGCTATAAGTGCTAAAGCTGCACCTGCCAATCCTCCTAATATAATAGCTAAAAGTGGATTTTGGAAGTAAAAAGCTATAACTAAGCAAACTAAACCGCCTAAGTACATTTGTCCTTCTCCTCCAATGTTAAATAAACCACAAAGGAATGGGATTGAAAATGCTAGAGCTGTTAAAATAATGAAAGTTGACCTTCCAAGCATATATTCAATGTTAAAAATATTTTGAAAACCGCTAATTAATAGCATTTCCAAACCTTTAATTACATCATAATTATAATAATATAGAATAAAGCTAATTATTGAAATTCCAATTAATATTGAAGCAAATGTTTCTACAAATATAAATATTATATATTCATTTATTTTTTTCATTGTTAGAATTTATTTTTATATAATTTTTATACATATAAACCTCCCATCAACAATCCCAGTTTATTTAAATCGAATTCCTCAATTTTACCTACTTTTAAAAATCTTCCTTCAAAAATTACTGCTATTCTATCGCATAATTCAAAAATTTCATCCAAATCTGAAGAAATTAAAATTATAGCTCTCCCTTCACTTTTTATTTTTTTAAAAAGCCCCCTTATATATTCCGTAGCTTTAATGTCTAAACCATGCGTTGGCTCTTCTGCAACAATCAGTTTTGAATTGAATAATATTTCCCTACCTACCATTAATCTTTGCTGATTTCCACCACTTAAATATCTTACAGGTATTTTAATTGAAGAAGTTATTACATTAAATGTTTTAATTAATTTCCATGCAAAATTGCTAGATTTATTCCATTCCATTGTTAAATTTTTACTAAAGTTCTCATATCTTGAAAGGATTGAATTTGAAACCAAGTCTAAATCTAATACTAAACCTATAGCTCTTGAATCAGGAATGTAAGATATTCCTTTTTGATATCTTTCTTTAATGTTTAAATTAGTAATATCTTCGTTATTGAAAATTATTTTGCCACTTTCTATTTTTCTTAATCCTATAATTCCCTCTATAAGTTCTTTTTGGCCATTACCATGGACGCCAACTATTCCAAAAATTTCACCTTCTTTAACATCAAAACTTATTCCTTTTACAGCTAAGATTCCTTTATCATTTTTTATGTATAGGTTATTAGCTTCGAAAATTGTATTTTGATTTGGAATTTCAAATTTACTATAACTCTTGATTACGAATTCTTCTCCTATCATTAATTTTGCCAATTCCCTTTCGTTTGTTTGATTTGTTTGTAAAGTTTTCACAACCTCTCCTTTTCTTAACACGGTAATTCTATCAGTAATTGCAAGAATTTCTTGAAGTTTATGTGTAATTAAAATTATCGTTATTCCCATTTTATTAATTTCCTTTATTATTTTAAACAGTTCTTTAACCTCCAAAGGTGTAAGCAACGAAGTTGGTTCATCTAAAATTAGTATTTTAGATTGAAGAATTAGAGATTTTAATATTTCTACTTTTTGTTGAATACTTACAGGCAAATTTTCTACTTTTTCATCAAGATCAATTTTAAAATTTAATTTATTAATATAATTTTTTGCAATATTTTTTAATTCATTTATATTTATTTTTTTAATAGATGAAATTATCATAAGATTTTCAAGAACTGTTAAAGAAGGTATTAAAGAAAAATTTTGGTATACCATGCTTATACCTAACTTTAAGGCATCACTAGGATTTCCAAAATTAACTTTTCTCCCAAAAACTTTTATAATACCGCTTGTAGGTTTTATTTCGCCGAATAAAATTCTCATTAAAGTAGTTTTACCTGCCCCATTTTCACCTAAAATTCCATGAATTTCATTTCTAAAAATTGTTAAATTGATATTTTTTAAAGCTACTTTACCATCCGGATAAATTTTTGAAATATTAATGAATTCAACAGCTTTATCATTCATATACAATAAAAATAAAAAATTAAATTAAATAATTAAACTGAACCTTTTGATAATGCAGCGTTTAAATTTCCTTTCAATAGTTCATTTATAATTTGTTCATATTCAGTATGTGATAAAGGAGTTTTAAACTCAATTTCACCATTTATAATTTTATCTCGTAACTCATTTACTAAACTCCATACCTCAGTTTTAATATATGTCTCTCTAAGATTTTTTACTATATTTTTAACTTGTTCAGGTGTCAAATCTTTTAACTTACCTTGATCTGCTGCTTGTTTAGCAAACCATTCTACGCTATCGAGATCCCATATTCCAACACCGTCTTCCTTTAATCCTAACGTTATTATTCCTCCTTGCCATTTATTTTCCACAACCATTTTTATTGCAGTATAAACTGCAGTATCAACTCTTTTAGCTCCTGATAAAGGAATATGATTAGGATCTATCCATTCTTGTGAAGCATCTTGACCTAATGCAAATACTTTTTCTCCCTTATTTTTCTCCCAGTCTTTTACAGATTCAAAAGTTCCTAAATGAGTAGCACCTGCTAAACCATAAACAACTTTAGCTCCTTTAGAAAGCAAAACATCAGTCATAGCTTTTCCTTTACTTGGGTCTGTGAATGTACCAGCATAATCCCAAAGGAAATCAACCTTTTTTCCAGTTTTTTTCTCAAAATATTTTGCACCAAATAAGTATCCTATATGGAATTTCCATAATGGAGGAATATCCATTCCTGCTAATGCAGCTATAGTATTTCCTCCTAATTCATATGCCATTCCACTTGCTATAATTCCTACCAAACTTGCAACTTCCTGTTCTCTGAACAAAATTTCTACAACATTATTTCTTACAACTCCAGTAGAAGCATCTATGAAAGCATACTTTTGCTGAGGATATTTATCAGCTGTTTCATTTAGTGCTGTAGTCCATAAAAATCCTACAAGAACTAATAAATCATATTTTCTTTCTCTTGAATAACTTTCCAATAATGGTTTCATATCAGCTAAACTAGGAGGTGTTAAATATTCAACATCTACATTAAAATCTGTTCTAGCCTTTTCAGCGCCTAACCATGCCATATCATTAAAACTTAAATCTCCTCTTCCTCCTACATCAAATAATATTGCCACTTTTATTTTCTTTGCTGGCGTTGTTGTTGTTCCCGTTTGTGTGGTTGTCGGTGGTTGTTGTGAAATAAATAAATATGTGCCAATTGCAGCTATTACTATTATAGCAACTATAATTATTACTGTAGTTTTTGAAATAGCATTTTTTGTGTTAACCATATATTATAATAGTTTTAATACAAAAATATTTTATTATGAAAACTTTATTTTTTATTTCAGCTAAAAAATTAATTTTTGAAGAAAAAGAAATACCTGATATAAATGAAGGATGGGCTTTGGTTAAAACTAAATATGTAGGAATATGTGGAACTGATAAGTCAATATATGTTGGAAATTATCATTTGAAAAAGTTACCAATAATTTTAGGTCATGAAGTTGTAGGAGAAATTGAAAAACCTGAATATTTGAAAGGTAAAATCGTTGTTCCTGAGATAAATTTTGCATGCAAAACATGCGAATACTGTAGATCAAGTCTATATGTTCATTGTCCTAATAGGAAAACTTTAGGAATTGATTTCGATGGCGGTTTAGCTGAATATTTCATTGCACCTATAGAATATTTGCATTATTATGCAGGTGAGATTAGCTTTGGAATTTTCGTTGAGCCTTTAGCTGCAATATTAAATTTATTTTCTCAATATGAAATAAGTCCAGATAATAAAGTCTTAGTTATAGGTACAGGTAATATTTCTTATTTATTGGTTCAAGTCTTAAGATATTTTTCTTTTAATAATATTGATGTATTAGTTAGGAGAGAGAGTAATAAGATTAAAAAATTCAGTAAATTTTCTAATGTAATTTTTAATTTTAAAGAATCCTATTATGATGTAGCTTTTGAAGTTTCAGGCAATTTAGAAAATGTAAATATAGCAATAAAAGCTTTAAAACCCAGAGGAGTTATTCATGTTAAATCTACGCCTGGTAATTTAGCACAGATTAATCTCACTGAAATGGTAATCAAAGAACAAAAAATAATAGGAACAAGATGTGGAAATTATAAAGATTTTGAAGAAGCTATAAAATTAATTGTTCAAGGGAAGATCAAACCTGAATTGGATAAAGTTTACAAATTCGAAGATGCAATTAAAGCCTTTGAAGATTCTATAAGTAACGATTATTTAAAAGTAGCTATAAAATTCTAACCTAATAAATCTTTTAAAATATTTTCTGCTTCTTTACGGTCAACATCCTTTATTGCTATTTTTCCATTTTTATACAAACTTATTACTTTTCCTTTATAAATTCCTCTTATTATCAGTCTTGTATCTAAAATTATTTTTTCGAGCTTAGATTTAGCTAAGTTTAAAGCATGTTCAGATTTGTCAGAGTATAAAATAGCAACATAACCTTTTTCTTCACCACATAATTCCATTAGTAATCTAACGAAATTCACATTTTACTTAATAAAATAAGTTGAATTAATTTTTAACTGAATAACCTATAG
>Ga0079992_144214_pt1 | contig 16114 bp, 8 predicted proteins | sample FaiFalFF_MnMetaG_3_FD_69197 | JGI IMG/M metagenome (GOLD analysis project Ga0079992, IMG submission 69197) | Freshwater microbial communities from Yellowstone National Park, Wyoming, USA - Fairy Falls B (FF_Mn_B) MetaG (SPADES assembly) (version 2) | ecosystem: Environmental > Aquatic > Freshwater... | reverse complement strand
GGAGGTGCTGGAGAAGATGCTTCAGGAGCGGTATGCCCCCCGTACACAGACTCTTACACATAACTCTTGACACGACCACCTCCACCTCGAGGGTGGCGCCGACTGGAGAGTTGACAGCCTGTCTTTTTAGCCATTAGCATTGCCCCATGGGGCAACACAAGCTGGTGCCATTGACGGAGTACGCCCGGAAGACCGGAATCCCCCTGAGCACCCTCCGCCTTCACGTTCGGGAGGGAAGGCTGCGGGCGGTGCGGCTTGGGCGGTACTGGTACATCCCGGTGGAGGAAAGCGAGAGCAGGGAAGGGAAGGGAAGAGTATTCACCCTATTCACCCACGCAGGCGGGGCCGGGAAAACCTCCCTGGCCCGGGACCTGGGATTTGAGCTGGCCTCGAGGGGGTACCGGGTCCTCCTGGTGGACGCCGACCCCCAGGCCAACCTCACCGCCTGGCTGGGGATAGATCTCTCTGAGGTGGAGGATCGGGATACCCTCCTGGCAGTGGTGGAGGGGAAGGGCCTTCCTGAACCTCGCCAGTTGGAGGTGGGAAGTGTGCGTATGGACCTGCTTCCCGCCAACATGAACCTGGCCATGGCCGAGGTGATGGTGCCCACCAAAAGCTTGGGAATGATTCTACTCCGCACCGCCCTTGTGGAAAGCGGGGCCTTGAGACACTACGACTTTGTCCTCATTGACTCTCCCCCATCCCTTGGTCCTATCGCGGGCATGGCCGCCCTGGCAGGGGAGGGGCTTCTGGTTCCCGTGGAGACCAGCGCCAAGGGGGTTCAGGCCCTCCGGGCGGTGGTAGAGGTGAGCAGGGACTACCTCCGCACCCTACGGTCCTTGCGCTTCCTCTCCCCGCAGGTGACTTCCTTCATACGTCTTCTCATCCCCACCAAATACGATGGCCGCACCACTCAGGACAAGAAGGTGCGCGCCCTGCTGGAAGAGGCTGCGGCCCTGGCGCCCCTCGCCCCCTCGCTCTCATATCGGCCGGGCCTCTACAAGGAGGCCATAGACCGGGCCTTACCTATTCACGCCGTGGGGGACGATCGGGTTCTGGAGGAGATCCGCGCCCTGGCGGACACCTTTTTGGCTCAGGTGGACGTGGGGCTTCAGGAAGAGGAGGTGGTCTAGGTGGGCGTCATGGAACGCATGTTCCGCGAGGCCATGGGCCTGGCGGCCGGCGAGGAAGCGGGCAAGGTGGAAAGCGTTCCCCTCGAGGCCCTCGTCCCCTCCCCTCAGCCCCGGCGGCGCTTTGAGGCCCTCGAGGCCCTCGCCCAGTCTATCCGGGAGAAAGGGGTCCTCCAGCCCCTCCTGGTACGGCCCCTGGGGGACGGGCGGTACGCCATCGTGGCCGGGGAGCGGCGGTACCGGGCGGCCCAGATGGCGGGCCTCACCGAGGTCCCGGTCCGGGTCCTGGAGGTCTCCGAGAAGGAGGCCCGCCTCCTCGCCCTCCTGGAGAATCTCCAGCGCGAGGACTTAAACCCGTACGAGGAGACCCTGGGGGTGCTGGACCTCCTATCGGAAGATTTGGGAAAGACCAGGGAAGAGGTGGTGAGCCTGCTCCGGCAAATGAAGAACGCCAAGGAGGGGAGAGTTAGGGACAACGTTGTCCCTAAAGAAGCTCAAAGGGTAGAGGAGGTCTTCCGCACCCTGGGGCGGATGGGGTGGGAGTCCTTCGTGCAGCACCGCCTCCCCCTCCTAGGGCTCCCCGAGGACCTAAAGGAGGCCCTCGAGGCCGGCGCCATCCCCTACACCGCCGCCCTGGAGCTCAAGCGGGTGAAGGACCCCGAGGCCCGGGCCCGGCTCCTAGAGGAAGCCAAGGGGGGCCTCTCCCTGAGGGAGCTGAAGGCCAAGGTCCGGGAGGCCTTGGCGAGGGAGAAGTCCCCCCTCCCCTGGCACAAGGAGCTGGCCTCGAGGCTCGCCCGGCTTGACCTCGAGGCCCTCCCCCCGAAGAGGCGAGAGGAGGTGGAGCGGCACCTGGAGGCGCTCCGCCAGCTTTTGAGGTAGGGGGGCAAGGTGGACTTCAAGTTAGGCTCCCTGGTCACCTACCGCCGGCGCCCCTGGATCCTGGCCGACCGGGAGGGCCCCATCCTTCACCTCCGTCCCTTGGGGGGAGGGGACGGGGATTCTCTCCCGGTCCACCTGGACCTGCTCGAGGCTCTAAAGGGCACCCTCCCCTACGAGGACCTCTCCCCCGCTTCTTTCCCGCCCCCGCCCTCCTCCCCCCTCGCCTCCCCTCAGGAGCTTTCCCTGTTCCTCCAAAGCGCCAGGCTTCTCCTCAGGGACGGGACCGCCCCCCTCAGGAGCCTCGCCCGGGTTGGGGTCCGCCCCCGGGCCTACCAGCTAGTTCCTCTCCTGATGGCCTTGCGCCTCAATCCCGTCCGCCTCCTCATCGCCGACGACGTGGGCGTGGGGAAGACCGTGGAGGCGGGCCTCATCGCCCGGGAGCTCCTAGACCGCAGAATGGCCAGGAGGCTAGCCGTCCTGGCCCCCCCTCACCTCCTGGACCAGTGGGCGGAGGAGCTCAAGGAGAAGTTCGCCTTGGAGCCCACGGTGGTGTCCCCGGGAAGCTTGGCCCGTCTGGAACGGGGCCTGGGTTCGGCAACCAACCTCTACCAGGGCCTCCGGGTGATGGTGGCTAGCATCGACTTCCTGAAGCACGACCGCCACCGTCCCCTCTTTCTGGAAGGTGCCCCCGACCTGGTCATCGTGGACGAGGCCCACGGGGCCGTGGGCGGGCCGAGCCAGACTTTACAGAAGCGGTACGAACTGGTGCGGGCTCTGGCCAACGACCCCTCCCGGCACCTGATCCTCCTCACCGCCACACCCCATAGCGGGATCCCCGAGGCCTTCAGCCGCCTCCTGGGGCTCCTCTCCCCCGAGTTCGCCACCTGGGACCTGGCCCGCCTGGACGAGGCCCAGCGGAATCGGCTGGCCCAGCACTTCGTCCAGCGCACCCGTAAGGACATCGCCACCAGTTGGGAGGGGGCCTCTCTCTTCCCAGAGCGGGAGGTGCGCTACGAGGGCTACAAACTCTCTCCCGAGTACCGGGCCCTCTACGAGGCCACCTTCCGCTACGCCCGGGAGGTGGTGCGGCGGAGCGAGGGCCTGACCGAGGGGCGCCGGAGGATGCGCTGGTGGGCAGCCCTGACCCTATTGCGGTCGGTCATGTCCAGCCCAAGGAGCGCCCAGGCCGCCCTGGAGCGCCGGGGAGTTCCCCTGGAAGAAGAGGAAGCTCTCCTGGAACTCGCTCCCCTAGTGGCGGAATCGGTGGAGGGGGTGCCCATGGACGAGGTGCCCCAACCCCTGCTCTACCTGGCCGAGAGGGAAAGCGCAGAGGCGGAAGGAGGGGGCAAGGGGCGCCTTCACGAGCTCACGCGCCTGGCGAGAGCCATCACCCCGGAGAAGGACGGAAAGCTCCAGGGCCTCCTCCGAATCCTGGAAGGCCTTCTCCAGGAAGGTCACCACCCCGTGGTCTGGTGCCACTTCGTGGACACGGCGGAGTACGTGGGCGAGCGGGTGAGGGCCCGCTTCCCCGAAGCCCACGTGGCCGTGGTGACCGGGCGCATGGACGGGGAGGCCAGGAGGGAGGCGGTGGAGGCCCTCATGGAGGAGTCTCCCCGGATCCTGGTGGCCACGGACTGCGTCTCCGAAGGGGTAAACCTCCAGCGGGGCTTCACCGCCGTGGTCCACTACGACCTCCCCTGGAACCCCAACCGCTTGGAGCAACGGGAGGGGCGGGTGGACCGCTACGGCCAGCGGGCCAGGAGGGTGGTGGCCGTGCGCTACCGAGGCCTGGACAACCCTGTGGACGAGAAGGTGGTGGAGGTCCTCCTGGAGAAGGCGGAGAGAATCCGCAAGACCCTGGGGATCCACGTCCCCGTTCCCGAGGAGGAGCGGTACGTGGTGGACCGGATGGTGCGGAGCCTCTTCTACGAAGGGGCCCAGCCCCTCCTCTTCGCCGAGGTGCACCTCCTGGAGGAACGCTGGGGGCGGGACGTGGAGCGGGAGCGGGAGAGCCGTAGCCGCTTCGCAAAGCGGGCCCTCCGCCCCGAGGAAGCTCTGAAGGCCTTGGAGGACACGGACACCGTTCTGGGAAGCCCCGAGGAGGTGAAGGAGTTCGTCCTCCTGGGGGCGAAGCTTTTGGGCCTCGAGGTGAGGGAGCGGGGCGGGGCGTACGAGGTCCGCCCCTCTCCCCTCCTCCCCGAAGCCCTCCGGGTTCCCTTCCGGGATGGTCGGGGCAGGGAGCGCCCGCTCCTCCTGGCCTTCACGGACCCACCTCCAGAAGGGGCCTCCTTCGCCGGGCGCACCCATCCCCTGGTGGCGGCCCTGGCCCGACACTTTCTGGAGGAGGCCCTCCAGGGAAAGCGGGGGCGGTACGCCGCCCGGCGAGTGGCGGGCATCGGGCGGGCCCACTACCTCTTCCTCCTCAGGTCCCGCTTCCTCCTCCGGAGCAGGGACGGGGAGGTCCTCGGGGAGGAGGTAGAGCTTCTAGGCCTAGGCCCGGAGGGAGTCCTGCCTAGGGAACGGACCCGGGAGCTATGGGAGCTGGAGGCGGTGGGAAACGTTACCTCGGAAGAAATGGAGGAGCTTCTACTCCTCGCCCTGGAGCGGTTCGAGGAGAGGAAAAGCGAGGTGGAAGCCTACCTCGGGGAGCGAGCGAAGCAGATCCGGGAAGCCCATCGGGCCCTCCGGCGGGCAACGAGGGAGCGAGTGGGGGACCTGGAGGTGGAGCTCGTCTCGCCCCCGGACCTCCTGGGCGTGATGGTTTTGCTTCCGTCGGTGAGGGAGGGATAGATGTCTCGGTACAGCGGGTTTGTGGACAGGGCCCTTGGGCTTGTGGCCGAAGCGGTTAAAGAGGTGGTCAGGGAGACGCTCGGTCCCCAGCCAGAACTCGACCAGTTCCGCGATCCCCAAAGGGTCTTCCGTTGGGCGCTCAATAACTGGTATGACAGGTTCGACCAGGCCCTAAGGGACAAGTACGGCTTCGACGAGCCCACCTTGAAGGAGATCAAAAATCACTTCCACATTCTAATAAGCGTGCGCAACGCTTGGGCGCACTACGATCCCCGAAAAGAGAGCCCACACTGGGTCCGATGGTCCCTTCTGACCGCCGCTCAACTGCTTGAGCTGCTGGAGAAGACGGAATGGGCAAGTGAACTCTGGAAGCGGGAAAAGGAGCTTGTGGCTCCTAAGGGGCAGGCGGAAGAGCCCCCTGCGCAAGACTGCCTTTTGGCGGAGGGGGAGGACAAGGTCGCCCAGGCCATCGCGGTGCTAAGGACGGCTATCGCAGCAAAGCTAGGTTACGAACCAGACAGAGACCATCTAGGTCCCGAAGCGCCCGAATACGCTGAGGTTCTGGACTACTTCTGGCGCCGGCTGGAGGAGATTCACCAGATTTTGAATGGTAACACCGAGATCTTCCGAGGAAGCCGGCTTTACGGCCTCTTTGAAGTTCTGGACGCTTACGGCGATCTTTACCTAGCGAGACTTTCCGCAGGCCTCGACGACGCCACGTGGCACATGACCGAGCTTTACGAGATACTCGAGAAGGAAGAGCTGATAGACCTCTGGCTTGAGCGCGTCAACGAGTTCGCCGACCATGAGGGGATTTCCCTCGCAGAGGCTGAGCTGCTTATGGGCCTTTTTGTGATGCGCCTGCCGGTTACTCCGCAAGTGGCTGACCTCATGGCGGCCAATCCTAGGGTACGGGAAATCGACGAGCAACTGGATGCCATAGTACGCTTAGCCAAAGGCCAATGGCCAGAGCTAGATGAGTTCGACTTGCATATGAAACTTTGGAAGGAGGTACCAGGGTACAAGCAGTTGCTCAAGGAGAAGGATGAGCTGTGGGACAAAGAGGAGCGCCGCCTCAGACTTCCCCGTATCCAGAAAGTGCTGAGTGCCCCCATAGAAGACTTAAGAAAGGTATTGCGTCTGGACAAACCTTTGCGGGGCTCGTTTAGGTGGTACGGGTACGACTTCTTTGACTGGCTTCGGGCCATTGAGGAGGAAGGTTGAGCCAAGCAGTGATGGAGGAGAAGCCCGTCCGGACCGGTGAGAAGGGAAAGGCCATCCACCTCGAGGGGGGCCTCTTCGGCCCCGAGTTCCTGGCCCTCCTGGAGAGGGGGGCAGTCCCCTTCCAGTCCCCCAAGGACTTCGGCCTCCCCAAAGGCTCCCTCCAGGAGGAGATGACCCTGGCCTACCGGGAGGCCAAGACCATCTGGCGAGTCTTCAGGGAGCGCCTGGAAGGCGTTCTGGGCACGGAAAGGGAAGGGGAGGTCACCCGGGAGCGCTGGGTGCGCCCCTTCCTCACCCTTCTGGGCTACCGCCTGGACTACCGAGGCCCCGCCCAGGCGGGGGGCAGGTCCTACCCCATCCTCTACCGGGCGGACGAGGGGAATGAGGCTCCCCCCGTGCACGTGGTGCCCTGGAGCCAGGACCTGGGCAGGGTAGGGCGGGGAGGGCGCTCCCCCCACGGCCTGCTCCAGGACTACCTGAACGCCTCGGACTCCCTCTGGGGCCTGGTGACCAACGGCAGGGTCCTGCGCCTCCTGCGCAAGACCCCCTTCGTCCGCCGCCAGGCCTACCTGGAGGTGGACCTCGAGGCCCTCATGGAGGAGGACCGCTTTGGGGACTTCGCCCTGGTCTACCGGCTCCTCCACCGCACCCGCCTGCCCAAGGAGGCGGCCACCGCCCACGAGGCCCCCGTGGAGCGCTACCACCAGATGGCCGTGGAGCAGGGGGAGAGGGCCAGGGAGCGCCTGCGGGAGGCGGTGGAGGCCTTCCTCCTGGAACTGGGGACGGGCTTCCTGCAGGGGCCTTCGGGGGAGGAGCTGAAGGGGGACCCCAAGGCCCTCTACGAGGACCTCCTCCGCCTCACCTACCGCCTCCTCTTCCTCCTGGTGGCCGAGGCCCGGGGGGTCCTGGGGGGAAACGGGCTGTACGAGAAGGCCTTCTCCCTCCACCGCCTTCTCCGCCTCTCGGAGGACCGGGAAGCCTACACCGAGGACCCCGACCTGTGGCTGGGCCTCAAGACCCTCTTCGAGCTCCTCCGGAACCCCGGGCTAAAGGTAGGGGGAGAGCCCGCTGCCCGGGTGCTGGGCCTCGAGGTGTTGAACGGGGCCCTCTTCGGAAGCCGCCTCCGGCTGGAGGAAGACCGCTTCGCCATAGAAAACCGCCACCTCCTCTCCGCCCTCCGCCACCTGGCCTTGATGTACGACCCGGAGGAGAGGGCCCCCAAGCGGGTGAACTACGCCGCCTTGGACGTGGAGGAGCTGGGCTCCGTCTACGAGAGCCTTCTGGACAACGCCCCCGAGGTGGTCTGGAGGGACGGAGGGTGGGCCCTCTCCTTTTCTAAGGGTGCCGAGCGCAAGAGGACCGGGAGCTACTACACGCCGGACGAGCTAGTGGCCCTGGTCCTCAAGGAGGCCCTGGACCCGGTGGTGGAGCAGAGGCTCAAGGAGGCCGGGGAAGACCCTAAAGCGCAGGAAGAAGCCCTCCTCTCCCTGAGGATCCTCGACCCCGCCTCGGGGAGCGGGCACTTCCTCCTGGGGGCGGCTCGGAGGCTCGGCAGGCGGCTCGCCCAGATCCGCACGGGGGAGGAGGAACCCTCTCCTGAGGCCTACCGCCAGGCGGTGCGGGACGTGGTGCGGAACTGCCTCTACGCCGTGGACCTGAACCCCCTGGCGGTGGAACTCTGCAAGGTGGCCCTCTGGATGGAGAGCCACGTGCCCGGAAAGCCCCTCTCCTTCCTAGACCACCGGGTGAAGGTGGGGAACAGCCTGGTGGGGGTCCTGGACCCTAGAGCCCTAGGCAGGGGGATTCCCAAGGAGGCCTACGAGCCCAAGGCCGGGGACGAGAAGGAGGCCGCCAAAGGAGCCAGGAAGGCCAACGAGATGGCCCTAAAAGGAGTCCAGGACCTGTTCCAAACCGACTTCTCCCTGGGGAAAGAAGAGGAGGAGTGGGCCAGAGTCCTGGAAGAGTTCGCCCGCCTCCCCGAGGACACCCCCGAGCAGGTGGGAGCCAAGGCCAAGCTCTACGAGCGCTTGCGGGAAGGGAAGACCCTAAGAAGCCTTCTCCTGGCCTCGAACCTATGGACGGCGGCCTTCTTCCAACCCCTCAAGGGGGAGGGGCCCTTCATCACCACGGCGCACGTGTGGACGGTCCTGAGGGGGGGAGAGATCCCTCCTGAGGTGGAGGACCTGGCTCGAAAGCTTTCTGAGAGGCACCGCTTCTTCCACTGGTGGCTGGAGTTCCCGGAGGTGATGGAAAGGGGCGGGTTTGACGTGGTGCTGGGGAACCCGCCCTGGGAAGTGTTGGAGCCAAAGGAAGAAGAGTTTTTCCGAGAAAGAGCCCCGGAGATCGCCGCTCTATCCGGTAGCAAGCGGAAGGCCGCCATCCAAAGCCTGGGAACGGCCAACCCCGAGCTTGCGCAGGAGTGGCAGGAGCACACTCGGGAGATCGCGAGCCTGGTCCAGTTCATACGCGCCTCTGGGAGGTATCCCCTCACCGCCAAGGGGGATGCCAACACCTACCGCTATTTCGCTGAACTGGGCCGGAGTCTCCTCCACTCCAAGGGGCGGATGGGCCTGGTCCTGCCCACGGGCATCGCCGCCAACGACTCCAACAAGGAGTTATTTGCCGATGTGGTGGAGCGGGGCCAGCTCGCCGCCCTGATGGACTTTGAGAACCGGGAGGGGCTTTTTCCGGCGGTGGACTCCCGCCAGAAGTTCAGCCTCTTCGTCCTCCAGGGAGGGAGAAGCCCCGAGCCCGCCAGGCTTCTCTTCTTCGCCACCCGCCCGGAGCACGCCGAGGACCCGGGGCGCTTTTTCACCCTGAGCCCGGAGGACTTCGCCCTCCTCAACCCCAACACCAAGACCTGCCCCGTCTTCCGCACCCGGCAGGATGCCGACCTCACCCTGGCCATCTACCGTAGGGTGCCCGTCTTGTGGCGGGAAAGCCCTGAGGAAAACCCGTGGGGGGTGCGACTACGCCAAGGGCTCTTCAACATGACCTCCGACTCCCACCTCTTCCGCACCCGGGAGGAACTCGAGGGCCAGGGCTTCCGCCTGTTGGGGAACCGCTTCGTGAGGGGAGAGGAGGCCTACCTGCCCCTCTACGAGGCCAAGATGTTCTGGCACTACGACCACCGCTTCGCCTCTGTTGTGGGGCTGGAGGACGGCCGGACCCAAGAACTCTCCCCCGAGAGGAAAACCGACCCCACCTTCCTCCCCCTGCCCCGCTACTGGGTGGCCCGGGAGGAGGTGGAAGCGAGGCTTAGGGAAAAGGGCTGGGAACGGGGGTGGTTCTTGGGGTTCCGAGATATCGCCAGAACTACCGACGAACGCACGGCCATCTTTTCCATCCTGCCGAGGGTGGGGGTGGGTCATACAGCCCCTCTCTTACAAACCACCCAAAACGCTCCTCAAAGCCTCACCCTTATCGGTAATGGATCCTCCCTTGTGCTGAACTTTGTAGCCCGCCAAAAAGTGAGCGGCACTCACCTCAGCTTCTACCTCCTCAAGCAGTTCCCCGTCCTCCCCCCCTCCGCCTACGGGCCGGGAGACCTCCAGTTCATCGTCCCCCGGGTCCTGGAACTCACCTACACCGCCTGGGACCTCGCCCCCCTGGCCCAGGACGTGTGGGAAGAGGCGGACGAGGGGCTAAGGGAGGCCATTCAGGCCTGGACGGCGGAAGCGACACTCCACCCGGACACCCCGCCGGAATGGGTAGAGGGCCCCTACCCCTTCCCCCCCTTCGTCTGGGACGAGGAGCGAAGGGTGAGGCTAAGGGCCGAGCTGGATGCCTACTACGCCCGCCTCTACGGCCTCAACCGCAAGCAACTCCGCTACATCCTGGACCCCCAGGACCTCACCGAGGGAGAGCTAAAGGACATCCTCTCGGACTACGAGGAGGTGGAAGACCCCCTGGACGAGAAGGCCTACCGCAAACGGGTGGAAAAGAGCGCCTTCCCCGGGGAGACCTTCCGGGTGCTCAAGGACAAGGACATGAAGCGCTACGGGGAATACCGCACCCGTAGACTGGTGCTGGAGACGTGGAAGAGGCTAGAGCAGGAGGCGATGCTCCCACGACCTTTTGGAGGTGGGCTGTGAACGTCTTTGATCTCCACCGAAACGCTCTCGGCGAATACCAAGACTTCATCCGCTCCTTCGTCCGCGTGGCCGATGAGCGCCTTAGGGCCTACGTAGAAGAGCAGATCTTACGCAAGGCGGGACAGCTCTGGCCTGAGCCCTTGGTTCAGCTCTCCCCCGCTTACGAGCCGGGCGAAACGGTGGACGAGCTGGCCGAGGCGGGCCTACTCCACCCCACCACCGCCCGGATCTTCCGCCGGGCGGACGGGAGTCCCTTCCGCCTCTACCGCCACCAGGTGGAGGCCGTCCGGAGGGCCCGGGAAGGGAGGAGCTACGTCCTCGCCTCGGGAACGGGCTCGGGAAAGAGCTTCGCCTACTTCATCCCCATCGTGGACCTGGTGGCGCGGAACCCCGGGATTCCGGGACCTGTGGCCATCGTGGTCTACCCCATGAACGCCCTGGTCAACTCCCAGCTCCACGCCCTCGAAGAGCTAAAGCGGCGGTACGAGGAGCGCTACGGGGTCTTCCCCTTGCGCTTCGCCCGCTACACGGGCCAGACGAGCGAGGACGAGAGGCGGCACCTCCGGGAGAACCCTCCTCACCTCCTCCTCACCAACTACGTGATGGGGGAGTACCTTCTCACCCGCCCGGACGACCGGAAGCTGGTTTCCCCGCCCGCCCTGGAGGCCCCCTTCTTCTTGGTCTTTGACGAGCTCCACACCTACCGGGGCCGGCAGGGGGCGGACGTGGCCCTCCTGGTCCGGAGGCTCAGGGCCCGGATAGGGGAGAGGCCCGTGGTCCACGTGGGCACCAGCGCCACCCTGATCGCCCGGGAGGGGGCCACCCCCCGGGAGAGGCGGGAGGCCGTGGCCCGGTTCGCCTCCACCTTTTTCGGGACCGACATCCCCCCGGAGGACGTGGTGGAGGAGAGCCTGAAGCCGGCCACCCGGGGCGGGCCGCCCACCCCTGAGGAACTCCGGGCCGCCCTCCAGGCCCCCATCCCTCAGGACCTCGAGGGCTTCCGTTCCTACCCCTTAGCCCGGTTCGTGGAGCACGAGATGGGCCTCAGGGAGGAGGAGGGGGGCTACGCCCGCGCCAAGCCCAGACCCCTCTCCGAGGTGGCGGAGAGGCTCGCCCAAAGCGTAGCCCTCCCAGGCTTCGGCCCGGGGGAGGCCAGGGAGCTCCTGGAAAGGGTTCTCCAGACGGGAGCGGCCCTCGTGGAAAGCGGCCGCCCCCTCTTCGCCTTCAAGCTTCACCAGTTCGTGTCCCAGACCTCGGTGGTGCGAGCCAGCCTGGAGGAGCCGGGGATGCGGGAGTTCGGCCAGGAACCCTTCAGCCCTTCCGGGAAGCTCCTCTACCCCCTCTACTTCTGCCGGAGTTGCGGCCAGGACTACTACGCCGTGGTGTGGGCGGGGAACCGCTTCCTCCCCAACGAGGGGCTAATGGGGGAGGAGGGGCCCGAGGGGCCTGAAGGGGAGGCGGGCTACCTGGCCTTCGTGGAAGGCTTTGACCCCGCCACCGACCTCCCCGAGGCCTGGTTTGACGATAGAGGGAAGCTCCGGTCCACCTGGAAGGACCGGGCCCCCAGACCCGTCTGGGTAGACCTCGAGGGGAAGGTCCTGAGCGAGGGAGCCCCCGGAGCTACCCGCTTCCACTACCAGCCCGAGCCCTTCAGCCTCTGCTTGCGGTGTGGGGCCAGCTGGAGTGCCCAGGAGCGGGAGTTCACCAAGCTCACCTACCTGGGGAGCGAAGGGCGCACCTCCGCCACCACCGTCCTCGCCCTCGCCCTCCTGCGCAAGGCCCAGGAGGTTTTGGGAGAGGGGAGGGACAAGCTCCTCTCCTTCACCGACAACCGCCAGGATGCCTCCCTGCAGGCGGGGCACTTCAACGACTTCGTGCGCACCACCATGGTGCGAGCCGCCCTGGTGCGGGCCCTGAAGGACCGAAAGGCCTTGGAGTACAGTTCCCTGGCCCGGGAGGTCCTCGGCGCCCTCCCCCTGTCCTTGCGGGACTTCAGCGCCAACAAGGAACTCAAGGAGAACACGCCTGCCGCCCGCAAGGTCAGGGAAACCATGGAGGAACTTCTCCGCTACCGCCTCTACGCCGACCTAAGGCGGGGGTGGCGTTTCGCCCAGCCCAACCTGGAAGAGGTGGGGCTCCTGGAGGTGGCCTACCCCTACGCCGAGGACGCAGGGTTTCTGGAGGAGGCAAAAGAAACCCTCTTCCCCCACCTCCCCCCAGAGGAGGTCCTGGAGGCGGTGCGGTTCTTCCTGGACCACCTGAGGCGGAACCTGGCCCTGGACTCCCCCCTCCTGAGCACGGAGGGCTTCAGGCGACTGGTCGAGCGCACGGGGGAACTCCTGGACGAGTTCTGGGCCATCGACACGGACACCGAGTCCCCTGTCCTGGCCGCCAACTTCTCCCCGGAGGGGAAGGGGGACTTTTCCTTCTCCGGGAGAAGTCGGGCGGGCAGGCTTTTCAGGGAGCGCTTTGGGGTGGACCTCACCCCAGAGTTCCTGGACAGGCTGGTGCGCCTTTTGATGGGCCACGACCTCCTGCGGGAGGTGGAGCGTGGCCTCTACCGGATCCCCGAGTCCGCCCTAGTATGGCGCCCCGGGGACGGGACCCCCCGTTTTGACCCCCTCCGGCTCCGGGGCAAGGCGGAGCGGGAGGCCAACGCCTACTTCACCCGGCTCTACCAGGAGAGCGCCGAGGTCCTGGGGCGGCTGGAGGCCCGGGAGCACACCGCCCAGGTGCGCCCTGAGGAGCGGGAGGCCAGGGAGAGGCGCTTCCGCCGGGAGGATGAGCCCCCGCTTCCCTTCCTAGTGGCTTCGCCCACCCTGGAACTCGGGGTGGACATCGCCGACCTGGACATGGTGCACCTCCGCAACCTGCCCCCCACCCCAGCCAACTACGCCCAGCGGGTGGGACGGGCGGGGAGGCAGGGGCAACCCGGGCTGGTGGTGGCCTTCGCCGGGGCCTTCTCCCACCACGACCGCTACTTCTTCGGGCGGCGCCAGGAGATGGTGGCGGGAAGCGTCCGCCCCCCCGCCTTGGACCTGGCCAACGAGTCCCTCCTCCGAGCCCACGTCCACGCCGAGTGGCTGGCCGCCACGGGGCTGGCCCTCCGAGAGAGCGTGGAAGACACCGTGAACATCCACGACCCCGACCTCGCTCTCCACCCGGAGGTGCGGGCCCGGCTGGCTCTCTCTCCAGAGTCTAGGCGGAACCTCGTGGCCCACCTGAAGCGGGTCTTCGCCTACGACTGGGAGGTCCTCTCGGGGACGGGCTGGTTCGGGGAGGGGTGGCTGGAGCGGGCGGTGGACGGGGCCCCCGAGGCCTTCGACCGGGCCTTCGACACCTGGCGCTACCTCTACCGAGCGGCGAAGGAGATGCGGGAGCGGGGGCACAGGCTTGCGGAGTCCAGGCTGAAGGAGGAGCGGGAGAAGGGCGGGCGCATGCGGGAGGAGGCGGAACGCCAAATCAGGCTCCTCCTGCAACGGGACGTGGCCAAGGAGGAGGGGGACTTCTACCCCTACCGCTACCTGGCCTCCGAGGAGTTCCTCCCCGGGTACAACCTCATGGCCCTGCCCGTGCGGGCCTACGTGCCCCGGGGGGAAGGAGAGTTCATCAGCCGCCCCCGGCACCTGGCCATCAGCGAGTTCGCCCCCCGTGCGGTGATCTACCACGAGGGGGGCAAGTGGACACCCTGGGCCCTTTACGCCCCTCCTGGGGGGCTCCGGGGACGCCTCTCCAGGGTGTGGGTCTGCAGGGAGTGCCGCCACCTGGCCTCCGAGGAGAAGGAACTCTGCCCGGGTTGCGGAGCCCCCCTAGGCAAAAGGGGGGACCTGGTGCAGGTCCTGGACCTGGTGGGGGTGCGGACCAGGCGCTGGGAACGGATCACCGCCAACGAGGAGGAGCGCTTCCGGGGCGGGTACCAGGTGGAGGTGGCCTACGAACTCCTGGAAAGGCGAGAGGCCCACGCCGCCCTAGAGGGAGTCAACCTCTCCCTGGTCTACGCCCCCTCGGCCAGGATCCACCACATCAACCGGGGGTTCAGGCGGGCCGGGGAGCGGGACTTCCTCGTGGACCTGGACACCGGGGAGGTCCTCCCCGCCAAAGCGGAGAGGGTCCAAGGGGAGAGGCCCAGCGAATCGGTGGCCAGAACGGCCTTGCGGGTCCAGGTGACCCAGAACGCCCTCCTCCTTGACCTCGGGGGACTGTTGGAGAGGGAGGACGAGGAGACCCTCGCCAGCCTGGCCCTCGCCCTGAAGCGGGGCATGGAGGCCCTCTTTCAGGTAGAGGAAGGGGAGCTAGGGCTGGTAACCGTGGGCACTACCCTCCTCTACCACGAGAACGCCGAGGGAGGCCTGGGGGTCCTCCGGCGGGTGGTGGAGGAGGAGGGCATGCTGGCCGAGGTGGCCCGGGCGGCGCTGGGAGTCCTCCACTTCTCGGAAGGGGGCAGGGACTTGAACCCGGAGTGCGTCCGGGCTTGCCACGAGTGCCTGCTCTCCTACCGGGAGCAACGGATGGCCCCGCTCCTCAATCGGCACAAGGCCCTACCCTACCTGCTCCGTCTCCTCGAGGCCAAGGTGAAGCCCAGGTGCGGAAGCAGCGGGAGGCTGGAGGAGCTACTCGCCCGCTGCGAGTCCGAGCTGGAGCAGGAGTTTCTGAGGCGCCTGGCGGCGGGAGGCGTACGCCTCCCCGACGAGGCCCAGTACCGCATCGGGGAAGCCCACACCGAGGTGGACTTTCTCTACCGCCCCAATCTTGCGGTCTACGTAGATGGACCTCACCACGATACTGAGCGCCAGTCCAGGATCGATGAGCGCCAGCGGAAAGCCCTTATGGAGCTTGGGTACAGGGTGGTGGTGGTGCGGCACGAGGATCTGGAAGGTGGGGTGGAGGCGGTGAGGAAAGCGTTGCTAGGGGGAACCGCATAAATGAGGGGAGGCCATCCGCCAGGCCGAAGATGAAAGGACCTTGCCCGAGCTGGAGGAGAAGTGAGGTCTTTCGGTCCTTCTAGTCTTTTTGTCCTCATTCTCATTCCCCTCGCCCTCGCCCAGGAGCTGGTGGGCCGGGCGAGCGTGGTGGATGGGGATACGCTGGAGATCCGGGGGGAGCGGGTGCGCCTTTGGGGGATAGACGCCGTGGAGAGCGCCCAGACCTGCCTGGACGAGGTGGGGCGGCCCTGGCCCTGCGGGAGGCGGGCGGCCTTCGCCCTGGCCGACTTCATCGGGCAGAGGACCGTGGCCTGCCAGGTGCGGGAGCGGGACCGCTACGGGCGGGCAGTGGCGGTGTGCCACGTGGGGGGCGCGGAGGTAAACCGCTGGCTGGTGGCCGAGGGCTGGGCCCTGGCCTACCTCCAGCACGGGGGAAGCGTCTACCTCGAGGCCCAGCGCCAGGCAGAGAGGGCGAGGAAAGGGGTGTGGCGGGGGAGCTTCCAGCCCCCCTGGGAGTACCGGAGGAGCCCTGGGGCTATCCCTTCAGCGGGCGCGTACTCTGGCACGGGCAAGGCGGGGCGGTGCGACCCCGCGTATCCCACGGTGTGCGTCCCCCCGCCCCCACCCGACTTGGACTGCAAGGACATCCCCCACAGGGGCTTCAAGGTCCTCCCCCCAGACCCCCACGGGCTTGACCGGGACAGGGACGGGATAGGATGCGAGCGGTGAACCCCCTCCACGACCCCGAGGCCAGGAAGGAGCTTTCGGACCACCTCGCCTGGCTATGGGAAGAGGTGCGCATGGCCTTGGTGGCCCTGGGCAAGGCCCGGGAGGCCATGGAGGCCCTGGAGGAGGAAGACCGCCTCCTGGGGGTCCTCTACGCCTCACTCCCCCGGGAGGGGCACCGGATCCTGAAGGAGATCCTCGAGGAGGCCCTGCGCCGCCTGGAGCGGGCCCACGCCCGGGCCCAGGAGGTCCTGGAGCCGGCGGTCCGGGAGGAGGCCTAGGGCAGGGCCCTCGGCGTCAGGGGGAAGGCCTCTCCGATAAGCCGACCCCGCTCCACCCGCCCCAGGAC
>Ga0079992_131939_pt1 | contig 16126 bp, 17 predicted proteins | sample FaiFalFF_MnMetaG_3_FD_69197 | JGI IMG/M metagenome (GOLD analysis project Ga0079992, IMG submission 69197) | Freshwater microbial communities from Yellowstone National Park, Wyoming, USA - Fairy Falls B (FF_Mn_B) MetaG (SPADES assembly) (version 2) | ecosystem: Environmental > Aquatic >... | reverse complement strand
ACCTATTAACTTGAACCCCCACAGCCGAGAACAACATCACAATTACTGTAAGGTCTGTTTCCGACTTCATAATATACACTGCCAATTGATAACAGCTCCTTTTTTCATGCTCCTTTCACGAGCCTGTATGCTTTTCAGCCTCGATGTCTTTAGGTCCTGGGCTATCTCCTTTTGGGTTGCGTCGCCGTCGCGTTGTTTGAGGTAGTTGACGAGAGCCTGCTCCGAGGGCGTAAAGCCCGCGATCCTAACGTCGCCTCCTTCAAAGGCTGAGAGACGGACAACTACTGGTACAAGAACCGCCACGGCGAGGAGCGCGGCGAAAGCCAGGGCATCCACATCATTCCCGGCATCACCCCACCCATCATCTGCCTCATCACGCCTCCTGCTCTAGGAATCTAGGAATTAGGTGGATGGACGCCGCAATCACTTCAGCTAATCCAGCGGAGAAAGCGGTAATAAGTGTCTTTAAGGCCCTGCTGGAAGCTATCCACAGAACATGTTGAAGCGGTTGTTTTAAGAATTTCACACATTTATGGTGTCTACCGTTTCACCTCTGTTTCACGAACTCCTTTAAACCCACTTTGGCCGTTCTTTGACGAGGTGATGGGATTGGGCAAAGGTGTTTTGGTTGTCACGGTTGTTGCGTTGGCGGGCCTCGTAGTTGGGATATCGTATGCGCTGCCCCAATGGATATGGGGGCAAGGACCAACATGGAGTCCGTCATACATGCAGGGGCCTTGGACGGTGTGGAGCATGCCTATGCAGTGGAACGGAATGATGGGTGGTGGATGTCCGTGCATGGGTGGATGGTGGGACGCTCCACCCTCGGGGCAGCGGATAACGATCCAGCAGGCGGTCGAGATACTGGAGAGGTACATTGGCCCGGGCTTCAGGCTGAAGGAGGTGATGGGGTTCCAGTACAACTTTTACGCAGTTGTCGTCGAGGAAGGCACGAGGATTGGCGCTTTTGAGCTTCTTATCAACCCCTACACAGGGGTAGTCATGCCTGAGCCGGGCCCGAACATGATGTGGAACACGAAATACGGCATGCACTATGGGATGATGGGATGGTACGCATCACCGACAGCTGACATGCCCATCTCACTCGAACAGGCCAAGCAGATAGCCCTCAACTATCTTCGCAACCGCTTCACAGGTGTTGTCGAGGTCGAGGAGCCCACACGGTTCTACGGATACTACACCATGGACTATAAGTTGGACGGCGTCGTTCACGGCATGCTGAGCGTAAACGGCTACACTGGACAGGTCTGGTACCATTCGTGGCATGGACAGTTCATTCAGGAGCTTGAGGTGGATTAGGTTGGCTGTTGAAGAGAGGCCTTACGCAGCCTTCGTTCTGTCGCTGGTTGGCGGCGTCCTCATACTCGTGGGCGGCCTCCTAGGATTGACGTGGCTTGGTTGGCCCATGTGGGGCTGGTGGGGTATGGGGATGATGTGGGGCTGGATGCCGGGTTTCCTGCTTGTCTTCTCCGCCATCGGCATCGTCTCAGGGGGCGCCATAGTCACAGCAGCCTACATGCTCTACAACAAACCCAGTCAAGCACAGACATGGGGGACAATCGTCCTCGTCTTCGCAGTAGTCAGCCTCCTCTCTGCAGGCGGGTTCATTATAGGTGCATTGCTGGGCATAATAGGTGGATTACTGGCCCTTACGTGGCGGCGTCAGGCATGAAAACAAAAACCTGCTCGCAGCACTCTCCATAGCGTCGATAGCTTTACCACACTAGTTTATCTCTGGACAGGGCCTGACCAAACACAGGAGGGCAAAACAGTCTTCTCGGTCTACTATTCCCCCAGTGCGGCTGTTACGGAGAGTATCTCGGCTACTTGAGGGCTTCCGGGGTCGAGGTCCGAACCAAGCTGACTGAAAGTATGCAGGTGGTCAAGGAGAGGTTTAACACACCTCGCCAGCTCTGGAGCTACCACACCTCCATCGTCGAGGGCTATCTTGTCGAGGGGCATGTGTCTCTTGAGGCTGTCAGAAAGCTTCTGGACATCAGGCCCTCTATGGACAGGATAGCTTTGCCAGGCATGCCTGCCGGCTCGCCCGGTATGGGCGGAGTCAAAACAGAGCCCTTCACCGTATACTCTTCGATAAACGGCGTAGCGTCCGTGTTCATGCGCTTGTGGGAATAGACTAAAGACAGATTTCTCTCGAATTGTGTTGAAATGGATCGTATACGCATGAGGGATCGGATTCGAGAGGATCGCCTGTAAACGAGAAGGCCCTTGCCCTCGATCCGCCGCACACGAGCCTGTACTCACAGATGCCGCATCTCCCTTTGAACTCGCCCCTCCTCATGGACTCCAGAAGGGGATGTTTCCGGTAAATCTCGACTATCGAGTCATTTCTGACGTTCCCCAGGCGTATTGGCAAGAATCCTGAGGGGTAGATGTCGCCGTTGTAGGCCACGAATATCACACCGTTTCCGTCCCTTGTGGGTATGAACGACTTATCAGGCTCCTGTGTCGGAGGCCCGAACAATTCATCGAGCTCTTCGATTAGAGATTTGAGGAGAACGCCATCCTCATGGGATGGATTCACCCATGTGCCCAGCTTGACCCTTCTGAAGAAAGGAGCCTCGACGGTCCTCACCTGAAGACCCCTTCTCGAGACCTCGAGGAGGAACCTCATGACCACCTCGTATTCCGACGGTCTTATGTCGAGTTCCGCAACGGCCCTTCCTGTTATTATGAGGAAGAAGACCTCCCACACGGTGACGCCCAACCTCTTCAGGAGGGCTGCGATCTTGGGAAGCTCCTTAAGGTTCCGCCTCCATACGACGGTATTGACCTGCACCCTCAGCCCCGCGTTCAGCGCATCGCTGATCGCCTTAACCGTGGCGTCGAAGGACCCAGCGACCATCCTCATGTGATCGTGGGTCTCCGGCGAGGCACCGTCTAAGCTGATCGAGATCATCCTGACGCCGCGTTCCTTAAGGGCCTTCATGACGTCCCGGGTCAGATGCGGTGAGACGGCAGGAGAGACTGCTACTGGCACTCCCACCTCGTTGGCCTTCTCGATCAAATCGAAGAGGTCCCTCCTCTGGAGCGGATCTCCCCCAGTGAGTATCAACAACGGTTTCGGGTCACCGAAGGCAGCAACGTCCTCTATCAACCTGGACCCTTCCTTTGTCGTCAGCTCGCCCGGAAGCGGGGTCGGTATGGCGGTGGCCCTGCAGTGCCTGCAGGCCAGAGGACAGGCCTTAGTGGTCTCCCAGAAGACCAGCAGGGGTGCCGACCTGAACCTGTCCAGCCAAGCCTGTAGCTTTTCATCGAGATAGGGCGGACGCGCACGGAGGCCTTCTGTGAGCAGATCCCTCATGAGATTTCACCCGAACCTCAAGACAGTCCCTAGAATGGCGAGGATGACCGAGAAGGCAACGGTTAACCAACCTACGATGCTCATTCGCCTTCTGACTTTTGGGAGACCGTTCGCGTCCTTGGCGCGGACCAGCGAGCTTCCGAGGGACGCGTGGTACCCAACCGTAAGGAGGACCGAGACCCCCAGCGCAATTTTGAGGAGGACCACGAAGACCGGTCTGTAATGGATATCGAGGGAGAGGAGGCCCGAAAGGAAACCCCTTTCGTATGCCATCAGGATGCCGCTCGCCAAAGTCATGTAAAGGGATGTCCTTGTCAACGGCCTCAACCTCCTTCCCATCTCCGCAGATATGGCTACCGAATGCGGGTTCCCGACGACCGACCTCACCACCCTAACTGCCAGCGAGAGCGATACGATCGACCCTATCCAGATCGAGGCGGATAGCACGTGGACGACCTTGAGGATCGTGAGCGCTAGCAGCGCGTCCATCTCACGCTCCCCACCTCTTCACGAAGTCAACGAGAGACTTCAGGACACTCACAGGAGTATGCGGATGGACTCCGCATCCGAGGCTGAAGATATGTCCTCTCCGACCTGCGGTCAATACCAAGATCTTCGTTGTCTCCTCGATCATGAGAGACTCGTCTCCCAGCAACGCCGACGGGTCTAGGTTGCCCTGCAACCCTATATTGTTTCCCAGCTCCCTCCAGGCATCTCCTATTTCTACGGTCCAATCAACGGCAATCACATTCGCTCCAGTACCCTTCAAAGAGCGCAGAAGATGTGATGGATACCGGACACAGTATATCACAGGTACGTTGAGACCCCTCACCCTGAGGATTAGCGATCTAGTGTGGCCTAGCACGTTGTTCCGGAACTGTTCGTCGCTCAGCGTGAAGACCAACGTGTCGAAGATCGTTATGACCCTAGCTCCTGACCTGACCTGTTCCTCGACGTAGCGTGTTAGCATCTCTACCAGCGATTCCATTAGAACTTGCCATTCGCGCGTCCGTCCCATGAGGGACCTTACCGGGACAGCGTCCTTTTCCTTGCCACCCAACAGGTAGACGGCCATGGTATAGGGGGCCCCGGCGAATCCTATTACAGGCACGGAATCGGAAAGGATGCCCCTGGACAATGATATGGTATCGTAAACGAAATTGACGGAGTTGGGATCGAACTTTCTCAGAAGGCTTACCAGTTCCGCGATGTTCGGCACACCGGTAAGACAAGCCCCTGCCCCGTCGTAAACCGCCTTGAGGCCCAGGCCTTCGAACGGACTCAGGAGGTCTGCGAAGACTATCGCACCGTCGACTCCCAAGAGCTTTACTGGGAGGGCGGTGAGCTCAGCTGCTGACTCGGCGTCTTTGAACAGCTCGTTGAGCGGTCTTCCCCTCCTGATCTTTTCGTAATGTGGCAAGTATCTGCCAGCTTGACGCAGGAACCAGATGGGCCTACGCTCCGTCTCCTCCAATCTGCAAGCCCTCAAAAGCAGGTCGTTCACCGTCCCTCACCTCCTAACATCCGCTCTAGATCTCGGACGACCTTTGAGTGCGATACCGTGACGAAGGATGCCTCAAACTGCGAGGGCGACATTAGGACTCCGGATCTCAGGAGCGCCTTGAAAAAGTTCCTGAAAGCCTCGAGGTCAGATGACTTAGCATCCCTGTAATTCCTGACACCCCTTCCGTCGGTGAAAAAGATCGTGAACATGGATCCAACCCTATTGAGGACGGGGTTGTCACCGAACTCCTCTGCCAGCTTCAGGAGCGTCGAGCTTACCCTTCTCCCGACCTCCTCGAGGACCTCGTACACTCGTCCAGTGAGGTTCCTGAGCGTTGCCAGCCCTACGGCCATCACCAACGGGTTGCCAGCAAAGGTTCCTGCGTGATAGACTGGGCCCTCTGGTGCCAAAAGCCTCATAATCTCTCCTCTTCCGCCCACGCATCCTATGGGCAGTCCGCCGCCGAGGACCTTGCCGAGGCAGGTCAGGTCAGGCTCCACTCCGTAGACCTCCTGTGCGCCGCCCTTGGCTATCCTGAAGCCCGTCACGACCTCGTCGAAGATCAGGAGACACCTCTCTCTGTAGGCAACCTCCCTGAGCTCCTCAAGGAAGCCGTCCTCAGGCTTGACGACGCCCATGTTGGCCGGCACCGGTTCGAGGAGGATCGCAGCGACCTCGTCCCTGTACCTTCTCACCGCCCTCCTCACTGCCTCGATGTCGTTGAAAGGGACAACGATCGTGTTGGAGATCACCTCAGCCGGTATGCCCTGCGAGCTAGGCGCACCTACCAACGTCTCGACGTCTCCAGCCTCCTTAGTCAGTAGTTGGTCGGAGTGACCGTGGTAGCACCCCTCGAAGACCACGATCTTTTTCCTGTTGGTCCACGCCCTCGCGAGCCTTACCGCGGTCATCAGAGCCTCGGTCCCTGAATTGGTGAACCTGACGAGCTCCACAGACCTGAAGGACCTTTTGACCTCCTCCGCCAGCTCCACCTCAAGATCGCAGGTCAATCCCAGAATGTGGCCGTCCCTTATTCTTCGGAGGGCGGCCTCGACGACCTCCCCCTCCGCATGTCCCAAAATTACGGATCCCCAGCCGCATATCAGATCGACGTACTTTCTTCCGTCAAGGTCGTAGACGAAGGGCCCCTCAGCCTTAGAGAGGAATACCGGGTCGATCCCAACGGCGCGGAACGATCTAACCGGGCTGTTGACGCCTCCTACCAGAGACCTCTTGGCCCTCTCCAGCAACGAGGACGTGCCCATCACCTTCTCCCCCTCAAAACCTCCGCGACCTCAAGAGCCGAGTAAGTTATGATGGCGTCCGCTCCTGCACGTCTGATGGCTGTGAGCGCCTCCAATTCCACCTGGAAGTCGTTCAACCATCCCAGCTTTCCTGCGGCCTTAATCATGGCATACTCGCCGCTGACGTGATATGCAGCAATCGGAACGTTGAAGCTATCCCTTGCTTTCCTTATCACGTCCAAGTAGAAGAGGGCCGGCTTGACCATCACCATGTCCGCTCCCTCCTGCACGTCAAGCTCAATCTCCCTGAGGGCCTCTCTCGCATTGGCTGGATCCATCTGGTAGGTAGTCCTGTCACCGAAGGCAGGAGCGGATCCAGCTGCCTCCCTGAATGGCCCGTAAAGCGAAGATGCGAACTTGGCACTGTAAGACATAATGAGCGTATCGACATATCCTGCCCTGTCGAGCGCTCTCCTGATGGCTTCTACTTGGTGGTCCATCATGGCGCTAGGTGCAACTACATCGGCCCCTGCCTCAGCATGGCTCACGGCGATCTGTGCAAGCAACTCGAGCGTCTCGTCGTTCAGCACCTTACCTTCTCTCACTATCCCGCAGTGCCCATGGGTCGTGTATTGGCAGAGGCACACGTCTGTCACTACAACGCCCTTGTAACCGTTTTCCTTCAGGGCCCTCACCGCCTTCTGCACAATTCCGTCCTTGCTGTATGCTGTCGATCCCAGATCGTCCTTCCTTGACGGTATGCCGAAGATTAAAAGACCAGCTATTCCCAGCTCTTCAGCCCTAGGTGCCACATCGTCGATCAAGACGTCGACGGAGATCCTTTCCACACCCGGGAACGATTGGAGCTGCTCCCTCACCCTATCGCCTTCCTTCACGAAAACAGGATAAAGGAACCTAGAGGGTTCCAAAGAGGTCTCCCTCACCATCGCCCTGATCGACGGTGAGCTCCTGAGCCTCCTGAGCCTTACAGACTCGCTCAACCCTGAACCACCTCCATTATCTTTCGAACCAGGCCCTCTACTGTCTGAACCTCTGCAACCCCTAGCACCACGAGTCCCATCTCAGCCGCAGCAGCTGAGGTCACAGGGCCTATGCATATCGCCGGTCTCGGCTCGCACCCTGTCGAGTTGCAGAGCGTCAGATAGCATCGCACGGCACTCGGCGATCCCAAAAGAACTAGGCCATGGTCTTCCGGCAGCTCAACGTCCTTCTTCATCCTGACGGAATAAGCGCCTACTTGGACGACCCGTCTGGCGCCCCTTCTCGTTAATGCTGATGCCATGTTGTCGTTGGCCAGTTCAGATCGGAACGCTATCACCGATGAGCCTTCGACATAGGGTAGCTCCTCTGCCAGAGCCGAGGTCGTGAATCTGCTAGGAACGAATATCTCGCCATCCCAGATCCTTCTGAGCGCTGAAGACGTCGAGGAACCCACCGCGCCTACATACCTCAACCCCTCAAGCGGCCTCTCGATTCCCAACTGCCTCGCTACGGACGTCACCGCGTTGACGGCGTTTACGCTTGTGAAGACCGCCCAGTCGTAATCGCGTATCGAGTAAAGAGCTTCAGTTACACCTGTGGTGTTGACTTCCTCGACCAAGGCGTTTAACGCAACGAATGGGACACCAGACTTTCTGAGTAGCTCACTCACCCTGCTGCAAAAAGTTCCTGTACCGATTACCAGGACCCTTTCACTCACTGCGGACCCCACCTCTCATTTCAGATACTAGTCGTTCGACCAACAGGTCAATTTCGTCGAGCGGCCCCTCAACAGACGATTTGACGAGCCTCCCCTCAACGTTGCATGCAGCAACTACCTTAATGCGTCCATCGGTTATGTTCGCGTTGACTCCTACGGGCACCCTGCACCCTCCGCCTAGGAGCCTAGAGACCCTCCTCTCCACCTCTATCTCCTGTCTAGCCTTACTATCCTCTAAGGACCTGAAGATCTCTAGAAGTTCTGCATCGTCTCTGCGACACTCTACCGCTATAGCACCCTGACCAGGAGCTGGGACCATGCTCTCTACGTCGAAGACTTCCGATACCAAAGAGTCGAGACCTATGCGCTTCAGAGCTGCGTAAGATACGACTGCTGCATCGCAGATGCGGTGTTCCATAACCTTCCTTATCCTAGTATCGATGTTCCCCCTCAGCTCTACAACCTCTAAGTCTGGTCTCAGCCCTTTCAACTGCATTACCCTCCTTTCGCTGCTCGTGCCGATCTTGGCACCGCTCCTCAGCTCCCACAAGTTCTTCATTTCGCGAGATACCAGAGCATCCCTCGGATCATCCCTAAAAGGAACAGATGCGAGCACCAAACCTTCAGGTTCATTTAAGGGAATGTCTTTCAGGCTGTGTACCGCTGCATCTATCTCGCCGCTGAGGCATCTCAACTGGAGTGACCTCACGAAGGCGCCTTTCCCCCACTCAACTTGGGGCGTCCTCTGGTCCTCGTCGCCCTCCACAACCACCTTGACTATCTCGACCTCAATGTCAGGATATCTGCTCCTGAGCAGCCTCGCGACCATCTCGGCTTGCTCTAGTGCTAGTCTGCTCCTCCTGCTACCGAGTCTGATCCTCCTCATGATCGCTCACACCCCGATCTGGTATCTGACAGCTTGGTCGCCATCGCGGCGACTGGGATATGGTGACCATCAGAAACCGACCTCAGTCTCTCAGTAAGATCGTTTAACATCCTGTTCGCAAACCGTTCCATTGCCTTGCGTATGACGACTTCCGCTCCGAGCCCCTTCTCCATCATCTTTAGGGCGATTTCGGATTCGTCCTCGAGCACCTTAGCTGCTTTTATCCGGAGATCGCGCAGGGACTCTTCCGAAGACGTCTTTCTCTCCAACTCCTCGAGCAACGCCTTGACGGCCCCCTTGATCATCGATCGGGCTAGCGACAGCTCTCGAGCTGGGACGTCAAATTCCCTTTCAGCGATGATCGCAACGTCATCGACGTTCATGTACCGTTCGCATCGTCCACACACGAAATCTGTATCCAAGGAGCGGGGAAACGAGAGATCTATGACGAGCTTCGGCTGCGACCTGTTGAAAATTTTCTCAAGAAGCCGCTCCGCTAAGCGCTCCCTTGTCGCTGAGATTACAGCATCGAACCCATCAATTTCCAAATCGTATATGTCGTCGGCTGAAACTTTTACGACCCATTCTAAATGCCAATCCAGCCTCTGCCTCCTCGTCATTACGTAGAGCTTGAACTCCTTCCCTGACGAGTTTAACGACAAGGCGACGTCTTTCGCCATGGCACCAGATCCTATTATCAGAACCTTAGCACCGTAGTCCAGAACGTCCGCTACCAAGTCCCCTGTGATGGTGCCGAGAGATCTGTAAGGCGTGCCGATGACGGTTCTAATTCTCCTTCCAATGTCGGAAGAAGTTTTGAGGAGTTCCTTGAGAATGGACGCGTATTGTCCCTCTCCGTACACTTCAGCCTTCTCTACTTGATCTGCGATCTGGGGCTCGAAAGGTACGGCTGAATCGAGTCCCGTTGCGACCGATAGTAAGTGTTCCAATGCGTCAGCGTTCTTGAATTCATACCATCTTCCTCCGTCCTCCAGCGGGAAGAGGCCAATGCCGTTTGATAATGGCAGAAGAAAGACCAGCTCAATGCGGTGGCAGGTTCTGATCAACGCGTAGGACCGAGCTGGAGTGAGTCTGAAGAGCGTCCCCTCTTCCGTGAGCTGGGTCAAACGGTTAAGAACAATTTCCCTAGTATCAATGGGGCTCATTTTGTAATTCGATCCGTAGATGCTCATTAGTGAATTGTGGATTCCACGAAATCCTTCCGACATTTTTGCAGATTATTGATATAATAGGGTTTATATAAGAATTTCTCTTCCACAACGATGACCTGCTGGAACCTTGAGGGAAATTGAGGCTATTCTGAAGTTACCAGTGAAGGTCCTGTGCACTCTTTCTTACAAGCTCTATATTCGTTCTTTGGGAAGAAACGGGTGTCGGCAACTCAAACCGCTCCTCGAGAATCGCAGCCCAACGATCCATGCGGCGGGAACGTCTTCTGCCATTAAAGTGTAATGTCTGCTAGATCCGACTATCGTGCCCCATCTGATCTGCGGTAGAAGTTATTGGCGTCACGTGCACTATCAAATCAACACCGTCAATAGTATTGGAATCCTGGTGCCAAAATATTTATACAGCCATGTGGTAATGTTGTCCCGTGAAAGAGTTATTCTCCATGTGGAGATACACACAGATGATTACGGCGTTCATCGTCTCCGCAGGCCTCTATGCGGCCCTGCTCTTCGTGTTCGCCGCGCTGCCGATCTGGATAATACCCGGCGTGACGGCTGTTAGGCCTGGCAACGCGATACCTCCCTTCACCAGCCTCCTCTTCGGTCCTGCGGCTGCATGGGGATCGGCCGTGGGGAACCTGATAGGGTTCGACATCCTCGGCGGCGCGCTCACGATAGGAAGCATAGGGGGCTTCGTCGGCAACTTTTTCTTAGGACTCGTTCCGTACAAGATCTGGCACAGGGTCTTCAAGGAGGAACCCCACTGCAGGACCCTGCCGAGCCTGCTGAAGTTCGAGTTCGTGATACTGACTCACGCAGGCGTCGTGGCCCTGATAATCCCGCTGTGGACGGAGCTGGTGGGATTCGTCCCCTTCACGCCGCTGGCCTTCATCATCTTCTTCAACGAGCTGATATCGGCAGGGATCATATCCCCGATCCTGATGGCCCTCGTCTACCCGAGGGCGAAGAGGGCAGGTTGGCTCTGGACGGACGTGATGAAGGGCTACCAGTACACTCCGGCGGAGCGGAAGAGCATCCACGTTCTCGGCACGATCCTCGTCTTCGTCGCTGGGGTCATAGGGACATGGGTGACGATCCTCGTCGGCCTCGGCGTCGGGCAGTCCATCTTCTTCGGTCCCGACGTGAAAATTGTAGGGGCACCGCTTCTGGTGACCGGAGGGATCTTCTTCCTGATCTTCCTCGTGGGGATGGCGCTGCTGGCCAAGGACTGAGGGTCTCCACGCGCTCGAATAACATACAATAATGGTCCCTTCTTTTCGTGTTAGAGGAGTTGACTACACTGGTCGATGCGAGGGACGTCTGGGTGAAATACAGAGGTGCCAACGATTACGCCCTCAAGGGCGTCAGCGTCTCGGTCTCTGAGGGTGAGGTGGTGGCCGTCGTCGGCCCTACCGGTGCAGGGAAGACTACGCTCTGCAAGGTCCTCTCGGGCATCATACCGAACTTCGGCGCCTACGACGACTTCAAAGGTAACGTGACGGTCGACGGCAAGAGCACCTTGGGGAAGCGGGTCGGCGAGATAAGCAGGTCCTGTGCCATGGTCTTCCAGGACTACGAGTCGCAGCTCTTCAGGACGACCGTCGAGCTGGAGGTGGCCTTCGGTCCCGAGAACCTCTGCCTTTCGAGGGACGAGATACTGAAGAGGGTGAGGAGGAGTCTGGAACTGGTCGGTCTCGTCGGATTCGAGAAGAGGTACTCGTTCGCGCTGAGCGGAGGCCAGAAGCAGAGGCTGGCGATAGCCTCGATGCTCGCGTTGCAACCGAAGGTCCTGATACTCGACGAGGCCACGAGCGACCTTGACCCGAGGGGGAAGAGGGAGGTCTACGCGGTGGTCAGGAGGCTATTGGACGAGGGGGCGATAAGGTCCTTGGTCATGGTGGACCACCACCTCGACAAGGTCGCCGAGTTCGCCGACAGGGTCGTCCTCATGGACTCGGGTCGTGTTGTGATGGAGGGCGGGACGGAGGACGTGCTGAGCGAGGTGGACCTCCTGAGGAGCCTGGGCCTCAACCCGCCGGAGCCAGCCGAACTCTTCCACGACCTTGGCCTGAGATCGAAACCGTTGCCGATGACGGTGGAAGAGGCCCTCGAGCGGATGCCGGCCCTCAGGAACTTCAGGAAGCCCTCCGAGGAGGAGGTGAACAGTAGAGAGCCTGCAGTGGAGGTGGAGGACCTCTGGTTCGCATACCCCGGCGGAGACTGGGTCCTGAAAGGTGTGAACCTCACCGTTCGCAGCGGAGAGATGGTCGGTCTGATCGGTCAGAACGGCAGCGGCAAGACGACGCTCGCCCAAACGATAATGGGCATCCTCAAGCCCAGAAGGGGTAGGATCCGTCTCTTCGGCAAGGACGTCACGTCACAGGACCTCATGGAGAGGGCCGTAACGGTCGGGTACGTCTTCCAGAACCCCGACTACCAGATATTCACCAAAAGCGTCTACGAGGAGATCGCGTACGGTCTCAGGGCTCGAGGGATGGGCGAGGAGGAGGTGAGGAAGCGGGTGGAGGAGGTTGCGAGGATGGTCGGCCTCTCGGCGCTGCTCGACGAGGACCCGTTCTTCCTGCCGAAGGCCCACAGGCAGAGGGTAGCCGTCGCCTCGGTCCTCGCGCTCAACCCGAAGGTGGTGATACTCGATGAGCCGAGCACCGGCCTCTCGCCCGGCGAGACGAGGGCCCTCATGGACCTGGCCCGGGAACTCAACAGGAAGGGCACCACGTTCATAATAATCACGCACGAGATGTGGGTAGTGGCCGAGTACTGCAACAGGGTGGTCCTGATGTCGGACGGGAACGTGGTCCTCGACGCTCCTACGAGGAAGGCCTTCTCGATGGGGGATTTCATCAGGAAGTACGAGATAGAGCCGCCCGCAGTCACCGAGATCTCGAGGAGGTTGCTGGGGACGACGTATTTGACGGTCAGGGAGTTCGTGGAGTCGGTGGAGGTGAGCTGATTGCCGGAGTACGTCCTCTATGTTGAGCGCAAATCCTTCTTCCACAGCCTCGACCCGAGGTCTAAGCTCCTCTTCGTGATCTCCGTCTTCGTCTGGTCATCGGTCTTCAACCACCCGCTCTACACGGGGGTCGTGCTGGCATCCGTTCTGGCGATCGTCTTCGCCTCCGGTGTCGCGTCACGGCTCAAGCTCTTCTGGTTCGGGCTCCTCTCGCTTGCGGTCATGAGCCTCGTCCTCTGGCCGCTGTTCAGGAGAGGAGGGACCACGCCGCTCTTCGAGGTTATGGGCTTCACGGTGACGCAGGAGTCCTTGATGTACGCCCTCGCTGTGGCCTTCAGACTAGTCGCGATGGTCCTGTCAGGTCTTCTTCTGTTGACGACAACTAGAATAGAGGAGCTGGAGCTGGCCTTCACAAAGCTCGGCCTTCCCTTCCCAGTGGCCTTCGGTTTCTCTGCCGTGTTCAGGTTCATACCGACGATGGTGGGCGACGGTCTCACGGTCCTCGCGGCCCAGCAGTGCAGGGGCGTTAACCTTGCGCAGGGCAGCCTCTTCAAGAAGCTCAGGAACTCGGCGTCGATCATCGTCCCCCTCTTCATCACCACGATGAGGAGGTTCAACGAGTTACCGATGGCGATAGAGTCGAGGGGCTTCGTTCCCATGGGGAAGAGGACCTTCCTGCTGGAGCTGAGGTTCAGGAAGAGGGACGTGGTGTTCTCTGCGGTTGTGCTGACGCTTGCGGTGCTCAGCATCTACCTGCGACTGATCGGATACGGTACGGTCTTCCCCGAGGTGATATGAGATGAAGTGCAGGGCCCTCTACTTCGACGGCACGTCGCTTAGGCTGATCGAGGACCACGTCGTGGAGCGAGGCGATGAGGCGCTGGTGAGGGTGAGGTACGCCGGAATATGCGGCACCGACCTACAGATCCTGAAGGGGTATGCCGGCTTCAGGGGAGTTCCGGGACACGAGTTCGTCGGCGTGGTGGAGGAGGCCGAAGACGAGTCGCTGGTGGGGAGGAGGGTGGTGGGCGAGATCAACGTGGCGTGTGGCAGGTGCGACATGTGCAGGGTTGGATTGAGAAGGCACTGCAGGAACAGGACGGTCCTGGGGATAAAGGGACGCGACGGATCCTTCTCCGAGTTCCTCAAGCTCCCAGCCGAGAACCTCCACGTCGTCCCTGACGAGGTCTCCGACGAGGAGGCGGTCTTCGTGGAACCGCTGGCCGCAGCCTTCGAGATAGTCGAGCAGCTTCACCTCGAGCCGACGTACAGGGCTGCCGTAATAGGAGACGGAAGGCTCGCCAACCTGATCTCACAGGTCTTGAGGTACCACGTTCAGGAACTCAGAGTCTACGGGAAGCACGAGAGGAAGCTGAAGGTCCTGGAGGAGCTGGGCATAGAGACGACCACCTCGGTCTCAGAGAAGGACAGGGGGAGATACGATGTGGTGGTTGAAGCGACAGGAAGGGAGTCCGGACTCAAAACGGCCATCGAGCTCGTCAGGCCGAGGGGAACTATCGTCCTCAAGTCTACTATTGCTGGCGATTACAGAATCGATTTGGCTCCTGTCGTGGTAAACGAGGTGAGGCTCGTCGGGTCGAGGTGCGGTCAGTTCCCGCCTGCCATCGAGGCGCTCAGGAGGAAGATGGTTGATGTGAGGCGCCTCATAGACCGAGTATATCCGCTCGAGGGCTACAAGGAGGCCTTCGAGGAAGCGGCCTCGTCTTTTGCGTTGAAGGTCCTCCTCAGGACCTGACCGTCGAGCTTAACAAAGGATCAGTCTATCGAGTAGATCGTGACGTATGCGTAGTGACCGGTGCCGCCGACGTTGTGGGTCAGCGCGACGCCGTTCCTTATGTCGGCCTGACGACCGTTCTCGGCTCGACGCGTCAGTTGCTTCACCGCCTCCACCGCCATCCCGACTCCAGTCGCTCCTATCGGGTGGCCCTTCGCCTTCAGGCCGCCGTCCAGGTTGACAGGGATTAAGCCGCCGATGTAGGTCTGGTCCTCCCTCAGCAGCATGTACCCTTCACCCCTCCGTGCGAAGCCTAAGTCCTCGTACGCGAGTATTTCCGCGATCGAGAAGCAGTCGTGGACCGTCGCCACGTCGATCTGCTTGTACGGCCTCTCGGGATCTATGCCGGCCCTCTTGTAGGCGGCCCTTGCGGCCCTGTACGCGGATTCTAGGCCGAGGAAGTCGGGCCTCTTCGAGAGGTTGGCAGTACCGCTGGCGTGGCCTATCGCTTTGATCCAGACCGGCGAGTCAGTGAGTTTCTTTGCTACCTCCTCCGATGCGAGGACCACAGCAGCAGCGCCGTCCGTTATTGGCGAGCACTCGAGGAGCTTCAGGGGCCACGCGATGTACCTGGACGATAGGACCTCCTCCAGCGTCACCTTCCTCTGGAACTGGGCCTTCGGGTTGAGGGAACCGTAGTAGTGGTTCTTCACCGCGACCCTTGCGATGTCCTCCTCCGTCGCTCCGTATGCGTCCATGTATGCCGTTGCATAGAGCGCGTAGTAGCCGGGGAAGGTGAGGCCGAAGTTCTCGAACTCCCAGAAGTAGTTGCCGGCCCTGCCGATCAGCTCGACGACGTTGGGAGTGGGCGACTCGTTCATCCTCTCCACGCCGAGCGCCATCGCTATATCCGCAGCACCCGAAGCCACAGCGTCATGGGCTATCTTGATCGCGGCGCTTCCTGAAGCACAGGCGGCCTCAACCCTCAGGAGGCCAGGCGAGTCGAGTCCGAGGTACTCTGAGACGACGACAGCGGGAAGTGTCTCGGAGCTCCAGCCGCCAGCGTTTCCGACCGCAACGAACTGGACTTCCTTGGGATCGACGTTGGCGTCCCTCAGCGCCTCCCTCCCAGCCTCAAACGCGAGTTCCTGAAGCGTCCTGTCAGAAGCCCTACCGAACTTGGTAATTCCGATGCCTACGACAGCGACACGCCTCAATACCGCTCAATAAATGGTTGTTAGGCTATATGATAAGTCTTAATCTACGGTATAGGAAGGGGGTAAATACGGTTAAGGGTCGCCGGAATCAGGTAGTTAGGTTGCTCGAGTGTGTGATCCTCGACCTCGACGGGACGCTGGTGGAGTTTCCATACGAGTGGATCAAAAGGGCAAAGCAGGCCAGCTTGGAGAGGCTTGCCGCGTCGGGCTTCAGGGTTCCGCAGGTCTCTACATCTAGACCGCTATCGGAGATAATCGCGGAGGTCATAGCTCTGAACGGCGATGGGCACGAGGAGGCCGTCCACCGCATCGT
>Ga0079992_131887_pt1 | contig 16128 bp, 14 predicted proteins | sample FaiFalFF_MnMetaG_3_FD_69197 | JGI IMG/M metagenome (GOLD analysis project Ga0079992, IMG submission 69197) | Freshwater microbial communities from Yellowstone National Park, Wyoming, USA - Fairy Falls B (FF_Mn_B) MetaG (SPADES assembly) (version 2) | ecosystem: Environmental > Aquatic >... | reverse complement strand
TGGAAGGACGACGAGGGCCATCAGGTCACCGGCCGCGGATCCACTCCCGAGGAGGCGGAGAAGGACGCCTTAAAGCGCATCGAGAGGCACGAATACGACTCCGGCTGCCTGGTGACCACCGCCTGCGTCCGATGGGCGGGGCTGCCGGACGACTGCCGGGAGCTGGCCCTGATGCGCCATCTGCGGGAGGAGCATGTGCGCCGGCGGCCGGATGGGGCGCGCATTCTGGAGATCTACGCCGCCCTGGCGCCCCGGCTGATCGACCGGATCGAGGCCTCTCCCGACGCCGACGCCGTCTGGGCGCGGACCCTGGCGGCCGTCCGCCGGGCGGCCGATCTGGTGGAGGCCGGGCGGCTGCCGGAGGCCTTCGCCATGGCCTGGGCGGAGTTCCGCCGCCTCTGTCGGGAGCGGCTCGGGGTCGATCCGGATTCGTAAGGCGGGAGTGGGAGGGCGAGATGGAGGATCCGGCGCTGCGGACGGATCGGGAGGCGATCGCCTGGTGGCTTCGCCGCCTGCTGAGGGCCCGGGGGCTCCGCCGGGAGCTGGCGCGCCGGATCCCCATGGCCCCGGAGACCCTCAGCCGGCTGCTGAGCCCGGAGGATCCGACCCGGGCCAGCCTCCCGACGGCCCGTCGGGTCGTCGAGGCCCTTCAGGAGATGCTGATGGAGCGGGGCGTCCGCCTGGCGCCGGAGGAGGCGGATCTGATCGCGGCCTACCTGCGGGACAAGCTCCGCTTCGCCGCCGTCCGCCCGGATCCGGCGGGGGATCGGCGGCCCTCCGATGAGGCCCTCCGGCGGCGGGCGGAGGAGCTGCTGGGCCTGTACCGCCGGACCGGGACCGTCCTGAACGCCCCGGGCGGAGCGTCGGTCTTCCGTCGGGATTACCTCCTGATGGAGCGGGAGGCCCTCGGCCTATTGCGGGAAGCGGAGGCCCTCCGCCGATCCGGCCGGACCTCCGCGGCCCTGATGGAGGCCGAGCTGTGCGCCCTGGCCGTCGCCGGCCTGGCCGGCTCGGGAGTGGGGGAATACGGGCGGGCCTTCGTCCTGACGGCCCGGGCCTTCCGGCAGGCCCTGGAGGCCCTCCGCCATCCCCACGAGGTCCTGGCGGGCGGGGAGGCGGATCGCCGGCGGATGGGGCATCACCTGCTCCGGGCCCTGGAATCGCACCTGGTGCTGCTCTACAACCTGGGGGAGCCGGAGGCGGCGGCCCGGGGCTATGAGCAGGGGCTGGACCTGCTGAGCCGCCTGGACTTCTTCCTCCCGGCAGACCTCCTGCGGTCCTGGAGCCTGGATTACCGTCTGAACCGGCTGCATGCCCTGGCCCGGGCGGGCCGCCTCCCTCTCCCGGAAGCCCGACGGGCGTATGAGGAGTTGCGGGAGGCGATCGCGAAGGGGCCGGTCCTCCCCCTGGAGTTCCCTCCGCCCGCGGCGGAGGCGGCCGCCCGCCGCATGCGCATCTATGCCTGGCAGGGATGGGCCAAGGCCTGCCTGAGCCGGGGCCGCGGCGCCTACGCTCTGGAGAAGCTGCTCGTCGAAGGGGAATCCCTCCTGGCTCAGGATCCGGGCCTTCCCCTGCGCATCGCCCTCCTTCGCACCCTCGCCGCCCTCTGCCGGCAAGCGGGGGATCGGGAGGGATGGAGGGCATACGCCCGCGAGGCCGCCCGGCTGGCCTGGGAGGCCGGCCTCCTCCACCACCTGGACCGGATCCGGCGGGAGTTCGGGCCGGAGGCCCGGCGGCTTCTGGAGGACCTGGGCCTCCCGCCTCCGGATCGTTGGATGCGGGTTGGTCAATGAGGGGGACGGATGAGCCCATCGGGGAGCTCGGAAGCGGGGCATTCTGACGAAAAAGGCGGCGGATTTTCGGAAAGGGTTCGCGCTTCCGGCAGGCGGGCATGCTGAAGACAAAGGGCAGGAGGTTGGAGATGCTGGCGAGGGCCCTGCTGGTCATGATGATGGCCGTCCTGATGGCCGTCTCCCCGCCCGGATGCCCGGAGGGCCGCCGGCTCTTCGTACTGGTGGACCAGTCGGGCAGCATGACCCGGGATTTTGACCGGGAAGGCCTGCGATGGACCTTCGTCAAGGCGCTTCTGGCGGAGCTGCGGGAAGCCCCGGGCCGCGTCTCGATTTTCGCGTTCGGGGACCGCCTGGAGCCCCTCGTTGAGGACGTTCCTCTGTCCGTGGCCCAGGCCCCGAAGGAGGCGTCGTACCTCGGCGGGACCGATCTGGTCGGGGCGCTGCGGGCGGCGGCCGCCCGGCCGGACGCCGCCTGCAGCGTGTGGGTGCTGGCCACCGATGGGGTCCCGCAGACGGATTCGCGGCCGGATCCCCGCGATCACCAAGTGCCCCTTCAGAAGGCCGTTCGGGAGATCCGGACGCGGGGGATCCCGGTGGCGGTGGCCCTCATCGCGCCGCCGGGCATTGAGGATTGGAAGCACTTTCAGCAAATGAGGGAGCTCTGGGAGATGCTGGCCGATGAAGACCCGGGGCTTCGGTTGTTTGAGGTCCGGGACGCCGAGGGCGCGGCCGTGGCGGCCCGGGAGGTCGCCGGGGAGCTGGCGAATTGGATCGCGCCGCCCCCCGTTCCATCCCCTACCCCGTCTCCCACCCCCACCGCCACCCCGAGGCCTCCCGAGCCCATGGTGGGGGAGCTCAGGCCCGCTCCGCCGCCGACGCCCCAGCGCCGAAGCGGATGGGATCCGCGGACGGCCGCGCCGATCGTCGTCGGGATCGTCGCCGGCGTGGCCCTGGCCCTCCATCTCCGATCCCGCCTTCGGCCTCGCCTGATCGGCGAGCTGGTCTGGCGAACCCGGGAGGGCCTGGAGCGGCGTCGGGATCTCAGCCGGTATCGCGGCGCCGTGGATTTGGGCAAGGCGATTGGGGAGCGTTCCCTCGAGGGGGTGGCCCGGCTGGAGGCGCGAACGGATCCGAAGGCTGCCCGGGGCCGGACGGTCTATCTGATCCCCCTTCGGGACGGTCGGGTCCGGTGCGGCGGCGTCCCCGTCCGGGAGCCCGTGCGGCTCCACGACCGGGATGAGATCGACCTGGGCGACTTCCGGGTGCGGTTTGAGAACCTTTTTGAGAGGATGGGGAGGTCGGCATGGCCCATGTGATGGTGATCGGATTGGGCGGCACGGGCGGGAAGGTCCTCCGGCGGCTTCACGAGCATCTTTCCGAGCTGCCTCCCGACCAGCGCCGGCGCTTCCGGCTGCTGGCCATTGACACCGATCAAAACGCACTGCAGAGCCTTCCGATCCCGGAGGACGCGAAGATCCATGCCCGTGTGAACGTGAAGGGGCTGCGGCGCAACGCCGCCCGGCATCCGTGGCTGGCGCGGTTCCCGCTGAAGCAGCTGCGTGTCGTCGTGCTCGAACATGGGGCAGGGCAGCGGCGGCCGCTGGGGGCCCTGGCCTTCGCCTGGAACTTCCCGACGATCCGGGCGAAGGTTCATGATGTGCTCTGGCATCTGCGACGACGCGATCAGGGGGAAGGCGAGGCGACCTCCCGCATCCTGATCGCGGTCATCGCCTCACTGGCCGGCGGGACGGGATCCGGGATGTTCATCGACGTCGGCTACCTGCTGCGCCATGAGCTGAACAGGATCGGGGCGGCCGAGGAGGCCGAAGTCCTGCTGTTCGCCGTGGGGCCCAACGCTTTTCACGACGTGCGGACGCCTTTTTTGCTCAGCAACTCGGCGGCGGCGCTGCGGGAGCTCGAGTACTGGATGATCCACGGAAATTTCCGGCAGGAGTATCGGCCCGACTTGGCCGAGAACCAGGGGGGCGGCCGGGTGGAGGTGGATGCCGCGCCTTTCAATTGGGTCTTCTACCTCGACGCGATCGACGAAGGCGGATGGGTATGGGGCGGGATAGAGGATCTGGCGGACATGGTGGCCAACGCCCTGCTGGTTCTGGCCGCCGATCCCGTCGGAGGGCAGGGCCGAGGGGTGCTCGAGAATCTCCCGGAGGCCCTGGGCGCCCCGCTGGCCGTCCGGACGCCGAGCGGGGAGCTGCTCTTTCTGAACAGCATCGGGACGGCTTCCCTGCGCTTTCCGGTGTCGCGGATCATCGAGGTTCTGGCCGCCCGGCGGGGCAAGGCGCTGCTCGAGTCGGCGCTGCGCCCGGCGGCGGAGGTCGGACGGGCGGAGGCCGAGCGCTGGATCGGGGCGCGGCCATGGGCAGCGCAGGCGCTTGCGGAAGCCTTCCGACGCCGGCCCGACGGATCCCCGCTGGCGGTCGTCCTGGACCCGCCGGAATGGCTGAAGGAGGAAGACCCCGGGGGCATGCCGCATGAGGCCCTGCGCCTCATCGACCAGATCCGACAGTTGCGCGTCGATGAGGAGGCCGCCCGGGTCATCGAGGAGGGGTCCGGGGCCTGGCTGGATCGGGCGCGGAGCGAGCTGGAGGAAGGCCTGGCCCGCCTGGTGCGGGACGGGATTCCGGCCGCCCTCGCCTTCGTCGAGGAGATCCGGAACCAGGCGGCGGAGCTCCGGGAAAGCCTCCGAGCCCACCGGCAGGAGGCCGAACGACGAGAGGAAAGCGCGCGGGCCCGTCTGACGGAGCCCAAGCTTCCGTGGTGGTGGGGGCTCATCGGGTGGATCCCCGGGCTGGGCTCCTGGCTCCGCCGACGATGGGCCTGGAAGGCCGTCACCCGGTTGTTCTGGGTGGGGGAGGAGTTCTTGAAGGCCCGGGTCGAGCGGATGGCCCTGGAGGCCGCCGGGCAGGCCGTGGCCTCCCTGGCAGGGACAATCGAGGAGCGCCGTCAGGAGCTGGAGGCCATCGAGGCCCGCGCGCGGGACGCCCTCGGCCTGCTGGATCGGGAGGTGGAGGAGGCCCTTCCGAAGATCCTGGGACATGGGCTCCCGCCGGCCCTTCGGGTGGTGGACGAGGCCATGCTGGAGGTCTGGGAAGGCTGGGCCCCCGGGGCCGCGCCCCTGGAGCTCGAGGAGCTGCGAAGGTGCGCCGCGCCGGAGGCGCTGGCTGAGCAGGCCAAGGCCCGCTTCCGTCCGGGGCTGGAGTTTCTGCGCGGCCTCTCCATCGAGGAGCTGATCGCCCGTCCGGATGGCATCCCGCTCGAAGAGCGGCTCCGGGCCCTGCGGGCCCGGGGCCGGGCCGCGTGGCGGCTCGACGACACAGTGATGGCATGGGCCCCGGCCGAGCAGGAGCTGGTCGGGGTGCCGGATGGAAGCCGATCCGTCTTTCAAAGCCTGGGTCTCGGCAACCGGCTGGTCTCCACCGGGGATCCATATCGGGTCGTTTTGTTGCGGCTGGTCGTCGGGGCCTCCATCTCGGCCCTGCCCTGGTACAGGGATCTTCGGACGGCCGATCCGCTGGCGTATGTCTTCCCGGAGTGCCTTGGGGATGGGGTCCAGCCCTCCGCCGCCTAAGGCTCGACGCCGATCCATCCGGAGCCGGAAGGGGCGGCAGGCCGCCGCAGTCCTTCCTTCGGCGCCGCGGCCCCGGGGGGAGCTGCTCACCCCGGAGGAGCTGGGGGCGCTGTTAGGGCGCGCGGCCCCTCCGCCACCGCTTCCGCCGGCGCCCCTGCCGCCTCCGCTGCCGGCCCGCCTCGCGCCCCTTTCGGGCCGACCGGGAGCCCGCCGGCGGGGTCGCCTCTGGCTGCTGGCCGGCGCCTTCCTGATGGGGGCCGCCCTCTGGGGAGGATGGGGGGCGTTGCTGCTGCCGGCCCTGATCGGCCTGGGGCCGTGGCTGCTCCCGCGCCTGGCCGGTCTCCTCGGGGCGCTGTTGCGGATCCTGGCGGCGGCGGCCCTGGCGGCCGCGGCGGGATTTCTGCTCTTCCGGGGGGCGCTGTGGATCGCGCCGCTGGCGCGGGAGCTCCCGCCGCGCCTGGCGGGCGCCTGGGAGGGCCTTCGGCAGGCGCTTCCTGCCCCGGCCGGCTCGCCCGGGATCCCTCGCCTCCCGGCCCCGATCGCCTGCGTGAAGGGGGATCAGGGGCTGCGGGCCTCCCCCGGCGGCGCGATCCGAAGCCGCGTCGCCCACGGCACGCCGGTCCGGATCCTGGAGGAGGGCCAGGGGTGGAGCCGGGTGCGGACGCCCGGAGGGGCCGTTGGCCACCTGCCGGCGAAGGCCCTGGAGCGGGCTCCCCGGACGGATCGGCCGCTCACCTGCGTCCGGGCGACGGAGCGGCTGCGCCTGCGGGAGGGACCGGGGACCGGCTATCGGATCCTGGAGCGCCTGAAGCCGGCAACCCCCCTGGAGGTCCTGAATCGGGAAGGGGAGTGGGTTCGGGTGCGCACCCGGGAAGGCCGGATGGGCTTCGTGGCCGCCCGGTGGGTGTTCTGGCCGCCCCTGGATCCGGCCGCCGACCCCTGAGGGTCCGCGGCGACCGGGATCCCGATCGGGCAAGCGAAGAGGAGGATGGGAGGATGAGGGGCGAGGAGCTGATCCCCGACGTGTTCCGGGAGGGGATCCCCGGATGGGAGGAGCTGGAGCCGCAGATCCGGGAGTGGCTGGAGGCGGGCCTGGACCTGGAGGCCATCCGCGAAAGGATCTTCGACCACATCATGCTCCATCTTGAGGACGAAGATGCCGAAGACGCGGACCTTAAAGCGATGGAAATGGCCTTCGAGGCGACCAGCGGCCTGATTGCGAATCTGCCCGTCAGCGAGGAGAACCTGGAGCGGCTCCTGGACTACATCCGGGGCTATCACGACTGGTGGGCCTATCAGCGGCTGCTTTCCGACTTCCTGCCGTTGATGACGGAGGAGCAGATGCGGGACGCGCTGGACAGGGCCGGACGAGTTTTCATCCCGGAAGTGGTCCGGGAATGGGAGCGGAACGTCCGGAAGGAGCAGGCCCGGCGTCGGCGGCGGGCCTGACCGGGCGTCCGGAGAAAGATCGGCACTAGGAGGGCGCGATGTGCTACAAGAGCCTGCCGCACACCATCTATCTTCCCCTATGGCTGAAGCGGAGGTCGGACGACTCCGTGGATCTGGCCTTCACCCTGATGCTGGGGAAGGCGGTGGAGAAGCGGAACGGGGTCCATCGGACCTCCCTGGAGTATCCCATCGGACGCTGGGTGCAGGACCCGAACTGGATCCCCGGCTCCCACGACCGCTGCCTGCACTTCGCCAGCGCCTACGAGGTCCGGGACGGCCGCCTGAACAGCTACGGCTCCCATCGGGTGCTGTTCCTGCCCAGCCGCCATCTCTACGGGCAGGGGGACCGGAGCGGGTTCTGCTGGCACGACGGCGCCACCCTGCCCGTCCTGTGCCTGGACTGCGAGGGCCTCGAGGCGCCGGACCTCTTGAGGGAGCCGGAGTTCTGGCGGGAGGCGCTGCGGCTGCCGCCGGAGGAGGAGTTCACGGTGGCGCCTCCCATCCCGGTCCTGCAGGCGCGCGGGCTTCCGAACCCCCGCCGGCTGTGGGTGGCCCGCAAGCGCCTGCCGGCCGATCTGGTCTACGAGTGGGCCCGCTGAGAAAGGAGCCGAAGGCGGATCCCTCCGGCCGTGGCACCGCGGGAAGGCTGCGCCAGACAGGGAGAACCCCCCGGCCCCCGGCTCCGGGAGGGCCGGTTCAAAAGGATCGCCTCCGCGCCTCGCCGCCGGATGAGTGGGGAGGGGGAAGCCTTCGATCATCCATCAGGGACGGGGACGAATGTAACCATCTCCCTTGCAGACGGGGCAGGTTTTTTGTTCAACCGTCCCATCAGGCTTCCTCTCTTCCACCCAACCTCGCGTATTGCACCTGGGGCAGGGCCGAGGCTCCCGCTCTGGGTAGGGCTCTCTTTCGGAAGGGAGAGGACGCTCCAGCCCGGGCATGGCTTGCCTCCTCATCTTGGGATTTAATCTCCGGCCGGCATCCGCCTGGCCGGTTTTCTCGCCCTGCAATGCGGCGCAAGCCGGGGCGGCCGTCAACCCGGAGGATCCCCGGGCCGGCCATGGATGAAGCGCGCCGCTTGCGCCTTTGCTCAGAACGGCATCCTCGTCGGTGTGAGGCGATTTTCCGTGTCCCCCAGACCCAACTGGCCCTTGTCATTTCGCCCCCACGCGTAGACTTCCCCGGACTCCGTCAGGGCAAAGGACTGGTAATATCGCGCGGCGACGGCTTTGATCCCTGCCAGGCCCGGCACCTTCGTGGGGGTCAGACGGCCCTCCCTGTCCCCCAAGCCCAACTGGCCCTTGTCATTTTGCCCCCACGCGTAGACTTCCCCGGACTCCGTGAGAGCAAGCGAGTGAGAGAATCCTATGGCGATGGCTTTGACTCCTGCCAGGCCCGGCACCTTCGTGGGGGTCAGGCGATCCTCCCTGTCCCCCAGGCCTAAGTTGCCAAGCCCATTTTCCCCCCATGCGTAGGCCTCTCCGGATTCGGTCAGGGCAAAACCGTAAGAGTCGCTTACAAAGATGGCTCTGACTCCCGCAAGGCCCGGCACCTTCGTCGGCATAAGGCGGTTTTCCCTGTCTCCCAGCCCCAACTGGCCATCGTTATTCTCGCCCCATGCGTAGACTTCCCCGGATTCCGTCAGAGCAAAGGAGCTGTCTGACCCAATTGCTCCTGTGGCGATGGCTTTGACTCCTGCCAGGCCCGGCACTTTCGTCGGGGTCAGGCGGTCCTCCGTGTCCCCCAAGCCCAACTGGCCCTTGTCATTCCGCCCCCACGCGTAGACTTCCCCGGACTCCGTGAGAGCAAGCGAGTGGGAGTGTCCTGCGGCGACGGCTTTGATCCCCGTCAGGCCCGGCACTTTCGTCGGGGTCAGGCGGTCCTCTCTATCCCCCAAGCCCAACTGGCCCCTCTCATTCTGCCCCCATGCGTAGACCTCGCCGGACTCCGTCAGGGCGAGGGCGAAGATGAGACCCCCGCCCACGGCGATGGATTTGACCCTCGCAAGGCCCGGCACCTTCGTCGGCCTGCGACGATCCTTCGCGTCTCCCAAACCCAACTGGCCTTTCTCATTGCCCCCCCACGCGTAGACCTCGCCGGATTCCGTCAGAGCGAAGGTGTAGTGATCGAGAAGGCCGGAGTCCAAGAAAATAGCCTTGATGTTTGAAAGGCCCGGCACCTTGGTCGGCCTGAGATAATTCCGATCATCTCCCAGGCCCAACACGCCGCCCATAGGTCCCCATGCGTAGAGCTCCCCGGATTCGGTCAGGGCAAAGGCATGATAGTTGCCCGGCACAACCGCTCGGATTGCCGGAGCCGCCGGCTCCGCTTGGGGCGGGGCCTCTCCGGCTTCCACCATCAGGAAAAACGACCAGACAAAGAGGGGAAACCCCTCGGGCAGGCGGGACAAAAGCCCCGCGCGCTTCAGAACGTAAAGGATGGGATGTGCGAAGGCAGGAGCCACCCCCAGAATCACAAAAAGAATATAGAACACAAGGAGGAGCAAGAAGCCCATGAACCTGAAGGCGGCCACGATGGGGCCGCCCTCAAAGGAGAGGAAGGAGCGAAAGCCCCGGTCGATCGCCCGGTTAAAGCCGTTAACAAACCTCTGGAACAGCTCAACATACTTTAAGCGCAGGGTCAGCAGAAGCGCCAGGTTAAGCCCGTAGAAGACGAGGGCCATGAGGGCCCAGTTCAGGCCATCCGTGAGATTGCCGCTCAGAACAAGGCCGAAAAGCCCGACCAGCACGGTGGCTACCAGGTAGCGAAGCCCGTTGACCCAGGCGACGGCCGACCAGTCAACCGGCGGATGACTCTGGTCCTGCATGGCTTCGCCTCCTCTCGTCGCGCTTTGCTCCCGAGTCCCGCAAGACGGACGACAAGCGTCGAATCGCAGAACGCGTTTGCGGGGAATTGAGGGGGAGGTCGGCTCGCTTCGAGGCTCGCCGGAACGGACGCTGGGGCGTGCGATTCGGGGGGATGCCGGCCGGGACAGAGATTCTCCCTCGCGTCCCACCGCGCAGGTGGGGAGAGCCCCCGCTCCTTCCCGGCCGGCGCGGATGATCGCGGCCCGTCCGCAAGGCCTCTATCGATGGCGATCGAAAGGCGAGACGGCGCATTCCATCACACAGTGATCGCTTGAAAGTCAGGGCCCGAAATCTCAAGGGCACTATCAATCGCTGCGCTAATGCCTTTTCGTCATCAATTTCTGCTCACGCAGTCTCACCAAACATATTTGCCAATTGCCCCAATCGTCCTGGTATCTTCATTGCCACAGAATGGACATTTGCAGTTGCGTCCAGTCGCCTTAAATATCATAGTTAGGTAACCGGGTTGATGTCCGCACGAGTCGCAGAATGCTCGGCGGCAGGCGTCGCAGTAAAAAATGGAGGTGCCGAACTCTCGGGTGTGACAATTCGGGCATTCGGCGTATTTCCCTGCCATTTCCGATCTCCCCTTGTTCCGGTGATGGGCGGTGGCTCGGCTTCCGCTTGCGGGCGCAGGCCGGATCGCCATATCGCCGGAATGCGCCATCCGGAGCGGCTCGGAGGCCTTGCCAAGAGCGAGGTTCGGACATGAGTTCGGCGTGGATCATCAGAGGGAATCTCCCGGCGTGGCGACTCCGCCCTTCCGCCGAAAGCCTTCCGGGATCCCGATTGACCTTCTCCGTCCGACGGAAAACCGCAACTCGGGCGCTCCGCCCCACCGCGGTCGAGACGACCACAGGCGGGACGGCGCGCTCACCGTCCGACTCTCCTTTCCGGGATGCTTTGATCCCATCATATGTAAGGAGATTACAATTGTCAAGCGGGCTTGGCGGCCGGCGAGTTGGGAGTTAGATTAACAGGAGGGACTTTCGCCTCCGGGCGGCCTTTCGGCCGCGGGCGCTTGACAGTCCCCATGGCGCGCATTTCATAATATGAAGCAAACCCTAAGACCGGGAGGGCGCCATGACGGTTCAATCTCCGGCTTTTCTGCTCCGGGTCGCCAATGCTCTAATCGAAGAAGTAGAGCAGAAGACCGATTCCGTGCTGGAAGCCGCCCGCACTCTGGAGCGTCGCGAAGGCTTTATGGAAAGCCTGAAGGGAGCCATGGCCGCGGGGGCTCTGGTCGGGGAACTGAAACGAAACCTGGAACTGGCCATGCAGCTGGCCGACCGGGCTGCCCGGATGGGTGCAAGCGCAGGCGACGAAGAACTGACCCCGTCGGCGGTGAAAGCCCGCGCCCTCTTTCAGCTGGGCGTCATCGCCGTGGGCCAGAGAAACTTCAAAGAGGCGGTGCGTTTCTTTGAGCAATCCCTGAACGAGACCCCCACCCAGGCGACCTACCTGAACATGGCCTACTGCTTTCTGCAGATGAAAGGATGGTTCACGGATCGGACGGCGGACGCCATCAAGGCCCTGGAGCGGTGCGTTGAACTGGATCCGGAGTCGGAGCTGGCAGTGCTGGCCGGCAAGGAGCTGGCGCGTCTGGGGCGATTATGAGGAAAACAGGGGTTGCGCATTCGGCCGGACGCTCCTCCGATGGGATCGGTGGGAGCGGGCGCGCCGGCGAGCGGCAGATGGCCGGAAGGCATGCCGCCGAGTGGAATGCGCGGGCAGCCGTGCAAGTCCTTGCGGAAGACGCGGCCAGGAAGCGCCTCGCGACTTCCTTGCCGTCCTTCCCCAATTGGAACCCGGGATGGATCGTTGAAAGCGAGGTCATTCCCGGACCCTGAAGAAGCGGAAAGGTCGCCTTGGGATCCCCAGGGATCTTGAATCCGGCCCGGAGGCAAGCGCGGCCCCCGCCGGCATGCGCGGCCGCGGCCCGGGGTTTGTCTCCGTTGCTGCGCCCCGGCCGATTCGCATAGCGAGCAATGCCCTCCCCATGCCTTCTCCGCCGGAAAGGATGGGGGAGAGGAGTCGCCTCGAACCTCTCGCGGCGCAAACCCCCCGGACGAGCTTTCGCCTGAGGGAGATCGCGGGAGGGGAGCTCCGGACGGCGGATGGGCGCCTCCACGCCCTTCCCAATAGGGGCAGGCATACGCCGCCCGCGCCCTCTCCGGAGCGCCCGGGGAATCCCCAAGGAGGGATGGAAACGGATTCGCGCCGGCGTCCCGGGCTTATGAGACCCGCGCGGCGGCGCGCGGAGGAATCCCTAAAGAGGGCGATGGAAGCGCGCTTCTTCGCATCTTCGACGACAACTGCCGGGCGGACGACGCGCAGATCCGGGCCTCCGAATCCTGAGGCGGCGGCCTCCCGAGCCGAACTTCCGCCTTCTTCCGGAGGGCCTCCGGGCTCTTCCGGCGGCTCCCCCGGAGGCGGACCCTCCCCGCCCGGGCAAGGTCCCGCCTGGCCGCGCGCCTTTCCCTGGACCGGCGAGAAGACCGGACAAGGCCGCCGGGGGCTCAATCCTCCCTTGAGGGCGCGTCCCGCTCTGTCGGCGTGACTCAACCCGCCCACAGAACGCCTCGGGCTTGACCCCCATCCCTCCCGGGAACGGTTTTCCGGCCTTCCTCCCCTCCCCCCTCATGTCCGCCTCTCCCGCGCCTTCCTTATCCGGGAGGCCCGGGGATCGGCGAGGCGGGCCTTCGGGATCGGGCCTCCGCCCGCATCGGCGGGGGGTCCCATCCGGGCGCTCTCTTCCAGCCCCGATTCGGCGTCCGGGGAGATTCCCGGAAACGCCCGGCCCAAGGAAAACAGGGAGGGCATTCGGAGGCGCGGGAGGCCTGGGAGCCCCCGGTCCGTGGACGGGGAACTGTCTCGAGGGCGCGGCTTTCGCTCCTTGTGGCCACAGGCTTTCACCCCAGGCCGGAGGACCGGCCGCGGTCCGCCGATCCCTGCCCCGGAGACCGAAGCCTTCGAGGAACTTCATCCCTGCGGGCGATGCCGGCCGCCGCGCGGCGGCTCATCCTCGCCTCGCAGGGGCATGCCCGAACGGGGTCCCTTCGCTTTTTCGATCCCCTCCCCCCCTCATGTCGGCCTCTCGCGCCTCTTGCGGGGGGGCGTGGAGGGCGCGCGGGCGCCTTCCTTCGGCCTCCCCGCCCCGACGGCGCTTTCCGCCCCCGGCCCTTCGCCGGGATCCCGGGAAACTCCCGGTTAAGCCCGGGCCGGCCGGCTGTGGATTCCCCGGCTTTGCATTGCAGGGGCGATCCCGGATCTGCGGGGGAATCCCCCGGAAACGCCCGGGTCAGGTCGAGGGAAACAGACCCGGGCCAGGCGCGATCCCTCGGGCGGAGATGGCGGCGCCATCGCTCAGGGCCGCCGGGTTTCCTCGCCCGCCCCTGCCATCCTCCTCCGGACTTGCCATGAGGCCTGCCATAGAATACCGCTACTAATACCGTTACTAATGCCGCTACTAATGCCGTTGCTCGGTGGGGCTGAGGCGATCGCCTGGAGCTTTCGGGGCTCTCCGGGATGGGCCTGGCCTCTGCCATCTGTCCCCGCCCCCGTCTTTTACCGCCGCCCATGCCGCTGCGAACACAACGACCCGGTGCCGGGGTTTTGAGCCCGCTCCCCGGATCCGGAGGTCAGCGAGGAAAGCCGAACGCGCCCGATCTCCCTCCTGCCCGCCCCGCCCCCCCAACCCTCGCGGCCGCGAGTACCGTTACTAATACCGCTACTAATACCGTTACTCGGCCATGAGGCCGCCGCGCCGCCTTCGGGCCCCCGGGTCCCCGCGGGATCCATCGCCGGGGTTTTGATCCCGCTCCCCGGATCCGGGAGCCGGCGGGGCTCCTTCCTGCGGAGCCGCTCGGGGAAACCCGGACGCGCCCGATCTCCCCCCGCCCGCCCTGCCTCCCCCCAACCCCTGCGGCCGCGAGTACCGTTACTAATACCGCTACTAATACCGCTACTAATACCGTTACTCGGCCATGAGGCCGCCGCGCCACCTCCTGCCTCCCAGCCCCGGCGGGATCCATCGCCAGGACCCATCCGGCCGCCCGATGGAACACCGGGACGCCCCGGGATCGCCCACGGCGAGGGCCGGGTTGCGCCAGGCCGAAAAGCCCGGGCGGACAAGGTTTTCCCCGGGAACGGCCGCGCGAAAACCTGGCCTAACAAAGAGAGGGCCGGGAGAAAGCGAGGCTAAGCCGTGGAAGCAAAGGAGCAGAAGGAAGGGATGGGGCGGGCAGACCGAGCGAGCGCAGAAAGAAGGGAGAGAGGACGGGGGAGCGAAGGGCAGGCGGGCGGCGGCAAAAGGCGAGGGGCAAAAGATAAGGCGACGCTTTCCGCTCCCAGCATCGCTTTCCCGGGAACGCCTTCTCCTGGCCAACTCCCCTCCCCCCTCATGTCCGCCTCTCGCGCTTCCCCTCCCCGGGAGACGGTTCTCCCCCCGGGCGCCCCCCGGCCCTCGTGCCCCCTTCCGCCGCCGGCGCGTCCTCGCCCCCGAACAGCCCGCCGGGCGCCATCCGCGCAGATTCCTCGACGAGACCCCCGGTTGCGTTCAGACCCGCGGAGGATCCACCGCGGATGGCCCGGCCTCCCCTCCCGGCCCCGTCCCGGCCCGCCGGCCATCCGCCCCTGTCCCGAAGGGCGATTCCCGGAAACGGAAGCCCCGCAAAGCCGCACGACGCCGACCTCCCCGAAAGCCCGCCCGGCCCTGTCAATGGGCTTCGACCCCCCGACAAAGAATCTTCCGCGCTCCCCTTCCCCTCCCCCCTCATGTCCGCCTCTCCCTCCCTCCCCCTATGGGACCGGCCTCCGCTCGCATCAGCCCAAACGGCTCCCCCGCCGGGCGTTCGGCCCGACGGACGGCCTCGGTGGCCAACGGCCCTTCGGGCCGGGAGGCCTTCCCGGAGGCGAAGCGGCGGCTCGGCGCGCGCCATGCGGCAGGCCCCGGCCGAGGATCTCCGCAAGGCGGATCGGACGGATGCCCCCCGGCTTCTTTCGCCCGCCATCTCCCATTCCCGCGCGCCATCCATGCGACCGAGCCGTCGAAGCGACGGGCCGGGAGCCCCATGACGCGCGCAAATCCTCGAACCCTTTCGCGGGGAGGCTACAGCCAAAAGGCACCTCCGCGTCCTCAGCCGCCCGGACGAGGCATGGAGCGCGGGGATCCCGCCGCCTCCACGGATTCACCGAAGGCCAAATGGAAGGGTATTCTGAGGGGCCGTGAACTCATCTCAAAATTCTCCAGGCGATGAGGAAGCCGGCGAGGAGGACGAAGGCCAGGAAGATGGACAGCCGCCTTTCGTGCCGAACCGTCCACCTTCGGAACCCTCCTTTCCGCCACCCGAAGAACCGCTCCACGCGGCTTCGAGCCTTCCGATCGGCCTTCCGACGCCAGAACGCCCGCTTTCCCCCTCGGGTTCGCTTCCCCCGCCGCGGATTCTTCGGAATGCCAGCCCGAATCCCCCGCCGCCGCAACCCCTCCCGAATCGCCTTCGCATCATCCGCCGCATCCGCATATACCCCCTTCGGCCGCGTCCGCGCCTCCGCTTCCCCCGCAGGCCCCCCGCGCCTCCTCCAGCCGACGGCGATCGTGCGCATTCCCAGGCCCCACCACCACCCTCAAGGGAAGCCCATCTTCATTCACCCAAACGCGCGCTTTGGTCCCTTTTCGCCTCTTATGCCCATCGATCCCTACTCCTTCCCCGGGTGTGTCCCAAAATCGTAGGACAACTGCTCGCAGTTGTCCTACAACGCGGCGAGGCCCGACAAAATTGGGACACACCCCCTTCCCCCCTTTTTTCGCCTCCACCCGTGTGGAATCAATCGCCACCGCCTCCACCTTCACCTTCCCCAGCGTATACCCCCAGTCCAGAAGGGCTGGCAGGATCTGGTGCCAGACTCCCTTCTCCTGGAGTTCCTGAAACCGCCGCCAGGCCGTCGGATCGGCGCCATATGGGCGAGGCCTATCGCACCACCGGCAACCTGCAACCCGCACATCCAGGATCCCGTGGAGGACCTTGCGGTCATCCACCCGAGGTCTTCCGGTTTCGGCCCTGGGTGGCAGGAAAGGTGCAATGAAGGCCCACGGTTCATCGGTCCGCTCCTGAAACCCCATCGGCCCTCCCCTCCCAGGCAGGTCGTCCAGAGACAGGGTATACTACAACTGGATACCCAGGTTTTGAGATGAGTTCAAAGGTAAGCACGAATGATTCATGCAGCACCTCTGAGCGGAGACATCATTCACACTATCGTCCAGCGCATCGTTGAACGGTTTCATCCTGTGCGCATCATCCTGTTCGGCTCCCGGGCCCGGGGGGAAGCCGGCCCGTGGAGCGACGTGGACCTTCTGGTGGTTCTGCCGGAGGTGGCCCACAAGCGGCGGGCCATGGTGGAGATCCTCCGAGCCCTCAGCGATCTGCCCGTG
>Ga0079992_132685_pt1 | contig 16129 bp, 15 predicted proteins | sample FaiFalFF_MnMetaG_3_FD_69197 | JGI IMG/M metagenome (GOLD analysis project Ga0079992, IMG submission 69197) | Freshwater microbial communities from Yellowstone National Park, Wyoming, USA - Fairy Falls B (FF_Mn_B) MetaG (SPADES assembly) (version 2) | ecosystem: Environmental > Aquatic >... | reverse complement strand
AATATTTTTTGCATCAAAATATGATTTAAAAATGGTGCTCTTAGCTCTAATGAGTTTTTCATGCTAATTCTATCATCCTTATGCAAGAAATCATTCGGCAACACTTTCTTAATGGTAACGTATGCAGCGCTTTTATGCTCATCACCTTTTCTTAACATCTTTTCATATTCAATGAAGGGGTCTTCGAAACTGTTTATAACTATATTTTTTAACTCTTCTTTACTGAAATGAGAAAGTCTTAGCAATCTTTTACCTGTATTATCCAATGAATAATATCTATATTTTTCATATCGTTTTAAGTCTTGAAATGTTCCTGCTAAATTTTTATTTAAACGGCTTCCTAAAGAAATCATAATTTTCCTAATGAATTTAGGTAGGCTAAACCATTTACTAAGAATATCATTTATATTTATCCAAGGATATCCCCAAAACATTTCATCGCCTCCTTCTCCTGTTAAAGCTACTGTTACTTCCTTCTTTATTTCTCTACATATATAAAATGTTGGAATAATTGAAGGGTCAGCTACAGGTTCATCTATCGCTAAAGTGATTTGGTCAAAGTCCTTCATGAAATTTGTTTTTACATATATTGTTTTATGATCACTTTTTATCAAATTCGCAACTTCTTCAGCAAATTTAACTTCTTCCTCGCTACCAGTTACGTGCATTGTTTTAAGCTTTGAATATTCTGAAGCAACCTTAGCTATAACGCTTGAATCTACACCTCCGCTTAACAAAACTCCTAAGGGAACGTCGCTTATTAAAGTATTCTTTACTATACTTTTTAAGTTTGCATCAAGAATTTTTAATGCGGCATCCAAATCTATTTCATTATTTTCTTCAAAGTTCAAATCCCAATAAGAATTTAAAGTAGCCTTTTTATCTTTTAAAGAATATAAAATATAACTTGCGGGCTTTAATCTATAAACTTTTTTTATAAAACTTTCTTCTAAATGATTGTAAAAGAAAGCTAGATAACTTGCTATTGCATTGGGATTAACTTCAGGATTTTCAATACAATTAATGATTGCTCTAAGTTCAGAAGCAAATATGAAGTTACCATTAACAAAGGTATAATACAAAGGTTTCTCTCCAAATCTATCTCTTGCTATGAAAACAGTCTTTTCCTTTGAATCATATATTGCAAAAGCGAACATTCCTGTTATTTTATCTAGCATCTTCTCTTTTTCTTCTTCCCACAAATGAACCAATACCTCTGTATCTGTATTTGTATAAAATTTATGTCTTGATTTTAACTCATTTCTTAATTCAATGAAATTATAGATTTCGCCGTTGAAAACAACCCAAACAGTTTCATCTTCGTTATGAATGGGCTGGTCTCCGGTTTTCAGATCAATTATCCTCAGTCTTCTTACTCCTAAACCAACATGATCATCGATGTAATATCCTTCGCTATCAGGCCCTCGATGAATTAAGCTGTTGCACATTAATTTCAAAAGATATTTATTAGGTTCTCCTATTATGCCGCAAATTCCGCACATTGTGTTATTTCTCTATTTATTTTTGATCAATTTAAGTTATCTCTATTTAGAACAATAAGACATGATTAGCTATATTCTTCCTAAGGTTTCAGCAGTTACTGTAATAATCCTAAGTGTTGTATATTTCATATCTTCATAAAACCCTCCTTATGGCTTCTCTGTGAAGAGGCGTCTGCCATGCGGCATATTTACCTATTCCCAGCTCTAGGTCCTTTTCGGGAGGTGGCGTATCTATCCAGAGGTACGGAATTCTGCTGTACATGCTACTTACTGCGAGATTCATCTCAACTAGTTTATGGAGTATCGGCATCCTCTCTCTTGTGAAGAGCGTGTCGGGGTCTTCTATCGCCTCTTTCAGCCATGTCCGCTCCTCTTCTTTAAGTGTTGTTACGAAATCTCTTAAATCCTTCGCTTCGATGATACCGATTGCTACACTATTCACATTCCACTGCTTTCTGTATAGCGCACGCAATATATAAGGATTTCCTCCTGTAAGTAGCCACGCTTCTTCAAGCGGTGGTTTCTGGCCTGGTATTTTTTGGTAGAGTTGCTCGAATCCCTCCCTATTCATGTTCCATATGGGTAGGATCTCAGCCCACCTGTGCCTGCCAATCTCATAGCGTGTTAAGCCCTCGCTGGTTGCTACTAACACAACCATTTTTTCGTAGTTATAGAATGGATGTTCTATCATGTTCAGCAGACCTTTGACATAAATTGCCGCTCTATTGAGTCCTATTGCTTGAAACACGTCATCAGCTATGACAGCTATTTTCCTTTTTCTTCTCTTTAATACTTCGCGTACGAAGTCGAATATTGCCCATGCTACTCTGCCCAAAGCATCCTCTTCGAGTGCTCTTTGGACAAAGTCTAGAAACGCTCTTTTCACGTCTACTTCCTCTATCTCTGCTTCGAAGATTTTGTCCAAAGGATGTAGGTAGAAGACATCGTAGCCCATCTCTTTAAGCATTGCTGCTGCTTGTAGCAGGAAGGCAGTCTTTCCACAACCCTCAGGTCCGAAGATTACTACTGGATTTCCGGTACCTCTATCAGCCCATTCAGATACTTGACCAAGCGCTCTATCTCTATCTGTAAATTCGATTTGGAGATCTTCGAAGCGTAGCTTTATCCTTTTCACGTTATTACTCAAGGTTTGCATTCTAATTTGTGTTGTACATTGTTGCTATTTTAGAGGTATCATGAATATAATTATGAATGGTATTCCTAATTTTTTCATATCTTTGCATGTATTTTCCATCCCTTCTTGTACTTACGTATCTTTAACCTTTCTTTGACCCCCTCGTATGTTTTCTGCATCTTCTTCCATATTCCATCATCATAAATTATTTTTCCTTCCTCAAATGCTTCTATGAGCTCATATTCAGCTGAATTTATTGCCTCAAAAAGCTCTTCAACTGTGTATATCCTTGGATCTACTATTCCAAGGGATGGTAGCTCGGTATATGATACAGCTTTACCCACAACTATTATGGTATCTATATCACTGCTTAACTTCCAATCCCCTCTAGCTCTAGAGCCTATAACTACAACTGCTCTTACATTCGTAAGCCTAGATAATTGTTCTATATAGTTTGCTAAATATTCTATTGCTGGCCTTCCATTCCAAATTTTTCCTATATCTATTCCAAGTATTTTCTTAGCGTATCCCATAATTCTCTCATAACATTAATACATTCTTTTGCAGTATTTAAATCATATTTTATCATAGCCCTTCTTGTTGCATCAGGATATCTAGAAGCATGGTAGTGAATGGTTAACTTAGATAATTTATTTAATAAAATTGGCTCTGCAATATTTACTTCGTGTGCTAGTTCCATTAAGTCATGTATTGGTATGAACATACCTTTTTTAATCAGGATAGCCTTAAGCAAATTTTCACAGCACTGTTGGGCATGAAAGCATGCTTCCTTAAAAGAATTTCTATTAAGTGCAGAAATGGCTTCCTCATAGTCGCTCTTGGCATATTGAAGCCATTCCTTCCAATCATTCGAAGCTAACCTTGGCATAAATTTAAGGTTAAAGTAAAAGATGCCATTTTCTATTATAAATAATGACATCATAACTATCAATATCTCTATCCGTGAAATTCATTTGATTTCTCTGAATAAGAATTAATTCCATCACATCAAAACTTTCTTAATACTCTCCTTATATAATAGTATTTGCCAAGCAATATGCTTTCCTATGCCTAATTCTAGATCTTTTTCTAGCGGCGGAACATCTATCCATATTCGCTGATCTCTTTCTGGAACCGCATCGATAATTAAGTTTAGTTCGACTAGCTTGTTGAGTAGAGGTGTTCTATCTCTAGTTAATAGTGAATCTGGGTCTATAGTAGCTTCTGAAAGCCATTCCTTTTCATCGTTGCTAAGAGAAGATATTAATGTGTTTAGCTTCTTAGATTCTGCAAGATTTCTAACAACTAGCTCTATATCCCATTTAAACTCATAAAGTTGTGCAAGCATTCTTGGATTGCCACCTGTAATCTTCCACATGTCTTCAAGCGGTAGTTTTCTTCCAGGTATCTTTTCGTAGAGTTCTTCAAAACCACTTCTAGACATATTCCACATAGGTTTAAGTAAAGCCCATAAATGTCTACCAATTTTATTTCTAGTATTACCCTCGCTAGTAGCTACAATTGAGACGATTGCTTCGTAACTTCCAGGTGGATATTCAATAAGATTAAGCAAACTCTTCACATAGATTTCAGTCTTATCAAGCCCAATAGCTTGAAAAACCTCATCAATGAGTATTGCAATACGTTTCTTTTTCCATATACTAATAAGATCCTTCATACCGTCTAGAGCAAGAGTAGCCAATTTAACTTGAGCTACACCAATAACTTCTGTTGCAGCTTCAGCAAGCTTCTTAACTACTTCTTTTATCTCGGTATAAGCAATGAAGTCTCTATGCAATGGATCAATATAAATAGCTTCAAAACCAAGTTCTCTTAATATAAAAGTAGCTTGTTTTAACCATGCAGTTTTGCCGCATCCTTCAGGTCCGAAGACAACTATTGGGAATCTGGTACCCTTCTCAGCAAGCTCTTCCACTTGTTTTATAGCTCTTTCTCTATCAACAAACTCAACTTCTAATCCGGGCGCAAATGAAAGCTTAATCTTGTTAGCATTCGCAATATTCCTCCTCAACATGTTGGGCGACTCTTACAAAAAAGCATTTATCTGGCTGTAACTGTTAATTAAGCCCTTGCTATGAAAGTTCTCGTAGGCTTAACTTCTCCTGTCACAGGATCCACAGCTAATCCTAAGGCTTCAAGTGCAAAGACTCCAAGTAATGGCTCATCAATATCGAAAACTCTGATTGGAATTAAATCACCTCTTCCCATAATTTCTATGTAAGCTGTCGCATACCATGCCTCAACTATCCTTCCATCAGCTAACGTGACCATAGTCTTAAATTCCAATCTCAAACCTAATGCTTCAGCCAGCCATTTAGGGATACATGGGTATGTTGCATCGGTATCAACAAGCATTTTAACATCTCTAACCTTTTGCTTAAGCGGATCTCCCAACTTAGCTGTAACGTAAATGTGGCCCATTAATTTGTTGTTCTTATTTATATTGCATTACTTCTTCATATAACTTGTAATATTCTTCAACCATTCTTTCATAGCTATAATTTAAAGATTGTTTATGGTTATATTCTCCCATCTCTATCATTAGTTTAGGATTTTCTGCAATTTCGATTATTCTTTCGCTCATTTCTTTGTAATTTTCATGACATACAATGAAGCCTCCTTCTTTTCCTATGAGCTCCTCAGCTATACCAACAGGCGTACTTATAATTGGTAATTTGAAATATGCTGCTTCAACTAATGCATGCGCGAAATTATCATATCTTGAGCTCCATATGAATAAATCTGAATTGCAATAAACTTTCCATAGTTCTTCACCGCTAAGCCATCCTTTAAAGATTACTTTATCTTGTAAACCTAGATCTTTACATAATTTAATTAGCCTATCTTTATATCCCTTTTCTTCTTTTCCATATCTGCTAGGAATCACATCTCCTACTATTATATAACGAAGCTTATTATTTCTTTTGTAAGCTTCATAAAAAGCTTTGATTGCCATTTCTAAATTGTTTTTATAAGTCAATCTGCTTACAGTGAGTAAATTTATTGTTTCTTTATCTTCTTTCTTTATATCAATATTTGGAAATTCTATACCGTTTGGAATTATTTTTATTTTATTTTCTGGAATTCCAAAACTAGTCAATTCTTTTGTTTCACTTTTTGATGTTGCAACGATTTTTTTAGCTATTTTTAAAGAAAACTTCATTGTTATTGCATCATAGATTATATTTGGTAATCTTGATTTCAAATCTAAATTCAAGAATTCATAGCCTCTAACAGTTCCATGCGTTGTAATTATTAAAGGTACTTTTTTAAGGAAAGAGGATATAGCTCCTACATCTGTCTGGAAATTCCTATAACCATGAACATGAATTATGTTGCAATCTTTCTTTAAAGAATCAAGTAACATCTTCAAAGAAAGCTTGTAATGACCTGCGCCAAAAAATGGCTTGTATTCGATTATTTTGCTTCTCTTTAAATTTACTAATCCTTTTTTAAAGGTTAAGATTACTGAGCTAATTCCTTTGTTTTCCAAACCTTTCGTTAAAAGATACGCCTGTTTTGAAGGGCCTGTGAATTCACTTCCAAATTCGCCAATCAATCTTAAAATTATCAATTCAGCTTCAAATCGAATTCTCTAAGATCTTTAACATTACCTTCAACTATTGCTTCCATAACTTTGAAATCCTGATAGATTATATTCTTCCAATCCAATTTTTTAGCAATGTTCCTCATAGAACTGCAATCTTTATTTTCAATTTCTTTCAAAGCGAGTTCTAAGTCTTCAGCAATTAAATCCACATTTGAAGGATCTCTAAAATACATTGCTACATTGCCCAAAGATCTTGAGATACCTTCAGTTTTCGTAACCAAAAAAGGCTTGCACATGCTTAAGTATTCTCTTATTCTTGTATGAAGATTTGCTTGATTCATCCTTGTTACAGGTAATAAAGGTAATGCGCATAAAGATGCTGAAGCTATATAGTTTGGCAATTCTTCATATTCTATCCATCCTGTTAGTTTAACTTCTTTAGCTAATCCATTTTCATCTATTAAAGATCTTAAATAATTCATGTAATTTGGCTTACCTTCTCCTACTATTAATAGAGAAGCTTTCTCTTTTAGTTTATTAAAAGCTTTTATTAATAAATGAACTCCATCGTAAAGTCCCATGTCGCCGTGGTAAAAAATTACTTTATCATTCAGTTCAAGCTTACTTTTTATAATATCAGGATTTGTTTTATCAGGATTGAAATGCTCTGTATCAACACCATTTGGTATTACTGCAACTCTTTCTTTGTTAAGACCATATTCATGCCAAAAATCTCTACCTAGATCTGTTTCAACGTTTGCATAATCTACATTTCTAGCTATTTTCTTCTCCATTCTTTTTAAAAAAGGTACTACTAAACTTTTAAGAGGCATATCAAATTGAATGTAAAGATCGCTTATAAAGTCAGTTAGTTCTGCATAAATTGGTATCTTTATTTCTTTTTTGTTTGATATCGCTGCATAAGTTGGCAAGATATTAATAGTTCTAATGATATCAAATTTTTCTTGTTTACATAGCTCTTTTATTCTCTTTTTCATTTCCCTCATTATTTTTATTCTTGAAAAAACATTGAATTGCTTAAATTCTAGATTTATGTATTCGTAATTAGCTAAGTTATCTTCTGGCAAATCTAATTTAGGGCAAATAACCGTTATATCATTTCCTAATTCTGAAAGATACTTAACGCTATAATTTGGTCTTCCTGCTCTTTTCTTAGAAGGTAAAGGTTGTTCACAGACCAATAATATCTTAATTTTACTCACTTCTTGCTTTCAATAATCTTTGTTTGTTCATTAGTTTAGTGAATATTATTTGGGTCTATAGTCTTTATCCATTCAATGAATTCACTTACTATTTTTTCTGCTGTTTCTTTAGCTGTTTGATAAAGAATTTCGATTTTGATTTCTAGATAGCGATGTACAAGTATGTTTCTTAAGCCTGCAAGTCTTGCTATGTATTCCGCTAAGTCTCTGGGCATTTTATTTGCTTTTGCTAATTTTTGTGGATATTCACCATAACTTTCAGCAAGTCCTAGAGAGAAGACCGAGACTAGATGCCTACATATGTCAAGCATAGCTTCTATAGTTCTGTGAATGGCTCTTTCTAGGGCTAGCATATCTTTGTAATTTAAGTCTTCGATTTTCTTTGATAGTATTTCGCTTTTAATGAATTCTGTATTTCTTCTGACTTCTTCTATTCTTGTCATAATGACCATTTTATCTAATTTTGGATCAAAAGTTGCCCAATGCTTGATCTCCATTATAGCATCTGGCGCTTGTTCTGCTTTTTGTAAGAGTTCCTCAATGTATTTAGGTTGAGCTTTGATTATGATGCCATCTTTGAGTATTTTTGAGAGCATTATTGGATTTGCTTGGTTTAAGAGCACGATATCTATATGATCTTCGTTGATATGTAGAGTTTTTGCGATCTGGGTTATAATGTATCCAGTTTCTAGCAGGTCTTCTTTATTTAATTTTAGGGCTATATCTATGTCATGAACACTGAACTTATTTTTTGCTATGGAACCGAATAATATTGCTGTTTCAACATTTTCAAATTTTTCAAATAACTCTTTTAATCTCGGCAATACGTAATCAAGTGTAAGCTTATTCTTAGTCATAAGGATTTATGAGGTTTAATTTTAGAATTGAGTTATTATAAAATATTTATCTTTTTAAATTTGAATATGTTAATCCTAACCAAAAGATGTAATTAGGATCTTTTAACCAATCTTTTATTGCAGGTATCATTATTACTGTTTTGCTTTTTAATAGCATTTCTACAACTTCCTTTCCCTTATTCATTATTTTTTCTTTAAAGGAATTTAATTTCTTCATTATTGACATTACTGCTTCAATGATCTCCCTGTTTACTATCTTTTTTACTTTTGACAGCTTCATGCAGGCAATGTAAAATGCCTTATCTAGCGCTGAAAGATTATTCCATAATCCTCTTCTTAAACATAATTTATAAAATCTTGATAATTCTGAAAATGATAAGCTGAACATTTTATTAATTAATCACTTTATCGTTTATAAACTTTTAAACGACAATTTTTGCAAATTAGAGAAAAACTCATATATCATTCAATAGAGTCATTTTTATTAAATAATTATATATAGCAATATTTATCTAAAAATCTTCTTTTTTAAAAATCAAAGCAATTATGCCGTTTATTGCTACCAGCATTATTAAATACGCAGACCCATCTTCATACATTATAAGGCTTCTACTAATAGGCTTATGATTATTTTTGCTTATTTGTAACCAAAACTTTTACATGAAACTTGTTCTAAAGTTCAATTAAATGTCCCTCTTTTAGTATAAAGTCTCTGTTTGTAGGTAGCTTTTCATAAAGGTCTGTTGTTGTCATAATTATCGTTACCTTTCTTTCTTTGTTAATTTTGCTAAGAAGATCCATTACAAGTTGTGAGTTTTCATCATCTATACTTGATGTAGGCTCGTCTGCTAGGATTATTTTTGGATTGTTGACTAGAGCACGTATTATGGCTATTCGCTGTCTTTCACCTCCGCTCAGTGTTTCAGGAAATCTTTCTTCCAAGCTTATTAAACCGAAATATTCTAAGAGCTCACGAGCTCTCTTTCTTCTCTTATGCTTATCTATTCCAGCCAAAGCTAATGGTAGTTCTATATTCTCCAAGACTGTTAAGGAAGGGATCAAGTTGAAGAATTGAAAAACGAAACCTATGTAATGCAACCTTAGTTCTGATTTCTCATCATCGCTTAATCCGTTGACATTCCTTCCTAAAAGCTTAACTTCACCTTTATTAGGTGTTTCCAGTAAACCTATAATTTTAAGCAAAGTTGTCTTACCGACTCCTGATTTACCTCTGATCGATATGAAATCACCTTTCTTGACTGTGAGGTTTATGTTCTTTAAAACCTCAATTGTTCCATATCTCTTACAAATATTTGAAAGTTCTATCAAGTTCATTCTCCGTAAATGTTTACAGGACCATTAGAGTATATTAGATTAAAGTCATTCAGTTTTTCTTTCCAGTCTTCAGGAAGTTCAACGCTATAGCCTTTGTAGATTACATATCCATTTCTCAACATTTGCTCATAAATAAATAGAATTTGTGGTTTTAAGTCTGTTTTTCCCATAAAATATTGCAGTCCTTGAAGCACATCGACATTTAATTTAAAGTAGCCACTTAATAAATGGGATACTTTTGCATCTCCTGCAATTGCATTGTTATAAGATACGCTTTTAATCCATGCAGCTGCATAGTATTCTGTCTGATCATAAAGCCAGTAATATCCCATGTATCTTTCTTGAAGATTGATTGAAGCATACATGTTATAAGAGTTCATAACTACAATAGCTATTAAGCCTACTATAACAATGGTCTTTGTTGCAATTTGTCTTCGATAACCGCTGTAGACTTTATACAGCTTTTGGAGCCCAAATGCTGAAAGTATTATCAGAGGTATACAGAGGAAGTTAAGGATTCTCTGAACTAAAGTAATTCCTAGTGGTGAATCTCCGAAAACAGCATATGCCTCAAGTCCTGCAAGTGTTGAGAACCATAAAAGGAAAACATGGTTATCTTTGCCTATGCCTCGCAATTCTTCTATACCTAAGACTATTAGCGGGGACATTAAGATAAAAGGAATTGCATATAACATGTAATATCCTGGCAAGATTGGTGCTTCAGGTGTTATAGGTCTTTTAGTTAATAGGAAAGCAATAAGGAAAGCTATTATTGCTGACGCTATGCATGTAATAAATGTTTTCCAATTTGAGGGTTTTTGGGGTTTGAAAACAAAATACAATGCTATAGCGAAAGCAACGATTATATAGGAAGCTAATGAAAGCAGTTCACTTGGCGTAATTGTTATCTTAAATCCTCTGTAAGCGTAAAGCTCAAAGTACAGTACTGTTAAAGCAGCTAAGAGTGCAACAAAAAGGAAGCTGGCTTTATCAGAGCTTGTACCTTTTTTAATTCCTATAATAAAAGATCCTAGGGCTATGCTGGATAAGATTGCTATGGTAATGAAGGTTGTTAGATGGTGTGACATAATTAACGCTAATGAAGCAATTGCAAAGAGCAACATTTTCCTCCATTTTCCATGACTTAAGAAGATTAAAATGAGAAGCATGTAAAGCGGATTGGCATATGTTTCTTTTGTAACTCCAGCTGTAAAGTGTGCATATGGATAGATCGTAGCTATCAGAATTGAAGAAAAAAAGGCCAAATTAAAGCTTTGGCTTATTCTATATATCAGTGTGAAGAAGATCGGAATTGTTAGTGCTCCTGCTAATGGAATTCCAATAGCCATGGCTATCATGGGCTTAAGTCCCATGATTTGAGAGAAAACTGCACCAAAGAGGCTATTTGCAGGCCAGTAAGAATTGTATCCATCCATTATAGGACTATCTAAGCTTATTGGTGTATGTTCTAAGAGAAGCTCAGTGTTTCTGATAGGACTCCAAGAGTCTGTAGAGAAGGGCAATCCACTTAAGAATACCGGATAAAGCCTAATAGCTAAGGCGGCAGAGAAAGCTATGGTTATGCAGAGAAACTTCTTCATTCGAAATTGCTTTTAAGAATGCTTATTGAGACAAGCAACATGACAGGGATGAGATTTATTGCTACAATAAGCGGATCAATATGGATAGGGATTGTGTGCGATAGAACTTGAAAGTAATCGCCTTCTTGAATTACTATCAAGACTGCTATTGCCATTGCGAATCCTAAAAATGAGAAAACTATAGACCATGGTAAAATCTTGATAAGCATGTCTCTTTTCAGAAGCTTTTTGGATGCTCCTATAGATCTTAAGACACCAATTTCTCCTTTGTGCTGGGCTATTATAGTTTTTGTGGCTATTATTATACTGGCACTGGAAAAGATAAAGACCATGCTTGAAAGGATAAGAAGCGATTCTCTTGTTAATCCATATCTATCCGTGTAGCTCTTTAGAAATCTATAAGCTTCCTCAACACCTAAATCTTTGCTACCGAATCTTATTATTATTCTTGGTGTGATGCTTGGAGGCTGAGGCTCTTGATTTTGGGGCTGGCTTGGTTCAGAAACTTCTTTAGCTATTTCCTCATAAATTATAGATGGCGTTATAATGTTTCTATCTATCTTAAACCTTATTAATGTAACGTATCCATAATCTGTGCCAACTAACCACTGGCCAACGTATAGAGGTACAAGGATTTCATCATCTATGGGAGAATTTGAAATAAAAATTCCCTTGATTTTTAATTCTAAGTAGCGATCTGTTAGGACGCTTAAAATAAGTATTGTGTCATTAAGCTTTAAGCTAAGTCTCTCTGCAACTTTTTTCCCTGCTATTGCAGAGTTTAAGTCATTTAGCTCAAGCGTAGCTCCTTCTATTATAGTTAGTTGATTTATCTTTGTGAATTCTTTAGGAATAATTCCCCTAAGAAATGTTGCTTTGTTTTTTATTATGCAGGGAATTATGACTTCAGGACTAGCTGCTAATACACCATTTAAGTCACTTATCTTTTCAGCCAAGTAAGCTGGAACAAGACCTGTGAAAGGAGTACTGCTCTTCTTATTATAGATAACTACAATATCTTCTCCTTCGCCTAAATAAGTAGTGAAGCCCTTGTAAAAGCCCAATAAGCTTAGAGCTGTCATTGAAAAAAGCATAGAGGATAAAGTGATTATAAATAAAAGAGTCAATATGCGTTGCCGCTTAAGGTATTTGAAAAATAAAATTCTCATAAAGTCTGTTCCATATATTTTGTACGTGCAGATTTTATTACAGGATAAATGCAACCGATAATTGATGAGATTAAAGTTAATAAGAATATTTGAGTAGCTTGCTCTACTTCTAAAAAGGGTGTTATATCTACATTTTGAAGCATCCATCTAAACATTGTTGAGACTGCTTGGGTACCTGCTATGCCTAGACTTATTCCCAATATTGAACTTATAAAGGCTATAATTGCAATGTAGGCTAACATTATAGTGAAGATTTGATGTCTTTTGGCTCCCAATGCTTTTAGCATCGAAAGCTCATAGCTTGACTCTATTACCAGTCTTGTAGAAACTATGTATGAAGCTAAAGCTACAGCAGAATAAACAGCTATGGACCAGATGTTTAGGAAAGTTACTACTTGCATGTTAATTTGTTGTGCAAAAGCTTTTAGCTGCTGGACTTGAACGAGCTTAGTGTTCTTTGGTAATAACTGAGCAATTTGGCTTAGAGCTTCATGAGGATTTTCATTTTCTTTTAGGGAAAATTCAATAAAGGATATTGTGAGATTGTTTCCTGATAGCATGTTAGCTGTCTCCATGGAAACCAAAATCTCAGAATCGCATTGAGTTTGGCTTCTAAATATTCCAACGACTTTAACTTTAACGCTCCTTTCACTTGAAGCTATTTTTATCTCGTCTCCCAGTTTAATTGAAAGTGCTCTTGCCAATACTTCACCTACGTTTGCTTCTGTCCAATTCTTCGCAACCGTCCCGTTAACATATGCTCCTCTTGAGTTGAGAAAACTGCTTATGTCCTTAACACCTCTGACTGTAATTGTGATGTTTGAGTTCGTTGTTAAATTGGCTGTAAGCATTTTCTGCGGAAATATATTATTAATATAGCTTAGATTGCTGATTTTTTCTGATAAGTCTGCTGGTAATCTGCTATCTGTTAGGGCTGTGGAGTTCGAGCTTAAAATGAGATAGGTTCCACCTGGGCTAATTAGTCCTGCTAGAGTTTCTGATTGAAGGTTTAAGTAGTTTATTATAGCGTTTGCGGATGAAACTATGGCAACTAAAAGAGCTATTGCTATAATTGATTGGGCAGTTCCACTTTTCCTAATGAAAATTTTGAAGCTTAAAATGAACACTTCTAGGCTTTTGTTTCTTTAATTATGATATGATTTTATTAGGCTTAATAATACTATTGCCTTTGCTATTATTATGCCATTGCTGTTAATAATATTTTTGGAGTAAATGTATGATCCTAAGGCTTGAATTGTTCCTATGTAATCCCATTTCTGCTGTTGAATTTTCATTAAGCATATGTTGCCATCGTTTTTAATTTAAGATAAACATATTTTCTGTATGTTGAGAAAGCTAAGAATGTTAGAGTTAATATTGTTAGTGATATGAGTATAGGATCTAGTTTTATACCCCATGGAGTATAATTTAAAATTAATCCGACCAATGGAACCAATGCCAAGCTTAATCCTATCGAGAATGCGAGTCTTTCTAATGGTGATAGGTCTTCTTCTTTTGGATATAGCGCTTCTACGAGCGCATATCCAGGTAGGAAGAACATAATTAATGATCCTAACATATACCTAATGAACGTGATAAATATTGAGATTTGTGATGTATATACTGATATGATCGCTAGTATTAGCAGAATTGTTGCTGTTATGAAGCCTGCATTATATCTTGAACTAAAGTATTTTATAAATGTTGTTGGCGGTGTCGGATCTATGAGTTTAATCATGTTTGTTCTTGTCATTGTATAAAGTGTTTTTGCTATTTCATGTGTTTTATAACCTTTAGATAATGATAATAATATGTTTTCTATTGTTATTGCTTTTTGTTTGTTGTTTTTGAGTAGATCTTTGATCGATTTTGCTATCGGATTAAGTTTTGTGTTTGTATCTGCTATCCATATTATTTTCCAGCTTTTGTGGAATTTTGCCCAATGAAGCCATATTCTATGTCTTAAATATATGTATGAAATTATAATTATGATTGATATCGCTGTTATTATTCCTATATTAGTATAAAGTCTTATTCTTTGTATTTGTTGTCCTATTTCTGTAATTTGGGGTTCCAAGGTAAAAATTTGATTGATCAAGTTATCTGCTTCAATATTGTTTCCGTTTTGTGCATAATAGATTGCTTGATTAAGTAGTTGTATCATTTGTGTAACATTTCCGCCCGCATCTTCTGCTCTTCTGATTGCTAAATATGCTTGCGTAATTTTATTATCTGTATCTGGGTCTATTGTTATTAGTTGTGGTTGGATAAGTTCTGTTTCTGCTGGCGGTTTTGTTACGTTTAGCCAAAGTTGATTCCATCTATTATAATATGTGAATACTTGTTTTGTTTCATTAAATATCCACATTTCGAATACAAGTCTTAAGTTTGTCATTGATTGGTAAATTGTAATATTTACTGGAATTAAAACTGATTTGTTGTGTGGTAATACCGTTCTAAGTTCTAATATTGGTTTTGCATTAAGGGGTGTTATCTCATTTATTATTGATGTTTCGTTTCCTAATTTTATTAATATTTTATAATACATTGTTTTTCCTTCATGATTTTCCACGTAAACGTTTAATTGAATTGGTGTTCCTGCTACAACTTCTCTTGGATAATCTCCTATTTTAGCATCTTTATTAAGCAATCCTAAGACTGAGAATGGTTTTATGACTATTTCGTTATTGATTATTTGTATTGTTGCAAGTATTGTTGCTACAATTAAGATTACTGTTATAACTGCTATCACTTCTTCTTTAAATATCCAACTCATATTTTAGAGACTTTTACTTCCTTTAATTTTTAGTTTGAAATGTTAATCCTAACCAAAAGATATAATTAGGATCTTTTAACCAATCTTTCATTTTTGGTATTATTATTGCTATTTTACTTTTTAACAATATTTCTGCAACTTCCTTTTCTTTCTTCATCATTCTTTCCTTAAACGAATTTAGTTTCTTCATTATTAATATGAGCGTGTCAATGATCTCTTTGTTTATTATCTTTTTTATTTTTGACAGCTTCATGCAGGCAATGTAAAATGCCTTATCTAGCGCTGAAAGATTATTCCATAATCCTCTTCTTAAGCATAATTTATAAAATCTTGATAGATCTGAAAATGATAAAGCAAGCATTGTAAATATAACCGCTTCATTCTTTAAAAACTTTTAAATAAAGCTTTTGCAATTTAAAACCTCATATTGAGTTATTTTTTGATCAGATAATTACCGATAGCTAAATATTTTAAGCCTGAATTTTTAAAAGTCCATATAGCAAGCTCAGGTGTTCCTACAATTGGATATCCATGCAAATTAAAACTTGTATTTAAAATGGCTCCAACTCCTGTAATTTTTTCAAAAGTTTTTAATATTTTTCTATAAGAAGGATTCCATTCATTTAAAGTTTGAGGTCTTGCTGTAAAATCTTGGGGATGAATAGCAGCAATTATCTCATCTCTTTTTTCTGTTGTATCAAAAGCAAGTATCATATATCTCGCAGGTCTTGCATTTACTAAATATTCATGCATCCTTTCTTCAAGTATTGTTGGTGCAAATGGCATCCAAAAATCTCTTTGCTTTATTGCACTATTTAACTTTCTCACAACTCTAAAATCTCTTGGATCCGCTAAAATACTTCTATTGCCTAACGCTCTTGGACCCCACTCAACTCTTCCATTAAATCTTGCTACAATTTCTCCTTTAGCTAATAGTTCTCCTACAATTTCTTCTATACC
>Ga0079992_127414_pt1 | contig 16172 bp, 12 predicted proteins | sample FaiFalFF_MnMetaG_3_FD_69197 | JGI IMG/M metagenome (GOLD analysis project Ga0079992, IMG submission 69197) | Freshwater microbial communities from Yellowstone National Park, Wyoming, USA - Fairy Falls B (FF_Mn_B) MetaG (SPADES assembly) (version 2) | ecosystem: Environmental > Aquatic >... | reverse complement strand
GAGGGCTTCGGAGACCCCTTCGAAATACACGTCGTCGACAGGGCGGCGGCAGAGGTCTACAGGCGGAGGGCCCGTCTGAAGCCGGTTCTGTAAATCAAAACGCTAACAGGCCCGGCAGTTCTCTAACTGTTTAAGCGGGTATGGTTAGGCGGTGCGGGACATCGAAGCCGGGTAAGGGGGAGGAAGAGGGCTAGGAAGGGTTGAAGGGGTTGTTTCTATGTGAAACCCTATATCGGGGCTGCTGGATGTAGTGTCTGTGGCGGCTGAGGACGACTATATCAGGAGAAAGGATGAGGGGTTTGACGTGGTTGTGCTGTGTGAGGAATTCTTTTCTTTCTCGGTGATGTTCTTAAAGGTATGTGGTCGTAGGGGCATCTATACTTATTCTCCTCAACAGGATAGTAATATTGGCATTTAGAGCAGTAACCATACCCTTCAATATATTTAGCAGACCTCTTACGTAAAAAGTAAAGAGATTGCACGTCCTCTTTATAGAATAGCCCTAACTTACCGTCTTTAGACACCTTATAAGTAGCTATAATCCTACTACCTTCGTCGGTAAATAAGTCGGTGAACCCAGCCCCGAGATTAATCCTCAAACATGAGCCTGATAATACGTTTAGGGCATTTAGGCCATGTAACCTCCTACTGCTTTATCTCTATGATGGTCTGGTAATTCTAAATTTGAATGAGGCTGTAAAAGGAGAGAGTTTGCCCAATCCGCTCCTCTCAATATTCGCGGCTTTGTCGATTTAGAAGGCCGCCTCATGCAGTACACGCAAACCACAATCCTAAACGAATACAGCCGGAAGGATAATATACTTGGATGAGGAGGTTGGCACCTGCATAATGATGTACTGCAGGCCTGAAAACGTAGCAACAAGGAGGCTCTTAATATACTCTCACGTATAGATACATCAGCACTTGATATTCCGGAGTTAGCTATACAGGTCAGGGCCTCGTCGCTGGGGGAGCTGTTGGAGGACGCAGCCAAGGGAGATGAAACAATAATCTACACTGATAATGATTAGCTGGCTAGGCTTCTATGGGAGAGGATTGGAAACGCCGACGTATCAGAGGCGCCGCCGCAGATAGGTGAGGAGCTATTCTACCTCGTGGGTCTTAGGGGGCAGGTTGAAGGCCCGGCAAAGGTAGATGACGTGGTTGTGTATAGGTGTGTGACCGCTAGAGGGGCGTGGCTCTAGCTACGCCTCAACAACGTCGTGTACCAATACAGTTGTCGTCCCCTCTACCTTCGTTACCGTTACCCTCGCCTTAAACCTCCTACCCTTCTTTATCAGATCTCTTGGGCCGTTGTATGCTGATGGCTCAAGCCTAGCCCTGAAGCTGTCATCAACCATTACCACAGCAAACCCAGGATATATCTTCTCAACAGCTATTGTGTGTATTCTTCCCTGCGGTTTTACTGTTAGTGGTTTTGACCTTATTATTGCTGTTGTGACATATCTATCACCTATCTTCTTTATGAGTCCTTCCCTCTCAAGCCTGTTAAGACTTTTCCTAACAGCTTCGGGACTGTAAGAGACGTTCTCCATTATCTCATGAAGCGTTAGTCCTTTATCGCCTGCCTTCAATAGCATCTCGTATATGTTCTTGCTACAGCAGTATAGCTCCCTGCTTGAAGGCCCCTCAACAGAAACAACCTCCCCCCTAGACTCAACCTCTATCTCTATTACTGGTTCACCTTTTCCGCTATCCTTGACTAATAAAAAAAGGATATGAGGTAGGTTATCAATGCTTTCGTCAGCTCCACGGTGTGTACGGCACCGCCTTAACGGTTATCGTGTATCTTACTCTAAGTACAACGTTGCCGGGCTCTGGGCTGGCCACGAACCAGGCAACCCAGTCGTCAGCCACAGCGTTATGGCCAGCCGGGGTTATGATATTGAATCCGGTTCTGGTGAAGTTTCCATATTTCACCGCTGTGGACGGGTTTACGGGCATACCCCCTCGTGCTAGGTAGAACTGTTCCGCGAAAATACCCCCAAAGTAGAATGTATACGCATTCGTATAAATGCTGTGGCGGGGTGGTGTGTCTAACCTCCCTATTATCCTTGCTTCCCGTGAGGCGTTGAGGAAGACCAGCTTGTAGTTGAACCTTGGCTCCGGCCTGAGGATGAGGAGGGCGCAGTCCTTCCTCGATGAGACCGTAACTTCATATGTGAAAGTCTGCCACTCGGTTGATGTCCTGTATATTCCACAAATCTCGCTACCATCGTCCACGGCCCTTTTCACCAGTGTTTCCACTGGTATTGGGGTTGAGATCGTCCCCAACCAGGGCATCCATAGAAATACGGCAAACATTGTTGCAGCTATAATGGCGGCTAAATCCCTCCGCCTACCCTTATAGAACCAGCCAATCACCATGAAAGGTAGTGCGGGAACTAGGAAGCCTGTGAGTACGTTCAGAAGGTAGGGTGCTTCCGGGAAGTAGATTGGGAGCGGTTTTATCGGCTTCCTAATCAAACCGGTTACTATTAGTTCGACGAGCCAGAGAAATAGGTAGAAGGCCAAGCCTGTGAAGGCCTTTAACAAATTCCTTTTCCAAGTAGGCCGCATAATATCACACTCCCTCCCAGCACCGATTAGTCCAAGAGCAACAGTTATACCAGATACATTGGAAAGGAGCCATGAAGAGTATCCTACACCCCGGATGTCTGTGCAGTAGCTCCGCGGCCACAAGCTCAGCTATAACAGTCTTACCTAGAGCTGTAGGTAGGACTGCTAATGTGTTAGCCTCTAAGGCCCTATCAACAAACCTCTTCTGATAATCCCTATCCTCTATAACACCATCCCTAACCATGGGATGGACAACATACTTTGGTTTTGGTGTTGATAGCTCGGTTTGAACCATTACTATATGCTTGCATATTGTGTGTCTGTATGTGTAGTGTGGGCATGTACAGCTCCACACACCACCATCATCCACAGAAACAGTATACTCTACGCCTGGCCTAGACTGGCTTGGAATCCTCCAGCTCCTCAAGACCTATCAACATATATCTGAAGCGTCTAAATAACGTTTTAAACACAATGAGGAGGTCAAATAAACCTATTCTAACAGCACTCTTGACACCTTCAAAAATTTAAATAAATTCATCTTATTGAGAGAGGGGTTTGTTATGAGGGGACACACTAGCGTCTCCTCTATGATGCAAGGATATAATTCAGTGAAACATGATGTAACTTATTTCAAGAAGCTAACCTATACCATAGTCAATAATATACGGAACTCATTATACAGGGTGAAGCTGCTTATCAGGTATCTCCTTACAACCACGATCATCCTTTTGCTAATCTCACAGGTAATAATTGGGGCGGGTCTGGGGCAAGCAACCAGCTCGACAGGCGGGCGAGGTTGGCAGGATTTTACCGTGATAGGTGATGCCTTTTCTGGTATGCCGTTCTATCCACATATGCTGGGACAGCTTAAGGAAGAGTATAGGCTTGAGGCATTGCATAATACCGTTCAAGCGTGGATGGACTACAGAGAGTGGTCGAGTTTTCCGGCTGAGTGGGATGTTAATATAGCCCGCCTAATTAGAGAGGCACATAAAGTAGGTCTACCGGTAGGGGTAGCATACGGGTATCATGTTGGTGATTCGGTTGATGCACGGTATGGTGAGAGCGTAGGTTTTCTCCACTATTACCGTCAACTCACCCCCTATGAGCGGAAGTGGCGTTACCCCAACGGAACAGTGGCTTTAGACCCTTATAGTGTTGGATCCTCCCGTTCATTCACCGGGGCATATGTGGTGCGGATCCTTGGTGAGCCAATGGACATAGAGCGATTAAAGAGGCTAGACCTTTATTCGACGATGCAACCACAGAACTCATACTGGAAGGAGTTCTTCATAGATTGGGGTAAGAAGGCGATTGACCGTGATTCAGACTCTTTCTTCATCGACAGCCCTGATGGCATATTCACTTTCTTTTGGGGAGGAGGATGGGGTTGTACTGATACTTGGGAAGGTAAAGGTCTGGCCGAATATCTGAGGGCCAAACTCGGTGATTCAACCTTGAGAGCTATGGGTGTGGAGTCTCCTGAAAGCTTTTGCCTCAAGGACTACCTAGTTAAAAAATACGGGTCTCCAAGAATTTTCTCCTACTATGTCTATTTCCGTGATAGGTTCAAGACTTCGTGGCCTATTGAACATGTTGCCTTCAGCGATGTCGAAAGCATACTAAGAGACCCTATATTCAAAGAAGCATTAATTTACTGGTACAGGTCAGCCATAGATTTCGTCAGGGATGCAGCAGCCCAGTACAAGCTGTACGCATATCAAAGAGGAAGAGACATTATCCTAATCAGTAATAACTATTTCGCTTGGGCACCTCATATCACGCTCGCACCCTACATGGACGCGTTGTACGTGGAGACAAATCAAATTCATCCCCCACCCTATGTGACCCGCCCGGCTGTTTGCAAGCTGGGGCAGGCTTCGGTGAATGGTTCAAAGCCCGTATGGATCGGTGAGTGGATCCTGAACTTTATAAATCCTTTCGAACCATCTCCTCCTCCAAGAGATATTTCTAACTTGGTTAGGTTGAGGGTGGCTGAAGCCTATGCGTCTGGCTGCATAATGCTTGTTCCTTTCGGGACAGGACACCCTAGTGAGGGATGGCCCACAAAGAGGCTTGTTCTGGGCAGTGAAAGGCCCCAAGTAGCAGCTTACTACCGTTTCATCTCTGAAAACCGAGAGCTGTTTAAAGGGGTTAAAACAAAGGCTGATGTTGCGCTGATAGTCTCTATTCCGACGATGGTATGGAACTTCATACCAGCACTTGGTATAAGAGTTGGTGACATTGATTACCAACAGGAGATATTTGGCTGGGCTAGGGCCCTTGAGTCTATGGGGATACCCTACGACATCCTTCTACTCGGAATGGACGGTATACTTTCAACAGACTCCCATACTAGGCTCAAATCCTACTCCCTAATTATAGCTCCTGAGCTGTCCCACATATCTGATATTCACCTCCAGGCCGTACTCGATTTCTTGAGGGCAGGGGGTAGGCTGATAGTAGGTCCCAGTTTTGGCGCCTACGACGAGATGCATAATCCAAGGCCTCCAGCCAGACTCTCTACGGTGTTTTCGCATCCAAATGTTCTGCGGACAGAGCGGTGGCTTGGTAGAGACTATCAGCTTACGCTGGAGAACCTCACACCTTCACAGCATCTTTTTTCGTTGATGAAGGGTGCTGTAGAAGCTTCTCTCACATCCAAGATGGTTATCACTAACGCCTCCCAGAATGTTTACATCAGTGTTCTATCTCAGAAATGGCCTTATGAAAGGCTGGTCGTCCACCTTGTTAACTATGATTACCGCTACGATTCTGAGAAGGACTGGACAATACCGGCCAGCAACATAGGTATAACGCTTAAAATCCCTCCAACGTTCAACCCAGCCAATATCACCCTTATTTCACCAGATATTCCAAGCCCTATTCCCCTCACATTCCAGCTTAGTGATGGTTCTCTAAGCTTTACAGTCCCAAGCCTGAAAGTATGGGATATAATAGTTATAGAGGATAGGACAGTTGTCTTGCAGCGTGATCTAGAAGATCTTCAGAACAGGTATAGAGAGCTTCTCCAAGCCTATGAAAGCCTCAACACATCCCATGCAGAGCTAAGCCAGAGCTACGAGCAGCTCTTACAGACACAGCAGAAACTGCTGGCCGAGCTACGTGCGAAGAATGAAGCCTACGCAAAACTATCTGAGGAAAATCAAGCAATAAAAGCGGAGCTTGAAAACCTGAGAAGTAGGCTGGATGAAAACCGGGTGCTTAAGGCGGAGCTTGAAGGCCTGAGGGGAAAACTGGCTGAACTGACGCAACTATATGAGGACGCGGTACGTGAGAAAAAGCAGGCGTCCGAACTACTTTTGACATACCAGTACACAGCCTACGCAATGGCCGCTATAACGGTCTCAAGCATAGCAGCCTTAGCCTATTCCAGAATAAGACATAAGAGAAGCCACCACTAGAGCTTCTCCACTTAATTACACCTAACCATCACGACCAATATGTGAAACAGCCATCTAGAAAGTGATAAAAGACAGAGCCTTAACCCTTATGGATGTGGTTACAAATAGGCCTGAATTCCACCTAGTAGCAGGCTAAGCTTAAGTGCTTTGAAGCCGTGAATGGTTATAGCTATGTCCACGGCAAATATGTCTTAATGAGTTATCGTAAGGGTAGGAGGTTGGAGTATGTTGTTAGGGATATGTTTAGGAGGAGGGGATGGTTTGTCGTCAGGGCCGCTGCCTCAAAACCAGTAGACCTAGTATGCCTAAAGAGCGGTGAAATAGTTCTCGTGGAATGTAAATACGGTGTTAAGGGTGTTAGATGGGCTGAGCTAGCGCCACTACTTGAGGCCGCAGAAAAGGCAGATGCAAGGCCTGTACTAGTCATCGCAGAGAAGAGGGGAAGAGTAAAGATGATAGATGTGGGGAGGTGGACAGACTTCAAACCCTAAAGCCCAAACCAACAGCACTTCACTACATCCAAACATTCGTAAACTACTCTATTTTGTGTGGGAATGAATATATATCATTAAGGACGATATTATTTGAGGTGGGAGGATATGTATATTGACATGATGGTTTTGAATAATTTGTTGAGGCAGGCCGAGGCGGCTGGAGACTGGGAGAAGGCTAGGGAGATTAGGGAGAAGATTCGCAGGAGAACGCAGGAGTATAAGGCCGAGATGCAGAAGCTGAGGGCCGAGAAGGAGAGAAAGGTACGCAAACTCATAGATGAGATAGTCAAGGCAAAGGAGACTGGGGACATAATCACCGTGGCTAGGAAGGTCTACAAGCTAGCTCAGATAGACCCCACTGCGCTGAACAAAGAAGAGCTCTGGCCATAAAGACTTTAGACAGCCTATCCAGAAATAACAAAGATTAAACTGCAACATCGGCCTTAGCAATTCCAAAAACTCTCTTTCCTATATTTTGGGAGTGTATAAGGTACTATAGGGTTCCGGATACTGGAAGTTTTCAGGTATGCTATGCAACCGACGTATCTTATATTGATAGTCTTGTAGTTTGGATGCTGTGACTACAGCCAAGTTGGTTATCCATTTCCCCGAAGGGAACCTATTGCCAGCACCCACAATCGCCTACCTCCATTCCGCAGGTCCTCTCCCAGCAGCCGCAACACTCACAGCCACAACTTTTCCGGCACGGGACGCTCCTTATCGCCCTACAATACCGCCAGTACATCCGCATCTTCACGGCTGCTGGAAGACCGTTGCAAAGAGATTATGCAGTTATGTTAAATATTAATAGCTCAGGTTTTTCAATGTAATCGCTGTTTTTTACACGCTCACAGATGTTACTTTTAACTCGTCTTTAATTCGTTGTAAAAGTTTTCTATTTTTTGGTAAATGTCGCTATAATCGTCTTTTTTCTCCACGCGTGTTCTATCGGTCCACGAGCTCCCCCTAGTCAGGTATACGTAGAAGAAAGTTCTTTTTGGTACAATAACTGCGATTCTCTTTCCTTTAAAGAAAACACTTATAAAAGATTTGGTTGGATTAAATTGAATTCCTTCTCCCATGTTTTTGACTCTATCTATGAATGTTTTCAGTGTTTCTTTTGTTTTGGGTTCTTTGACATAATTCACGTAGTCTTCGAGGGTTCGAGGTGGCTCAGGGGGAGATTCCGGTTCTTCAACTGTAATTGGTGAAAGATGGACACCCTTTCTGCCACACTCCGAGCACTCAAGCATTTTATAGGTATATAAATCAATTACCGGCCTAACATGCTTAACACTTCTGATTAGGGTTTCAGAGAATTCAGGTGCTATCAAAATTATCTTAGGCTCTAAGTTAGTGTTAATTTTCTTGTCTTTGAAAGCTTCTTTAACTCTATCTCTATTTGAATACACCCAGTCATAGTATTTTAGCGCTTGGAATAACATAGTATCTTCACTATCTACTTTAAGCTCAACCACCGCTAACCTGCCCTCGCCATCAACACACAGCAAATCTAATGGGCCTTCGTCAGTTGGATACTCTTGTTTCAACACTGTAAAACCGTCCTCGATTATATTTGGATTATTTGCCAAGATACTCCGGAGCTCTGATTCCCTCACCTGCAAGATCTCCTTGAAGTAAGTGGAGGTCATACCGATTTATCCTACTAAACATAGAGAAGAATTAATTTTAATTTTTTCTTTATTAAGTAGATCTTGTTAACTTCTACTTAAGCTTTTTTTTCTTCGATTCGCCCGTATTTAAACTGTCAGATTTTAAGATGGTTGTATGCCCCAGTATTGCTCCTCCCCCTTCCTTTTGGCAGCCTACCTCCCCGTAAACCGGCGAGTGAACCATAATGACCAAGAAACCCCTCTTTGAGACGAGTAAGGCAAAAACTAAGGGCATTACTTGGTTGATAGGATCTTTGAGCATAGTAGTGTTCCAAACGTTTTTAATACTATTGGCGGATCCATGTCTAGACTAAAGGCTTGAGCATGTCTTTGGTGTGATTGCATAGGAATAAGCACAAGCCAGTAACTTGAAGCGAGGCTGGTTAACTGACGCGATGATATGGGGTAACAGATGCAGCATTCATTGTGGAAAAATATTATCCATGTTTCTTAAAACCTAACTCATGTTGATGGTCTCAAGGGTGGAAAACTCACATACTAGCACGGTCACGTATTCAGCCTACTTAACATCTATGACGCGGCTCAAATGGAAGTTAGGGACTGCAAGCTTAGCATTGCAACATAAACAATAAATAGGATTCTCCAGTGTCACGCACATGTACCAACCTTACATTTGTCGGAAACAATTGGGTGTGTTCGGTAATGTGTTTTGTCTGGTATCCCGGCTTCTATGAATGCTCTATGTCTATTCATACATGACTCGCATCGCCCACAGTGGGTTGTGTTGCTGAGATAGCAGCTCCATGTTTCGTATATTAATTCGCCTGCGATATCGTATCCTCGTCTGAGGTTCTCTGCTTTAGACAGGCCTTCGCGTGCTGGACTCCAGATCTCAACTTTAGGCTTACCTACTGGGAAGTGAGCTACCTTGACAACATCCTCGAGTGCCTTGGCTGTTTCTGGTGTGCAATCGGGATACAGCGGCTCGCCTGTATCTGCTCGCGGTGCTATGTCACTCCTGTGGGCGCCATATATCACGATAGTTGCGCCTATTGTCAGAGCGTATGCGGAAGCGATAGATAGTAGTATGACATTCCGTATTGGTACTACAACGGATGGTGTATATTCGGGCTCGACAAGAACTCTGTCGTCCGTCAGTTGTGTACCAACATAAATCTCCTTCAGAGAAGGGATATCCACAGTGATGGGGTTACGGAACTTCACCAGCTCGCATAAACGCTGAGACACGCTAACCTCCTTCCTACCCTTCTGACCATAGTCAAAGAGGATTGGGTAGATTTCATACCCCTTAACCCCCACATCTATTACCTATATAACGTTCGCCTTTTCCTGGTAACACTATTTTTCCGAACGCTGCCTTCCTGCGATAACCAGATGAATCAGTACTATCAACGCCAAGCCAATAGGCGATGTGCAGCATCAGAGGAGAGGATCCAAGACCCATTACATGCACTCGGAAATCTGTTCTACGTTTAACTTCTTCAATGGCGATTGAAAGCATTCTGATAAACTCTATGCTTGGTTGTCTATCTTTAAAGAAGCCGTTAAAGTGAGTGAATTCGGGGGTAACAACCACCCCTATGGCAAGAAAATCTGAATCGCAAGTCTTTGAAAGCCATCTAATGTTGCTGATAAGTGAATTTCTGTCCCAGCTATGAAGCGTAGGAACAGTCTTGTTTGATAGAGAAGTGTTCTCTAGCCAGTATAGTATGTTGTTGCGCGTCTTCTCCCAGGAAGACCTCATGGCTTCAATCGACATGCCAGGCTTAATAGGATAGTCAAGGGGAATAACGAGGTCCGGTGAAAGTCGCTCTTGAATTTCAGCAACTTTCTCCCTGTCTAGTTCGAGATTTCTCATAGCTGCGGTGAAAGCACCACTATCCAGAAACAGTCTTCCCGGATAATACTTAAGCTTGGGGGTTCTACTGGCATAGTAATGTATTGCGGAGTCCATGACCAGGTCTCTTTTCCTGTTCTTCATGACAGGGTGTTTGTTTTCCTCCCCTATCCAGAAAAGTTTGCTTGGGAAGACCGACATATGGCTAAAATACAATTGTCAGCGTGCTTATAAGAATTAATTCAGCTGTGTTTAAGATGGCTCAAAACTAATAGAAGTGCAAATAGGACCGCAATACCGGTTGTGACTTTAGCAGCGGCTATACACGTTGTCTTTTAATTAGCAGGATCTTGAATGAATTAGCGGGAGAACAAGGGCTTTTGCTAATTCGCATTTTATCTAAAGCCATAGTAGCAGACTGAAGGAAGAGTCGGTGTGGTTGATGTTTGAAAGGGGTAGGCTGGACTCCTGCGTGAAATGCATAGTGCCCTAATCTGCCCTCGCCCCACTTGGAGTGGCTGTCTTAACGCTGGCACTCTACTACAACGTCGGCTTCTTGACCACACACTGCTCACTAACCCCCGACTCCTTTGGAACACTCCCTCCTCCACACCATCTCATACGCTAGGAAACGCTTAGGGAAAGCTCCCACAGCCGGAAACAAACCATGCCGCGGTAGGCCTTTGATATTGAACTCATCTGAAAACCCTCAGGTATATTAGGATGCATGCTAGTTGTATGAAGGCTGTGAAGGTTGATGCTAGCCTCTCCTATCTTATGGCTAGTCTTCTGAAGCCGTTTGTTAGCCATGCGAAGAATCTCTCTACATACTCTTGTATAGCCCAACATTGTATGGTCTAGGCCTCCTACCATTCCTAGGATTTACAGGTATGTTAGGCTCTACACCCATAGATGATAAGTAGCTCCTTATGGGTTCCGTGTCATATGTCGTGTTTGCGTAGAGCTCCCTAGGCCTCCCAGACAAGCCATCTACTAGCTACAGAAGCCTCCTCAATAGCATCCGGATTCTACACAATGAATTCCTCAAGCTCCCTCTCAGAAACTTGAATAGGCTGAAGCATTAGCACGGCAATAGCTAGCTATGGGGCTTTATTTAAATACTCCATGACGTATTTGTTCAGCAAGTATAGGACAGGTTGAAAATGCCCGTTCAAAATACTAAATGCTTTAAGTTATTAAAACTCGTTATCCTTAATGTGTTAAGATGTCTTCGCTGAAAGAGATTGTTGACAGTTATATGTGTAGGGTTTCTGGGTTGGATGTGTATTGTTCTAGGTGTCTCAAGACCGAGAGGTGGGGTGGTTGTGTTGTCTTAATGGTTGTGGATGCCGCCTTCACATCGATAGGTTTAAACTACTTCACAGCAGTCGTTCCAAAGGTTGAGGAGTTCAGTAGGAGGTTTGTAGAGAACGGGAGAATAAGGAATCTAAGAGGGCTTGCGGAGACAGATATTAATGAGTTAATGGTGGTGTGGAAGAATAGGCGGTCTTGGGCTATGGCTAAGGGTATAGCCTCCTATCTATCTACATTAAGTGAGGATGATAAACTAGCTCTCAGGACTTGGGCCACTAATGCGAGGCTTGAAAACTGGTGGGAAGACCCTGTTGGGAGTATTAAAGGTGTTGGGCTTGTAACTTTTCAGTATCTTAGGATGATGGGTGGTGTTGACACAGTTATGCCTGATAAGATCGTTAAGAGGGTTGTCAACGATATTTTAATGAAGGCCGGTTTAGAATCTGTAGAGGATGATATGGAGTTTATCAAGAAGGCTGAGCAGTTAGCTATATCATGTGGTTATAGGCCTATTGAGCTCTGCTGGATGACGTGGCTAATACAGCCTGAAGGAAGAAAGATAAGGATGGAGAAGTATAAGGACATCCTGCCAAAAATATAGACAGCATGGAAACACGACCTCCGTAAAAGACAGCTGGAATCGTTAACTGTTATTAAGTTACCCCAAGACTGTAGGTGTCTGTATACAATATTCTGGCCAGCCTTTCTCAGATACACTTATCTTACGTATTTAGCTATGGTGGCTGGTTTTTTCGAAACCTAGTGGCTGCTCACCATACGAGTAGAGTCCGCTATCCAGGCACTCCCCGAGCCTGTTGTCTTCTGGGCCTAGTCCAGCGGTTGATGATATAGGCTAGAGCAACTGCTGCTGTAACTGTGTATATTATGGGCAAGTAGGCAGTTGCCACGTTCTCTGTTCTGGTGATGGTGTCTGTTGTTGTAGTGGTCACGATTTTCGTTGTGGTGGCCTCTATGGTTAAAGGTATGGTTTGGGTTGAGTATTCTGTATGGGTTGTTGTATGTAGTGCTGTGTGTGTTTTGGTTGTTGTGGCTGTTTTTATCTCGGGCGGGTTTATTACCACGAGTCCCCAGTAGTGGATGTCAGGTAGTTCCAGCACCATGTAACTCCCTTCAAGCGAGGGTGTGAGTATGGCAGGGCCCTCTTCAGGTGTTAACCACGTTACCTTCTGTGGAAGTCCGAATGTTCTGCTGTCTAGGTATAGCTTCACGCCTCTCAGCTGACGGAAGCTATCGCTTGCAACGTTGTAGTTGTAGTTTATGATGTGGACAACATATGTTCCGCCTTTTCTAAGTATGCCGGCCTCGACTATTCCTTGGTAATTCTCAAGCCGAACGGGTGGAGGGCCTGTGAAGCTTTCAACCGATCTCCTAAACTCCTTCAAAATATGTTGGAACCTTGCCATCTCCCTATACTCCGATAACATGTTACCATACCAGGTTTTCCCTATTCTCTCTCTTAGGTGGAGAACATTGGTTCCGTTGTTAGATAATAGCTTGCGTATATCTTCGGCAACGGGTTTTGGCAGTGGGTTGTTTTCCTCGTCATAGACTGGGTATCCTCCGGTCAGTATAACCTTCCCACCCGATTTAAGGTAGTTTTGGATAGCTCTAAGCTGGTTGTTTGAGATATGGGTGACGGCTGGCAGTATGACCGCGTCGTAGCTCATAAGCCTGTTGAGGTGGAAGGTGTCGTTGTAAAGCTCAGGGTGTCCGAATATCAGTATATCGTAGGGTATGTTCAAGAATTGAAGCATGTCGGCTACGCCAGCTAGCTCTTGCTGGCTCTTGTATGGGTGGATGCCTAGTGCAGGGTACCATCTCCACAGGAAGGATGGGATGGAGTAGACGATTGCTATCTTTGCAAACGGTTTATATCCTGTCAGCAAATACCTGTTACCCCATATGAAGTCTGTCAAACGCTTAACCTCACCAGGCACCGTCATGTTCGGATAAACAACCACGCCGCCGACAAGCTTGCCTCCGCATCCAGGCGTAAACCCGACAAGACACTCCCCCGGCCAGCCTGCAAGGTCCAGTTCCTTGACGGCACCATTGGCGTAGGCGGAGGCTACTTCTAAAGCTATGAGCATTACCTTTGTGTAGTCGACTTTTTTGTCAAGCCATTCCCTGCCGTAGAAGGCTATATGCTGCCATACCGGCTTTCTAAACTCAGCCATAGCATGCCCCATCCTATACATTAGAGCATACCTGACGACCGGAGGGAATGTTGGATATCCACCTTCGATCTGTATTATGTCTGAGTAGGGGGAGAGGGTGGTTGCGAGAATGGCTGTGCCGTCAAATAGGTGTGGGGGGCTTCCGCCTATCCATAGGTTTCCGAAGACAAACACATCCCTGCCATACCTCTCCCTGACATACTTTTTTATATTCTCTGAAAGGCTCTTTATGAATGCTACATGCTCTAAGTGTTGGAACTTTACAAACTCTCTAAGTATTGGGTCGTCTGGAAAGAGCGGCGGCTCCCCAGACTCTACGAATTTGAAGCCAAGGGACTCCGCGAGTTGTTTAAAACCTGTATAAAGGACCCATAGAGGGTCGGGGGCTATCTTCTCAGCTATATCGGGGAAGGTTGTGGCCCATTCATGCTTACTCCTATCTAGAACGAGCTCCATACCGTCTTTTACCTCACCCCCTACAAGCCATCGTAAGGCTTTCTCGATAAGTAGTCTGTGGGAGTAGAACGCGCCGGCGTCCTGAGATCTATCGCCCATCACAACCACCCTCCCACGGCCGTAAACGGTGGCAACCATGACGTTAAATGGGCCATTAGGCTCATCAGGGTCTTTAACCCAATTATGGTTTAGGTCCAACCACGTGTCAGCCCCTGTCTGTACGATTGCTACGGACCTGCCGGCAAAATCCACGACGGGGACAGCCCAGTTAAGGGTTATCGATTCAATTCCACGCGTAATTGGATGGGATTGGTTCAATACTCTCGTCTCGAAGGAGCCCATGTCCCACAATGGGTTTAAGGAGAGGATGTCCGCCTTGATTAGCATGAGCCCAAAACGTGTTAACAGCTTGTTTAGGATGTCTACTGACATGGACTCAGCCTGAACAAACAGCGCACCCCCACCTTCTACAAAGCTTGTTAAGGCCTCTATTTCCGGTTCACGGAAGGGCATCCTAGGGTCTACGATCAACAGTATACCTCTCGAAGGTATATGGACCCTAGGACTAACATATTCGGTTATGTTGAAGCTATGGACATCGTCGATACCGAGTTTAGCGAGCAAGTCAGATTTTTTAGATAAAAGATGTTCGCGAAACCTACTAAGAGTCCATGGTGAAAAATCTCCACCAAAGACAAACGGTGACACTATTATGTTGTCTATATCCACGTGGTCTACGCCTCTATCCAGAATTTTGTAGACACTATTTGTGAGGTGGTTGAACCAGCCTGGACAGCTTAGAGAGAACGTTAAATGCGTGCCGTCACCATGGTAAACCAGCCTACCTTCTAAATCGCGGCCACCACATGCTCTAACCGCGTCTCTGGTTGAGCCGTCAGGCAGCTCCCAATAGGTCGTCACCGAGGCTGGCGGGGGTATCGGAGTTAATATTAAATTAGTAGCCAGCTGTATACCCATTTCTTTAGCCATCCTTATCATCGCCGTGTTTATGTAGGGGTCACGCCATGTCCAGCTTTCCATGAACCCCGTAGCCCTGTCAAGGAATTGTATGTGAAGAGACGGCGCCACCTCCTTGAAGAACCTCTCAAGGTTGCGCTCAACCCAGTTAAAAGGATGGATTCCGACAATAACCAAATCATCAGGGGTATCCCAAGCCCCACTATAATGAAAAGGGGAAGGTACCAACTGCGCGTGGACCTCTTGTTGAGTTGCTGGAAGGAATAGAGACAGTAGGAGAGCTAACAGTAGAACGGGGGTTAAAACAGGGCACCAGCCCTCCGTCCCCATACTCACGGGTTACATGCTTCCCGGTGAAAATAAGCCTTTAGCCTGCCCCTCTTTTATGCATGTGAACGATGCAGACCAACACTTGAAAACTACGCATAATACCATTGCTTTTGAGCCTTTGTATCCACCAATATAATTAGGCTGGAAAGGATTGAATGCCGAAAACCCAGCCGACAACGAACTCCCCAATTAAGAGCGAATCGCTTTTATTTTTCTATTGACTAGTGATTGTTAATGCTCTGTGCTAAGTTGCGGGGTGTCAGTTGTGATGATGTATTCTAGTAGGGTTGGTGTTGTGTGTGAGGTTTTTGCGATATTTGTTGCCGCTGTCTTGACAGCCCCTATTGGATTGGGTTCGGCGGTTTATTCTTCCCAAACAGTAGCTCCCATGGCTGGAGGAGGTGTTAGAGATATGTTCAGCTTTGTCTATGTTTCGTTAAGGGTCTTAGATGTTGATGGAAACCCCATTAATGGGGCGCAGGTTAAGGCCTACTCTGAGGACTGGTTTGCCCGCTATCCAGACAGCATGATGGGGGAGCCGGGGTTTGCGCTCACCGATGAACGTGGATGGGTGAGTTTCAGGATACCCGTCGGTAACTGGACTTTCTTTGCGAGCGCGGGCGAGTTCTACGAGCATAGCAGGCCCGGGTTCGGCTACTTCGTTGTGTTTCGGGGTAGGGTGTTGGGGGACTCGTCCTTCATACTGAGGCCTGATGATGTAATAGATCTCGCTGTGGTTGATGTGAGCGGTAGGCCCATAGACGGGCGTGTAAGCGTGATGGTGAGCGACTACACGCCTATTATAGAGGTGCCTAGGTCAGGGGTTACGAGAGGGGGGCGTATACAGATACATGTCAGCCGGGGCTTCCAATACGATATCTTATTTCTGAAAGAGCCGTCCA
>Ga0079992_129911_pt1 | contig 16173 bp, 12 predicted proteins | sample FaiFalFF_MnMetaG_3_FD_69197 | JGI IMG/M metagenome (GOLD analysis project Ga0079992, IMG submission 69197) | Freshwater microbial communities from Yellowstone National Park, Wyoming, USA - Fairy Falls B (FF_Mn_B) MetaG (SPADES assembly) (version 2) | ecosystem: Environmental > Aquatic >... | reverse complement strand
ACGGGATTGTAGGTTTAATCCAAACGACTATAGTTTGCTCCTGCATCGAATCTACAGCATGAGTCGAAAGTAAATCATTGTCAGGTACTTCTACGCGTCCGCCAGAATTATTAAACATCAAAGCCTTTCCAACTTTACCATCAACCCATTGAGGACCATTAACAAGTGTACCATTATTTCCATAACCACTTAAATCTCTTGCTGTTGTGCCACTTCCTTCATCAAATGGTAAATATAATACAAGTCCTTGAGCTTGATCAATTAATCTTTTATTAGTTCCTGCTGAAAATAAATGAGGATAATTGTCTCCATCATTTTTAGAAGCTTGATTTTTGGGATCTTCTAATTGTGCATAGACAGCATAACTTCCTCCAACAACAAATGAATAGTAATAGGGAGGTTTATTAATTGGGTCAATGAAAAGTTGAGAGATATTTAAGATAGGAAAATTAGAAAAAGGTATAGGTATCCAGCCTGTGCCATCAATATTTGTTGGTGTGGCTGAACATCTATAAGACCAGCCTGATGGAAGAGAAGGAAGTTGTGAGAGCCAGGAACCACAGGTTGAGGATGAATCTGGTAAAGAAATATAGACAACATTAGTTGAGGCATAATTGAGTTCATTGAAGGTTTGATCTGTAGAAAGAATATCCATTATTTTTTCTATATTTTTAAGGTCTCCTATTCTTTTAGTATCTCTGGCTCTTGCAAAAAAGATACCTGGTTTGATGGTAAGAATTAAGACAGTAGCTAAGATAGCTATTAAAGCTAAGACAATTAAAAGTTCAATTAAAGTGAATGATCTTGAATTTTGGCTGGACATCTTAAGATAATTATAACAAAAATTTTAAATCAGACCGGTGACTCTTTCGACTTCTTCGATAGTAGTTATTTTTCTTAAGGCTTTAATTAAAGCATCTTGCTGAAGAGAAACAAAGTCATTTTTTACAGCTTTTAAAATTTCTGCTTCTGATGGATTTTTATAAATCAATTCTTCTAATTCTTTAGTAATTTTCAAAAATTCAAAGACACCAATCATTCCTTTATAACCAGTATCAAAACATTTTGGACATCCTTGAGCTTTAACTAATCTAAAATCATTTAAATTAATGTCGCTTAAATTTACTCTTGAAGGTAAGTTTTTTAATTTTTCTTGAATTTTCTTCTTCAATTCTTCTTCGGGCTCATATTCTACACCACAATAAGGACAAACCTTTCTAATTAATCTTTGTGCAATTACTAATCTTAAGGCTGAAGGAATTAATTTGGGATCAACTTCTAAACTTATAAGTCTAGGAATGGCTCCTAAAGAATCATTAGTATGTAAAGTTGATAAAACTAAATGTCCTGTTAATGAAGCTTGAATAGCTATTTGCGCTGTTTCTTTGTCTCTAATTTCACCAACTAAAATGACATCTGGATCATGTCTTAAAAAAGCTCTTAAAGCAACAGCAAAAGTAAAACCTTTTTCTTCTTCAACTTGACTTTGACTAATGCCTTCAATTTTATATTCAATAGGATCTTCAATAGTCAAAATTTTTAATTCAGGCTTTTTTATTTTCATTAAAATAGCATAAAGAGTTGTTGTCTTTCCTGAACCAGTTGGTCCTGTATTTAAAATTAAACCATTAGGAAGATGAATTGTTTTTTCTAAAATTTCTAGATCATCTTCACGCAAACCGAGATCTTCTAAATTTTTCACAATCAGTTCAAAAATTAAAATTCTTAAAACAATAGCTTCATCATCTCCTGAAGGAATAACTGAAACTCGAATATCAATATTTTGACCATCAACAACAATAGAAAATCTTCCATCTTGAGGTTTGTCTCTAATATTGATCATTAATCCAGCTAAAATTTTGATTCTATTTTTGAGTAAAGGATAAATGTTCTTGGGAAAAGAAAAAATATCATGCAAAATGCCATCAAGACGATAGCGAACTAAGACTTCATTTTCATAAGGTTCAAAATGGATATCTGTAGCATTAAATTTGATGGCTCCAGCTAATAAGTAATCTAAAATTAAAAATGGATCAGTTTTAACTAAATCTTTAAGTAAATTTTCGATTTCTTGTCTTTTTTGAACTTTTTCTTTAACTTCTGCAAAAACTTGTTGATTAACTTCAAAAGTACCAATATAAGTTACTTTCTTTTCTTTTAAAAATTTATACTCTTCCAAGCCAATTTCTAAACTTTTTGGAGAAATAATACCAATTTTTACTTCAATTCCTTGCTGAGCCAAAGATTGTTTTATTTTTTCTAATTCCTGACTATACGGATCAATAACTCCCAAAGTTAAAATATTTCTTTCTTTTTTAATTGGTAAAACTTTTGCTTTTTCAGCTAAATTTTTAGGAAGGTATTTTAAAGCATCGATTTCTGGTTTAATAAATTGTAAATTAAAATAGGGAACATTTAAGGTTTTTGCTAATTCCTGAGCAATTCTTTCGCTATCTAATCTAAATTCTTCAAACTCTTTTTCCATTATAATAATTATAAATGAAAATAATCAAGCTTTTTCTCATTTTCATTTTTCTTTTAGTAAGTTTTTTTGTTTTTTTGTTTACTGTTCAGTCAGCTTATTTGCCTAGTCCTGATTTAATTGGCGAAAAAATTGTTAGTGGTGGTACGGAAATTTATGATCGAACAGGAAAAATTTTGCTTTATAAAGTTGGTTTTCGAAGATCTTGGGTTAATTTTGAAGATATTCCTGAAAATATTATTAAAGCAACTTTAATAGCTGAAGATGAAAATTTTTATTCTCATCATGGCATTAGTCTTAAAGGAATTTTAAGATCAATTTATTTAAATCTAAAAACAAAAAGCCTTGAGTATGGTGGCTCAACTATTACTCAACAATTAGCTCGAAATCTTTTTTTAACTAAAGAAAAAACTTTATTAAGAAAAATTAACGAAATTATTTTAGCTCTAAAAATTGAAAGAAAATATTCAAAAAATGATATTTTAACTTATTATTTAAATTCAATTTATTATGGTGAAGGAAATATTGGTATTCGTGCAGCTGCAGATTATTATTTTGACAAAAAATTAAAAGATTTAACTTTATCTGAAGCAGTTATCTTAGCTTCCATTCCTAAAGCACCTGCTCTATATGCTCCTGTAAGTAAAGAAAATATTGAAAGATTAAAGAAAAGAAGAGATTATATTCTTTCAAGGCTTAAAGAAGAAGGATGGATTAATGAAAAAGAATATAATTTAGCTCTTAATGAAGAAATAAAAATTGTAAAAACAAAGTATGCAGGCATGATTGCTCCTCATTTTGTTATTGAAGTTCTGAACGAACTAAAAAATAAATTTCCAAATTTAAATTTAGAAGAAGTTAATTTAAAAGTTATTTCCACATTGGATTATGATCTTCAAAAAATTGCTGAAAAAGCTGTTATCGATGGAGTTAAAAGAAATAAAGAAAAATATGGAGGCAGTAATGCTGCTTTAATGGCCATAAACCCAAAAACCGGTGAAGTTTTAACTTTAGTTGGTTCAAAAGATTTTTTTGATGAGACTATTGATGGTCAAGTTAACGTTCCTTTTCGACGCCGTCAGCCTGGCTCTGCTTTCAAACCAATATCCTATGCAGCCTTATTTGAATTAGGCTATCCTGATAAAACAATTGTTTTTGATGTCCCTACAGATTTTGGCAATTATAGACCACAAAATTTTGATAAAAAATTTAAAGGACCAGTAACTTTAAGACAAGCTTTAGCAGAGTCAAGAAATGTCCCTTCAGTAAAAGCTTTTTATTTAGCTGATCCAGAAAGAGTTGTTGATTTAGCTAGAAAAGCTGGGATTACTTATTTAAAAGATTGGCAAAATTATGGTCTTTCCTTAGGTTTGGGCACAGCCGAAATAAGAATGGCTGATTTAATAAGATTTTACGGTGCTTTAGCTAATGATGGCAAATTAGTTTCTCAAACTCTAATTTTAAAAATTATTCAAGATAAAAAAGTTATTTATGAATACAAACCTGAAGAAAAAGAAATTGTTTCTCCACAAACAGCAAGAATTTTAAATGATATTTTAAAAGATGTTGAAGCTAGAAAAGGATTATTTCACAGAAGCCTCGATTTAACTATTTTTCCTGGCTACGAGGTAGCTCTTAAAACAGGTACAACCCAATTTTATCAAGATGCTTGGGCTTTTGGTTATACTCCTAATATTGTTGTTGGTGTCTGGGCTGGAAATACTGATGGCAGAAGAATGAATTCTTTAGGAGCAAGTTTAGTAGCAGCACTGCCGATTTTCCATCAATTTTTAAGTTCTGCTATCAATTTAGGAAAAATTCAACCAGAAAATTTTGTGCCTCCAGAAGAAAGAATTGTTAACAAACCAATGTTAAATGGTTCTTGGGATAGTCCTTATGGCGTTCATGACATTTTATTTTATGTTGATAGAAAAAATCCCTTAGGGCCAATTCCTGAAAATCCTTCTTTAGATCCGCAGTATATTTTATGGGAGAACGGAGTACAAAGATGGTATAGTTATTCAGAGTGAAAAATTATTTGATAACTTGGATATTTAATTTTAAATAAAGTTTTCAATTCTTCTATTTTTAAACGATCAACATTTTTAGGAAAAACTAAAACAATTTTTTCTTGATGACGGTGCAAAAAAACTTTAAGACCAGGGAAATGATCTTTAATAATTTTAGCTATTTGAAATAATTCACTTTGCTCAATATAAATTTTCTTCATCGATGAACAGAAACATAAACAAAGTCGTCATCAAGGGGTGATTTAAGATAAATGGGTGTACTTTCACCACCAAGTCCAGAAAAAAATCCACCCAAAATTTTATCGCTTTCAATAACCTCAAAACCATCATAAAGAAAATCTAAATGAAATTTTATTTTAAATTCTTTATCAGTCAAATTATTTTCTTTAATTTCTATATTTAATTCATTTTTGTTTTCACCCAAAAGTTCATTTTTCGTGTAAATTTCAAGCTTGTTTTCATCTAAATCAAAATTAAGCTCAGTTTCTTTGAATTGATCAAGAAAAACTTTAGCTAATTTTAATGATTTTAGAATTTCCTCACGATCAACTAAAAAAGTAAAAAGAAAATTTGTTGGTGAAATAAATTGAGAATAATTTGGGTATTCAATGGCTAAAAGTTTAGCCGTTAAAAAATGATTTAAAATTTCAAAAGTAATTTGATTTTCTTCAAAATAAATTTTTAATTTACCTGTTTTTCTTTTCAAAGCACGGTATTCTTGGAGAATTCTTTTAGGAATCAAAACAGAAATTTTTTCTAAATTAGTTTCAAAAAATTGTGGTTTTACTCTTTGTACTCCTAATCTAATTGTATCAGTAGCTACTAAATTTAATTTTTCGCCATCAAGATCAAAATAAATACCTGAATATTCTGGGCGAATATCTGAAGTAGCTAAGATAGGATAAAGTTTATCTAAATAATCTTCAAAGTTTTCATTGTCAATTTCAAAATATTTTTCTTGATTTATTTCTGAAAAAGTAGGAAACTCTTCATAACTTAATCCTGGTAAAGTGGAAACAGATTTTTCACCTCTTATTTCTAAAAAATTATCTTTAGCTTCTAAAAGAACTTCTTCTTCATAAAAATTATCAATAATTTTTTCAAACTGTTTAGCTGGAATTAAAACTCTTCCTTCTTTTAAAATTCTTGCTGGAAATCTTGTTTGATAATTTAATTCTAAATCTGTAGCAGAAATATAAACTTCATCGTTTTGGGCTAAAAGATGAAAATAATTTAAAATACTTAAATCAGTTTTTTGCGGACAAATATTAGTTACGATTTTTAAAATTTCTTTTAATTTATCTTTAGGTAATTGTATTTTCATAGTAGTAATAGTTAAGGGGAAATTGGGGATAAGTCTTTAATTTTTAATTTTTTCCGACCGTATTTTTAAAAAAATAATGTTAATAATCTGTTTAACTTTCCATGATTTTTGATCTTAAGATTTCAATTTCCTGACTTAATAAAGGATTTTTCTTCAGTTCTTTAACAACTTTTTCATAAGAATAGATAATTGTTGTATGATCTTTCTTTAAAAATTCACCGATTGAAGTGTAAGAAAGTTGTGTAATTTCTCTTAAAAAGTAAATTAAAAATTGTCTTGCTTTGACTAAATGTTTTGTTCTTGTTTTCTTAAAAATATCTTCGTCTTTAATTTCATAAAATTCGCTAATGACTTTAACAATTTTTTTAGGACTAATTCTACTATAAAAATCTCTAGAAAACTTCTTTAATAAATCATCAACTTTTTCCAGAGTGATTTTTTCTCCTTGTTGATAATGAAAAATTATCATTCCTAAAGCACCTTCTAATTCTCTAATATTTTTTGTTATTTTTTTAGCTATAAGATCGTAAATTTCATCATCAAAAATAACCCCTTTTTCTTGAGATTTTAATTTTAAAATTGCCATTCTTGTTTCATAATCAGGTGGACTAATATCAATGACTAAACCACCCTCAAATCTTGATCTTAACCTTTCTTCGATATCAGGAATTAATTTTGGTGGTCGATCCGAAGAGAAAATTATTTGCTTAGAAAGATTATAAAGATAATTGAAAGTATGAAAAAGCTCTTCTTGAGAAGTTGCTTTTCCTGAAAGAAAATGAACATCATCTAGAATTAACATGTCAACATCACGAAACTTTTTTCTAAACTCTTCAGTGGTATGATTTTTTAAACTTTGTATAAATTCATTAGTGAACTCTTCAGTGGTCAAATATTTTATTTTCAAATTTTTATGAATTTTTAAAGCTTCATTTCCTGTCGCTTGCAAAAGATGAGTTTTACCAACACCCACAGGTCCATAAACAAATAAAGGATTGTGAAGTTTACCCCAAGATTTAGAGACAGCTTGGCAGGCAGCAAAAGCAAGTTCATTGCTTTGGCCAACAACAAAATTATCAAAACGATAACGAGGATTAAGATTAGTTTGGGGGTTGATTTCAAAGATGGTTAATTTCTGTTGAGAGATATTAGTAATTTTTCTTGTTGAAGTTCGATGATAACTTATTTGTAAGTTAGGTCTAGTTGAGACAACAAATTCAATATTTTTGATTTCCGGAACAAATTCCTTGATTGTTTTTAGGATTGTTTGTTCGAATTTCCTTTCTAACCAATCTTTAACAAATTTACTTGGAACCTCTATTTTTAAAACTCCTTGAAAGTAGCTTTTTGGCTGAAAATGGGAAAACCAAACTTTAAAAACAGATTCACCAACATTATTTTTAATATTATTTAAAATCTTTTCCCAGGTTGTTTCGAACATTTCCATTGTCATTTTCCACAATTATATTAAAAAAGTTAAAAAAAGCAAAACTTTAAAATCTTAAATAAGTGTGGAAAATTTGTGGAATAAAATTTTTTTAACTAAACGATCAGCCAAGTTTTCTTTTCGAGGAACAAGATTAATTTTTATTTCACCAAAGTCAAGTCTAAGATTATGAAATTTTATAAAATAAGGAAAAAGTTCCTTTTCTTTAATTTTATATTGATTGTTAATTTGCTTAGCCACAAGCTCGCTATCTAAATTTAAAACTATTTTAAGTTGTGAAAGATTGTTTTTACCAAAAATTTGTTTTATTTTCTCTAAGGCAAAAATAACCGCTAAGTACTCAGCCTGGTTATTTGTTTTTATACCCACTTCTTTAGCATATTCTTTCACTTCATGATTAAATTTAATAACTACTCCTATAGCTGCTCTTCCAGGATTGTTTATAGCTCCACCATCTGTATAAACTGTTATTTCTCTTCGGTCCATAATTTTTCTTCAGCTAAATAATAAAGCATCGCCCCTCCACCAGTTGAGATTTTAAATTTTTTTAATAATTTTTTCTTTTCCAAAAAAGCTAAAGTATCACCTCCACCAACTAAAACAAAAATATTTTTTAATTGACTTAAAAATTTTAGTAATTTGAATGTGCCTTTTTCAAATCTTCGATCTTCAACAAGGCCAAAAGGACCGCTAAAAACAATATTTTTTGCTTTTTTTAATTCTTCAAAAAATACTTCTAAGCTTTCTTCGCCAAGATCATAAATTTTATCTTCTTTTTCAATTTCTCCTAAAAAACGATGAAAAACCTTATTTTTATTTAAAACATAAAAATCAAAAGGAACCAAAATTTTTGGAGAATAAATTTTTTTAATTTCTCCTAATATATCTTTTTCAATTAAAGATTGACCAACTTCAAAACCTTTGGCTTTTAAATAAGTATTAGCTAAACCACCACCTAAAATAATTAAACTTGCCCTATTTAAAAATTTTTTAATTAAAGGAAGCTTAGTAGAAATTTTTGCTCCACCTAAAACTAAAACACAACTATTTAAATCTTTTAACACTTTGTTTAAAAGATTTATTTCTTTTTCAAAGTTAAAACCATAATAAGTTGGTAAAATTTTTGGTAAAAGATAAACCGAAGCATGTTTTCGATGGGCCACTGAAAAAGCTTCAAAAACGAAAACTTCTCCTAAAGAAGATAATTTTTTAGCAAAATTTAAATCACACTCTTTCTCTCCTTTAAAAAGTCTTATATTTTCCAAAAGATTGAATTTTTCTTTTGGTTTAGAATTTAAATCTTTAAGAAAACCAATTTTTATTTTTAATAATTTTTCAATAGAAGGAAGAATTTTTTTAAAAGAGCCAGAATCGCCAAAATGGCTAATAAGAATAGCTCTTTTCGCTGAGTTTAAAAAATTTAATGTTTCTTTAACAGAAAAAATTCGATATTTATCTAAAATTTTTCCCTTAACAAAATCAACATTAAAATCAACCCTCACTAAAACATCTTTATTTTTAATTTTATCTTGATTAAATCTCAAAAGCTTTTCTTTTTTTAATTTAATCATTTTCCCTAACTCTATATTGAAGAGCTTCGCTTAAAGATTCAATGTCAATTTTTTCTTTATTTTCATAATCAGCAATAGTTCTTGAGAGTTTTAAAACTTTGTGAACACCTCTTAAAGAAAGTCGATATCTATCAATAGCATTTTTGAAAAAATTTTCTGCTTCAAATGTTAACTGACAGTACTCTTTTATTTTCTTTGCTGGAATTTCGCTATTATTTTTAAAATTTTCTTTTTTATATCTGTGACTAATTTTTTCCTTAACCTCAATAATTTTTTCTTTTATTTTTTGAAAATCTCTTTCAGGTAAATTAAAAATTTTTTCACTTTCAATCCTTGGAACATTTAAATGGATGTCAATTCTATCAAGTAAGGGTCCAGAAATTTTCTTTTGATATCTATTAATTTCTGAAATCGAACATTTACATTCAATTTCAGGATCACCATAAAAACCACAAGGACAAGGATTATAAGCACCAACAAATAAAAATCTGGCTGGATATTTAACAACTTTTTTAGCCCTAGCAATAGTAATTTCTCCAGTCTCCAATGGTTCTCTTATACCTTCTAAAACATCTCTTCTAAATTCCGGAAGTTCATCAAAAAATAAAACACCTCGATGAGCTAAAGTTACTTCTCCTGGTCTTGCCTCTTTGCCACCACCTAAAATTGCGATAGCTGAAGCTGAATGATGAGGAGCTCTTAATTGAGGTCGAAAAATTATTTTTTCTTTTAAAAGTCCTAAAGCACTATAAATAGCGGAAACTTCTAAAGCTGAATGATAATCTAAATTTGGTAAAAGATTAACAATGTTTTGAGCAATTAATGTTTTTCCTGTTCCGGGAGGACCATAAAGAAGAAAATTATGATTGCCCACAGCTCCTAAAACCATGCCTCTTAAAATATAATCATCAATAACAAGAAAATTTAAATCTAAATCTTCATTAGTAAAATTAAATTCTTGAGGCTCAATTGGTATTTTTAAAATCCTTCCTTCAAGAAAATCAACAACTTCTTGAAGATGGGAAAAGCCATAAATTTTTATTTCTTTTAAAAAACTAACTTCTGAAATATTTTCTTCTGGCAAAATAATTGCCGAAAAATGATCAATAGCTTTTAAGGCTATTGGTAAAGCTCCTTTTATTTTTCTTAATTTTCCATCTAAGCCAAGCTCACCTAAAAACAAATAATCTTTTGGCAAAGGTTTAATTTGCTTTGAGGCAGAAAGATAAGCTAAAGCAATGGGTAAATCTAAAAGTGAACCCTCTTTTTTCAAATCAGCAGGAGCTAAATTAACAACCACGCGAGAATTGATTTTACTTGGGGGTTTTGCCGAAATATTTTTAATTGCTAAGTTGATTCTTTCTTTAGCTTCATTAATAGTTTCATCAGGAAGACCAACAATTTGAAAATTAGGAAAGCCACCCATTAAACCAACTTCAATTTCAATAATTTCTGGGAAGATACCAGACAAAGTTGCTGATTTAATTTTGGTAAACATTTATATTGATTTTATTTTTTCAAAAATTTTTTTAGAAATTTCAGGATTTTGTTTTAGAAATTCACGAGCAGATTGAAAACTACTTCCAAGTTTTGTTTCTTCAAAAAAATAACTGTTGCCAGCTTTTTTAATGACTCCAAGTCTTTCTCCTAGATTAATCAAATCAGCTTCATAAGAAATCCCTTCGTCATAATAAATATCAAACTCAGCTGTTTTAAATGGTGGTGCTACTTTATTTTTGACAATTTTTGCTTTAATTTTACTTCCAATAACTTCTTCTCCTTTTTTGATCTGCGATACCCTTTTAAGCTCAATTCTCACTGAAGCATAAAATTTTAAAGCTTTACCGCCAGGAGTTGTTTCTTGGCCCGGAACCATACCTCCAATCATAGCCCTTGTTTGATTAATAAAAATTAAAACTGTTCTTGTTTTAGAAATAATGCCTGTTAGTTTTCTTAAAGCCTGGGACATCATTCTTGCTTGAAGACCAATAAATTGATCACCAACTTCACCTTCAAGTTCTGCTCTTGGAACCAGTGCCGCTACTGAATCAACAATAATTAAATCAAAAAGACCAGAGCGAATTAATTTTTCAACAATGTTTAAAGCATCTTCACCACTATCAGGTTGAGAAATAACTAATTTCTCAACATTAACACCAATTCTTTTAGCATAATCAGGATCTAAAGCATGTTCAGTGTCAATAAAAGCAACTTGACCACCAGCTTTTTGAACTTCTGCAGCTACTGATAAAGCTAAAGTTGTTTTTCCTGAAGATTCTGGTCCATAAATTTCAATAATTCTTCCTCGAGGAAGACCACCAACACCTAAAGCTAAATCTAAAGAAGGAGAGCCAGTAGAAATTACTTCCACATCAACCTTAGGAATTGTTTCTAAAGTCATAATTGATCCTTCACCAAATTCTTTTTTCAACTCTTCTAAAAGATTTTTTAATTCTTTATCTTGTTTTTGATTTTTGCTCATTTTGGTAAATAAATAACTTCTCTATTAATTTTTGTTTCTTGGCCCCAAAATTTTCTTTCTCTTATTATAAATCTATTTATACCCTCTTTTAAATAAAAAGTTTTTTCAAAATAACCATGATTATCAAAATAAACAGGAAGCTCATTAATAAAAAGCTCACCCCTTTTATCAGCAAAACCTTTAAAAGTGACACTGTCATTATAAACTGTTTCTTTATTTTTTGGAGAAATAATTTTTATTTTTGGTGGCAAGACTAAATCAAAGAAAAGATAAAGATTAAAAAGCAAAAGAAGGATTAAAAAGAGTCTTAGCATTTTGAGCGGCGGACGGGATTTGAACCCGCGACCTCCAGCATGGCAAGCTGGCGTTCTACCACTGAACTACCGCCGCAATAATATTATTATAACAAAAAATTTATGGTATAATAAAAATATGGGGGTGAAAGGAAGTTGAGAAAGAAAGAAGACTATTTGGTGCTGGCAGGGTGGCTACCTATAGCCAAAAAGTGCCAACAGAGTTCCAGCCTTTGCTCTTTCGTAAAGGCAGCTCCTAAAAGTTTTTCGAGGGGACTTTTAGGAGTTTTCGGTTACCTCGATAGCTTTTAGCTCTTGGCTCAGGAGCTAAAAGTGAAATTAATGAGCCTACTTGTTAGAAAGTTTGTCAGTTTATCTTTCTAACAAGGAATTAAAAAACTGACTGCGCCAGGAGTGCCAAATAGTCAACTTTCTTTCCATGGGGGTTCGATTCCCCCCACCTCCACAAAAATGGATGAAGAAATAAAAAATCTTTTAAAAGAAAATCTTGAAGTTTCAAAAAAATCTTTAGAAATTTTAAGGAAAATAGACAGAGATAGGAAAATAAATTTCTTTTTTAAAATTATTTATTGGTTAGTCATCATTTTGATTATTTATTATAGCTACCAACTTCTCCAGCCCTATTTTGTTTCTTTAAAACAATCTCTTGAGTTTTTGAAAAATTTACAAAATTTTAAACTCGGGATGTAGCGCAATTGGTTAGCGCACCAGCATGGGGTGCTGGAGGTTGCGGGTTCGAGTCCCGCCATCCCGACATGAAAATTTTTGCTGATTTGCATCTTCATTCAAAATATGCTCGAGGTTGCTCCAAAGATCTTGATTTAGAAAATTTAGATCATTATGCTAAGCTCAAAGGTTTAAAACTTTTAATTACAGGAGATTTTACCCACCCAGCCTGGTTTAAAGAGATTTCTCAAAAACTTGAACCTGCTGGCGATGGAGTTTATAAATTAAAAAATAATTCTGAAACTTATTTTCTTTTAGGAGGAGAAATAAGCTCAATTTTTTCTCGCGGAGGAATTGTGAAAAGAATTCATTATGTTGTTATTTTGCCAAGATTTGATTTAGTTGAAAAATTAAATAAAAAACTTTCTCTTTACTCTAATTTAGCCAGTGATGGTAGACCAGTTTTAGGAATTGATGTTTTAGATTTTATGAAAATGCTTTTTGATATTTATGAATCCGCTATTTTTATCCCTGCTCATATTTGGACACCTTGGTTTTCTTTGTATGGCTCAATGTCGGGCTTTGATTCTATTTATGATGCTTTTAATGATTATGTTAAATATGTCACTGCTGTAGAAACAGGACTTAGTAGTTCGCCACAAATGAACTGGCGAATTCCTGAATTAGATAATATTTCTATTGTTTCTTTTTCTGACTCTCATTCTCCACAACCCCATAGGCTTGGAAGAGAAGCAACCTATTTTGAAATAGAAGAATTATCTTATCAAAATATTTATCAAGCTATGAAAAATCCTGATGAAAAAAATAAGATTTTAATGACAATTGAATTTTTTCCAGAGGAAGGTAAATATCATTATGATGGTCATAGGGTTTGTAAAATTAGATTTTCTCCTCAGGAATCAAAAAAGAATAATTTTCTTTGCCCTGTTTGTGGAAAGAAAGTTACTATTGGCGTGATGTCAAGAGTTGAAGAGTTGGCTAAAAGACCAAGTGATTTTTCAGATCCTCAAAGACCTCCATTTAAAATGACACCTCCACTTTTAGAAATTTTAGCTCAAATTTATCAGACTCAACCAACAACAAAAAAAGTCTGGGAAAAATATCTAGAGCTAGTAAAAAAATTTGGTCCTGAACTCGAGATCTTGGTTGGTAATTATGATAAGGAAAAAATGCAGCAGGAAGAACCATTAATTTTTCAAGCTTTAGAAAAAGTTGATCAAGGAGAAGTGATTTTAGAACCCGGTTATGATGGTGAATACGGAAAAGTTATAATTAAATTAAATGAAGTCGAGACAAAAGAAAAAAGGTTATTTTAAATGGATATTTTAAGAGCCCTGATTTTAGATGAAATCATTGATTTTTTAGATTTTTGGTTCTATCATTTTCCTCAAGGAGTGATAAGAAGTTTTTTTGATCAAATTTATCATTGGGATAAGATTTTAAAATTTAAGGCTCATCTAAGAAATTTAACCAAGCCTTTATATGGAGATTATACTTTAATTGGCTATTTAATTGCTTTTCCTTATCGAGTTTTAAGAATTTTCTTCGCTCTTTTAATTTATTTTTTTATTTTTATTTTTTATCTATCTTTTCTTTTAGCTTGGCTTTTTTTACCAATTTTTCTTTTAGGCTATGGATTTTTATTTTCAAAATAGTTTTTTAAAAATTAATCCTTATTTGCGTCAAGGAATTCAGATCATTAAAGAAAGTTTGGGGATTTTAATTTTGACTTTCTCTTTTTATTTTTTATTTTATGCACCATTTAAAAACTTAAAACTATTTGGCCTCTTTTTTATTTTATTTTTCTTGACTCAATTTTTAAGGAAAGATTCTTCCAAAGAAGATATTCGTCAAAGTAAAGATAAAATTAATTTTAATGACTATTTAACTAAAACAGCTCAAAATTTTTTGATCAAAACTATAACCAAAGCTGAAATTTTAAAAATTCCCAATTTTCAAATTTTTTTACTTAAAGAACTTTTGAAAAATAAAAAAATTCAAAATTTATTTTTTCGTTTAGGTATTGATCTTCAAAATTTTAATCAAGAACTTTTAAAACTTAGTAATCTTTCGGAAATTTCTTGTAATGAAGCATTAGTACCAATTTTGTCTTCCTCTTTTGATTTAGCTAAAAAATTAAATTACCCCCATCTTAATTTAATTTTTATTTTTTATGGTTTAAGGGTAAATAGCTTTCCAGAACTCAATGAACTTTTTGAAAAGTTTGATCTTAAAAAAGAATATCTTTTAAGCGGAATTTTAATGGAAATTTATTCAGAAAAAATTAAATGGAAAAAACTGCCCCAGATCCAACCCCTTTCTGTTTTTCAGGCAAAATTTACTCAAAAAGCTTTTTTGAATCCTGGCTTGACAAGTAAGGTTACCGAGATTTTGGATGCTTATTCTTTAGATTTAACTTATTTAGCCAGCAAAGAATCAGCAGGTTTTTTAATAGGCCATCAAGAAGAACTGGAAAAAATAATTAGTCATTTAAGGCAAAGAGATAATGTTTTACTTATAGGAGAAGAAGGAACAGGGAAAGAAACAATCATTATGCATTTAGCTTGGTTAATCCAGAATGATTTAGCTCCAAAAGAACTTTTAGACTTTAGAGTTGTCAAACTTGATCTAGGTTTAGTTTATGCTCAAAATAAAGAAAAGTTTTTGCCTTTACTTACAAAAATTTTCGAAGATGTCTTAAGTTCTGGTTACATAATTTTATACCTTCCTTATTTTGAAAATATTCTTTTAGAAAAAGAAATTGAAATTATGCAAGCTTTACAAGAAATTTTGAATTCAAGATCAATTCCTATTATTGCTTCAATGACTCCTTTAGGATATGAAAGAAGTTTAACTCGTTATAATTTAGATCAATTTTTTGAAAAAATTGAAGTTAAAGAACTTAGCGAAGAAGAATCAATTTATCTTTTAACTTTAAAAAGTTTGCTTTGGGAAAAGCAAGAAAAAATTATTATTTCTCCAATAGCTATTTCTTTGGCTGTTTCTTTAGCAAAAAAATTTATTCGCACTGAACCTTTGCCAAAATCAGCTGAAGAAGTTATTCTTTCCACTATTAGTTTAGCTAAGAAAAATAAACAAAAATTAATTAATAGAGAAATTGTTCAAGAAATTATTGCTGAAAAAACAAAAATTCCTGTTGGTGAGGTTGGAGAAGTCGAAAAAGAAAAATTATTGAATTTAGAAAATTTACTTCATCAAAGAATTATTGATCAAGATGAGGCTATTAAAGAAATTGCTCGGGTTTTGAAAATTTATCGCGCTGGCATTGAAAAAAAGAAAGGACCAATTGGCTCATTTTTGTTTGTAGGACCAACTGGGACAGGGAAAACAGAGACAGCTAAAGCTTTGGCAAAAATTTATTACGGTTCAGAAAAACAAATGATAAGATTGGATATGGTTGAATTTCAGAATCCAGAAGATATTGATAAATTAATTGGCAGTAAAGATGGAACTATTTTAGGAAGATTAACTGAACCTATTCGTCAAAATCCTTTTTCTTTAATTCTTTTGGATGAATTTGAAAAAACCCACCCAACAATTTTAAAAATATTTTTACCAATTTTTGATGAAGGTTTTATTAAAGATGCTTTAGGAAGAGAAATAGATTTTACTAATACATTAATTATTTGCACCTCCAATGCTTATTCAGAATTTATTAAAGAATCTCTTGAAAAAGGAGAAAATTTTGATAAAATTAAAGAAGAGCTAAAAAGTAAATTAAGTCAAATTTTTTCTGTTGAGCTTTTGAATCGTTTTGATGGTATTATTGTTTATAAACCTTTGGGACAAAAAGAACTTTTGCAAATTGCTGAACT
>Ga0079992_123775_pt1 | contig 16184 bp, 17 predicted proteins | sample FaiFalFF_MnMetaG_3_FD_69197 | JGI IMG/M metagenome (GOLD analysis project Ga0079992, IMG submission 69197) | Freshwater microbial communities from Yellowstone National Park, Wyoming, USA - Fairy Falls B (FF_Mn_B) MetaG (SPADES assembly) (version 2) | ecosystem: Environmental > Aquatic >... | reverse complement strand
TGATCTTATAGATAAAATAGAAGTTACTGGCAAATATCAAATTAAACTTACTTTAAAACAACCATTTGGTGAAGAATATACTAAAGCTTTACTTTCAACATGGGTAGCCTATGCTGTTAATCCCAAAACTTCTCCGATGGAAGTAGTAAAACCTCCTAATACATTAGATATGATCGGACCATATTATGTTTCAAAGTGGGAAATAGGACAATTTATAGAATTAACAGCAAATCCAAATTGGTTTGGAGAAAAACCAAAGACTCAAAAGATAGTTATTAAATTCTATAAAGATGCAGATTCATTACTATCAGCTGTTAAGGCTGGAGAATTAGACTTAGCATTTAGAACCTTTAGTCCTGCTCAAGTTGATGCTGTTATGAAAGAAGGAAAACTTCAAGTAGTCTCAGGCCCTGGTATTGCTCCGATACGCTATTTAGTTTTTAATGTAAACAAAGAACCTTTCAATAATAAATTGGTAAGACAAGCTATAGCTTATACAATAGATAGAGAAAGAATTGTTAACACTTTATTCTTAGGAAAATTAGCACAACCATTATATAGCATGGTCCCAATAGGTTTCTTTGGGCATATAGATGCATTTAAGGATAGATACGGAGCCAAACCAGATATAGAAAAAGCTAAACAACTTTTAAGACAAGCAGGATATAGTGAAAATAACAAATTAAAATTTGAACTGTGGTATACTCCTGTAAGATATACTCCTGTTGAAGGAGATGTTGCTGCTATATTAAAGGAAGGAATCGAAGCTACTGGATTAGCAGAAGTTACTCTTAAAAATGCTGAATGGGGTACATATAGAACATTATTTAAAGAAGAAAAAATTTCAGTTTGGCTTCTAGGGTGGTATCCAGATTTTTTGGATTCTGATAATTATGTTAGACCATTTTATCATAGTGGAGGTAACGGTTGGTTGCATGTAAATTATAAGAATTCTCAAATTGATCAGTTAATAGATGAACAAGTATTAAAAAGTGGAACTGAAAGAGAAAATCTTTTAAAACAAATTCAGCAAATAGCTGCTGAAGATGCGCCAATAATACCTTTATGGCAAGAAGGTCAGTTTGCAATAGCCCAGCCATATGTAAAAGGAATAGTATTAGATTATTCCCAAATATTTAGATACTGGCTTATATACGCTGAAGTTAAATAAATTAATTTAATTTTTTATTTATTTTTATTTATGTCATTAAAATCTTACATTATAACTAGATTATTGTTAACGATTCCTATGGTATTTATACTTTTAAGTATAGTTTTTGTTGTTTTAAGAGTTCTTCCTGGCGATCCTGTAACAATGCTTGAAGGAAAAGATATACCAGAAGAAGTTCTTCAAAGGAGAAGAGAAGAATTAGGATTAAATAAGCCTATCCATGAGCAATATTTATCTTATCTTATTAATATATTCCAAGGAAATTTAGGAGAAACTGCTTTAACTAAAGTACCTGTAACATATTTTATAATTCAAAGATTGCCTGCTACAGTAGAACTTGCAATAATGAGTATGATCTTTGCAGTTATAATAGGAATATTTTTAGGTTCTTATGGAGCATATAAGTTTCATAGACCTTTAAGTTATATCGTTAGAATATATGGGATGATCGTATATTCAATTCCCGTTTTTTTCTTAGGATTATTATTAATATATATCCTTTCAATAAGTTTAGGAATATTTCCTACATCTTTAAGACTTAGTCCTTTATTGGAAATAGAATATTCAACGATCAGAGTAACTAATTTTATTCTAATAGACTCGATAATTTTAAATCGATATGATATTTTATATGATTGGTTACACCATTTATTTTTACCATCATTGGTATTAGGAATATATCTTTCAGGAATTTTTGTAAGATTAACTCATGCTCAAGTAGCTGAAACATTATTTAAGGATTTTGTTACAGCAGCAAGAGCTAGAGGAATAACTGAAAGAAGAATTCTTTATAAATATGGATTAAGAAATGCTCTAATACCTATTGTAACAATGATGGGATTACAATTTGCTGCTTTACTTAGTGGAGCAGTACTTACAGAAACAGTATTTAATTGGCCAGGAATAGGTTCACTTGTTTATGAAAGCATTCTTGCAAGAGATTATAATTTAGTTCAAGGTTCAATAGTAATATATGCTTTTTTGGTAGCTTTGGTTAGCTTAATTGTAGATATTACATATGCTTATATAGATCCTAGGATTAGATACTAATGAGACTAATTAAAATAAAAGGGCATGAAAATTGGATGATATTTATAGGCTCATTAGTATTATTTGTTATAGTTTTTTTAACATTATTATATTCAATTATATCTCCTTATGATCCTACAAAATCATCGGTTAACATAAAAGGAGAAACGATATTTATAAAACCTCTTTTACCTCCTTTATCCAAAATTGAAGTGGAAGTGAATGGTTCAAAACATGAACTATTTTTCTTGTTTGGTACAGATCAGGTAGGCAGAGATGTTTTTACAAGAGTAATTGCAGGATCAAGTTTTGTTTTATCAGTAGCGATACTTGCTACATTGCTATCTCTTTCAATAGGATTACCTCTAGGATTACTTTCTGGGTATGTGGGAAGAATTTATGATAGAGCGCTTTCTCTTGTAATGGATAGCATATATGCCTTTCCTGGACTAATATTAGCTATAGCAGTAGCAGCTTTATTAGGTATCGGATTAGTTAATATGATTGTTGCTATAGCAGTAGTTTATATACCTTCATATTTTAGAATTGTAAGAGGACAAGTTTTATCATTAAAAGAGCAACCTTTCATTGAAGCAGCTATAGCTTTAGGTATGCCTAAAACAAATATTCTTTTTAAGCAAATAATGCCCAACGTTTTTCCTTCATTATTTGTTATAACGACATTAAATATTGCAGATGCAATAATAATCGAAGCAGCTTTATCATTTTTAGGTTTAGGAATTTCTCCTCCAACACCAGATTGGGGTTTAGATATAAGTCAAGGAAAAAGATACTTTTTAGCAGGAGCATGGTGGGTAGGCATATTTCCTGCAATGATGATATCTTTAGCTGTATTAGGATTTAGCTTAATAGGAGAAGGCTTTGATGAGAAACTTAATCCCAAGATAAGAACAAAATGAATGAAGAACTTCTTTTTGTAAAAAATTTAACTGTTGAATATTCTTTGGGCAAATATAATGTCAGAGCTGTAGATAATGTATCTTTAAAAATAAATAAAGGAATTTCTATAGGAATAGCTGGAGAATCTGGTTCAGGAAAAACTACTTTAGCATTATCAATATTAAAATTATTGCCTCATTATGCAAAAATATTATCTGGAGAAATTATTTTTGAAGGTAAAAATATTTTGAACTTAACAAATGAAGAAATAAGAAAAATAAGGGGAGCAAAGATTGGAATGATCTTTCAAGATCCTTCAGCTTCTCTTAATCCTACAATGAAAGTTATAGACCATTTTATTGAATTATTTAATTCACATAAAGTAAATTTAAGAAAAGAAGAAATAATAGAAGAAGCTGCAAAAATTTTAGAAGAAATGGGCATAGGTAAAGAAAGGCTTAAGGATTATCCCCATATGTTAAGTGGAGGTATGAAGCAAAGGATCGCAATTGGTTTAGCTTTAGCTTTAAATCCTTCGCTTTTAATAGCCGATGAACCTACAACAGCTTTAGATGTATTAATTGAAGCCCAAATAATTGAACTCTTAAAAAATCTTAAAAAACAAAGAAATATTTCAATTATGTTAATTACACATAACTTAGGTATAATTTCTGAACTAGTTGATGAAGTTTCTATAATGTATGCAGGAAAAATAGTTGAAATGGGCAATAAAGAATCGATATTTAACGATCCTTTGCATCCATATACACAACTATTATTACAAGCTATACCTGAAATAGGCATAGAGAAAAAGCTTAAAGCAATACCAGGATCACCTCCCGATCTATCAAATCCGCCACCTGGTTGTAGATTCCATCCAAGATGTCCTTATGCAATGGAAATATGTAAAAAAGTTGAACCTAAATTAATTGAAATAAAGCCAAATCATTTTGTAGCTTGTCATTTGTATGAGAAGTAGTTGTAATTTTAATTTTTTCATAAGCTAAACTTTTAATAAGTTAAAAATCTTTCAATTATTTTATTGACTTCATTGGGTTTTTCTAACATAACCATATGACCAGCCTCCTCGATTATATAAAGCTCCGAGTTTTTAATTTTCTGCTTTAAATACTGTGAATACTTTACAGGGGTTAACAAATCTTCTTTACCGCATATTATTAATGTGCGGTATTCAATTTTTTCTATTTTATCCATGTAATTAAATTTGTCGCATGCCAAAAAGTCTCTTAAAGTCACATGCAAAGGAACTTTTAAGAAATTCTCCTTATATTTAAGTAATATTTGTAAATCTGGATGAGCTTTAAAAGACCATCTGCTTAAGACTTCAAAGGCTTCCTCATAGGATTTTCTTAAAGCATCCAAGATTATATTTGTAACTCTAAGTTTTGCTCCTGTGGCTATTAAAATAATTGAATCGAGCCATGAAGGTTTCTTTAAAGCTATAACCATAACTATCGCTCCACCCATCGAATGACCTGCCAGTACAACATTATTTAGATTTCTTTTTTCAACATAATTAATAACCCATTCAGCATAATCTTCTATGGTAGTTAAGTTAGCATCTTTTTCATTTCCATGTCCTGGTAAATCAATAGCTATAGAATTTTTAAAATATTTAGTTTGATTTTCCCATATCCAACTTCCTTCCCCTGCTCCATGAATAAATACAATATTCTTATTCATAAAACATATATTTTGATTAAGATTAAATTTTTAATATTTAGAATAGCTTTGATAAGAAATTTATAAATATTATTTCAAATATTTTTTATGAGCCAAAAAATAACTTACGTAACTTTACTAGCAGATGAAAGAATACATCCTGAATATGAAAAAGCTTTAAAAGAAGTAGAAAAAGAGTTTGGTAATCATTATCCTTTGTATATAGGAGATAATGAAATTTATACAGGAGAAGAATTCGAAAAAAGAAGTCCAATTAATACTGATATTTTAATGGGGTATTTCCAAAAAGCAAATCGGGAAAATATTAAAGAAGCAATAGCAACAGCAAAGAAAGCGTTTAAAGAATGGAGTTCTATGCATTATACAGAAAGAATTAAAATTTTTAGAAAAGTTGCTGACATAATAGAAAAGAAAAGATTTGAAATTGCTGCTTATATAACCTATGAATCTGGAAAGAATAGAATGGAAGCTTTAGCTGAGGTTCATGAAGCTATAGATGCAATAAGATATTATTGTGATATTTATGAAAAAAATGAAGGTTACAATATTAAAATGAACGTCGTGGTTGAAGGAGAAATTCCTTATGCTGTTGCAAAGCCTTATGGAGTTTGGGTTGTCATTTCTCCTTTCAACTTTCCTTTCATGTTAGCAAACGGAATGTGCTTAGGTGCATTACTTACAGGAAACACTGTTGTATTTAAGCCAACAAGCGAAGCTCCCTTTGGAGGACTTTTACTTTATAAATATTATAGAGAAGGAGGAGTAATAGCTGGTGCAATAAATTATTTAACAGGACCAGGACCAGTTTTTGAAGATGAAATAGTAACAAATCCTGATGTAGCAGGAATAGCTTTTACTGGTTCAAGAGCTGTGGGAATGAGATTATATAAAAGATTTACTTCTGCTCAACCATATCCTAAACCTATTGTTTTGGAAATGGGAAGCAAGAATCCTACGATAGTTTCAAATAAAGCTGATTTGGATAAAGCAGTTGAAGGTATAGTTAGAGCAGCCTTTGGTTATAATGGTCAAAAATGCAGCGCAACTTCAAGAGTATATGTTCATAAAGATGTTAAAGATGAATTTTTGAGAAAATTGGTAGAAAGAACTAAGAAAATAGTTGTTGGTGATCCTAGAAAAAGAGAAGTTTTTATGGGTCCAGTCATAAATAAAACTGCTCTTGAAAACTTCAAGAAATATATAGAAGATGCAAAAAATATAGGAGGTAAAATTTTATACGGAGGCAATGTATTAACAGAAGGAGAATATAGTAAAGGATTTTATGTTGAACCTACTATTATTACAGATATTCCTAGAGATTATTATTTAATGAAGGAAGAATTATTCCTGCCAATATTGATAGTTGATACTGTTAATAATTTAGAAGAAGCAATACAGGAAGCAAATAATACAGAATATGGCTTAACTGCAGGAATATTTACTGAAGATGAAAAGGAGATCAAATATTTCTTTGATAATATACAGTTTGGTGTATGTTATGCAAACAGAAGAGGAGGTTCAACAACTGGTGCATGGCCAAGCTCTCAATCTTTTGTAGGATGGAAGGCAAGTGGTTGTACAGGAAAAGGAGTAGGAGGTCCACATTATTTACTAACATTTATTAGAGAACAAAGTCAAACTATAGTTAAATAAAGAATATTTTTAATTCTCATAATTTTATAGTTTTAAAATTATTTAACTGTATTTTCTAAATATTTTTATGGCTAAGACTTTAGCTAGAAGACTTGCTGAATATGCTAAATCTTTGGAATATAAAAAGTTATCTGAAAAAGAAATAAAGGAAGCAAAAAGAAGATTAATAGATACTTTTGCAGTAAGTATAGCAGCGTTCAATGAAGAACCAATTAAAATAGTTAGAAATATTGCTATTGAAAATAGAACTGAAAAAGGAGCTACTTTATGGGGAACAAAAATAAAGGTTCCTTTGGATTATGCTTCTTTTCATAATTCTTGTATGACTAGATACTTTGATTACAATGATACTTATTTATCAAAGGAAGCTTTACATCCTTCTGATAGTATAGGTGGCTTATTTGCAATAAGTGAAAACGTAGGAGCTTCAGGAAAGGATTTAATTTTGGGCATAGTTTTAGCTTATGAAATAATTTGCAGATTAGCTGATGCCTCAAGCATAAGGGAAAGAGGATGGGATCATATTTCTTATATTGGTATAGGTGGTTGTGTTGGGATGTCAAGAATATTAGATTTAATTGAAGAAAAGATTGAACAGGCTATAAATTTAACAGCTTCAAATGTTATAACCCTAAGACAAACAAGAATTGGAGAGCTTAGCCATTGGAAAGGCTTCAGTGCTCCAAATGCAACAAGAAATGCATGTTTTTATACGATTTTAGCAAGTAAAGGAATAACGGGCCCTGCACCTGTTTTTGAAGGAGAAAGAGGTTTCTTTAAGCAAGTATCAGGTGAATTTGAAATAGAAAAATTAGGTATGAATGGAGATTTTAAAATACATGAAACAAGCATAAAATATTATCCTGTGGAATATCATTCAATGAGTGCAGCTGATGCAGCTTTAATACTTTATAATAAAGTAAAATACGATGATATAGAGAAAATAGATATAGATACATTTGAAGTTTCTTATAAAATAATAGTAAAGGATCCAGAAAAATGGGATCCAAAAACTAGGGAAACAGCTGATCATAGTTTGCCTTATATAGTAGCACATATTTTAGTTAATGGGAAAATAAATGTTGATTCATACTCTGAAGAAAACTTAAAGGATCAAAGAGTAAAATCTTTAATGAAGAAAATTAGTATTAAAGTTGATCCTTCATTGGATAAACTTTATCCAAAGGCTGTTCCAAATAGGATAACAATTTATCTTAAAGATGGAAGAAAGGAATCCAGCGAAATAATTTATCCAAAAGGTCATTACATGAATCCTTTATCAGATGAAGAACTAAATGATAAATTCATTAAACTAACAGAACCTTTTTTGAAAGAAAATTCAAAGGAGCTTTTAAAAATGCTATGGAATTTAGAAAATGTTAAGGATATTAAAGAGATCTTAGAAGTTATGGAAATAAGTTGACTTAATTTTACCAAAGATATTTTTTCTTTGAGGCTATTCAATTTTTTTAATGGTGATAAAAGTTTTTTATTTAATAATAGTTAATTAATACAAAGAACTTTTTAAATAAGAACTAATTTTTCTTTAAAACTCACTTAATTTTTCTTCAAGTTAACAAAAGTCAAAAATGATCGATCAAATTTTTAAGAAAATTCACCGATTATTATATTTAAGGTTACATGAGTCCTCGTTATCAAAAATCTGCTAAGGAGATAATAATAGAACTTTTAAAGAAAGAGAAAAGACCAATAACAGCCAGTGAAATAGCTAAAAAGACAGGTATAAATTATAATACTGTTAGAGGCCGTCTCCAAGATCTTAAAAAAAAGAAACTTATAGATAATACGCCAGATGGATGGATTTATTTAGAGTAAATTAATGGAGACAATATCCAAAAAAGGCAAATATATGTCTATGAGACTCGTAACAAGAGAAGAATATCTTGAATACATTAAAACACATAAATTTGTTCGTATAGAAGATGAAGAGATTCCTATTGGAAGACATTATAGAATTGAAAAATATCAACCTGATAAATTTTCCTTGGAAACAACAACTGTTTGGTCTTTTCCAGATAGAGGTGATTGGGCTACGCATAAAGGAGATTATAGAGGAAACTGGGCACCTCAGATAGCTAGAAATTTAATTCTACGTTATAGCAAAGTAGGTGAAACCGTCTTAGACCAAATGTGTGGGAGTGGAACGACACTGGTAGAATGTAAGCTTTTAGGAAGAAATGCCATAGGAGTAGATATAAACTATGAAGCAGTTATGCTTACATTAGATAGGCTGAATTTCAGTTATACACCACTAGACCCAGAATATAAGGAACCTATTATAGAGGTATATCATGGAGATGCTAGAAATTTGGATTTAATTGAAGATGAAAGTATAGATTTAATAGCTACACATCCGCCATATGCTAACATAATTCCATATTCTAAGAGCAAGATGATAGAAGGTGACCTTTCTCAAGTTTATAGTTTAGAGGAATATTTGAAGGGAATGTATGAGGTAGCTAAAGAATGTTTCAGGGCATTAAAGCCTAAAAGATATTGTGCCATACTTATAGGCGATACTAGAAGGCATAGACACTACGTTCCAATAGCTTTTCGGGTTATGCAACAGTTTTTAGAAGTAGGCTTCATTCTAAAGGAGGATATAATTAAGGTTCAATGGCATACTAAAACTACAGAGAAAAAATGGACTGGATTAGCTAAGACGGCTGATGAATGTTGGGTTGAAAAACCAGAAGGTAAGCAGCATTGGATAGACTTTTACTTAATTGGGCATGAGCACTTATTTGTTTTTAGAAAGCCAGACAGCAATGAAAATGTTGATGAATATAAGGATAGTATGAAGTGGTGGTGAATGCCTAAAGAGCCAGCATGGCGTAAGTATGAATCTGATGTAATAAACGCGATATCTAAAGGAAGTTATGAAAATGGGGTAGGAATTATTGTTGACCCTTTACCTCATCCAAATGATGTAAGGCATGTAATGGAAGAAAAATTTAAAGTTTATAGTAACAGAAAATTAAGGGTCATTTTAGTAGAAGATTTCGGTGACTATAAAGTTTTTATACAAATAATACCTAACGGAAAATCTAAATATGATTTCTATGTCTGGCGAGCTTTATTTAAAAATGGAAAGCTTGAAGATTTAAAAGTTCCTACACATGACGATCTAGGAAACCGTTATAACGAATTAAAAGAAACTAAAAATAAAGAAATAGAAGAGTATTTAATAAATGCTGTAATAAAACTCATTCATGCAAACTACAGATGGGGAATTCCTAAAATAATTTCACATTACTTTTGCAATCTTGAAGAAGGATTAAAAAGGGAAGTCGAGAAATTTTTAGCAACTCTTAAGTGGATAGCCCTACAAGAAGATGCGAATTATCCGCCTAAAGAGAAGAAAATGGGTTCAAAATATACTTTAGCAGTTTACGTACTTTTAGAAGCAGGATTTTCAATGAGTGAGATCAGACGTATAATTAAGTTTCGTTAGACAAAATTCATTGGACAAAATTTTTAACTTATCTCCCTTAAGTCTTATTATCTGCAATATTTTGAGTATGGACATATTATATTATTAGCTAGCATCTTCATCAGAATTTATTTCACTCTTTGCGAAGTATTTCCAAAGTAGTTTTGGAAAATATTAGGTGGAAATACTACCTGAAAATTTATCTCATATTTAAGATTTAAGCTAACTTTAATCGTTCATAATTTATGAAAAGATATATTTATATGATACAAAAATATTTTTAGACAATAGATTTATATATTGGATAAAATAAATTATTCTTGATGGGTGAATCAATATTTGAAAAGGTTAGGAAAACATTAGAGAGAAAAGAAATACAACTAATAAGCGTAGCAGCAATTGCAGGATTTCTAGGATTTTTAGTAGGAAAAGAATATCAGAAGAAAAAATCTAAAGGATGAACTTTTTGAATCTGTTCAAAAAACTAAGCAATATAACAGCTATTTCATTTACTGCATACGTTATTTATAATTTGGGAATTAATCCTTTGTTAAATATACTAGGAATAAACTTAATTTATCAACCGCAACTTATTCTTGAAAATCTACTATTAACATTAACTTTGATAATAGCAGCTATGGCTTTGATTTTAATAATTACAGGTTATTTAATTTTTACAGGATGGAAGCATCGTTCAGAAATTCCTTTGTTTTTTAAATTTCTAATTATCATAATTCTAGGTTTATTTGCTTTTATTTTAGCTGCACCAATATCAATGTTTGTAAAGTTTCCATTTGTTCCATTAATAATCTCAGCTACTTTACTTTGGATAATTTTAAGAATCATTTCCAATCAAATTGATTTGAAAAGAAGCGTAGAATTCAGTACAATTATAAGGAAATTGAAAGATCTTGATAATAATTTGGAAATTAATGAAGCTAAATTAAATAAAAATGAATGGATTGTCTATGCAAAGAAGAATGATAAGCTTATAGAATATAAATTTGATGCAAAAACAGGTGAGTTAAAAACATGGAAGCAAATTTAAATTATATATTAAATTTTATTTTTTCTAATATAGAATATATTTTAGGTTTATCTTCTTCTTTTGTTATAATTTATTATTTAATTAAAAGAAAATTAAATGAAGTTATTTTATATCCAAATAAAAAATTTGAAATTGAAAAAAGTGATTTAGAAAAAATAAATTTGAAATTAATAGTTTATTCAAGAGATGATATTCTTGAAAATGCATTATTTTATTTAAGAAAAATTTATGATGATAAGCCTGTTTGGATAAAATTTAAAAAATCTCTATTAAGTTATTCAAAAATTACAGATGATAAAAAACAATTATATTCTATTTCTTTAATAGGAGAAAAAGAAAGTTTAAAAGAGTTTTTGAATAGCTTTAAAAGTGAAATTTTAAAAGAAGATATAGTTATTGAGAATAAAGATTCCTTGGATAAACCTAAAACATTAAGTTTGGATGAAAACGTAAATATCAAAAATTTGGAAATAAAGAATTCAAACTGGCTTATTAAATTGCTTTTAGGATTTTTTGCCTTTATTACAATATTTCTTTTAGCAATAAGATTCTTTAAGAAAAAAATAAGCAAAGAAGAAGCTATTAGTTTAGCTTCTAAACATTTAGAAGAAATAAGTGGTAAAAAGTCTAAAGTTATTAATTCATATTTTAAAAATGGCAAGCATTATGTTATTTTTGATAATTATACCGTAATTTTAGAGAAAAGTGGAAATATAATAGAGGTTAGGAAAAATGGATAAGGAAAAAATTTCAAAAGGATTTATTAATTTAATAGAAGCTTTAGGAATAAACAATTATTTTGTAAAAGAGCTAATAAAAGTAGCTTTTGATAAATTTATTCAAATACCTGATGAAGAATTTGAAAAATACAAAGAAATTGAAAGATTAGCAAAAAAGTATGCCAAAAAAATCAAGAATGAAATAAATAATATTGAAAAAAATTTTAGCGAAAAAAACTTTATTCCTTATTTTATTTTCATAACTATGTTTTTATCAAATATTTCTGAAGAAAAATATGATAAAAATATATATAAAGAATAGCTTATATTATAATCATGAGTAGCAACGAATTATTATTAAAAATTTTAGAAAAATTGGAAAATTTGGAGAAAAGGATAGATAATTTGGAAAAAATTATTGGTTATAAGGAAAAAAAGGAAAGATTGACTCCTGCTTTATTAAAGGCTTTAGCAATAGTTAAAGCTTCAGGAGGCAAAAGTGATCCTAGAACAGTTTCGCAAAAACTTACAATTCCTGTAAACATCGCCTCTAGCTATTTAAATAAGCTAACTGAAATGGGATATTTATCTAAAAAGCCAAATGTTGATCCAAGAATAAAAGCAAGATATGTTTTTGAAATTAATGAAGCAAATATAGATCAGGACACAAAGAATATGCTGAGCGAAATATCAAAAGAGTATGAAAGTAAGTAATGTTGAGGAAACAATTAAAAAAATTGAAGAAGTAAGAAAAGAAGTTGAAGCTTATATAAAAAAAGAAATAAAGGAAGAAGATTTATTACAGGAATTTCTTAAGTTCAATAATGAACTTGCTTTATTTTTAGTTAATCATATTGAGAAATATGGAAATTTAGATGCAATTCACATATATAAGCCCAAATCTGTAGAAGAATATTACGAAATAATTAAAGAAAAGATTATTTTGGGTTCTCATTTGGAAATTGTTAGAAATGAAGCAAACAAAATAAGAGAAAAGATCACTGATGAATGGGATACTGATAAAATTTACTTTCCTAAAGATTTCAACGAATATAAAAACAATTCTTGGAAATATATTCTCGTAGCAAAAGAAATTGAAAAATATATAAGAAATAAAATAAATTATGTTAGTGAACCAGATGATATAATATATTCTGTTCAAAAAATTTTAGAACAGGGTTACGGAGACTGTGATGACTTTGCAGTTATTTTATCCAGCTTTTTTAGGTCATTGAACTTTAAAGTAGGAATTGGTTTTTTGAAGAATCACGTTTTTTCTTCAGTAATTTTACCAACTGCTGAAGTTTATGAAGATAAAGAAGAAATAAGAATAAGATTTGTGATTGTTCCTGCAGATAATATAAGATTTAAATTAAGCTCTTTTGAAGAAGAATTAACAATCTATGACTTATTGAACTTTTTCTCTAAAGTAAGGGAAAAAATTGTTAAATTAGTTCTTCAAGGAGATAAAAGAATAGTTAAAGAACTAAATGAAATAAAGGAAAACCTTAAGTATTATAGTGAGGCAAAGTTTTTCCCTATACCTCCCTTAGAATACAAAGAAATAAAAGAACTCATGAATTTGGATGAACTTATGAATAAAATACTTGATGATATTAATTTAATTATCCAATATAATGAGAGATAATTATAAAGATATAGAAGAAAAAATAATAAATATGATTTATAAGCCTGAATATTTAGGTTCAATAGATTTATTTACGTTAAAAATTATTTTTAAAGATATAAACTTTAAAGAATTGTTAAATTATTTAAAAAATAATGGTTGGGAAATAAAAGAAAATTATTTATTTAATAAGCATTTATCTAGGAAAATTTTTTACGAAGAAAAAGAAAGAATAAAAAAGGAAATTTTAGAAATTGATAAAACAATAAATTTTTATAAAAAAATTGAAGAATATTTAAATAAAATTAAAGATTTATGGTTAAATAATTTTAAAAATAATCCAGAAATTGAAATTGAAATAAATAAATTTTTCTTAAATAAAATTAATAAAATTAATGAAAATATAAAAAAATTGATAAATAGAAAAAAAGAGAATGAAACTATATTGAATTTAATTGAGGAAAAATACTTAAAATTATTCAAATGATAATAGAAATAATTTTGTTAATTTCTTTTCTGCTTGCAACTACTTTTATCATTTCATACTTAAGATTTTATGTATCTAATTTGGGAATTTCTTCGTATAAGTACAATATTACCGAAGATATGGAAAATGCAGCAATTGGTGCATTTGTTTTCTTTATAATCACATCATCCTTTGCATTAATTCTTTTTGGTTTAGGAATATTACACTGGGATATTTTTCCTATGACGATTTCTTCTATCGGAGGTATTTCTTTAGGAATATTTTTACATCCCATACTTTTATACAGGTCAATAAGAAGCAGCATAGATAAGGAAAAAGATAAGATAATAGATAAAAAAGTATTGCAAGTTGCTGTAAAATATGGAGGTGTTGTAACAATTTCTCATTTGGTATTAGAAGCTGATTTAAGTATAGAAGAAGCTTATAGAGCTTTGAAAAGATTTGTTGATGCTGGTGAAGCTTATCTTAAGCAAAGTGGAAATTTGAGATTCTGGGATTTTCCTTCAGCAAGGGCTCATTTAACAAAGATAGATTATGAGATAATTGAAAGCTTAATAGAAGCTGGAGGAAGAATTAAGAAAATTGAATTAATTAATAAACTAATAAGCAAGTATTCATGGAGTATCGAGGTAATAGAACAAGGAATAAATAGATTGGAAATGAATGGGATTTTAAAATATGATAGGTTAACTGATGAGCTTAGGTTGCTTGGAATAAGCATCAAGGATTAATTTTATTTTCTTTTCTTTAGTCTTAGAATTATTAAAATTGATATCGCAATTGCTAGTAAAATGATTATTATAAGTATCCAGTTTAGATCAAATGTTGCAGTTATTTCATTAGGTTCATTTATGGTCATTTTTATTTTAGGTTCTTTTAATTCTCCAGTCCAATGCTTAAATACGTAAAATATTGATGATGGATCTGCTATTAAAGTAACCTCTTCTCCAGGAAAAACAAAGATTTCTTTCATTGAATTACCTTCAACTTTTCCTGTTTCATTTCCATAAATATATGTTACTGAACCTCCTTCTGAGGAGTAGATCTTCAGAGAAGCCAAAAATATTGCTGTTTGTTCTATAGGAGAGTTAACAATAATTGTTGCATTGCTGGAGCTTCCCGTATATGAACCCTCGCCTTTGCCAATCCACATATAGAACTTCCAATCTTTATTTGGAGAAGCTGTTATAATTAAACTGGTACCTGAATTATACCACCCACTTGAAGGATTAATTATTCCAGCTTTTATGGAATTAGCTATAATGTTAACATAATATTGATGGAAATATTTAACAATTATACTTTCATGTTTACCAACAAAAAATTTTGATTGTTCTGCTTTCCATCTTTCTTTTTCTTTCTCTTGTATTATATCTGTTAAATTGAATTCTGAATTTGCATCAAGCCAAATCTTTATACCATTCTTAATAACTTCTCTGGAAACCTTATCTCCTAAGCTTACACCACTGAGCATAGGATTCTTAGGTATATCCTTACCAACAATTGAATACTTTACTTCAATTAAATATTGATGATAATAAATAATTTCATATACTCCAGCTTTGTTTATTCTCCCTTGGCTATTCAACGAGTACCATCTTTCATTTTCATTTGAACCTACTAAAGGATTCGTAGCATTGTATTCATTCTCATCAGCCCATGCGTAAACATTAGGTTCTACTGTGATTATTTTACCGTGTTGAAATATTGTGATTAAAGGCGAAGAATATCCTTCTCCTCCATTTATTATTGTATACTTAAACTGAACATAATATTGGTGATAATAAGTAACTAAAACTTCTCCTGGCTTTGAAACTTTTCCTTTATAATTTATAGAATACCATCTCTCGTTATTATTTGAATTAGGTAAAGGATTTTGGTAAACATATTCGGTATTTGAATCTACCCAAATAGCTTTATTGGGTTCAGTAGTAACATTCTTTCCAAATTGGATAAAGCTTATTTTAGGCTCACCGTATCCTGCTGAGCCTATTACTTTGTATGTAAAGTTAACTAAATATTGATGATAATAAACTATTAGAACATTTTTCCATTTATCCGCAATTCCAGTTGTGTTATTTATGGCGTGCCATCTTTCATTATTGGTCGATCCAATTAAAGGATTTGTTATATTGTATTTAGTATTTGCATCGATCCAAACTGTTGTATTAAGCTTAGAAGTTATTTCTTTTCCGAATTGGATATAAGTTACCTCAGGAGAATTAGGATTCCATTTACCGATTATTCTATAATTAAATTGAACGTTATACTGATGATAATAAACAATCTCATATACTCCAGCTTTATTTACTTTACCTTTATAATTTGGAGAATACCATCTTTCATTTTCATTTGAACCTACTAAAGGATTCGTAGCATTGTATTCATTTTC
>Ga0079992_114526_pt1 | contig 16202 bp, 16 predicted proteins | sample FaiFalFF_MnMetaG_3_FD_69197 | JGI IMG/M metagenome (GOLD analysis project Ga0079992, IMG submission 69197) | Freshwater microbial communities from Yellowstone National Park, Wyoming, USA - Fairy Falls B (FF_Mn_B) MetaG (SPADES assembly) (version 2) | ecosystem: Environmental > Aquatic >... | reverse complement strand
GGTTTAATGGGGGGCGAAGTTTATAAGCCAAAGGCTTATTTATAGGGTGGGGAAAAATAAGAAATAACCGTAATTTTAGAATTATTGGATAAGGCAAAAAATAGGTCATTCTACTTTATTCAAGTAAATAATGTTAAGTAATTGATAATCAATAACTTATGAAAATTTTAGGAAATTATAGATTTTTGGGGGGAAATTTAAGGGGGCGAAGTTTATAAGCCGAAGGCTTGATTTCAGGGTGGGTGGGGAAATAAAGTAATAATCGTAATTTCAGAATTATTAGACAATGCAACTTATTACTTCAGGGTGTGTGGGGAAATAAAGTAATAATCGTAATTTCAGAATTATTAGACAATGCAACTTATTATCCTTTAAAATTATCAAACTTTAATTTAAAAGGAGGTTCAAAAATGAAAATTACAATAAGTGTAATAAAAGCTGATGTTGGTGGTTATGTAGGACATTCATCAACACATCCCAAACTTATAGAAGCTTGTGAGGAAAAGCTACAATCAGCTAAGGATAAGGGGTTAATAATAGATTACTTTGTAGGTAGAGTTGGTGATGATATTAACCTTATAATGACACATAATTATGGTCCTGACAATGAACAAATCCATAAACTTGCATGGGAAGCATTTAAAGAGGCAACAAATGTAGCAAAGGAATTGAAATTATATGGAGCAGGACAAGATTTATTATCAGACGCATTTAGTGGAAATGTTAAGGGAATGGGTCCTGGTGTTGCTGAAATGGAAATAAATGAGAGACCATCTGAGCCGATAATAGTGTTTATGGCTGATAAAACATCTCCAAGTGCTTGGAACATACCACTTTATGAAATGTTTGCTAATCCTATGAATACATCAGGACTGGTAATTGACCCTTCAATGCATGAAGGATTTGAATTTGAAGTTCTTGATGTTAAAGAAGGTGAAACTTATAGAATTCCAACACCAGAAGGTTTATATGATTTATTAGCTCTAATAGGAAGTATTTCAAGATATGTAATTACAAAAGTTTTCAGAAGAAAAGATAAAGAAATTGCAGCTGTTGCTTCAAGCCAAAAGTTATCACTTATAGCAGGTAAATATGTTGGAAAGGATGATCCAGTTATGATTGTAAGAGCACAAAGTGGATTTCCAGCAGTTGGTGAGATATTAGAGCCATTTGCAAGACCATTTATTGTAGAAGGTTGGATGCGTGGCTCACATATGGGACCTTTAATGCCAGTTGCTATGCATCAAAGTAATGTATCAAGATTTGATGGTCCTCCAAGAGTAGTAGCTCTTGGATTTCAGCTTTCAAATGGAAAATTAATTGGACCAAGAGATTTATTTGATGACCCTGCTTTTGATGAGCCAAGAAGAATTGCTTATGAAATAGCAAATCTAATGAGAAGGCAAGGCATATTTGAGCCTTCAAGATTACCAGAAGATGAACTTGAATACACAACATTGCCCATGATTATTTCAAAATTAAAAGGGAAAGAAGTTAAAAAAGTGGAACATTCGGATGTAGATTGAAAATTCCTAAACATATTGCTATTATAATGGATGGTAATGGGCGATGGGCTAATGAAAGAAATCTTCCAAGAATAATTGGACATAAAGTTGGCTCTGAGTCCGTTAGAGAAATTATTAGAGTTTGCTTAGAATTAGGAATAGAGTATTTAACATTATATTCATTTTCAACGGAAAATTGGCAAAGACCAAAAGAGGAAATTAAAGGTTTAATGGAGCTATTAAAATTTCTATTAAAAAATGAAGTAGATGAATTGAATAGGAATGGTGTTTCAATTAAAGCAATTGGAAGGTTAGATTACTTACCAAATGATGTGAAAAATGAGCTTTTTAAAGCAATTGAAAAAACAAAAAATAACAATAAATTAAAATTATATTTAGCACTTTCTTATGGCGGAAGGCAAGAAATTTTAGATGCAATTAATAAAATTATAAATTCAAAACTAGAATTTGTAGATGAAGGAACTTTTAGAAATTTTCTATATGACCCAAATCTACCAGATCCAGACCTTCTCATTAGAACAAGTGGAGAATATAGAATTTCAAATTTTCTGCTATGGCAAATAAGTTATTCAGAATTTTACTTTACAAAAACACTATGGCCAGAATTTAGAAGAGAAGAATTTATAAAGGCAATAGAAGATTATTCAAAAAGAAAAAGAAAATTTGGAAAAGTAATTTAAGTGCTTTAAAATTTTCAAACTTGGGCCCGTAGCTCAGTTGGTTAGAGCACTGGATTTTTAATCCAGGGGTCCCGGGTTCGAATCCCGGCGGGCCCATTATGAGATTTATACTATTTGCTATCGTTTTCATAGCCTGCTCATCTGCTCCTGAAGGTGAAAAATATGTTATTGTTGATAGTTTGAAAGTTTCTGGAAAAATATATGTTAGTGATTCTATGCAAATCGTTCAAAATTGGACATTATATGCTAATTATGATGGAAACATAACAATAAGTGGTCCTACAATAAACTCAAATTCAAAAACAATAACATTTGATACAATTAAAATAGGTATTCCAAGTGGTCATGAAAACGGCATTATTAAATTTTCTGTTAAAGTAAATGGAATAAAGGAAACTCGTTCTTATTTTTGTTCAGGTCAAACACCTGACACCTTTAAAGCAAATTTAAAAGTTTTTGAAAATGTTGAAATATATGCTAATAGTTGTGCCTATAATTAATGAAAATTGTAATAGATACAAGTGTTTTAACAAATCCTTATAGCTTTAAAGAAATTTCAAATTCAATAGAAGATGCTATAAATTGGTTAATTGAAAAATTAAAAAATAACAAAGAAATTAAAGTTTATTTAACGCCAAACACACTAAATGAAATTTCAACATTTATTAAAATACCTGACAATTTTCAAAAATTTTTTAGAGTTAAAACACCAAATAGATATAAAGTGAAAATTCCTGGAATCATCTTATATAATTTTTTATCCGAAATTAGAGATAGAATAAATAGAGGTTTAAGGGTTAGTGAAAAAGCGGTTAGGGAATTTGAAGACAAAGATAAAGCCATAAATTATTTAAGGGAAAATTATAGAAGAGTGATGAGGGAAGGAATTGTTGATTCAAAAGAGGATATAGATACGATTTTACTTGCTATTGAGCAAAAAGCGATATTATCAACTGCTGATGAAGGACAAATTAAATTAGCTATGGATTTAGGAATTGAAGTTATTGAGCCAAGAAAATTTTATAGTTTATTTCTATGAATTACGATATTGCTTATATAATCGTAGAATCTGGAAAAGGTGGAGATGGAATTGTTCATTTTAGAAGGGAAAAATATGTTCCAAGAGGAGGACCTGATGGTGGCGATGGGGGAGATGGTGGAAATGTTTATGTTGTTGGTGATGAAAGTTTAACATCACTACTACATTTTAGGAAGAAGAATTATTTTAAAGCTGGTGATGGTGAAAATGGAAAACCTAAAAATATGAAAGGGAGGAAAGGAAAAGACATTTATATAAAAGTGCCAATTGGAACAGTTATATATAATAGAGAAACAAACGAAAAAATTGGTGAGATATTATATCATAATCAAAAAATTTTAATTGCGAAAGGTGGAAAAGGAGGAAAAGGAAATAATGCTTTTAAAACACCTGAAAACAGAACACCTCAAATAGCTGAAAAAGGAGAACCTGGAATAAAACTAAAATTAAAATTAGAGCTTAAAACAATAGCTGATATTGGTATTATTGGATTTCCTAATGCTGGAAAATCCACGCTTTTAAATGCCTTAACAAATGCCAAAAGTAAAATTGCTGATTATCCATTTACTACAATAGTTCCAAATTTAGGTGTTATTCATGATGATTATTATAATAGGATTACAATTATAGATATTCCAGGAATTATTGAAGGAGCAAGTGAAGGAAAGGGACTTGGCGTTAGCTTTTTAAGACATATTGAAAGGGTTAAAATGCTCATATTCTTATTAGATCCTACACAAGGTGATGTTATTGAGCAATTTTATAAATTGAAAAAAGAGATAATTAACTATAATCCAAAAATTCTTGAAAAACCATTTATAATCGTTATAAACAAAATTGATATTGTAAATGAAAATGAAATCCCAAATGAAATAAATGGATTTAAAGTTATTAAAATTTCAGCAAAAGAAAAAATAAATTTAGAAAAACTAATTGAAAATGTTAAAAATTATTTTATGGAACGATAACTTTTATTCTTCTTTTTCTTATTTCAATTAAATAGGCTCCTTTTTTTAGATTAACTTCCCTTGAATTTCCACTTTTAATCAGCTTGCCATCAATAGAATATATCTTATAATCTACATCTGAATTAAATATAATTCTGTTTTTTCTAATGCTAAAGCAGTCTTTACTATAGTTTTCAGAATTTGAAACCGGCGTTATAATACAGTTTAAACCGCTAAATGTAAGTCCTGTCATTGTTGATATAGCCCATCCATCATGTGTAAAACCCCAAGGACCAATTCCATAATAACCACTTGGGTCATCAGCAGCCCAATCAACAATTTCCGTATTTAAACTAAATGGAGTTCTATTTAAGCAGCTATTTCCTGCACTATCAAACTTAATTACAACACCTGAACCTTCATGATAACTATTATTACCTATTGTTCCAAACATCAATATATAATTATTAAAATCTTTTACAATAGCTCTATTTAAATTTTCGTGAATGGAGAAAAATGGATAAGAAGGATTTGGAATATCATAGTAATAAGCCCATTTGAAATTACCAAGTGTATCTACCTTAATTAAAAATGGCTTACCAGAAATTCGCTTTGGTGGATTTTGACAATAATAATAATTTCCAATTTTTTGAGCAATACAAGTGCTATCCACATACTTTACGCCACCTATAATATAACTATCTCCAATTCTAATAACTCCCAAAATTTTAATTTGATGATTTAAATAATTAGTATAGATAAGAGTATCACCACTTGGGAATTTTATACAACGAGAGGTTCTAAGACCCCCTCTTGTCCAACTCATTCCTGGAAAAACCAATCGTTTAGCCCACATTAAATTCCCACTACTATCAAACTTTATAATAAAAATCCTATCCATTTTAAAAAATGTCCAGTCATAAAACGACGATTGTCTTCTACACTGCGTTGAATCGTACCATAATCCTCCATTTGCTACAATAACAAAACCATTATTCTCAACTAAAATGTCAACACTCCTTCCATTTATTAGAAGATTATTTTCATCACCAGCCAAAACAGCACTCCATTCTGGATCTTGGCTAGTATTGACAGGTAAATAACCTCCTATCCATTCCTTTAAATAATCTGAAAATATACTAACCCTATAAGATAAAGCCCAATAACTATAAGGATTTTGTGTATTGAAAAAGAATAAATTAAATTTTCCTCTATTTGAAGTAAAACCCGGGCTTGTTCTATCATAATAAAAAATGTTTTGTAATAAATATAAAATAAGTACATCATTTTTAACCTCACCCCTAATAGCTCTATTTAATAAATTGGAAGTATTATTAGCAGGACCTGTCCAAAAGTAATTTACACCTGAGCCTATATTTATACTTGTAAAGAAAGCACCATGAAAGTTATAATAACCACTATTTGGACTTGTTCCTTGGCCCCAACCAAAAAGTTTTCCATCTGAGAGAATATAAGCATCAAATCCAAGACCATCCCGAGATGATGAATTTTGTAAATTGTACAAAGCTATAGGATTTAAATTTGTATCAATAATTACATAAGTGGGGTCAGAGCCTTGGATCGTAGTATTGTCAAAATTAATATATCCAAATCCAACAATCCTTTGATAGTTATTTATTGGGACTAACTTGTAGATTTCAAGGTACCTTGTACTTGAAGAGCTTATACCGAATGCCTTATGACTTATAACATTACCAAGACTATCAAGCTTCATAAGTGTATTATATTCTAAATTTCCAGTAAAACCATTAGGCCATGGGCCGTGCATTACAAGAATGTAATTTCCACTTGGAAGAGGAACTAAACTTGTCACATAATTAAAAATTCCCTGAAAGTTCAGCTCCTTATAAAAAAGTGCATTAAAAGTTATCAAAAGCATAATGAAATTTTAAAACAACTATTAATTTTCATTAAGCAATTAAAACATTAGTATTTACGAGCATTTTAAAAACACTAAAAATGTTATTATCACTTTACTTTATAATTTTCAATCTTATGAAACAAACTGATATTATAAAAAAATTCTCCGCTTGGAAAATGATAAAAAAAGGCTATAAAATAAGGGAAATATCAAGAATTTTAAATTTGAGTGCTTCAACGATTTCAAGAATTAAGAAAAATGATAGCTTTTTTGAATATGATAAGAAAGCATATGAAATTTATATTTATTTTGAGAAAAACCCATTTCTGAATCTAAAAGATTTATCAAAAATCTTTAAAATGCCAATTTCTACTATTTACTTTAAGCTTTCGCTTTATGATGTTTATGGATTTAGAGAAAATAAAAAAATATCTGAACTTACTCATTATTTATTCAAAAATAATGACTTGGAAAATTTAAAAAAAATTTTAAATCACTTTATTCCTTCAAAAGAAGAAGATTATGAAATGTTATTAAAAATTCCTGATGATTTATTACCTCTTAATTTATTAGTTTATAAGTTTTCTTATATCTATTCAAAAATTTTTCATTCTAAAACAATTTTAGTAACGACCAAGGAAATGATATTTAGAATAAGAAAATATAAAAGTTTAGCATTAAAAAAGAAATTCTTATTAACTTATTATAGTTTATTTATTCCTGAAATTATGTTTTTAAGGGCAAGCGGGAATTATGATGAAATAAAAAGAATTTTTAAAGAACATTTAAAGGAATTTTTTAAACTTCCAGAGCAAATTAAGAAACCGATTTTATTACTGATTTTAAATAGTCTTTATTACGATGTTGAAGTTTATAAAACATTATTCCCTACTTTTTCAAGGTGGACTAAATCATATAAAAATTTAAAAGATAGTGAGCTTTCAAAACTTATTTATTCTATCCTTGTAAGTTTAGGGCATATCAAAAAAGCTTACTCATTATTTAAAGATGAAAAATTGAAATTTTATTTAGGAAATTTTGAAGAGTTTTTAAGAATTTCTGATGATAGTATTTATTATAAAATTTTAAAAGCATTATCTTACTTTTTGAGAAAAAATTACTTAAAGTTTATATTAGAAATAAAAACGATAGAGATTGATATTGCTAATAGGGAATTTAATGACGATAATTATAAATTGGCAAAGGCATTTTCTTATTATATTGAAAAAAATTTAAGGGATGCTAAAAACTTTATTTTACAAATCAAAAAACCCACATTTTTAGCAATTTTAAATAAGGATTTAAAACTAATTGTAAAACATAGAAAACAAGATTTAGTCGCAAAGTACATTATAAAAGGTTGGATAAAAAGAGCTTATGAGATAGCCAAAAGACATGGTCTTATTTCTAACTTCTTAATCTATAAATTCATAAAGGAAAAATTAACCTAAAACCTTTAAAATTTTCAGAAATTGAGAAGTGTGATTATTTTTATTTTAGCTATTGTTTTGGCTATATTTGGAATTTCTAATAAAATATATTATGCTATTAAAGAAAATAAGAGTTTAAAAATGGATTTGAGTTCTATTTCCTCTGTTTATAAGGAGGGGATAGGTTATAGAGGGGATACCTATGATTATTTAACCGCAGGTTATGGTGTTTATAAATATAATTTTCCTGTAATTGAAATACAAGGTAAGAAGGAATTAGCAGGAAGAAGAATTTTTGTATCAGGTTATGTCTTTGGTATTTTTATGAAATTATTTGGCTCTTGGACAGCTTTGGCTTTTATTATATTCTTTACATTCTTTAATACAATTTTAATAGCAATACTTATAAATCAACTAAATTTAAATATTTTTCTTTCCATGGCGCTACTTACATTAGCTTTCTTTAATATATATAAAGAAACAACAAGTCTTTTGCTTGAGCCAATATCTATTTTCTTTCTATTATTATTTCTTATATTTCACCTAAGGAATAAATCATTAACAGCTTTAATTTTCCTAATTTTGTTGGCACTTTCAAGACCTGAATTTACACTTTTGCCTATTATATATCTCTTTTATTTGTTTCATAAGAAAAAACTTTCAATAATTTCTATTTTTATTTCTATTTTGCCTATTGCAGTTCAATTTATTACAAATAGCTTGTGTAAGGATATTTTTGTATGGCATTATGCTGTATATTATAAGGTTAGTTATAAAAATATGGATTATGAATCTGCTAAGAAAGAAGTTTATAGTTGTGCTAGCAAAAGACTTGGTTATGAACTCAGATTTCCTAGTATTGAAGCCTATCGTTGCAAAGCTTTTAATGAATTAGATAAATGTGCAAGAGAAATGTTATTAAATGAGTTTAAATTAAATACCCAATTTATTTTAAAAAGCATTAAGAATACTATTTCGGGAGCATTTGCTCTTTTTATAAAGCCTACAAGTTTTAGAAAAAATGTAAATGATATAATTTTGAAAATCCAACCATGGACATTTGTAATATGGGGATTATTTTTTACTTTTTGTTTTATTTATTCTTTATTGAATTTTAGGAAAATAGACAGTGAATTGAAAATTTTAATAGTCTTTTATTTATTGTCTGCTATAATATTTTTTTCATATTGGATACTTGGTCCTTCTGATTATGCAAAAGCAAAAGCTAAAATGATACCTCTTGAATTAGTTGTAATAGCATTAACTATTAAAAAACCTTTAAAATTTTAAAAATGACAAAAAGTCCATTCTCAAATAAAATTTTTAGTGGAAAGTACTTATTAAAAGAAGAAATAGCAACAAGTCCATTATTTCATGTTTATAAAGGCATCCATCAGTTTTTAAATAAGGAAGTAATTATAAAAATTTTTAGAATTGACATTATTAGAGACCAAAAAGATATTCAAATTTTAAAAGAAACAGCAATTGAAGTTTTGGAGCAATTAAGACAAGTTGCAGGACTTGAAGGTCATCCAAACATAAATTGGATTCTTGATATTGATAAGGAAATGGATGGAAAAATTTTATATTTTGTAATTGATTATTTACCTGAAGATTTAAGAACATTAATAAAGAAAAAAGGAAAATTGAGTTTGGAAGATGCATTTCATATAACAGAAGATATTTTAAATGGATTAGTTTATGCTCATTCCCATGGTATTGCTCATAAGAATTTAAAACCTGAAAATGTAAGATTTAAAGATAATAATGTAATAATTACGGATTTTGGACTTGGATATATAGCACAAAAAGCAATAAGGAGATTGAAGCTTTCGGGATTTTTATCTGCGCCAACTTGGATATCTCCAAGAGTTTTAAGAGGTTTAGATATTACACCTTATGAACTTGATTTATATTCTGTTGGAGCATTACTATATTACATGCTAACAGGAAAACCACCTTATGATGAAGAAGACATTGCTAAAACTCATGCAGAAAAATTATCTAATAAAATAGAGCTTCCAACTTCACTTAATCCAAATATTCCAAAAAAATTAGAAAAATTTATATTAAAAGCACTTGAAATGGAAGATGATTTATTTATAAGTGCAGAGCAAATGCTTGAAGAATTATATGAAGCATTTTCAGAAATTCAAAGTTTTTCTTTATTTATTGTAAATGAAATTAGAAATGATAAGAAAATTAAGAGAGAAATCCAAATGAATGAAACATTTAATGTAAAATTAACTGAGATTTATGCTCCAATTTTTGTTTCATCAGGTAGTGATGGTGAAGTGATTTTGAAATTTAATAATAATTTTGATCTTCTTTTTGATATAAATTTCAATCCCAGCACAAGTTTCCAAACAAGTTATAAAAATAATGAGTTTTCAATTAGATTTCAAACACAAAAAGACTATTATGGTGTAATTAATTTAAAAATTCAAATAAAAGACAAATCCTCAAATCACTTATTAAAAAATCCAATTGAAATTCCAATTTTAGTTCTTCCAACGGAGAATATAGAAAAGGAGGTTAAGTTTTAATGCTGGATAGTGTATTAAGAAGTTTCATTTTATCACTTTCAAATAATAAAAATTTTGAAAAGTTTTTAGTAAATTCTAAAATTACAAAAAAACTTGTAAATAGATTTGTAGCAGGTTATGACTTAAATTCTGCTCTTCAAATTTTAAACAAATTAAATAGTTTAAATATAAGAGTCACATTAGATTATCTTGGTGAAAGTGTTTTGGATAAAAAAGAAGCAGAAAAAACATTTCTTGAATATATGAAGATATTAAATAATATAAAAAATGAAAATTCCATATCTGTTAAATTAACAAGCATTGGTCTTGATATTGATGAAAAATTAGCTTACAACTATCTTAAAGAACTTGTTAAAGTTTCAAATTTTATAGAGATAGATATGGAAAGCTCAAAATATACGCAAATAACAATTGATTTTTATAAAAAACTGAAAAGTGAATTTCCAAATAAAAAAATAGCTATTGCTATTCAATCTTATTTAAAGAGAAGCTTAAATGATGTTAAAGAATTATTAAATTATAATCCAATTATTAGACTTGTAAAGGGAGCATATAAAGAGCCAAAAGAGATAGCATATGAAAAAAAATCTGATGTTGATAAGAATTATATTGAAATTTTAAAATTGCTTCTTGAAAAATCAAGTTATACACTTATTGCTACACATGATGAAAGAATTATAAATTTCGTTAAGAAAATGAATGTTGATAAAAGTAAATTTGAATTTCAAATGCTATATGGTATAAAATTTGATTTATTATTACAATTAAAAAACGAAGGCTATAGAACCGCTATTTACTTGCCTTATGGAACACACTGGTATCCATATTTCATGAGAAGATTGGCAGAAAGACCTGCTAATTTAGGATTTTTAATTAGAAACTTATTTTCTAAATAACCTTTATCCAAATTTCCCTTTCTCTTGGACCATCAAATTCAAAGAACAATATGCCTTGCCATTTACCCATTTTTATTTCTCCATTCTCTAAAATTAACATCACTGATGAGCCAATCAAACTTGCCTTAGCGTGAGCAGAAGCATTATCTTCAATATGCTTATAGTTGAAATCTCTTGGAGCTATTATATTTAGAATTTCCATAATATCATTTCCTACATTTGGGTCATAATTTTCATTTATTGTAATAGCAGCAGTTGTATGAGGAACATAAATTAGAATAATTCCATCTTTCTTGTTTAGCTTATTTACAACACTTTTTACATGCTCGGTAATATCTATAATTTCAACATTTGATGTTGTTTTTATATTTAGCTTTATCATAAAGCCTTTATTAAAGATGTTATAATAAGGTTTATTAAAGATATTGGAATTAAAAACTTCCAAGATAGGCTCATTAATTGGTCATATCTAAACCTTGGAAATGTCCATCTAACCCAAATAAAAATATAGCAAAGAATAAAAACTTTTATAAAGAACCACCAAAATCCACTCTTAATAGGACCATACCAACCACCCAAAAATAAAATTGTCATAATAGATGATGAAATTATGATATGAGCATATTCACCTGCAAAAAACCAAGCAAACCTCATAGATGAAAATTCTGTATGATAACCTCCAACTAATTCACTTTCTGCTTCTGGTAAATCAAAAGGTGCTCTATTTGTTTCAGCAAATGAAGAAATTAAATAAATAATAAATGCTATTGGTTGAGTAAATATAAACCATAAATTTTTTTGAGCATTTACAATATCAACAAGTGATAAGCTATTTGCCATTATAACAACAGATAATATACTTAAAGCAATTGGAATTTCATAAGAAACAACTTGGGCAGAAGCTCTTAAACTTCCAAGAATTGGATATTTTGTAAGTGAAGCAAAACCTGACAAAATTACAGAATAAGCAGATAAAGAGCTTAAAGCCATTATGATTAAAATACCAATTTCAGGATTTGTAATAATGAAATTTGGATCTACTGGAATTAAAGCAGTTGCAGTTATAACACAAACAATTACAATACCAGGTGCTAAGAAATGAATAAATTTTTCAGCAGTAATAGGAACAATTTCTTCTTTAAACATTAATTTAATAACATCAACAAGTGGTTGTAATAAACCAAATGGTCCAACTCTATTTGGTCCAATTCTATCTTGAATCCAAGCTGAAACTCTTCTTTCAAGCCAAACCATATAAGCAGCACCTGTTAAAACGACAAAAATTAGAGTAAAAGCTTTTAAAACTTCTACCATTTTAATTTCTTAATGGTTTTCTATTTTTTAGGAAATAAAAAATTCTTTCTTGGGTTTTTGGATGTTTAACAAGCTCAATAAAGACTTTTCTTTCATTTTCAAGAATTTGCCATTCGTCAAAAATTGTTCCAGGAGCAACATCTGGTCCTCCTGTCATAACATAAGCAAGCTTTTCAATAATGAATGAATCATGCTCAGTTATGAAATTCCCTCTCTTTAAATTTATTAAGCTTGCTAAAACTGCACTATAACCATCCCATCCAAGCATTCTAACTCTTTTAGGACCATAAAATCCTTTAAATCCAGCATTATATAAACCAATTACCAAATTTTTAGCATAATATGTTAAAAAATCTCTATTTGAAATAATAATATCTCCATCTTTCAAAATACCCATATTTTTTGCCTCATAGGCAGAAGAGCTAACCTTTGCTTTCCCTATATTTTCAAGATATAATCTAAAAATTGGTAAAACATCATAATTTTCAGCATCTTGTGGATAATTTAATGCTCTTATTGTAAATTCTTTTGTGCCACCACCTGCAGGAATAAGCCCAACGCCAACTTCAACAAGTCCCGTGTACAATTCACTATGAGCAACAATTCTATGAGTATGTAATAATAACTCACAACCACCACCAACCGCCACCCCAAATGCTCCCGCTACTATTGGCTTTTTAAAGTACTTCATTCTCATATTAACTTTTTGGAAGTTTAAAACCGCTCTTTCAATTTCATCAAATGCCCCCTCTCCAATTGACATAGCAATAAGACCTAAATTAGCACCTGCTGAAAAGTTTCTTTCATCATCATTTGTTATAACAAGACCAATAAATTTTTTTTCTTTTTCAAGAATATCCAAAGCACTATTTAACATTTGAATTGTTCCTATACCAATAGTATTAGCTTTTGAATGAAATTCTAATAATAAAACACCATCATTTAAATCAATTAAACTTGCTTCTGAATTTTCAAGAATAACCTTATTTTCTTTTTTTATTTCAGAAATAATAATAATTTCCTTTCTTCTTTCAATTGGCTTATAACTCCTTGAATTGTAATCATAAAACATTTTATCCTTATAAAACTTTTCAGGAATTTCCTTATTTAATGGAAAATTATAGGAATTAACTAATTTTTCAAAGTTTTCTTTTGAGATAACATCAATTGTTTCAAATGGTCCTAATTTCCAATTAAAACCCCACTTTAATGCATTATCTATATTAACAATATCATCAGCAATTTCACCAATCCTATTTACGCTATAAACAAGAATTGAAGTTAGTAATTTTTTAAGAAATTCTGCATGCTTTGTATTCAAACTAAATATAGCCCTTATTCTATCTTCTAACTTTTCCATATTTTGAATTTGGAAAAACTCAGGAATATTTACATTAATTGCTTCTCTATATTCAAGTGTTTTTAAATCAATAACAAAACGTTTATTATTTTCCCTTTTATAAAACCCTGATTTAACTTTATCACCAATTAAATTTCTACTTACCATTTCATTAAGAAATTGAGGAATTTTAAAAACATCTTTAAATTCATCATTAGTTAAAAGATTTTCTAAATTCTTAGCAACATTATATAAAACATCAATTCCAACCAAATCAGCCAATCTAAATGTTCCAGTTCTGGGTCTTCCAATTAATTCTCCTGTTAAATAATCTACTTCCTCAATTTTTAAATCCATCTCATCTATAAGTTTAAAAACCATCATTATAGAAAATGTTCCTATTCTATTAGCAATAAAGTTTGGGGTATCTTTTGAAAAAACAATTCCTTTACCAAGAACATCCTCACAAAATTCTTTTATTTTTTCTATAACTTCTTTTTTTGTCCATTCAGTTGGTATAATTTCAAGCAATTTCATATATCTTGGAGGATTAAAGAAATGGGTTCCAAGGAAATGCTCTTTAAAATTATCGCTTCTATTTTCAGCAAGCAATTTTATAGGAATTCCCGATGTATTTGAAGAAACAATACTATTATTTTTTCTATATTTTTCAACTTTATCAAAAACCTCTCTTTTAACTTCAATTTTTTCAACAACTGCTTCAATTATCCAATCAGCATCTTTTATTAATTCAAAATCACTATCAAATCCTCCAATTTTTATAAAATTTTTAAATTCCTTATCCATAAAGGCAGGCGGATTTATTTCTAATGCTCTTTTTAAGCCATTTTTAGCAATTTCTTTATTTAAATCAAGCAGAATAACTTCTATTCCATTATTCGCTAAATGAGCTGATATTTGAGAACCCATCGTTCCTGCTCCAAGAACAGCAACTTTTCTCATAATGCGAAAATTTTAAAGTCAAGTGAAGCTTTAAAATTTTCTTTCTAAATATGATTGAAAAGCTAAGAGAAAGAATTCTTTTAAATGTTAGGAAAGCACTTATTGAAGAAATTAGAAATATGAATATTGAAAATGAAAATAAGGAGATTCTTGATGAGATTAGGAATGAATTTTATCAAAAATACTCGCAAGAATTTCCCTCAGTTTTCTCCGAATTTATAAATAGTAGTATAGAAGATATAGTAGAAGCATTATCCAAAGCTATTATTTTATCAATTCTTAAACCACCTGATGAGCAATATGATGATGAAGTAGAAAAAATTATTAGGAAAGGATATTTATTAGCTTGGCTTAATGTTATTGAAGATGAATTAAATAAAAATAAAATTAAGGGTTGAATAAACCAGTTCAAAGTTTTATTCTAACATCTACAACAAAGCTATCTTCTTCATTAGCAATAATCGGATTTATATCTATTTCTTTTATATCTTCCAAATCAACAATAAGTTGAGAAATTCTTTCTATGCTTTCTGCCAATTTTTCAATATTAACACCTTTTTGACCTCTTGCTCCTTTTAAAATTTCATAACCTTTAATTTCTTCAATCATTCTATAAGCACTGAATTCTCTAATTGGACCAAATTTCTCATCCCTTTTAGCGCCGAGTATCAATTCATAACCTTCTTTAATCATTTTCTGGACAATAATGCCTTCAATTTTATCCTTAAAACTTCTTTCTAAATCTAAATAATTTTCTTTTAAATCTTCAAAATTCTTTATATTTATTCTTACACCACCAACATCAAATTTATGAATAATTTCTTTTGAGATAATTTTTAAAACTAATGGAAATCCTAAACTTTCAGAAATAATAATAGCTTCATCCAAGCTATGTGCAATACCATATGGAGCAACATTAAACCCATAAATTTTTAAAATTTCAAACGCTTTATCTTCTGATATAAAACCTTCTTTTGAAGTTTCTGAAAATTTCAAAATCTCTAATGCTTTAATTTTATTTACATTAAATGTTTTGATTTTTGTTCTTGGTCTTTCAAGCCATGTTCTATATTCATATAATTTGGCAAAACTTTTTACAGCATCCTCTGGAAAACTATATGTTGGAATTTTAGCGGATTGTAATTTCTTTAAACCTTAGTATAAGCTCTAACAACAATTGCTATTATACCATCAAATTGACTATCTTCATCCAAAATTTTTAAAGCCATTTTATATTCATTAGGATTTATATTTGCTGTTGTATCTACGGGATTTTTAAGTGAGGCAAATTTTGGTAAAATTTTACTCAATTTTTCCTTTGTCTCTTCTGATATTTCAGGAACTTTTAATTTATTTCTAATAGCACTATCAACAGCCATAATACCAGGACCACCAGCATTAGTTAGAATTACTACTCTATTCCATAATTAAATAATTCCTCAACACTTTCAACTCTTATAACACCACTTTGTCTAAAAAGTGCTTCATATAATTCATCTGAGCTTGTTAATGAGCCTGTATGAGAACTAACCGCTTTTGCTCCCTCATATGTTCTTCCAGATTTTATAGCTAAAATTGGTTTGTAATTTTCCGTAATTTCCCTTGCTACTTCAAGAAACTCTCTACCCTTTGAAACATCT
>Ga0079992_137050_pt1 | contig 16259 bp, 13 predicted proteins | sample FaiFalFF_MnMetaG_3_FD_69197 | JGI IMG/M metagenome (GOLD analysis project Ga0079992, IMG submission 69197) | Freshwater microbial communities from Yellowstone National Park, Wyoming, USA - Fairy Falls B (FF_Mn_B) MetaG (SPADES assembly) (version 2) | ecosystem: Environmental > Aquatic >... | reverse complement strand
CCAAGTCAAATAGAAATTGATATTATCATTAAAGATGGAAGAAAAACAGCAGTTGAAATAAAATCATCTGTTAGTGAAGGTGATGTTATAACTTTTGAAAGGAAAGTTAGATTATATGAAAAGAAGTCTAATATCAAATAATAAAGCTATTGAGATTGCTAAAAGTCTTGATATTGAAATTATTGAAGAATTGGAAGAGTAAATTTTTACTTTACTAAAAAAATTTTATAATTATTCGCTTTCTAAAAATACCTTATAAGCCTTATATGTCATATACAAATCTGCTTTTGAGCTTATTTCAAATGGTGAATGCATATTTAAAATAGGAGGACCCATATCTATAATATCCATTCCATATTCTGCTAAAAACATAGCAACTGTTCCTCCACCCCCTTCATCAACTTTTCCAAGTAATCCAACTTGCCAAATGATATTATTATTATTTAAAAGATTTCTTATATAACCTGTATATTCCGCACTTGCTTCACTTGCAAAGAACTTTCCTCCACTTCCCGTATATTTAACAATAGCAACACCATGATTTAATTTCGCACTATTTCTTGGGTCATCTACTTCCTTAAAATTTGGATTTGTAGCACTCGTAACATCAGCTGATATAGCTTTTGAATTATATAAAACTTTATTAAAATCATTTTCATTCTCAATTTCAGAAATTCTCTTTACGACAACCTCTAAGAATTTACTTTTAGCAGAAGTATTACCTACTGAGCCTATTTCTTCTTTATCTACAAATAATAACAAAGCGGAATATTCATTTTTTTCTAAATCAATTAATGCTTTTAATGATGACCAAACGCAAATTCTATCATCTTGACCATAACCACCAATTAAACTTTTATCTATTCCAATATCTCTTACCTTAAATGCTGGAACTATTGTAATATCAGCTGAAATAAAATCTTCCTCTTCAATTTCATACTTTTCTTTTAAAATTTTCAATATATTCTTCTTAACTTTTTCTTCCTTTTCTCCATCTAATGGAATACTGCCAAATATCAAATCAAGCTTTTCCCCTGGAAGTGCCTCATCTATTTTTTTATCACCTTGAACTTTTCTTGAAAGGTGAGGAAGAAGGTCTGCTATTGTAAAAACGGGGTCATTCTCATCTTCTCCAATTATAATTGTTTGCTTTCTGTTATATTTATTTACAATAACACCATGAATTGCTAATGGTATTGAGAACCACTGATATTTCTTTATACCTCCATAGTATTGAGTATCAAGAAGTAATAAATCCGAATCTTCGTAAATTGGTTTTGGTTTTAAATCTATTCTTGGGCTATCAATATGTGAAACAATAATTTTTAATCCATAGCTTGCTTTTTTATTGCCTCTTTTATATAAAGCTACAATTCTCTCTTTATCAAAGAAAAACAATTTATCAGAGCTATGATTAAATCCATCTTTATAGCCATTTTCAAGAGCAATACTTATAATGTAATTTACAACTTCCCTTTCCGTTTTACAAGAATTTAAGAATTTTTTATATTCTTCTGCCAATTTGAAAATTTCTTCCTTTTCTTTTGATGAAACTTTTTCCCATACATTTGCCATAGTTTCAAAAGTTTAAAGTTTATCCTTTAAAATTTCAAACTTAACTTTGGGCGGTTAGCTCAGAGGCAGAGCGCTCGGCTGATAACCGAGAGGTCGGAGGTTCGAACCCTCCACCGCCCATGCCACAAAGTCGTGGCAAACATTAGAACAAGGCTGTTTGTTTAAATAATTTTTCTTCAAAATTTTAAAATAAAAAGGAGGTTTAAAAATGTCAGTTAAGGAGGTTTTAGATTTTATAAAAAAAGAAAATATATATGTTGTTGATTTAAGATTTGTTGATATTTTGGGAACTTGGCATCATGTTTCAGTTCCTGCTAATGCTATTGATGAAGCCTCATTTTATGAAGGTATAGGTTTTGATGGCTCATCAATAAGAATGTGGCAAGAAATATATGAATCTGATATGCTTCTAATTCCTGACCCTTCAACTGCTAAAATTGACCCATTTATGGAGCCTAAAACACTTGTTCTTTTATGCGATGTTTATGACCCTATAAAGAGAGAACCTTATGAGCTTGATCCAAGATGTGTAGCAAAAAAGGCATTAGAATATCTTAAAAGCACAAAAATAGCAGATAATGTTTATATTGGACCTGAAATTGAATTTTTTATATTTGATAAGGTTGCCTTTGATGTAAATACTAATAAGAGTTTTTATGAAATTGATTCTATTGAGGCAAGATGGAATACAAAAAATTATGAAAGTTTTGGATATACGATAAGGCACAAGGAGGGTTATTTACCTGTTCCCCCATCTGATAGTCTCCATCAAATAAGAGCGGAAGCAAGTTTAATTTTACAAAATCTTGGAATTGAAGTGGAAGCATTTCATCATGAAGTGGCAACGGGTGGGCAAGGAGAAATTGATATAAAGTACGATAATTTATTAAATATGGCTGATAAAGTTATGTGGTATAAATATGTTTTAAGGAATGTTGCTAAAAAATATAATAAAAGTGTTACATTTATGCCAAAGCCAATTTACGGAGATAATGGCTCAGGAATGCATGTTCATATTTCTTTATGGAAGGAAAATGAGAATTTATTTTATGGAAATGAATATGGTGGGCTTTCAAAATTAGCTTTAAATTTCATAGCAGGTATATTAAAAAATGCCAATACCATTTTACCATTTACAAATCCAACGATGAACTCATTTAAAAGATTAGTTCCTGGATATGAAGCACCAATTTATTTAGCATATTCTCAAAGAAATAGAAGTGCTGCAATAAGAGTTCCAATTTATTCAAATAACCCAAAATCAAAAAGAATAGAAGTAAGATTTCCAGATCCTTCATCAAATCCATATTTAGCATTTTCATCAATTTTAATAGCGGGTTTAGATGGAGTAATAAATAATTTAGAGCCTCCTAAACCTCTTGACAAAAATATATATAAATTATCAGATGAAGAGAAAGCTAATATACCTCAACTTTCAAGAAGTTTAGAAGAAGCAATTGAAAATCTTATAAAAAATAAAAATTTACTTACAAAAAATAACATTTTCTCTGAAAAACTTATTGAAAAATTTGTAAGTTATAAATATGAAAATGAAATTTTAGAATATCGTTTAAGAATTACACCACTTGATTTTTATCTATATTATGACATTTAGGGGGACTTTCCCCCATCCTTTAAAATTTCAAAAGTATGGTTTATATAGGATTAGACTTTGGAACTTATACTACAAAAGTTGCAATTTTATTGAAAGATAAACCCAAATTGCTCAATCTTGAAAATTTAAGTGATAATGATGGCTTTATATATTCATTTATTGACTTAGAAAGTGATGAAATAGGTCTTCCCGCTTATGATAAATATAAAAATGGAAAAGGAAATGTGAAATATGGTTTTAAATTGAGAATGATGGAAAAAGAAGGAAAGCAATTATGTATAAAGTTTTTGTCTAAAATTAGAGAAAAAATTGAAAAAATTAAAGAAGAGAAAATAAAAGATGATATAAAAATTATGTTTTCTGCTCCAAATAGTTGGTTTGTAGGAAGGCAAGAAAATGAGACTTATAAAGAAATTTTAAGAAAGGCAGGTTTTGAAGTAAGTGATAGTGTAATTGTTCGTGAGCCTTATGCATCAGCACTTTATCATGTTTCAGGTGAAATTAAACATTTAAATAAAAAAGTGCTTGTAATAGATGCAGGTGCAGGAACAATTGATATGTTAATAGTAAATGTTTTTGAAAAAGGGGTTAAATATGTAGAAGGGAGTGAAAAATTTTATAATAGAGGTGGAATAGAAGTTGATAAAATAATAAAAGAAAGATATGAGCTTAGTAGTTTGTATGAGGCAGAAAGGTTAAAATTTACGGCAAGTTATTGGTTTGGTAAAGGGCGTGATTTTTGTGATTTCGGAGAAGAGAATAAAATAATAATAAAAAGAGAAGAATTTGAAGAATTTTTATCTGATTGGATTAAAGAATTGAGAAATTGTCTTGAAGAATATAAAAAATTTGAATTTGATTACATATTGATTACAGGTGGATTTGGTAGATTTTACATATTTGAAAAGCTTATAAGAGAAATTTTTAAGGAAAAAGAAATTTTACCTCATAAAAAGGATAGTTATTTTAAAGATGAAGATTTTATAAAGGATGCAAGTGTTTCTTTTGGTTGTGCTATGGAAAGCTCAGGAAAATTTAAAACGATTATAAATGTTCAAGTTAATGTTTATTTAATTTTGGAAAGCTCAATCGGAATAAAAGAAGTTTATTATGATGATAAAAAATGTAATTTTGAAAGTAAGGGTCATGGTAAATATGAAATTTTGCTTTTTAATAAAGATGAAACATTACCTGTTGAAAAGTATTTGAAGAATTTTAAAATAAATCAAAAGCCTTTGGAAGTAGAATTAGATAAAGTTTTCTATATTTCTATTGAAACCCCAAATGAAAAGAAAGAAATACCTATTGTTATTCAAAAATATGAAAAGGTAAAGAATAAGAAAGTTGAGAATTTAAAATTTAAAATTACAAATGATAGGGAATTTAAAGTCGTGTTTATAGATCAGAATGGAAATGAAGATGAATTAAGCTCTAAGCAATTAAGGGAAATTATGGGAGGTTGAAGTTATGGTTCATAGGTTTTTTAAGAGAGTTGAGGAGTTTTTGAAGAATGGAAAGAATGTTATTTTCTTATATGGAGACAATCAATTTATGTCAGATTTATTTCTTACAAATGATGAATTGCTTGAAATAAGGGAAAGTATTAAAGGAATGATTTGGGATAAAGTGAGGTATTTTGTTGAGATTTATAAGGAAGGCTATAAAATTAAGTTAAAAACGGATTTGGATTTTTCAAGGAAAATAAATATAAAAGACGATTTAGGTCAATATAGCACATTTACAAAAAATTTAAGTGAAGAAAGTTTTAATGATTTACAATCTTTCATAAATTATTTAAAACAGCTTAATGATTATTTGTTTAAGAATGAAAATGTATGTGTGATTTTTGATGATTTTGAAAGTATTTGTGAAATTCATAGAGGGTTTAATAGTGAAAATTTGGCTTTAATTTTCAAGGAAACAATTTTAAATTGGAAAAAAACAAGGAATTATTATTTTATCATTATTAGAGAAAATCAATTAGGAAAATTAGAGGATTTTGGTATTACCATTAATGATGCCATAAATGTTTCCGAGCCTTCAATTATTGAAATTGCTATCACTTTAAATAATTTAGCAAAAAATTATAATAAAAGACTATACTTTCCTATTGGAACAGCAAAAAAGTTATATTTTGAAAAGGAAAAGCTTTTAAGAAATATAAAAAATGATTTTGAATTAAAAATTAGTAATATAAAGGAAAGGGAAATTTTACTACTTTCAACTGATGAAAAAGAGGAAGAGGAATGGACATTAGATAAAATTAGAATTGATGAAAAAATAAAAGATGAAATTAGGCTAATTTTTAGTAATTTTAGGGATGGTAAGTTATTAGTAAATGGCATAATTTTATATGGACCACCTGGAACAGGTAAAACAACGATAGCAAGGGCATTAGCAAATGAGTTTGAATTTTATTTTATGAAAGCTTCCGCATCGGATTTTAAAGGGGAGTTCATAGGTCAATCAGTTCAAAATACACGAAGAATTTTTGAAAAATTGAGAAATAATAAGCCTGCTTTATTACTTGTAGATGAAGCAGATGCAATTTTATGTAAAAGAGATGCTAATAGGTCAGATAGCTATACAAATGAAATTGTTAATGAATTTCTTGCTAATGTAGATGGGCTTAAAGAAGATAAAGAAATTTTTATAGTTGTTTCTACTAATAATCTCCATTTATTGGATCCTGCTATAAGGAGTAGATTTAAGGAAATAGAAATTCCATTACCAAGAGGTGAAGAATTAAGGCAAATTGTATCAGATTACTTAGGGGAAGAATGGGAGGAATATTATAACTATTTTGAGGGTTTTTCAGGTAGGGATATTAGAAATATAGGAAATAAACTAAAAGCACTTGGTAATAAAGTAAATAAGGAGGAATTTTTAAGAGAGGTGATATTAGAAAAGTTAAGGAAATCAGTAAGTGATATAGAAATATCAGAATTAAATTTTTCAAAAATTGTAGGTTTTGAAAAGCAAAAGAAGGAAATTTTAGATTTATTAAATTTAGGAATTAGGAAATTTGTTATAATTGGTGATGTAAAATCAGGTAAAACAACATTTATAAAAGCTTTTTCAGGTGAGATTAAAGGCATTATAATTTATGAAATACCTTCAAGTATTGAAATTATAAGAAACATTAAAGAAAACATCATTTTGCTTATAAATGAAAATAATTTAGATTTAATTGAGGAGATTGAAAAGTTTGAAAATTATGAAAATTTAATAGTTATAGTGGAATTGAGAAGTAATAAAATAATAGAATTTTTGAAAAATTTAGGATTTGAAGAAATAAGAATTTGGACGGATCGTGAGACAATCAAAAGTTATATAAATAAGTACTATCCTAATTTTGATGGTGATATTTCAGAGCTTGAAGGCAAAAGCTTTTTATATATAGAAAACTATTTAAAAAAGTGGAGGTATAGAAAATGAAAGCCTTCCCTGAAGTTAGGAAAAATTTTTATGAGTTGTTTTTTAAGAAGTGGGGAAAGTTGTCATATATGGATTTTTATTGTTTTAGGCAAAGGTATGAAGATGAAATAAACTTTTTACAATTATTTAAAGAGATTTCAAGTGATTATTATAAGGAAAATGAGTATTTAGATAATCAAAAGAGAGCAATTATAGAAAATTCTCCTTGGTTTATGAAGTTAAGGGTGAATTTAAAATATCCAACCAATAGAAGCAAAAGAGAGAGTTTTAGATTAAATGAAGAGTGGTTATTATTCTTATTAGAGGATAAGAAGACATTTTTAATATATAGGAAAGATGGAAGGGACTACAAATACATAACGGAGCATAGTGTTAATTATGGAGTTTTGGATTATGATGTTTATAAGGATTTTTTAGTTATATTAAGTGAGGATAAATTTTTAAGGGTAATATATTTATGGACATTAGGGGAGGTATATGAGAGGAAGAATGAGAATATAAAGGGTTTATATGTTAGTGGAGATGATTTAATAATAGAGTATGAGGGTATTTGTCAAAAGGCAGAAATTTTAGAGAGTGGTGAGGTTGATTTTAAAGATTTTGTGAAGAGTGAGAGAGAGAAGTTGATTTCTGCTTTTGGTTTTAATAGTCTTATTTATGTAAAAGACCTTGGAATAGAAAATTTAAAACATTATGGAGATGTTTATTCAGTTTCATTTAGTCCTGATGGGAAGTTATTAGCAAGTGGCAGTAATGATAACACAATTAAGATATGGGAAGTAGGGAGTTGGAAGCTTATTAAAACATTAGAAGGACATAGCAGTTATGTTTATTCAGTTTCATTTAGTCCTGATGGAAAGTTATTAGCAAGTGGAAGTGGTGATAAAACCATTAAGATATGGGAAGTAGGAAGTTGGGAGCTTATTAAAACATTAGAAGGACATAGCAGTGGTGTTTATTCAGTTTCATTTAGTCCTGATGGAAAGTTCTTAGTAAGTGGCAGTTGGGATAAAACCATTAAGATATGGGAAGTTGGGAGTTGGAAGCTTATTAAAACATTAAAAGGACATAGCAGTGGTGTCCTTTCTGTTTCATTTAGTCCTAACGGAAATTATTTAGCAAGTGGAGGTAGTGATGGGCTAATTAGAATATGGGAATTTAGTTTAGTTTCTTCCTATAATGATATTAAGTTAGTAAAAGCTTTGTATTATTTATATAAAAAACCCAATTTGTTTTTTTATTGTGAGGATAAGAGTATTAGGTCTTGGTCAGAAAATAAAAATGAATTTGAATTTTCCGCTTTGATTGGGGAGAATGTTGAAAAAGTTCCTGATGATTACAATGAAATTAAAGATTTTGAAGTTTGGATTATAGATAATGTTTTTATTATATTAAAAGATAATAAGGTTTTTGTCTCTGAAAACTCTAAGGAAAAGTTTAAAAATTACATAAATGTTTTATTAGGAACATATTTAGAGGATTATTTAAATTTTGAAGAGTTTTTAAAGCTAAATATAAGGGAGGTGATAAAATGAAAAGGTCAATAACCTTGCCCTTAGAAACTGTGGTAGTTTATATAAAAAGTCCTTCTGATTATGAAATTCTCAAAAACTTTATAAAAGCTGTAAAAGAAAGTTATGATGAAGTTAAATATAGTATTTCTAATGCTGAAAAGATTGAAAGAAGGCTTAAAATACACTATGAAGATTTTCTAAATTACCTTAAATCTCTTGGAATATATGAAACTTATAAGAAATCTAGAATTCATATATTTAAAGAGGATGGAGAAGATAGCATAGAGGAGATGATAAAAGATAAGGAAGCTTTTTATAAGTGGGCAATTTTACACATAGAAACTAAACTACATGCTTTAAGGGAAAAAGCAAGCCATGAAAAACAAGGAAATATAGAAGCGGAAATTGAAAAATATGAGGGTATTAAAAAACGAATAGAAATAAAAGAGGAAAACTTAGAATTAGCAAGGGCTGAAAAGAATGAGGAGCAAGAATCAGAAATAAAAAAATATGAGGATATTGAAAAACAAATAGAGATAAAAGAGGAAAATTTAGAATTAACAAGAGCTGAAAAGCAATTGGAAAACAAAGAAAAAATTGCTTATATTCATATAGACATAGCAAACATTACTCCTTTGGAATTTGAAAATTATGAAGATCTTTGGAATTGGATAGAATTTCTAAAATCATTAGTTTATATATCAAAACAAAATTTAAATGTAAATAAAGAAAAGGTTTATATTTATTTAGAAGGTTATTCACCACATAAAACTGCTACCGAGAAACCAAAAGGTTTTGAAGGATTTATATATAGATTTAGAAATTTAAAATTAGATGCGAACTTCATTCTCAAAACATTAGAATTACTTGGAGCTGAAATTTTACAAGCTCAAAAAGAAGCAGAGCAATTAATACCTGATAAAATAAGAGAGATAGAAAAAGATAATCCCAATGCTTTACATGTCATAATTTCAGATGATAAATCAAGGGATACTACTGAATGCGATTTAAGAATTATATATAATAAACGTTCAAAAGAAAACATAGAGCGGTTGGGAAAGAATAAAAAAGTAATTTCATTAAGGGATATATATAAGGAAAATCCTTATATATTTTGGTTTCTTAAAAAGATAATTAAACAACAGATAGAGCTAACCGAAGAAGAAAAAGAAAAGGAAATTCAAGAATTGGAAGCTTGTTTTAATTATAGTGTTCTTGAAGTAATAAGTGGAGATATGAAAAAGGAGTTAGAAAATGATATAGAATCTTTTAGTCTTCTTTCTTTATCTGATAGAATTTACACTATTAGCAAGTTATTAGGTTTTTATAGAAAAAATAAGGAGGAATTTAAAAAGTTTTGGAATGGCATTGATTTTAAGAAAAAGGATAAATTTATTAAAGAGCTAAAAGAAAGGAATTCTCATTTTAGAAACTTTTTATTGATTTTATTTTTGGAAGTTGAGGATGATTTAAATATAAAAGAGGAAATAACAAAGTGGTTTAAAGAAAATAATTTTAAGGAATTGGCTGAAATTTTAGAGCATTACATTAGTGAAGAAATGTTAAAAATAGAATTTGAAAATTTAAGCAGAAAATTAAAAAGAAAAGAAGAAATAAAAAAAGAAATTGAGGAGTATAATAACAAAATAGAGCATTACAAAAAATTACAAAAAGATGAGAATATAAATGAGGAAAATTTGAAAAGGAAAAAAGAAGAATATGAAAAGGTTAAATCAAGGTACGAAGAACTAAAAGGAAAAATTGAGAAGTACAATTATGAAACTCAGAATTTAAAAAATCAAATAAAACATTTGGAAAATGAAAAAACAAAGCTTGAAAGTGAAATTAAAAATTTAACAAATCAAAATAATTCATTAAAAAATGAAGTTGAGCAAAAAGGAAAAATTTATGAAAATTTAAGAAAAGAGAATGAAGAGCTTTTAAAGAAAAAACAGGAACTTGATAACAATTTAACATATTTGAGAAATCGTAATAATCAATTAAAGCCAGAAATTCAAAATTATGAAAAAGAAAAGGCGACATTAGAAAAGGAAGTTTCAGAAAATGAGCATAAATTAAAAGAATATGAGCAATTAAAAGAAAAGTACAATAAACTAAAAGAAATTGAATTTTTCACATCTGAAATCCAAAGACTTGAGCAAAGCAATTTAGATTTTACACAAAATATAGAAAATTTAAGAATAAAAAAAGAAGAGCTTGAAAACCATAATAAAATTTTAGAAAAAGAAAATCAAAAACTTGAAAATGAGGTAAATGACTTAATTAAAAGAAAAAATAAATTAGAAAATAAGAATAATGCTCTTAAAAAGCAAAAGGAAGAAATTGGAGATGTTGATAAATTAGAAGAAGAGGTTAAAAATTTAGAAGATGAAGTAAAAATGTTAAAAAATAAAAAATCTGAATTAGAGCAAAGAAAAGTTAAAGCTTCAAAAGAATTAACCACTTTAAGACCACAAGTAGAAGAGTTAGAAAAAGAGGTTCAAGAATATGAAAGTGAAAAGAAAGAACTTGAAGATAGAGAAAAGACATTAAAGACTAAAAAGATGAAACTTGAGCTTACTTTAAAGGATTTAAGAGAAAGGAGGCAAATGTACAAGCACATGGGTAAGGAGGATATAGTTAAAAAAATTGATGAATTTGTTAAGAAAGCAGAAGAATATCTTAATCAGTTATAAGACTATAAAATTTTTTCCAAAAATTTCTTTTTGGAATTCCAATAACGAAAAATTCATTATTTACAACTATAAATTGTAATTTTCTATTCCTTTCTAATGCTATGTTTTTATATCTATTTGTTAGTAGTATAATTCTTTGATTTGATGAGCCTTTCCAAACTTCATTATTATTTAAATCATCTACATATCTTCCATCTACTAAAACATCAATCAATTTTAAATGCTTGTAAAATCCCCTTTCAATTAACTCCTCTATGGTATAACCGCTATAAACCCAAATTCCATATTCATTTTTTCTTAAAATTTTTAAAAATTTATAAAATTCCTTTTTATCTTGGTCAAATGGCTCTCCACCTGATAATGTAATTTCTTTTAATTTAAATTTTTCAACTTCCTTAAATAACTCATTAGCACTAAACATTTTATTAGGTTTAAAGCTCCATAATTCAGGAACAAAACAATTCTTACATCTTATACTACAACCTTGGAACCAAACACCCACTCTTTCAAAAGGTCCTAAAACATTATATTCTATCTTAAAAATTCCATTTACATTTAGCATTTTATTAGTAGCTAAATTTTAAGGCATAGTTTTAAAATTTTCAAAATTGAAAATATCCCGCATAAATTATAATCAAAAAACAAAATTCGTTAGGCTTGATGGAAGATATTTAAGAATTTTATCAGGTTCAAATTTAGAAGATTTAAAAGATAGTGAATTTTTACTTTTATATTCTTTTGAGAAAATGCTTGCCCCTATTAAACCATCTAAAATTATAACAATTGATAGTAAATTTAGATTTAAATTTATAAGAGCTAATAATTGTGTAGTAAGCCCATCTGCTAATATCCTGACAATAAAAGAAGAATTATATTTAACACCACAAATTGGTCTTGTTATTGGAAAAGATAGGATTTTTGGTTTTTTGATAATTTTAAGCTTCTTTACAGACTATTTTAAAGATGCAAGAGATTACGGATTAGATACTTATAGTCCATTTAGTGAATTTATCTCTGATGAAATTGAAAATAAATTTAAGCTCCAAATAAATGAAAACATTTATGAAATTGAAATAAAGAATTTTGAAAAAGATAAAATTTTCTTTGAAGTTAAAAAATTCTTTCATAAACTTTTTATTTCAGATGTAATTGCTTATGAGTTTGAAGATATTGTTTTTAAAGTTAAAGTTAATGATTTTATAAAACTTGAAAGCTCATGCGGAAAAATAGAAACTTCAATAAAGCTTCTTAATTTCAACACCACTTAAATAAGCATTTATAATTTGATAATAAGTTTGTCCTTTTAATGCTCTCTTTCCTGCTCCATATTGACATAAACCAATCCCATGACCAAACCCACCTCCAATAATTATTAAACTATCTCCTTTCTTTTGAAAATAAAATAAAGCACTTTTTAAATAACCCTTCTTATAAAAAAACCTTCTTATATTTAATTCTCCTTCAATTATTGTATCTGAATTTTTAAATTCAATTTTAAGTTTTTTAACCCTTCCTCCTCTGCTCCTTTCCAAAACCTTAAAATCTACTATTTTCTTATTTAATTTTTTTTCAATTTCAGAAATTCTAAAAATTTCCTTCCATCTAAAAGAACTTTTAGCTCCATAAAAATCATCATTATTACAATAACTATTAACATTTGAATTATCTATGAATTTTTTTAATAAAATTGTATCGCTTAAATCAACAATTGAATTATCGTCATTATCTAATTTTATTGAATAATAACTTAGTGGATTATTCCATAAATTTCCATCATCTAAAATCCCTCCACAACTTGAATGAAAAAGTGCATAAACAATATTATTATTAGATGTTAAAAATAACCCTCTTGTTAAATTAACTGCTAATTGAATATTATCATTTATTTCGCTAATGCCTCCATAAACTTGTGTCCAAACATCACTTGTCAAGTCATAAGGCTGATATAATAACATTAATTTCTTTTTATAAACTGATAAAGCATGACTTCTTGCTAAAATTGCTTGCGCTCTTAATGCTTCAATTGGAAATTTATTTGACATTTCATATGGTAAAATTCCCATTATGTAATTTTCAAAATTTATAACATTTACAATTAAAATGCTTTTAGCATTTATATCCGTCCAAATTTCAAAATAACCTTTGTAGCTTCTTGTCTTAATACTTGGTGGGTTTAAACCATCATCAATTAGAAAATTTTTTATAGTTATGTAATTCTTAGAATGAATTTCAAAAGGCACTTCTAAAATTCTTTCAAAATTATTGTATTTTAAAATAACTTTTCCTTCTTGAACTTTATCTAACAAAGCAATTTTTTTCCCTTCTGTTATACTATCAAGCTTTTCATAAGGACCTTCTAATAAAAGAAATTCTCTTGTATCAACATTATTTAGTTTAATTCCAATTGTCTTAAATTGAAAATTTTTGTTTATTTTTGAAAATGTTATAATATCCAAAAGAGCATCTTCAACATTATTATATCTTGAAATAAGTTTATAATAGTTTAATTTGGCAGGTTTTCCTTCTTTGAATTTTAAAAATAGATTTCCCTTAAAACCTTTTAAAATTGTATCTTTTTTAATTATATAAAAACTATCAGGAAATTCTAAATTAAAGCTGTCTGAACTTGCTATTAAAACCCTTACAATTGGCTCTTCTTTTAAAACATTACTTAATGTATCAATTTGAATTATTTTTTCTCTTTGAATAAATGGTCTTTGGCAAGCAAAAATAAGAAAAAGAAAAACAAATAATTTTTTCATTTTAGTATGATATTATTGACAATTTTTTTCCCAATTATTGTATTTATCGCTCTTATTATCTCTATTTTCTTGTAATGAAATTCCATAATTTTCCTTTTGTCATTTACTTTTAAAATTAAATCTCCATTTTTAAAATCTTCAAACTCAATAAAATTATAGCATTTTAAAACTTTTTCTGAGACTTCCTTAACTTTCATATAATCAATTATCCAATCAAGTCCTGCTAATTTTAAATAATTTTCAATGGCTTTATCTAATTCCTTCATTTATGTAATCTCTTGAATACCTAACATATCTTTGTGGTATATCTTCAATTAGTTTTATTTCTTCATCAGTTAATTTCCTTTTTACAACTGCTGGAACACCTGCTATTAAAACACCTTTTTCACCTTTAAAATCTTCTCTAACAACAGAGCCTGCTGCCACAATCGTCCAACTATCAATAAAAGCATTATTTAGAATAATCGCTCCCATTCCAATTAAAACATAATCATTTATTCTACAACCATGAATTATTGCTCTATGTCCAATTGATACATAATTTCCAATAATTGTTGGATATTTATCTTTTTCTGCGTGAATCATCGTTAGGTCTTGAATGTTCGTCCAATTTCCAATTTTTATATAATGAACATCTCCTCTTATTACACAAGAAAACCAAATTGAAGAATAATCTCCTATTTCAACATCTCCAATTATAACAGCATTTGGAGCTATAAAGGCACTATCGCTTATCTTTGGATATTTTCCCTTATACGGAAAAATGTTCATAATAAAATTTTAAAGTTTGGTTTTCGTTTAAGAGTGCATTGTCTAGTAATTCTAAAATATAGATTATTTCTTATTTTTCCCGCCCACCCTAAAAATAAGGCTTCGCCTTATAAATACCCATTTTTCGGCAGGGGGCTTTCGCCCCCTTAAATAAACCTCCGATAAATTCAGTAATTTCTCAAAATTTTTATAAGTTATTGATAGTCAATTATTTAACACTATTTATTGGACAAAGCAACTTTAAGACATTTTTTTCATTATTTCAATCTCAGATTTAATTTCCTCTTTACTTGCTCCACTAATGAATTTTTCAAGAATGAAAATTAAAGCTTGATTTTGATTTTTTAATCTCTTGTTTTCATCTTCTAAATTTTCAATTTTTTGCTCAAGTTTTATTACTAATTCCTTATCCGCTTTCTTCTCTTCAACAGGCTTTAAATATGTTCTTCTGTCCCATAAACCAAACCCAATTATAAATCCTATTAAAATTGTTATAAATCCCATAAATATCCAAAGATAAGTTATTAAATCATCCATTCTCTTGTTTAATTTTTTGTCTAAATCATCTATTCTTTGATTTAAGGCTTGGATTTGGGATCTTAATTCTTTTATTTCACCTTTTATTTCAGCAAATTGAACTTCCGTTTGTCTTTTAAAATCCATAAATTCATCTCTTGTTATTTGACTTAAAAGTAATAAAGTTATCATATTGAAAATTTTAAAGTATGTTGATAATTACCTTGTCCAATAATTCTGAAATATAGATTATTTCTTATTTTTCCCACCCACCCTGAAATCAAGCCTTCGGCTTATGAACTTCGCCCCCCTTAAATTCACCCCAAAAACCTATAATTTCCTAAAATTTTCACAAGTTATTGATAATCAATCACCTAACATTATTTATTGGACAAAGCATAAAAAACTGCCTTAATATACTAACTTTAAACTTATCAATATGATTAAAGGTATTATTTTTGATTTGGATAATACCCTTGTTGATTTTACAAGATTTAAAGAGAATTCAATTAGGAGTGCTATTGAATCAATGATAGATGCGGGATTGAAAATAGACCCTGAAACTGCTTATAAAAAAATTTTTCAAATATATGAGGAGAAGGGTTGGGAATATCAAAGAGTATTTGATGATTTTCTAATTGAAGTAATGGGATATATTGATTATAAAATTTTAGCAAGTGGTATTGTAGCTTATAGAAGAGCAAAAGAAGGCTCATTAGTTTTATACCCAAATGTCACAAGAACACTTCTTAATTTAGTTAAAAAGGGTATAAAATTAGCTGTTGTTTCTGATGCACCTGCACTGCAGGTTTGGACAAGACTTGTTCAGATGAATTTACATCATATATTTGATGTTGTCATAACATTTGATGATACAGGAAAAAGAAAACCAGATCCAGAACCATTCTTAAAAGCACTTGAAAAATTAAACTTAAAGCCTAATGAAGTTATAATGGTTGGTGATTGGGCTGAAAGGGATATTGTTGGTGCTAAAAAGGTTGGAATAAAAACAATTTTCGCAAAGTATGGAAATACTTTTGGTACAATAAATTCTGGAGCAGATTGGGAAATAGATGATATTGAGGAAATAGTAAAAATTGTTGATGAAATAAATTCAAAACTTATATAATCAAAACTCAGATGCTTTGTCCAATAAATAGTATTAACTAATTGAAAACTAATAACTTATAGAAACTTTAATGAAATTATAGGTTTTACGAGGGGAATTTAGTGGGCAAAAAAATATAATAAATAATCTCAATCCATATTTAAATTGACAAATTGAAATTTAAATTTTCATCCTTTAAAATTTGAATTATGAAGAAGATAACTTTAATTTTAACAATAAGCTTGTGGGTAGATGGTGTTTTTG